>Ga0105240_10008434_pt1 | contig 14742 bp, 10 predicted proteins | sample KBSC54metaG_FD_80426 | JGI IMG/M metagenome (GOLD analysis project Ga0105240, IMG submission 80426) | Corn rhizosphere microbial communities from Kellogg Biological Station, Michigan, USA - KBS C5-4 metaG | ecosystem: Host-associated > Plants > Roots > Rhizosphere > Soil | place: Michigan, USA... | reverse complement strand
GGCCTTGACCACCCTGAGCGGCATCCGCGGCTGGTGGATCACTGACACCCGGGGCGACGCCGCCGAAGGGACGGCGTTCGAGTTCCGGGGCCACCGGCTGGAGGTGCTGCACGCCGACCCCGAGCTGGTGCGCTGGCGCTACGCCGGAACGATGGCGGACTGGCTCGGCACCGAGATCAGCTTCCGCCTGATCTGGCGCGACGGCCAGACCTTCGTGGTCTTCAAGCACGAGGGCTGGCGCGAGCCGACCGAGCTGATGCACCACTGCAGCACCAAGTGGGCGACCTTCCTGCTCAGCCTGAAGGCTCTGGTGGAGACCGGCGAAGGCCGGCCTCAGCCGCGCGACGTTCAGGTCGAGGTGGGGGGCTGAGGCCCCCTACCCGCCCCGCTCGTTCACGAAGTCCACCTCGACGCCCGGCTTCACCGCCGCGCCCAGCATCACCGCGTCCCAGTTGGTCATCCGCACGCAGCCGTGGCTGGCGGTCTTGCCGATCTTGTCCGGGCTGGGGGAGCCGTGCAGGCCGTAGCCGGGGGCGTTGAGGGCCATCCAGACCAGTCCCACCGGATTGTTCGGACCGGGCTTGATGGTGAACTTGCCGTGGCTGCGCGGCCCCCAGGTGAGCTTGGACGGGTCGTAGGTGTAGGTCGGGTTGAAGCTGACCCCCACCACCTTGTGGTCGCCGGCAGGCGACGGCCGCTCGGTCGACCCGACCGTGGCCGGCAGGCTGGCGATCAGCGCGCCACTGGCGTCGTAGGCGCGCACGGAGGCGGCGGCCTTGTCCACCTGGATGTGGTCCACGGCCGCCAGCGGCGGCGTCATCGGCTGGGCCACCACCACCTGGGCGCCGGCGGTCTTGAAGTCGACGCCGGGATTGAGGGCGATGAGCAGCTTCTCGGACATGTGGAAGCGCGCGGCCAGCTGCTCGCTGGCCCTCGAATAGCCCACCTCCGACAGCTGGGAGGCGGCGACCATGTTGTCGCCGACGTCGGGGTAGAAGGGACCGGCGATGTCCTGGGCGGTCAGCGTGTAGACCGCCGCCGCCGGGGCCGGATTGCCGCCGGTGAGCCGACCCCAGACGGTCGGCGTCAGCTGCCCGTCCGCGGGCAGGCCGTTCATCTGCTCATAGGCGGTGACGGCGCGCGCCAGATTGGAGCCGGCCAGCCCGTCGATCACGCCCGGCGATGCATGGGCGCGATCGAGCAGCACCTCGGCCCTGATCACCGCCGGATCGGGCGGGACCGGACCTGCGTTGGCAGGCTGGGCGGTGTTGGCGGGCTGAGCGGTGTTTGCGGGCTCGGCGTCGTTGGCCGCCGCGTCGGGCGGGGCGAGCGAGGGCGCGCCGGCCTCGTTGATCGCCTTGACGCTGCGCGCCTGGGGCGTGTCGGCGACCGCGATGGGCGCCGGCGCGTTGCCGCCTTCGCCGGCCTGTCCGCATCCCGCGATCAGGGCGACCGCCGCGCCCGTCAAAATCCACTCACCGATCCGCATACTGACTCCAGGCTTTGTCCCCCGCGCCGGATGGCGGCGTGGCGAGGCAAGGCTTGAACGCCTCGCGGGGGGCTTGGATGCGCGGCTTCTGCGCGGAGCGTCGTTAGAACGCGCCGCGCCAGCCCAGGATCAGGCGCCAGGGGCGCGAGTCCGTGGGGAACGGCGTCTGCACCGCCCGCGCCGCCTCGACGGTGAAGACAGCCTTCTGGGCCAGGTCGAAGCGCACGCCGCCGCCGGCCGAGGCCAGGCGGTAGGTGACGCCCGGCAGGCCGATGCGGCTGCGCACATCGGCGTGGCCGCCGTCCAGGAAGGTGTAGAGCTCACTGCCCTCGAGGAAGGCCGTCGGCGCGGGCGGCTGCCAGGCGAACTCGGCCGACCCGGCGGCGCCGCTGTCGCCGAGCACGTAGGCGGAAGGAAAGGCGCGCCCGTACTGGTCGCCGCCCAGGGAGAAGGCCTCCGAGACCGGCAACGCCGTGCTGGCCAGCTGCGAGGTCGCGCGGAGCCGCAGCACGAACCGCTTCCACATCCGCTGATCGAAACCGCCCTGCAACGTGCCCTTGGTGAAGTTCGGCCGTCCGAGGACAGGGTTGACCCGTGCGCCGAGTCCGTCGACGCCCTGGCTGACGCTGGCCGCCGCCTGCCACGATCGGCGCTCGCCCGTGTGGCCGTAGCTGACGCTGCCGCGCGCGACCCGGGTGTGCTCGCTGGTGATCACCGCCCCGAAGGCGCCGTTGTCGCTGTTGAGCAGGTCGAACTCGCCGCCGACATAGAGGTTGTCGTTGTAGCTGCGGATCACCGGATAGCTCAACTGCGCGGAGCCCAGCGTCACGTGCCCGCGCACGGGGCTGCCGCGCGGCCGCGTCGCGAGGTAGCCGAACTGGCCGGTGGCGGTCAGGCCGTTGTCGCCGATCGGCTCGCTGTGGCTGACCGCGTAGTAGTGATACTGCTCGAAGTCGGTCGGCGCGGCGACGATCAGCCGGGTCTGGTCGCCCTGGCGGACGATGCTGTTGAAGTCGACCTCCAGCGTCAGCTGGCCGCGCCCGAGGTAGGCCGTGCCGCGGTCGTCGACGCTGAGGCTGATCTGCACCGGCCGGCGCTTCAGGTCGAGCATCAGCCGAACCGCGCCGGGCTGGCTGCCGGCGACCAGCTTGGGGTCCACCTTCAGGCCCGGAATGTCGCGGATCAGCGACAGGTACCGTTCCAGGGTAGAGCGGCGCAGCGGGTGCTCGACGGTCACGCGGGCCGCATAGCGGGTCACCAGCCGCTGGTTTCCGTTGGCCGCCGGCCCCGTCAGGAAGACGTGCTCGACGTAGCCCTCTGTCACCCGCACCTGCACCAACCCGCCGGCGAAGTCCTGCTGCGGCACGTCCACGGTGTAGAGCGCAATGTCGGTCCTGGCGTAGGCGGCCGCGACCGCCTGGGCGATCGCCTGCAGCGTCGGCTTGTCCAGCGGCTTGCCGATGAACGGGCGCGAGGCCGGGCCAATCTGGGCGGGGGTGGCGGTCGAGCCGACCACCTGCACCGAGTGGATGGTGACCCCGGCCGGCAGTGCGGCCGGCGTCTGCGCGGGCCCTTGCGGGGTGCGCGGCTGTCGGCGCGGCGCCGGCGTCGGCGCGGCGGGGGGTTCGCGATCGACCCGTTGCCGGTCGACGATCAGCGGGGAGGTCGCGGCGCTCGCGGACGCGGCGACCAGCGCGCCGGCAAGCGCCGGCAACGCCAGGAATGCCTGGAGTTTCATGGATGTTCGCCCCTAGCGGGGCCGGCCGCCGTCGCAGGCCGCCGGCCCCGAGCCTGAAGTCAGTGGCCGAGATTGAGCAGGCCCCCGGCCGTGCCGCCGGCCTGCGCCGATCCCGCGACGCCGCCCAACGTGCCGCCGACCCCGCCATTCAGCAGGCCGCCGCTCCCGTTGCTTGGCGCGAGCGTCGCGTTGACCACGCCGCCCGAAGCGGGCTGCGAGGATCCCGCACTGACGTTCGCCAGCGCAGGCGTTCCGGTCGCGCCGACAACCTGGCTGTTGGACACGTTCGCCGACGCCAGCTGGCTGGCGTTCAGCGCGGAGCCCGCGCCGATCGCCTGGCCGTTCAGCACCGAACCGCCGAAGCCGGCAGGGGCGACGCCCACAGAGGCGACCTGACCTGCCGGGGCAGGCGATCCGACCGCGGCGCCGACCAGTCCGGCCGAGCCGTTCGCGGTGCTGAGCACGGGCTGATTCAGGACGCTGACGTCGCCCGCGCCGCCGAGCAGGCCGTCGGCCGTTGCCGTCGTGGCTGCGATCGTCCCGCCCGCGACGGGCGCGCCGGCGAGGCCATGGCTGCTGAGGTTGCCGCCGAGCTGGCTGACCCCCGTGCCCGTCGCCTGGACGATGCCGCCCAGGCCGCTGGCGACCCCGGCGCCGGCCGTGGATCCGCCCACGCCGCCGAGCGTCCCGCCGCCTGTGAGGAGGGCGTTGCCGGCGGTGGTGATCGGCGGACCCAGGGCGTGCCCGCCGGTGTTGCTGACCTGGGTGACGACGCCGTTGTCGCCGGTCACGATGGCGCCCCCGCCGCCGGACGCGCCGCCGGCGCTCCCGCCGCCTCCCGCGCCGCCGCCGCCATTACTGGCGAGGCCGCCGCCGGAGCCGCTGCCGGAGCCGGCCCCGACGCTGCCCGAGCCGCCGGCCGCCAGACCTCCGCCCGCGCCGCTCCCCGACCCGTCGGTCGACGCCGACCCCGCGGCGCTGGCCCCACCGGCGCCGCTACCGGAAAGACCGCCGCCACCCACCCCGAAGGACAGGCCGCTCCCATCCGAGGAGCATGCCGCCAACACCAATGCGGTCAGCGCGGATACGCTCACGCCAACCGCCTTTTGCACAGAATTGAACCGAGCCATCTGGGCCTCCACGAGACGTTATTCGCGAACAAAGCCCAGTTGCTACCATTGGTTCCGAAAAAATCGGTATTAATGGAGCTTAACCAATCAAAGTAACTGATGATAAACAAATATTATCCCGCCAATACTCTATTTGCGAGACTTTGGAAGCACGACGGGTGTCGAAGATCAGCCCTGCGAGCGTCGGCGCTCCGGCCCGGCCAGCAGGGCCCTGGCCTCGTCGCCGGTAATGGCTTCGCTGTAGAGGAATCCCTGGCCCTGGTCACAGCCCTGGTCGGCCAGCAGCCGGCGCTGCTCCTCGGTCTCGACCCCTTCGGCGGTGACCTCCAGGCCGAGACCGGCGCCCAGGCCCACGAGCGCCCGGACGATGGCGGCGCTGTCGGCGTCCGAGGCCATGGCGTCGATGAAGCTGCGGTCGATCTTGATCTTGTCGAGCTTGAAGTTGCGCAGGTGGTACAGGCTGGAATAGCCGGTGCCGAAGTCGTCGAGGGCGATCTTCACCCCGACCTTGCGCAGCGCGCCCAGCGCCGCCTGGGCCGCGTCGAGGTCACGCACCAGGGCGCTCTCGGTGATCTCCAGCTCCAGGCGCGCGGGCGACAGGCCGGTCCGCCCCAGCAGGCCGATGATCCTCAACGCGAAGCCGGGATCATGCAGCAGCACAGGCGAGATGTTGAAGGCCAGCTTGACGTCCGCCGGCCAGGTCGCCGCCTCGGCGCAGGCCTGGGCGAGCAGCCGGTCGGTGAGCTCGCCGATCAGCCCCATGTCCTCCGCCAGTGGAATGAACCGCGCCGGCTCCACCACGCCGAGGTCCGGGTGCGTCCAGCGGGCCAGGGCCTCGAACTCCTGCACCCGGCCGGTCTTCAGGTCGACCAGGGGCTGGAAGAAGATGGTGACCTGGCCGTCCTCGAGCGCGCGCCGCAGCTCGCGTTCCAGGTAGTCGCGCTCCTGGACGTGGGCGTCCATCTCCGCCTCGAAGAACCGCAGGGCCGAACGGCCCTGACCTTTGGCGCGATAGAGGGCGATGTCGGCCTTGCGCAGGATCTCGGCCGGGTCGGCGCCATCCTGCGGGATCAGGGCGATGCCGATCGCCGAGCCGACCTGGTGCTCGCGCCCGGCCACAACGATCGGGGTCGAGAGCTCCTCGATCACGCGTAGCGCGACGCTGGTGGCCGCCTCGGGCCCGGCTAGCTGGTTGGCCAGGATGGCGAACTCGTCGCCGCCGAGCCGGGCCACCATGTCGCCGTGCCGCACGGCGCGCGTCAGGCGCGCGGCCACGTGGATCAGCACCTCGTCGCCCGCGGGATGGCCGTAGACGTCGTTGATCTTCTTGAACCCGTTCAGGTCCAGCAGCAGGACGCCGTGGGCCGCGTCGGCGCCGGGCGGCGCAGCAGCGCTGACCTTCAGGGCGTCGTCGAACTGGCGGCGGTTCGGCAGGTCGGTGAGGGCGTCGTGGAAGGCGAGCGTGCGGATCTCCCGCTCCACCGCCGCCCGGCGCCTGGCCTCCCGCTGGGCCCTCAGCAGACGGAGCACCGCCCAGACCAGACCGGATAGCAGTACGCCAGCCACGAGCAGCAGCTCGTCGATCTCCAGATCCTCCGCCTTCGGAATATTGCGTTCGCCGTTGGCGAAGATGTCGATGGTGAGGCCGATGTAGATCGCCGCGAGCGTGATGCCGACGACGGCCGCGAAGTCGACGAAGCGGAATTTGTGACGGATCACGAACGCCCTCATGGTCTTGAAGGTGACGGCCATGGCTCAGCCCCGGGAGCGCCGGCGCTGGGGCCCGGCCAGCAGGGCCCTGGCCGCCTCGCCGGTGATCGCCTCGCTGTAGAGGAATCCCTGGCCCTGGCCGCAGCCCTGGTCGGCCAGCAGTTGGCGCTGCTCCTCGGTCTCGACGCCCTCGGCGGTGACCTCCAGGCCGAGACCGGCGCCCAGGCCCACGAGCGCCCGGACGATGGCGGCGCTGTCGGCGTCGCAGGCCATCGCGTCGATGAAGCTGCGGTCGATCTTGATCTTGTCGAGCTTGAAGTTGCGCAGGTGGTACAGGCTGGAATAGCCGGTGCCGAAGTCGTCGAGGGCGATCTTCACCCCGACCTTGCGCAGCGCCCCAAGCGCGCTGCGGGCGCCCTCGAGGTCGCGCACGAGCGCGCTCTCGGTGATCTCCAGTTCGAGTCGCGATGGCGCCAGGCCGGTCCGCCCCAGCAGGCCGACGATCCGCAGCGCGAAACCGGGGTCGTGCAGCAGCACGGGCGAGATGTTGAAAGCCAGCTTGACGTCCGCCGGCCAGGTCGCCGCCTCGGCGCAGGCCTGGGCAAGCAGGGTATCGGTGAGTTCGCCGATCAAGCCGGTGTCCTCGGCCAGCGGGATAAACCGCGCCGGCTCGACGACGCCGAGCTCGGGATGCACCCAGCGGGCCAGCGCCTCGAACTCCTGCACCTGGCCGGTCTTCAGGTCGACCAGAGGCTGGTAGTAGGGGGAGATCTCGCCGGTCGTGACGGCGCGCCGCAGCTCGCGCTCCATGTGGTCGCGCTCCTGGACGTGGGCGTCCATCTCCGCCTCGAAGAAGCGCATGGCCGAGCGGCCCTGGCCCTTGCCGCGGTAGAGGGCGATGTCCGCCTTGCGGAGGATCTCGGCCGGGTCGGTCCCGTCCTGCGGGATCAGGGCGATGCCGATCGCCGCGCCGACCTGGTGCTCGCGGCCGCCGGCGAGGACCGGCGAGGACAGCTCCTCGATGATCCGCAGCGCCAGGCCCGTCGCGGCCTCGGGGCCGGCGAGCTGGGTGGCCAGGATCGCGAACTCGTCCCCGCCCAGACGCGCGACCACATCGCCGTGGCGCACGGCGCGGGTGAGGCGCGTGGCCACATGCACCAGCACTTCGTCGCCGACGGGATGGCCGTGCACGTCGTTGATCTTCTTGAAGCCCTTCAGGTCGAGCAGCAGCACGCCGTGCGAGGCGTCGGCGCCGGGCGGCGCGGCGATGCTGGCGTTCAGCGCCTCGTCGAACTGGCGACGGTTCGGCAGGCCGGTGAGCACGTCCTGGAACGCCAGGGCGCGGATCTGTTGCTCGGCCTCCGCGCGCCGCTCGCGCAGCAGCCGCCGGCCGGCCCAGATCAGGCCCGCGAACAGGACTGCCGCGACCAGCAGCGCCTCGTCGATCTCAAGCTCTTCGGCGCGCGGCGAACGGTGCGCGCCGTTGGCAAAGATGTCGACGTTCAGACCGAGGTAGAGCACGCCCAGGGTTAGCCCGAGCACCGAAGCCAGATTCAGAAAATGGAAGCGGCGACGAACCACGAACGTCTTCAAGTCCTTCAGGCTTGCCACCCAAGACTCCCGGCGCAGGCGCGGGACGCTACACGCCTTGGATGAGGGAAATCCTAAGGGCGTCCCAGCCTACCGCTTGGGTAGTTTTCCCGCTTCGCCCTTGACGGACGGGCCCGTCACGGCGAAGTCGCGGGCCGACAAGGAGACGCCCATGACCGTCCGAACGCTCGACGACGCCACCGTCGGAACCATCGCCCTCGGCGACCTCGCGGTCCGCCGCCTCGGCTTCGGCGCAATGCGGATCTCCAGCGCCCGCAACGCCGACGGGCAGGTCGACCGGCAAGAGGCGATCCGCCTGTGCCGACGCGTCTACGAGCGCGGGGTCAACTTCTTCGACGTGGCCAACATCTACGGCTACGGCGAGTGCGAGAAGATCGTCGCCGAGGCCCTGCATCCCTACCCGAAGGACCTGATCATCGGCACGAAGGCCGGCTACAAGCCGATCCGGATGGAGCCGGGCATGCGCGTGCTGCCGGCCTACGGCCCGCCGGAGCACATCAAGGAAGAGTGCGAGAAGAGCCTGCAACGGCTGAAGATCGACTGCATCGACCTCTACCAGGTGCACACGCCCGACCCGGAAGTTCCCTGGGAGGACACGGTGGGCGCATTCGCCGACCTGCAGAAGGCGGGCAAGGTGCGCCACGTGGGCGTCTCCAACGTCTCCGCCGAGCAGTTGGCGCGGGCGCAGAAGGTCTGCAAGATCGTTTCGGTGCAGAACCGCTACAACCTCGGGGTGCGCGACTCCGAGGCGGTGCTGGAGGCCTGCGAGCGGGACGGCGTGACCTTCATCCCGTTCCGCCCGGTGGACCTGCGCCAGAGCTCGGGCGAGGACGTGACCAAGACCATCGCCGACGAAAAGGGCGTGCTGTCGCAGCAGGTGGCGATCGCCTGGCTGCTGCGACATTCGAAATCGATGCTGCCGATCCCCGGCACCTCGAAGGTGGCCCACGCCGACCAGAACATCGACGCGGCCTGGGTGAGCCTGACCGACGCCGAGATGGCCCGACTGGACGCGGCGGCCAAGGCGGCGGCCTGAACGGCGGCCAGCCCTCAGGCCGCCGCCAGCAGGGCCGCGCGGGTCCGCTCGTCGGCCGGGAAGAAGCACTCCAGCGCCAGCTCCGAGAGGGTCACGTCCACCGGCGTGCCGAACACCGTGGTGGTGCTGAGGAACGACAGGGGCGTATCCATTCCCGGCGCGCGCAGGCGCAGCGGCACGGCGACGCCCGTCAGGTCGTGGGCTGGCGCGGCGCTGGCTCGGGTCGGGTAGGCGGCCAGCTCGCGGTGCAGGACCTGGAGGTCGGGATCGCCCGACTGGTGGATCTGCTGCTGCAGTCGCGCCAGCAGATGCGCCCGCCATTCGCCAAGGTTGTCGATGCGCGGCGCCAGGCCCTCGGGATGCAGGCTGAGGCGCAGCACGTTCAGCGGCGGCGCCAGCAGGTGCGCCGCGGCCCCGGCCATCAGGCGCGCCACCGCCTCGTTGGCGGCGACCAGGTTCCAGCCCCGGTCGACGGCCAGGGCCGGAAACGGCATGTGCGCGGCCAGCACCCGCTGCACCGCCGCGCGCGCCACGGCCATGTCCGGCGCATCGAACGCCCGCTCCGGATAGACGGCCGCGAAGCCGGCCGCGTTGAGCAGCTGGTTGCGGGCCCGCAGCGGCATGTCGAGCTGGTCGGCCAGGCGCAGCAGCATCTCGCGGCTCGGGGCCGATCGGCCGGTCTCCAGGAAGCTGAGGTGGCGGGCCGAGACCTCCGCCTCCAGGGCCAGGTCGAGCTGGCTGAGGCGGCGGCGCTGGCGCCATTCGCGCAGCAGGTCGCCGGGTCGGGTCGCGATGGCAGTGGCGCTCATGAGGGCAAATCTAGGCCGCGAGCGGGCCCGCTTCCATTACCTGGCAGGTAATCGACCTGCCCCCGACCGGCCGCGATCCTTCGTCCATCGCATCCCGCGATCGAAGGAGACCCGACCATGACCACTTCCCCCAAGACCGTCGCCGACCGCTACCTCGCGCTCTGGAACGAGCCCGACCCGGCCCGCCGCCAGGCGCTGCTGGACCAGGCCTGGAGCGCCGCCGGGCGCTACGTCGATCCATTGATGTCCGGCCAGGGCCGCGACGGCGTCGGCGCGATGATCGAGGCCGCCCGCAGCCAGTTCCCGGGCCACGGCTTCACCCTCAGGGGCGCTCCGGACGGCCACGGTCGGCACGTGCGCTTCTCCTGGACCCTGGCGCCGGCCGGCGGCGCACCCATCGCCGGCGGCACCGACGTGGCCACCCTCGACGACGACGGCCGCATCACCGACGTGATCGGCTTTCTGGACGGAGATGTCGGCGGCGCGTGACGGCGACCAGCACGGCCATCTAAGCTTTCACCACCCTCAGCAACCCTCTCCCACAGCGTGGGAGAGATGAGGTGAAGGCAAACACCTGCAAAGTGCGCAACCTTTGAGATTGTGAGCGGCGAGGCCGTCCCCTCACCTTACCTCTCCCCGTGAACGGGTAGAGGGTTACTGATAGGGTGGGGACGGCTTCTGCAACGCTTATCAAGCAACCGTCAATACCGGACCTTTTCCGCCGGATACGACCGCTCGATCATCCCGTAGGTCGTCTCGCCGTCCCAGCTGTACTTCGCGCCGCCCTGGTGGAACGGCAGGTTTCCGCCGCCGCCGCCCTTGTTCACCTTCGAGTCCGGATCCACCTGCATCCAGTCGCCGAACATCGGCTTGCCGGCCTGGATGAAGGTGGTGTCGTGGGTGGCGCCGCCGATCTTCACGCGGCGGCCGTCGTGGGTTTCCAGCACCAGGCCGACGTCGCCGCCGTGCGGGACGAAGTGGGTCATCCAGGGCGCCTCGACCATCTTCGCATAGGTCTTGGCGCCGTTCTCGAAGATGAAGGCGTCGGCGTAGGCCGGCGTGCCGTCCGCCCGCGCCGGGAAGCAGGACAGCCCGAAAGCCTTGCCGCTCGGGAACACCGCCGACTGCCAGACGTGGCCCGGAAAGGCGCCGACGTGGCGCACGCCGCTGCGGCGGATGCGCAGGCCCGTCCCTTCGAACCGGCGCTCCGGCTCGCCCTCGACATTGAACACGCCCTTGCACCTGAAAAGCTGCTCGTGCCGGTGGCCGCCGACGGCGCCGAACGCGAGATCGGTGGACTTGTCGCCGCTGCGGGCGCGATCCTCGCCGGGGGTCCAGGGCGGGACGGCCATCTGGGTCTCCACCTCGATCTTCACCCGCTTGCGCGGTCCGTACTGCTCGCCGCGCATCAAGCCCTGCACCGTCTGCTCGTAGGCCGACCCGTCGAAGGTCATGTTCCAGCGTGTGAGCGGCTCGATCACCTCGAAGGTCAGCGGGCCGGCGTTCAGGGTCACCACCTTGCCGTCCCGGACCTTGGGCGGCTGGGGCGCATAGCCATTGGAGCCGATCAGCACCCGGCCGTCGGGAAAGGCGATGTTGGCCTCCACCCCGCGATCGTCCCAGTACTCGGCCACCGCCTCGACGCAGATGCGCGGGAAGCCGAACCGGCCCTCGTTGTCGGAGATCCACATCGACACGCTGTCGCGCATCTCCGGATTGTCGGGCTTCGACTGCAGGGGATAGTCGAAGGCGGGGTTGTAGCCGCCAGTCAGATCGAACGTCGCCATCCCGCACCTCCGCTAGGAAGCAGGGCCGGCCTGCGGCCCCGCCACATTTTCGTTTCGACGACCGTGCCACGACCAGTTCGGAGGCTCAATCCTCGCGCTCATGGAGCAGCGCTCGTGACGCGAAAGATTCCAGCGGCGGAGGGCGCGGAGGAGGCGCAGAGCCTTAGAGGATCACAGTCTCCCCGCGACCAGCCCGCGACGGCGGGGGGCCCTGCGACCTCTGCGGTTGGAATCTTCAGCGCCGCTTCACGGCCGTCGGTCGAGGCTCAGGTTCGGGCCGGACGCACGGCGCGCGGCGGCGGAGCGGCGGCATGGGCTGCGGGGGTTGGCGTGGCCGGGGCCGGCGCGGGCGGCGGGGTCGGCGTGTTCAGGGTCAGGGCCGGGCGCGGGGCGGGCGGCGCAGCGGCGCGGAAGCGCTGCTTCATCTTGTCGATCCAGCCCTGGAACACCTGGTTGTCGGCGGCCACGCGGCTGAAATCGGCCATCGAGACGTGGCCGGGATCGAGGCCGGAGAGCGCCACCTGCAGGGCTTCGGGGTTGCGGGCGCCCGCGACGAAGCCGGCGTACTGGGTGCGCAGCCGGCCCAGCGAGGCGTCGTCGCCGGCCAGGGAATAGGCCACCGCGGCCCGCAGCAGGCGGCCCTCCTGCTCGGAGCTCATCGGGCCGGCGGTCTTGTAGCGGTCGCCAAGCAGCTTCTCGAACGCGCTCGCCGCCGCGGGCCAGGCCTTCTGCTTCCAGAACACTTCGGCGCGCGCGTCCATGGCGTCGGCGGATGCGTCGGCGCCCAGCATCTCCAGGGCGGCGTCATATTCGCCGAGACCGGTCAGGGCGCGGGCGGTGACGATGCGGCGTTGCAGGTTGAGGGCCATGGGCAGCACGGTGGAGCGCGAGCTGTTGATCGCGGTCAGGGCGTCCTGCGGCTTCTGGTCCATCAGGTAGATCACCGCCAGGTCGGTGGCGACCTGCGCCTTCGGGACACCGTCGAGGCGGTTGTCGACCTGGTACTTCAGCAGATCCTCGGCCTGGGGCAGCAGGTCGACGTCCACCAGCCGGCGGGTGAGGCGCCGGACCATCGCGTCGCCGTCGACACCGACCGGGGTCAGCTCCTTGAAGTCGTAGAACAGGGCCAGGGCCTGGACGGGCTGCAGGCCGTCGGCCTGGCCGTCGAGGAACAGGGTGCGGAAGGCGGCGGCAAGGTCGGCCTGCAGCTGCACCGCCTCGGGCAGGTCGGGAAGGTTCTGCCCGGCCGAACGCAGGGCCTCCAGCGCCTCGCGATAGCGGCCCTGGGTCAGGTAGAGCTGGCCAAGCGCGCGGATCGTCTCGAGCTCGAACGCGCCGCCCCGCCAGCGGTAGCGCAGCTGGCTGTAGGTGGCCGACGCCTGGGCGGCGTTCACCTGGCCGAGGGCGAGCTGGATCTGGGTGGCGTGCAGCAGGGCCGGCCCCGAGACCGAATCCTGCGGATTGTTGGCCAGCGTCTGGAACATGCCCAGCGCCGCGGCCTGGTCGCCGGTCTGTTGCACCACCTTGGCCTCGACCAGCTGGGTCTCGGCCTGCTCCTGCGGGTCCAGCTGGTTGTCGAGGGCGGCGTTGATCCAGCTGCGGGCGCCGGCGGGGTCGCCAAGCTCGAGCCCGGTCTCGGCCGCGGAGCGGGCGAAGCGGGCGCGCCACACCGGCGGGAAGGACTGCAGGGCGCGGGCGCCCGCGGAGAATTCGCGCCGGGCGTCCTGCCATTGGCTGAGCTGGGCGAACACATAGCCGCGCCAGAGGCTGGCCGCCGGATCGTCGTCCAGGGTCGGCGAGGCGAAGTCGGTCTGCGCCTCCTTGTAGCGGCGCGCCATCACCTTGGCGATGCCGCGCAGGGCGCGGAACTCGGCCTGGCCGCCGAGCGCCGGGTGGGTGCGGAAGGAGTTGTCGAGCACGCCGATGGTCTCGAACGACAGCTGCGAGCCGATCAGGAAGCGGGCCAGCGCCATGTGCGCATCGGTGGGCCCTTCGGCGCCCTTCGCCTGCTCGTCCGCCGCCGGGCGCAGCAATGCGTCATAGCGGGCCAGGAAGCCGGACGGGCCGGTGCGGGCCCAGTCGGCGCCCAGCAGGCCCGGGATCGCAGCAGGCCTGGGCGCGTCGAACGCGGCGGCAGCCATCCGAGCGCCCGATCCGGCCGGCGAGAGCGCCAGGCCCCGCGGCCGGCCGATGCTGACGATGTCGCCGCTGTAGGTGACCGACAGGTCGTCGACATGGGGGTCCACCGCCAGGCCCTGCGACGACTGCAGCAGGGAAAACTCGACGTAGTTGCGGCGAAGCGGCAGACCCTTGACCGGGCCGAGCGCGGTGACCACGGCGATGCGGTCCCCCACCGCCGGGTCGTTGATCCAGTAGCTCCCGGTCGCCCCGGCCACCGCGGCGGTCATCACCGGCGGGCCGTCGGCGTCGTCACGGGCCAGCTTCACCGGGTTGATGATCGGCGGGTTGAACGGCTGCAGTGTCAGCCCCCAGTTGGCGCCGGCGGAGTCGGCCGCGAACTGGGTCGGCGCGCGGGTGGTGATCCGCACCACGGTGTAGCCGGGCCCGGTGTAGGTGCTGATGGCCGCGAACTGGGGCGTGTTCTTCGGCGCCTGGCTGATGTCGATGCGGGCCGCCGCGTCGAACACCACCCAGATGGCGTCGCCGCGCTGGAACACCGCCGCGCCGCATGGATTGCGCCAGGGAAAATCGAACCTCAGCTCGCCGCCCGACAGGCTCGACTTCATGGCCACGACGCCGCCGGCCGGAACCGGATCGGGCCGGGACGCGCTGGCCGGCTGGCTGGCGGGAACCGGCGCGGGCGCGGCGGCGGGCGCGGTGGCCGCAGCGGTGGCGGCGTCAGCCTTCTTAGAGATGTTGATGAAGTCGGCGCCGTCGGCGCGGCCCATGCTGAAGTCGGCGTCGTCGGTCAGGGTGATCACGAAGGAGATCACGCCGCCGTCGTGATGGGTCTCGATCGACCTCACCCATTTCAGCGGCACGGCGGTGATCGGCGACAGGTCGGGTCTGGCGTCGCGGTTGAAGCTGACCGTCACCACCTGGCCGGCGCGGCGGACGGCGAGGCGTGCTCCGCCAGCCCAGCGGAACTCCAGGCGCGAGAAGTTGTCGGCCTGGCCCACACGCAGCGACAGGCCGGTCGCCGCCGGCAGCGGCGACTCTGCGGCCACGGGGGCGGCGACGGCGGCGACGATCGAGAGCGCCGCCAGCGACACGCGAAGGGTGCGGCCCAGACGCACGACCTATCCGGGTTTGGCCGCAGCCGCGGCTGGCGGCGCCGGGGCCGCCGGGGCGGCGGGCGCAGGCGAGCCGCCGCCCGCGGCGGGCGGCGTGGACGGATGGGCCGCCGGCGCAGCGGGATGGGCGGCGGGGGCCGCAGGGGCGGGGCTCGCCGCCGCGGGGGTCGCGGCGGAG
>Ga0105240_10008432_pt1 | contig 14744 bp, 15 predicted proteins | sample KBSC54metaG_FD_80426 | JGI IMG/M metagenome (GOLD analysis project Ga0105240, IMG submission 80426) | Corn rhizosphere microbial communities from Kellogg Biological Station, Michigan, USA - KBS C5-4 metaG | ecosystem: Host-associated > Plants > Roots > Rhizosphere > Soil | place: Michigan, USA... | reverse complement strand
CCACCCCAAGCCCCTGCACCCCAACGCGATCCGGGTGATGCGCGAAGCCTACGGCCTCGACCTGGCCGGCCAGGCGCCCAAGTCCCTCGACCTCTACGCCGGCCAGGCGTTCGACGGGGTGATCAGCCTCTGCGACCGGGTGCGCGAGGTGTGCCCCGAGTTCCCGGGTCGCCCGGAGGTGATCCACTGGAGCATCCCCAACCCCGCGACCGGCGAGGCCGACGAGGTCACCTATCCGCTGTTCCTCGACACCGCCGCGCAGATCGCGACCCGCGTCGACTATCTGCTGGCCGCGCTGGCGGATCGAGGCGCTGCGCCCCCGAGCCCAGGAGAAGCCCCATGACCGACCTCCGTGAGATGGTGAGCGTCCGCTACATGGTCGACGACGTCGCCGCGGCGACGGACTTCTACACCCGGCTCCTCGGCTTCGAGGTGCTGACCAGCTTCCCGCCGGCCTTCGCCGACGTCGCGCGCGGCCGCCTGCGGCTGCTGTTGAGCGGGCCGATGAGCTCCGCCGGACGGCCGATGCCCGATGGCGCCAAGCCCGGACCCGGCGGCTGGAACCGCATCCACCTGATCGTCGAAGACATCGCGGCCGAGGTCGCCCGCCTGCGCGCGGCCGGCGCGCCGTTCCGCAACGACATACTGGAAGGGCCCGGCGGCAAGCAGGTGCTGCTGCAGGACCCGTCCGGCAACGTCGTGGAGCTTTTCCAGCCCGCCGCGTTCAACCCGGCGCGGTGAGACTCAAATCCGCTCACCCCCGCGAAGGCGGGGACCCAGGTGTTTTTCGTTCCGGCCTAAAGATTGGCCACGGAAAACACGGAAAGAATACGGAAGGCGCGAAGCGCGCCAAGTCGGACTCCAGCTAAGGATCAGGAATCTCGTTTCCGCGTCTTTCTGTGTTTTCCGTGGCTAAAAACCTGGGCCGCCGCCTTTGCAGGGATGAGCGGCGTCACCTGCAAGGCCTACCCGAAGTCCGGCATCAGCAGGTCCCGCGCGACCTTGGCGTCCTTCATCACCTGGACGGTCATGGCCTCCAGGCCGTCGAACTTCAGCTCCGGGCGCAGGAAGGCGATCAGGTCGGTCTCGATGACCTGGTCGTAGATGTCCTCGTCGAAGTCGAAGAGCCAGACCTCCAGCAGCGGGATGCGCACGCCCTCGATGGTCGGGTTGACGCCGATGTTGGCGACGCCTGGGATGTCGCGGCCGTCGGGCAGGCGGGTGCGGGTGGCGTAGACGCCGAACTTGGGGATCACGTAGTCGCCCAGCGCCACATTGGCGGTGGGGAAGCCCAGCTTGCGGCCGAGCTGGCGGCCGCGCTGCACGGCGCCCTCGATGGCGAAGGGCCGCCCGAGGATCGCCGCGGCGACCTCCGGATGGCCGCCGCGCAGGGCCTCGCGCACGCCGGTGGAGGAGAACTTCTCGCCCGCGGCGTCCTCGACGGCCTCGGCCACCGAGACGCCGAACCCCATCTCCGCGCCATAGGTCCGCATGGTCTGCGGGCTGCCGGTGCGGTCCTTGCCGAAGGAATTGTCGAAGCCGATGGCCACGTGGCGCGCGCCCAGGCCGTCGTGCAGCACCACCTGCGCGAACTCCCGGTCGGTCATCTGGGCGAGCTCGGAGGTCAGCGGCAGCACGTAGAGCACATCGACGCCCAGCGCCTCCAGCGCCCGGGCCTGCTGGTCCGGCTTCATCAGCAGGAAGGCCGGCTCCTGCGGGCGGAAATAGACCCGCGGATGCGGATCGAGGGTGATGACGCCGAGCGGCGCGCCGAGCTCGCCGGCCGCCTTGGCGGCGAGCGCGATCACCTGCTGGTGGCCCCGGTGGACGCCGTCGAAATTGCCCATGGCCACGGCCGCGCCGCGGTCGCCCTGCGGCAGGTCCTTCCAGCCCTTGATGACCCGAAGCCGCCTCATGCGCCGGCCTGAACCCCTCGGCGCGGGACCATGATCAGGGCCTCGCCGTCCACGACGGTCTTGCCGTTCACCAGGCAGACGGTCTCGAAGGTGGCGTGGCCCTTGGCGGCGTCCAGCGCCTTCACCGTGACGCGCGCGGTGACCGGATCGCCGATCTTCACCGGCCGGCGGAAGCGCAGGGATTGGGTGAGGTAGATCGCGCCGGGCCCCGGCAGGTCGTTGCCCAGCACCGCCGAGACATAGGCCGCCGCCAGCATGCCGTGGGCGATCCGCCCGCCGAAGGTGGTGGTCCTGGCGTAGTCCTCGTCCATGTGCACCGGATTGACGTCGCCGGAGACCGCGGCGAAGGCCTCGATGTCGGCCGCGCCCACCACCTGGGTGCGCTCGGCGGTCTGGCCCACGCTCAGTTCGTCGAAATAGAGCCCCAGCAAGGCGCGCTCCCCTTCAGGTCGGCTTCCACTTAGCGGCGAAAGCCGCGCCTCACCAGACCAGGTCGGCGATGGCGTAGTTGGCGGTCAGGCCGGCCTGGTGCAGCAGGTCGGCGACGGCGGGCGCGTTCAGGCCCTCGGGGCCGATGGTCTCGGCGCCGTGGATGCCGCTCGCCACGAACAGCACGTCGAGGCCGCGGGCGTTGGCGCCGCGCACGTCGGTGGGCAGGCCGTCGCCGATGCAGAGCACGCGGCGCGGATCGACAGGGCCGCCCCCCGTGGCGTTCCGGGCCTCGGCGGCCCGGGCCAGCGACAGCTCGTAGATCGCCGGATAGGGCTTGCCGGCCATGGTCACCCGGCCCCCCAGGCTCTCGTAGAGCTGGGCCAGCGCCCCGCCGCAGTAGATCAGCCGCTCGCCGCGCTGCACGACGATGTCCGGGTTGGCGCAGATCATCTCGAGGTCGCGTTCGACGGCGGCGCAGAAGCGGTCGCGGTAGTCGGCGGGCTCGTCGTGCTCGTCGTCGTAGGGGCCGGTGACGGAGATGAAGCGCGCGGCCTCGAGGTCGGCGAACTGCAGGGCCAGGCCCTCGTAGAGGGCGTCGTCGCGGTCGGGGCCGATCTTCCAGGCCGGGCCCGGCGCGCGCTCGGCCAGCAGCAGGCGGGTGGCGTCGCCGGAGGTGACGATCTGGCTCCAGGCCTCGCGGGGGACGCCCAGGCCGTCGAGCTGGTCGATCACCGGGCCCGCCGGCCGCGGCGAGTTGGAGATCAGGATCACCGGCCCGCGCTCGGCCCGGAAGCGGGCGAGCGCGGCGCAAGGCTCGGCGAAGCTCTCGCGGCCGTTGTGGATGACGCCCCAGACGTCGCACAGCAGGACGTCGTAGGCGGGCGCGAGGTCGGAGAGGCCGGCGATCGGCTTGGGCGCGGTCATCGCCGGGCGGTAGCGGCGCCCTTGGGCCCGGTCAATGCGCTTGCACGCTCGCGCGAACCGGCTCGGCCACCCGCGCGTCGGGGAAGATGCGCAGGAAGTTCTCGGCGTAGAAGGCTTCGCGCACCGCCTCGCCGCGCTCTCCCAGGAAGCCCTCGAACCGCTTGATCGGGTCGCGGCCCCCCTCGACATGCGGATAGTCGCTGGAGAACAGATAGAGCTCCGAGCTGGAATGGTCGATCAGCTGGCCCACGTCCTCGAAGACGAAGGGGGTGAAGGCCATCTGCGCGCTCAGCGTCTCCGAGGGCCTGCGGCTGAACGGCGCCTGGCCCTTGTCGGCGCGGATCCAGTTCTTGGCCACCCAGTCGAGGCGGGTGAGCAGCGAGGGGACCCAGCCGGCGCCCAGCTCGACGCTCGCCCCGCGCAGCTTGGGGAAGCGCTCGAAGACCCCGTCGATCAGCAGCATCGAGATGAAGGTCTCCGGCCCCTGGTGCAGGATGGCGATGTCCTTGGAGCGCAGGTTCTCGCCGCCGCCCATCCAGTCCTTCACCGGCCCGCGGCCGTTGTTCATCCAGGCCCGCGCCTGCTGCAGCGGCGCGCCGCCCACGTGCAGCAGGAAGGGGACGCCGGCCTCGGCCAGGCGCGCCCAGAAGGGGTCGAAGTCCAGGTGGCCGGGCGAGCGCTCGGCCGGCGGCCGGTGCGGGACCCAGACGGCCTTCAGGCCCGCGGCGATGGCGGCGTCCAGTTCGGCGATGGCCAGCGCCGGCTCGTCCAGCGGCACGATCGCCACGCCCAGCAGCCGGTCGTCGGCGGCGCAGAAGTCGGCCATGTGGCGGTTGTGCGCCCGGGTCGCGGCATAGCGCAGCTCCGGGGCGATCTTCGACGACGGCGAGAACGGCATGGCCACGCTGTGGGTGGCGAACACCAGTTGCTTCTTGAAGCCCAGGAGGTCGAGCGCGCGGCTGCGCTCGGCGCCATCGAAGGCGCCCAGGGCCTGGATCTCCTTGGAGCTCTCGATCAGCCGGTCGCCGAGCGCGATCTGGGCGGCGACATGCTCCGGGCTGTGCCGATTGCCCTGGCCCACGATCACCGCCACCTCCTCGTCGGTGACCAGGGAGGCGGCGTAGCTGACCTCCGGGATCTGGTCGCGGAGCGTCGGGTCGGCGTACTTCTTGAGGAAGTCCGGCAGCTCCATGATGTGGCTGTCGGCGTCGTAGAACGCCCGGTGCGCGGGAGCGTAGGCCATGGCGGGGTCCTCCGCGGGGCCCCTGGACGGACCCGGCGGGGTGACTATTGGGCCGGGGCGGCGGGTTGTCACCCTCTCCTTCTTTCGACGATGGGAGGGGCTGGCAGAGGGAGCCACGGTTAGACCGCGGCTTAAATCTCATGGCGGCCAGTTTGCCTTGGGGCCTTGGCTTCTCAAGGACGAGCGCGAAGCGCTCGCCGCGAGGCGGCCGGCCAGGGGCCGGTCCTTGACAGGCCGAGACCCGCAGGCTCGCATCTACCGTGAGATTTAAGGACGGGTGGCATCTGGCGATGCCTGTCCGACAGCATCCGGGGATCGCCGATGTCGCCGAAAGCCGCCGCCCACACCATCCATGGGGACTGCCACCACATCGGCTGGGACAATTCGCTCGCCCCCGCGCTGACCGTGACGCCGGGGACCACCATCGAGTTCGAGTGCCTGGATGCGTCGGGCGGCCAGCTCACCGCGGCCAGCACGGTGGCCGACGTCACGACCCTCGACTTCGGCCGCATCAATCCGGTGAACGGGCCGGTCTATATCGACGGCGCGGCGCCGGGCGACGCCGTGAAGATCACGCTGGAGAGCTTCGCGCCCTCGGGCTTCGGCTGGACCGCCAACATCCCGGGCTTCGGCCTGCTCGCCGACCAGTTCCCCGATCCGGCCCTGCACATCTGGTCCTACGACAAGGTCGGCATGGGTCCGGCGGCCTTCTCGCCCGTCGGCCGCGTGCCGCTGAAGCCGTTCGCCGGCACGATCGGCCTGGCGCTGGCCGAGCCCGGCCTGCACTCGGTCGTGCCGCCCCGGCGCGTGGGCGGCAACCTCGACATCCGCGACCTTTCGGCCGGGGTCGAACTGTACCTGCCGGTGGAGGTCGCGGGCGGCCTCTTCTCGGTGGGCGACACCCATGCCGCCCAGGGCGACGGGGAGGTCTGCGGCACGGCGATCGAAAGCCCGATGGCGGTGACGCTCACGCTGGACCTGGTCAAGGACGCCGGGCTGGCCGCGCCGCGCTTCACCACGCCCGGGCCGGTGACCCGCCACCTGGACGCCAAGGGCTACGAGGTGACCACCGGCGTCGGCCCGGACCTGATGACCGGCGCGCGGGAAGCGGTGAGCCGGATGGTCGAGCTGCTCTCGGCGCGTCACGGCATGGCCGCGGTCGACGCCTACATGCTCTGCTCGGTCTGCGGGGACCTGCGGATCAGCGAGATCGTCGACATGCCCAACTGGATCGTCGCGTTCTACTTCCCGCGGGCGGTGCTGGACTAGCTAGCCGTAGGCCGCGCGCTTGGCGAACTGCGGGCGGATCAGGTTGGGCGGCGGGCCGGCTTCGCTCAGCACGGCTTCCTTGATGGCCCGCGGCTCGCCGAACAGGTGGCCCTGTCCGAAGCCGATGTCGAGGTCGAGGATGTCGACCACCTGGCGCTCGGTCTCCACCTTCTCGGCGATCAGCTGGACGCCGTAGCGCCGCGTGAGGGCGGCGAAGTCCTGGGCGGCGAGGTCGGGCAGCGAGCGCAGCACCGGGCGGCCGTCCACCTCGGTGAGCTCGTCCAGCAGGAAGGCCGCGCCGATCTTCAGGAACTTCACGTCCGAGCGCGACAGGTCCTGCAGGTCGAGGTCGAGGTCGGTGACCTTATCGAGGCTGAAGCGGAAGCCGAGGTCCGCGAGCTTGCCCATGTTGCGCGCCTCCACCGAGCCGCGGGCGTCGAACGCGGCCTGGCCGATCTCGAAGATCAGGCTCCCGCCCAGGTCGCGGTTGGCGGTGAGCAGGTCGAGGAACTGCGGGAAGAAGCTCTCGTCGGCGAGGCTCGCCATGGAGATGTTGCAGAAGATCCCGACCTTGCGGTCCTGCTTGGCCAGCCTGCGCACGATCTGCACGCAGCGGAACAGCAGCAGGTTGTCGATGGCGGTCACCAGGCCGCCGGGCTCGGCGACGCTGAGGTATTCGGCCGGCATCATCACCCGGCCGGTCTCGTCGCGCAGGCGCGAGTAGCTCTCGTAGTACTGGGTCCGCCGCTGCGGCAGGTTGACGATCGGCTGCAGGAAGAGGTCGACGCGGTTCTCGGTCAGGGCCTCGCGCACGGTGTCCAGCAGGGCCGGCGCCTGGCGCATGTCGCCCCCCAGGCGCAGCGGGAAGTGCGACGCGGCCTCGCCGGCCTCGCCGGCCTCATCCTGCTCGCCCAGCCGCTGTTCCATCCGCTGCACCAGCCGCTCCAGCAGGTGCACCTCGTCGATCAGCTCCTCGGACCGGTGCAGGTCCTCGGCCATGGTCTCGACGACCTCGCCCAGGCGCGCGTCCAGCGCCTCCACCTGGTCGAGCAGGATCTTGTGGGCCTCGCGCAGGTCCGCCACGTCGCCCTTGACGGCGCCGGTCTCCAGCGCGCGCTCGATCAGGCCGTGGAAGGCGAAGCAGAGGCCGAGACCGCCCACCAGGGCGGCCACGCCGGCGCCCCAGCCGCCGCCGTTCCGCCACAGCGTCAGCGCGACGATCAGCGACAGGCAGAGATAGGTTGCGCAGAGGAGCCCAAGGGTGAGCCGTCGCATGGTCCCGCCGTCCGAATCACTACTGGCGAGTATCCGACGCCATAACCCTGCAAGTCGAATGGATTAACGCCGCAGGCGGGGCGCAGGCGTGGTCGCAAGATTGTCCACGAACCACACGAACCACACGAACAGGTGCGATCTGCGAAGCGCCGCGACAGCGGCGTTCAGTCGTTTTGACCACCAAGAACACCAAGGACGCCAAGAGATCACGCGAACCGCATCGTCCTATCAGGCCTCGGATCCTTGGTGCTCTTGGTGCTCTTGGTGGTTCGAAGGGACGAATTGCCCGCTGCGCGGGCCTTTCAGGACCTGGCCTCCGTTCGTGGGGTTCGTGTGGTTCGTGGACAAAATCCTGCGCCGCCGCCGTCTGGCGCGGCGGGCCGAAATATGTGATCGACGTTCAGATAGCCCAGTTCCGAGGACCGGATGGCGGACGAACATTTCGATGTGCTGATCGTGGGCGCGGGCCTCTCGGGGATCGGCGCGGGCTGGCACCTGCAGGACGCCTGTCCCGACCGCAGCTATGTGATCCTGGAGGGCCGCGAGGCGATCGGCGGCACCTGGGACCTGTTCCGCTACCCCGGCATCCGCTCGGACAGCGACATGTACACCCTGGGCTACGCCTTCAAGCCTTGGACCGAGGCCAAGTCCATCGCCGACGGGCCCTCGATCCTGAACTACGTCCGCGAGACCGCCCGCGACTTCGGCATCGACCGCCACATCCGCTATGGCTGCCAGGTGACCTCGGCCGCCTGGTCGAGCGTCGATGCGCGCTGGACGGTGGAGGCGCGCAAGGCCGACGGGGCGACCGCGCGGATCACCGCGGGCTTCGTCTTCCTGTGCGGCGGCTACTACAGCTACGAGGGCGGCTACGCCCCCGAGTTCCCGGGCGCGGCGCGGTTCAAGGGCCAGGTCGTCCACCCGCAGGCGTGGCCCGAAAGCCTCGACTACGCCGGCAAGCAGGTGGTGGTGATCGGCTCGGGCGCCACGGCGGTGACCCTGGTCCCGGAGATGGCGAAGACCGCCGGCCACGTCACCATGCTGCAACGCTCGCCCACCTATGTGGTGTCGCGCCCGGCCGAGGACGCGCTGGCCAACCGGCTGCGCAAATGGCTGCCGTCGATGCTGGCCTACAACCTGATCCGCTGGCGCAATGTGCTGTTCGGCATGTGGTTCTTCCGCCTGGCCCGCAACAAGCCGGCCGCGGTGAAGAAGAACATCATCGACATGGTCCGCCAGGCCCTGGGCCCCGACTACGACGTCGGCAAGCACTTCACGCCTGCGTACAATCCCTGGGACCAGCGGCTGTGCCTGGTCCCCGACGCCGACCTCTTCGAGGCGATCAAGGCGGGCAGAGCCGAGGTTGTCACCGACCACATCGAGACCTTCACCGAGACGGGCATCCGGCTGAAATCCGGCCAGGAGCTGACGGCCGACATCATCGTCACCGCCACCGGCCTGAACCTGCAGGTGATGAACGGGCTCGCCATCACCGTCGACGGCCGCGCCGTCGATCCCGGCCAGACGCTCTCCTACAAGGGCATGATGTACGAGGACGTCCCGAACCTCGCCTCGGCCTTCGGCTACACCAACGCGTCGTGGACGCTGAAGTGCGACCTGACCTGCGACTATGTCTGCCGCCTGTTGAACCACATGCAGCGCACCGGCCTGCGCCAGGCCACGCCGCACAACGACGACCCGTCCATCGAACGCCAGCCGTGGCTGGATTTCAGCTCCGGCTATGTCACCCGCGCCATGGAGAGGTTCCCCAAGCAGGGCTCCAAGGCGCCGTGGAAACTGCACCAGAACTACGCCATGGACCTGATGGGGCTCCGGTACGCCAAGCTGGAGGACGGGGTGCTGGCGTTCTCCAATCCCGCGCCGGCCAAGGGCAGGGCGCGGGCGACGGTGGAGGCCTGACGCCATCGCGATCCCGCCGCGTCCGGGCGGTGGGAACGGCTGGGCGGCGCCCGGGTTTGGATGTCCATCACATGGAGATCCTCATGCCCACGCCCGCTGACCTCGAAGCCAAGTTGTGGAAGGCCCTGAAGTCCGATCGCACCGTCATGCTGCGGCTGGACGGCGACGGCGGCGGACCCGCGCAGCCGATGACCGTGCAGGTCGACAAGGACACCGGCAAGGGTCCGCTCTACATCTTCACGGCCAAGGACAGCGACCTCGTCGATGCGTTGGGGGACCGGCAGGGCGCGCAGATCGTGTTCGCGGACAAGGGCCACGACATCTTCGCCACCATCGAGGGGGAACTGGTCGCGGCCAACGACCCGGCGCTCATCGAGCGCTACTGGAATCCCTTCGTGGCGGCCTGGTTCGAAGGCGGCCAGACCGACCCCAACCTGCAGCTCCTGCGCTTCGAGCCCGGCGAGGCGCAGATCTGGGAAAACGACAACAGCGTCTTCGCCGGCCTGCGCGTGCTGCTCGGGCGCGATCCCAAGCAGGACTATCAGGACAAGACCGCCCAGGTCCGCCTGTCCTGAGACGCCTCGGGCTTCCCGGTCTCGGCCCGGCCGCGCCCTGCGGCTCGCCACCTTGAAGGCCTGGAACAAAATGGGTACAAGTCCGGCATAGCACAGGTGGGAGGGTGCGATGCTGGGCTATGTGACCATCGGCGCCAACGACTTCGCTCGGGCGCTCGAGTTCTACGACAAGGTGCTGGCCGGCCTGGGCGCCCAGCGCGGCATGGGCGGCGAGCGCGTGCAGGGATACGTCGCCGACGGCGGGCCGATGATCATGATCTGCAAGCCGTTCGACGGGGAAGCCGCGACCCACGGCAACGGCACCATGTTCGCGCTGGCCGCGCCCTCGCGGGAGGTCGTGGACAAGGTCCATGCCGATGCGCTCGCCGCGGGCGCGAAGGACGAAGGCGCGGCCGGCGAGCGCATGCCCGGCTTCTACGCCGCCTATTTCCGCGACCTCGACGGCAACAAGCTCTGCGTCTTCAAGATGGGCTGAACGCCGGGGCGGCGCCTGGCCGCCGCGCGGCGCTGCCCGAGGGCGGCGTCCTTGAAAAGCCGGGACCCCACGGTTCGCATCATCCGGGATCCAGGAGACATAGGCCAATTGCTATCCAGGGTAAGCGTCGGCCGGTCTTGATCTCGATCAAATCTCGGCCCCCAGCCTGGCCTAGGGTGACCTTCCCTAAGTTCCTGACGAAGGGTGGATCATGAAGCCGCTATCTGGATCGCGCTTGGCCGGCGCCGCCTCCGTGCTCGCAATACTCACGGCGATGGGAGCCTATGGATCGTCGGCGTCTGCCGCGACCTTCGCCACCGGGGACATCTTCGCGTCGGTGAACAATGGGCACGTCAATCACTACGACAGCGCCGGCGCCTTCATCGAACAGCTGAATACCGGGCAGACCGGGTTCACGACGGGGATGGCCTTTGACGGCGCGGGCGACCTGCTGGTGACCAACTTCACCGTCGGGAACATCACCAAGTTCAGCAATACGGGCGCGATCGTTCCGCCGAATCCGCTGGTGTCCCCAGGTCACGCTCCAGAATCGATCGCGTTCGACACCGCCGGCGATTTCTACGTCGGCCGGGCGGCGGGCGGCACGGTGCAGAAATACACCGCGGCCGGAGCCCTGATCCAGACCTTGGGCACGGGGGGCTCGGACTGGATAGACCTCGCCACGGATCAGAAGACACTGTTCTACAACGACGAAGGCGGCGTCATACGCCGGTTCGACACGGCCACGGACAGCGCGCTGGCCGATTTCGCCGACAACACCCTGCACGGCGGCACAGATTCCTTCGCCCTGCGGATTCTCGCCAACGGCGACGTTCTCAGCGCGGCGGGAAGCCAGATCAACCAATACAACTCCGCCGGAGCCTTCATCGGATCCTACGACATCACCGGCGTCGACAACTTCTTTGCGCTCAACCTGGACCCGAACGGCACGTCGTTCTGGACCGGAAGCTTCGGCAACGACACCCTCTACAAGTTCACGATCGGCGCCTTCGGGCTCGATCATGCGACCCAGACGCTTGTCGCCAGCACCGGCGGAAACCTGTTTGGTGTCGCCATCGCCGGGGAGATCACGGCCGGCGGACCGCCGTCGCCGAACGGCGGCATTCCGGAGCCGGCCACCTGGGCGATGTTGGTCCTCGGGTTCGGTGGCCTGGGCGCCATGCTTCGCCGTCGGCGGCGCGCGGCGACCCTCGCGACGGCGTAGTCGCCCTGCGTTCGCCCCGCCTCGCGCCGGCCCCCTACCGCGTCGGGACCGGTACATCCCCGCGGTAGTCGTAGAAGCCGCGGCCGGCCTTGCGGCCCAGCCAGCCGGCCTCGACGTATTTCACCAGTAGCGGGCAGGGGCGGTACTTGGAATCCGCCAGGCCCTCGTAGAGCACGTTCATGATCGACAGCACCGTGTCGAGGCCGATGAAGTCGCCGAGCTCCAGCGGGCCCATGGGGTGGTTGGCGCCCAGCTTCATGGCGGTGTCGATGGCTTCCACCGTGCCCACGCCCTCGTAGAGGGTGTAGATCGCCTCGTTGATCATCGGCACCAGCACGCGGTTGACGATGAAGGCCGGGAAGTCCTCGGCGTTGGCGGTGGTCTTGCCCAGGCTCTGGGCGAACTGGACGGCGGTCTCGTAGGTGTCCGGACCGGTGGCGATGCCGCGGATGATCTCCACCAGCTTCATGAGCGGCGCCGGGTTCATGAAGTGCAGGCCGATGAACCGGTCCGGGCGGTCGGTGGCCGCCGCCAGGCGCGTGATCGAGATCGACGAGGTGTTGGAGGCCAGCAGGGTGTTGGCGCCCAGGTGCGGGCCCAGGGCCTTGAAGATGGTCTTCTTGGTCTCTTCGTTCTCGGTGGCCGCCTCGATGGCCAGGTCGGTCTGGCCGATGGCCTGCAGCTCGGGCGCGGTCTTGATGTGGCCGAGCGCGGCGTCCATCTCGTCCTGCTTGATGATCCCGCGCGTGACCTGGCGGGTGAGGTTGCGCTGGATCAGCTCCATGCCGGCGTCGAGCCGCTCGGCGCTGACGTCGTGCAGCAGGACGTCGTAGCCGCCGAGCGCCACCACGTGGGCGATACCGGTGCCCATCTGGCCCGCGCCGATGACGCCGACCGACTTAATCTGAACCATTCAGCAGAGCCTCGATGAGCGAGGGCCCGCGATCCCAAACGGATTTGTGACGCGGCCCGTCTTTTATGGCGGCTTTCTAACATACCGGCGCCGTACCGCCGCAAGGCTTTTGCTGCGGCGCAGCGTGGCCGTGGGGCTAGTAGAGCCCTTCCCCTCGATGGGGAAGGATTGGGATGGGGTGTGGCCGCGGGGGAGAGGGTCGACCCCAAGGTGGCGCCAGCGCCGAATGCGCCTGCACCCTGAGGCCTCGCGACCACCCCAATCCCCGACCCTTTCCCCATCGAGGGGAAAGGGAGGCAACAGGGGGGTTACTTGCCGGCGGCGGTGAGCGCGGCCATCAGTTCGGGCACGGCGGTCTTGTAGTCGGCCACCAGGCCGTAGTCGGCGACCTGGAAGATCGGCGCGTCGGCGTCCTTGTTGATCGCCACGATCACCTTGGAGTCCTTCATGCCGGCCAGGTGCTGGATGGCGCCGGAGATGCCGATGGCGATGTAGAGCTCGGGCGCCACCACCTTGCCGGTCTGGCCGACCTGGTAGTCGTTGGGGGCGTAGCCGGCGTCGACGGCGGCGCGGCTCGCGCCCACCGCGGCGCCCAGCTTGTCGGCCAGGGGCTCGATGACTTTCTGGAACTCCTCGGCCGAGCCCATGGCGCGGCCGCCGGAGACCACGATCTTGGCGCCCGACAGCTCCGGACGGGCCGACTTCACCAGCTTCTGGTCGACGAAGTGGGTCTTGCCGGGCTTGGCCGGGGCGGGGATGGTCTCCACCTTGGCCGAGCCGCCGTCGGCGGCGGCCTTGAAGACCGTGGGGCGCACCGTGATCACCTTCTTGGCGTCGGACGAGGTCACGGTCTCCAGCGCGTTGCCGGCGTAGATCGGCCGCACGAAGGTCGAGGCGTCCACCACGTCGACGATCTCGGAGATCTGCGCCACGTCCAGCTTGGCGGCGATGCGGGGTGAGAAGTTCTTGCCCTGGCTGGTCGCCGGGGTCAGCACCGCGTCGTAGCTTCCCATAAGGGGGACGACGAGGGCTTCCATGCTCTCGGCCAGGCCCTCGCCCAGCTCGTCGCTTTCGGCCAGCAGCACCTTGCGCACGCCGGTGATCTTGGCGGCGGCGTCGGCGACGCCCTTGGCCCCTTTGCCGGCCACCAGGATGTCGATGTCGCCGGACAGCTTCAGCGCCGCGGTCACCGTCTTTTCGGTGGTGTCGCGCAGGTGGGCGTTGTCGTGGTCGGCGATGACGAGAACGGCCATCAGAGCACCCCCGCTTCGGTCTTCAGCTTGGAGACGAGGTCGGCGGCGGTTTCGACCTTCACGCCGCCGGACCGCTTCGGCGGCTCGGTGACCTTGACCACCTTCAGGCGCGGCTTGGTGTCGACGCCCAGCGAGGCGAGCTCCTCGATGGCGAGCTCCTTCTTCTTGGCCTTCATGATGTTGGGCAGGCTCGCGTAGCGCGGCTCGTTGAGGCGCAGGTCGGCGGTGATCACCCCGGGCAGGTCGATCTCCAGGGTCTGCAGGCCGCCGTCCACCTCGCGGGTCACCTTGGCCTTCTTGCCCGAGACCTCGACCGCCGAGGCGAAGGTCGCCTGCGGCCAGTCGAGCAGGGTCGCCAGCATCTGGCCGACGGCGTTGTTGTCGCCGTCGATCGCCTGCTTGCCCATGATCACCAGGTCGGGGCTTTCCTTGCCGACGATGGCCTGCAGCACCTTGGCCACGGCCAGCGGCTCCAGGTCGTCGGTGGTCTGCACCAGGATCGCGCGGTCGGCGCCCATGGCCAGCGCCGTGCGCAGGGTCTCCGACGCCTGCTGCGGGCCGATGGAGACGGCGACCACCTCGGTGGCGACGCCCTTCTCGCGCAGACGCACGGCCTCCTCGACCGCGATCTCGCAGAACGGATTCATCGACATCTTCACGTTCGCGAGGTCGACGCCCGTCTGGTCGGGCTTCACCCGCGCCTTGACGTTGTAGTCGATCACCCGCTTGACCGGGACCAACACCTTCATGGGTCGCTAGCGCCTCAAATCTGGCTTCAGGGGAATACTGGGTCGAGCCGGCAATAGCGGTTCCGGCGCGGTTTGCAAACCGCGCGGCGCGGACGGAGCGCTAGCCAGCCCCGCCTCCGATCCCTTATTAAGGCCCCATGAACCCGACGATCGACCGCCTGAAGCTGATCTTCCTCGGCATCTTCGCCGTGGCCAACCTCGCGATCCTGGTCTGGACCCTGGGCTGGGCCATGCCGGAACAGCGCTGCTCGGAAAGCCACAAGTGGTGGGACGGCTACGCGCGCGTCTGCGCCCAGCCGATCCTCACCTCCGACATCACCGGGCGGATGATCACCGACCCGGCGGCGCGCCAAGCGGCGCTTCGGGCCATCGGGCGCGCCCCGCCGCCGCCGGCGAAGCCGTAGGATCGGCCCACGAACGCCACGAACGGGCCTGTCCTGAAAGGCCCGCGCAGCGGGCGCCTCCTAAGATTGGCCACGGAAAACACGGAAAGAGCACGGAAGAACGCCGGCGCTTTCCGTGCTCTTTCCGTGTTTTCCGTGGCTGAAAGACTGAGCCTCCGCTCCGCGGAGTCT
>Ga0105240_10008429_pt1 | contig 14744 bp, 11 predicted proteins | sample KBSC54metaG_FD_80426 | JGI IMG/M metagenome (GOLD analysis project Ga0105240, IMG submission 80426) | Corn rhizosphere microbial communities from Kellogg Biological Station, Michigan, USA - KBS C5-4 metaG | ecosystem: Host-associated > Plants > Roots > Rhizosphere > Soil | place: Michigan, USA... | reverse complement strand
CAATCGCGCTGGCATAGGCGAGACCAATCTTTTTGGTATCGCCGGAAGGATCCTGGTGCACGGAGAGTAGACACGGAACTCCCGCTCCCTGGGAAAACTGATGCCGCACCAAGTGGCCCGGCCCCTTGGGCGCGACCATGAACACGTTTACATCCTTGGGCGGTTTGATGAAGCCGAAGTGAATCGAGAAGCCGTGCGAAACCGCGAGGTATTTCCCCGGGCGCATGGCGGCAGCGATATCGGCATCGTAAATGCCGGCCGCAAGCTCATCGGGCACCAAAATCATGACAATGTCGGCCTCTACGGCGGCCTGGCGCACGGGCAGCACGCGCAGTCCTGCCTTTTGAGCCTTAGCGACGGACGCGCTGGTGCTCTTTAGTCCTACAACGACATCGCAGCCGGAGTCCGCCAGATTCATGGCGTGGGCGTGGCCTTGCGATCCAAACCCGATCACGGCGATCTTCTTGTCTTTCAAATAATTCAAATCTGCGTCTTTATCGTAATAAACCTGCACGTTTCCTCCTGTGGCGATAGTTGCTGATTCATTCTAATTCCGAGCGACGACTTTCACAGCACAGGCCTCAGCCCGTGTCGTTTTTCTTAGTTTTTGGTTTAACAAAAGGCTCGCAGGCTAATGCCTGCGCTACCGGAACGACAAATAGTTTAAACCTTTGCCTGCGGATAGCACCCGAGAATTTTTACGGAATCCGCATGCCTCTGGAGGTCTTCGATCGCGGCCACTGTGTTCGGGTCTTTCAACGATGCCTGCAGGTCCAGATAAAAACAATAACTCCACGGCGTTCCGGGGATCGGCCGGCTTTCAATTTTCAGCAGGTTCAGGGCACGCTGCGCAAACGCATCCAGAACTTTGCTCAGTGATCCGGGCTTATGCGCCAGATGCAAGACCAGCGAAAGCTTGTCCGCATTTTCCGAAACGTCAGCGGAAGGAGCGAGCAGAAGAAATCGCGTGTAGTTCTCCGGGTGATCCTCTAGGTGTTCACGGAGAATTTCGCCTCCGTATACCGCGGCGGCTCGACGGCTGGCAATCGCCGCCTTGGTTGGATCGTCCGCGCGAATCACTTCCTGCACACTTCCCGCGGTATCTTCCGCAGTAACTTTTTTGATTGCAGGATTACCGGCAAAAAACCGCTCGCACTGTGCCAGGGCCACCGGATGGGAAGAAACCTGGGTGATGCGTTCAAACTTCGCCCCCGGCACGCCGATCAGATTGTGGACAATCGGAATCACTACTTCGGCTTGAATGTGCAGGCCGCTGGCAATCAGCAAGTCGTAGGAGCGGTGTACGGATCCGGCCAGGCTGTTTTCGATGGGCGCAAGAATGAAATCCGCAGCCCCGTCCTGAATGCTGGAGTAAAGCGCCTCGAAGGTGGGCCGGGGAACCAGTTGGATGTCTTCGCCCAACAGTTTCACCGCGGCCTCTTCACTAAAGGCGCCGCGCTCGCCCTGAAAGGCGATTCGAGAAGAGGCTGGGACCTTCACCGCAACCGCCCGTAATCTTCAATTTCCATTTTTGCGGATCCGAACATAGCTTCACAAGCTATCAGGGCCGCAACCGTCGCGTCAAACTCCTGCGCGCGCGATTTCAAATTCCAGATCCCAGGCGTGAGATTCCTGAAGTACGGCTACAACTTATTCAGGCCGTTCAATCCTGCGACCTTGTAGGCCTCGGCAAACGTGGGGTAGTTGAAGACGGTATCGCGGAAGTAGTCCATGGTGCCGCCCAAAGAGATAACGGCTTGGCCGATATGAACAATCTCGGCGGCGCTTTCACCGATGACGTGTACGCCCAGCACTTTGCGCGTTTCCGGGTGAAATAAAATTTTAAGCATCCCCGTGTGGTCGCCGACGATTTGAGCTTTAGCCAGTTCCTCGTATTTGGCAATGCCCACTTCAAAAGGAATGCACGCCTGGGTAAGCGCGGATTCGGTTTGCCCCACCATGGAAATTTCAGGGATCGTATAAATCCCGAAGGGAAGCACGCCTTGTTTGGTTTCGGCGGGAGAACCAAAAATATGAAGACTGGCCATGCGCCCTTGCTCCATGGAAGTCGAAGCCAGGGAAGGAAATCCGATTACATCTCCCGCGGCATAAATGTTGGGGACCGCGGTTTGAAACTTTTCGTTCACTTCGAGCTTGCCGCGCGGGCCCGCAGTGAGACCGGTTGATTCTAAATTCAGTAAATCGGTATTGGCCTGGCGGCCCACTGCGTACATCAGGCTGGCAGCATGGATTGTTTTGCCGCTTTCCAGGTGTGCGGCGACTCGCCCGCGTTCGTCCAGTTGAATGCCCGTCACTTTCTCGCCCAAACGAAAAATGGCGCCCAGCCGCCTCATGTGGTATCGCAAGGCCTCCATGATTTCCGAATCCACGAATTCCAGAAGTTGCGGGCGCTGCTCAATCAGGGTCACTTCTACGCCCATGGCCGCAAACATCGAAGCATATTCCAGGCCAATAACGCCGCCGCCTACGATGATCATTTCGCGGGGAATTTCGTCCAGTTGAAAAAATTGGTCGCTTCCGAGAATTTTCTTGCCGTCAAATGGGATGCCTACGGGATGGGAGGGCCTGGTCCCGCACGCGATCAGGATATTATCAGCGTGAAGCATGTGCTCATCATTTGCCCCCACGATTTCCAGTGCATTCGCGGTGGAAAATTGGGCAACGCCGACATAAAGATCGATGTTGTTGCGCCGAAGCTGCTCCCGGACCACGCCGGTTTCCCGTTCCACCACTTGATTGACCCGGGCGCTCAAATCCCGAATCGAAATTTTGTCTTTTACAACGTAGTCGCTGCCGTAGAAGGAGCGATGCCGGAATCCAGTCAGGTGCAGAATCGCTTCGCGCAGCGTTTTGCTCGGAACTGTTCCGCCATGGATGCAAACGCCTCCGACCATTTCATTGCGATCCACAATAGCGACACGCTTGCCAAGTTTAGCGGCTGAAATGGCGCCTTTTTGGCCAGCGGGCCCACTTCCAATGACGACGAGGTCATACCGGATAGTTTGCATCACACCTTTTCGACAGGCGGAAGGGAATGAGAGATCCGCACAGCGGTATTTTCGGAACTCCGGAAGTCAGCAAATCGCGTCAAGTGTAATAGACGCCTTAAGCGGACACAACGTTGCGCTTACTCGCTGTTTCGTGCCCAAGCCGAGGCGAGAGTTTTGTTTTGGAACAAGTGCCATTGAATCACACTTTCACCGCAAACGAGCGGCTGCCCGAAAAATAGCCTGCATCGATAAGTTGAATCGTTCGAGGCCCTGGACTGTCCCGCGCGTTATAAATGAACGTTAGTTGAAACTTAGCGACATCGCTGAATCTTATCGTGAGGATGAGCGGGTTTTCTGGTGGGTACGCACGTCACATTTTCAGGACTTACGCCGCGAATCGTGGCAGAATTCCTTGCACCTCGAAAGGAACAATTATGAGCCTGAAATTTTGGATGTGCACGCTGATTTGCTCGTTGTCGCTGGTTGCGGGGTGCAATAAACAGGCGAACGACCAGGAGGGCATCCGCGCAGCGATCGACAAGCACTTGAACGAGCAGGCCGGACTGGATCTCTCCGCCATGGACCGCACCGTGAAACAGGTGACCGTAAACGGCGACCATGCCGACGCGCAAATGGAATTTCGCGTAAAAGGCGGCGGTGCGGGAATGGTGGTTGCGTACTCCATGGAAAAACAAGGCGGTGAATGGAAAGTATTGCGGGCCCAACCAATGGGAGGAGCGGAAGCTCACCCGGGTTCTGGGCCGTCGGAGGGAGCTCCCAGCGGTGGAGGGAATGCTATGCCCCAGGGCCATCCTCCAGTGAATTGAGGTCAGGCGTCAGGGGGGCCGCGTCGGGAGAACTCACTTGCGGGGGATTTGGGTCGTTTTTTGAAACCAAAGCATGTCGTCAGTCCCTCTAATGATTACGGGCGTGATTGCAGGCTAACGAACGCAGGAAAGTGCGCCCGCGCGAAAAGCTCTCCGCCGCGGCCAGTTTTGGGGCATGCGATCCAACCTGTGAAGCGAGTCACTGGCCTGGGATTCCGGGTTAAAGGGAAGAACTAACGAAAATGCATATTTCCGCTCCCTTTATCAAACGACCCGTCGCGACGTCGCTTTTGAGTATTGCGATTCTGCTTGCCGGGGGAGTCGCATTCTATTTTCTTCCTGTCGCCGCACTGCCGCAAGTCGACTTCCCGACGATTTTTGTGCGAACTTCCCTCCCTGGCGCCAGCCCGGAAACCATGGCCTCTTCGGTTGCGACGCCGCTGGAGCGGCAGTTCGGCCGCATCGCCGGAATTACAGAGATGACCTCGACCAGCCAGCTGGGGTCGGCCGGGATAACTCTGCAATTCGATCTGGACCGGGATATAAATGCGGCATCGCGGGACGTTCAGGCTGCCATTAACGCAGCCGCCGGACAATTGCCGACAAATCTGCCAAATCTGCCCACTTACCGAAGAATCAATCCCGCCGAGGCGAATATTATAGAACTGGCCGTCTATTCGGATTCCATCCCTAGAAGTCATCTCTACGATATATGCGACTCCATTCTGGGCCAAAAGCTCTCGCAAGTGGATGGTGTTGGTCAGGTCAGCATCCAGGGAGGCGCGCGGCCCGCGGTCAGGGTGGACGTCAATCCGAATGCGCTGGCGCACTATGGAATTGGACTGGAAGCCGTGCGAACTGCGCTGCAATCGGCGAATGCCAACATACCGAAAGGCAGCCTGGAAAATTCTTCGAATCGCTGGGTGCTGTTTGCCACCGATCAACTTCTGAAACCGGAACAATATATCTCCCTCATCGTCGCCTACCGCAATGGTGCGCCGGTGCGTCTCAGCGATATTGCAAAAGTGACCGAAGGAATCGAGGACGTTCGGAATTCGGGATATGCCAATGGCAAGCCCGCGGTAACCATGGGCATTGCCCGGCAACCCGGCGCAAACATTATCGACACCGTGGAACGGATCAAGGCGCTGTTGCCGGAATTACGAGCCTCGATTCCACCCGCGGCAAATCTGGATATCATTTCCGACCGTACGGTCACGATCCGCGCTTCGGTAAACGACATCGAGTTCACGTTGCTGCTCACGGTGGCTCTGGTGATCATGGTGATCTTTTTATTTTTGCGTAATGCCTGGGCCACCATTATCCCCAGCATCGCGGTGCCTTTATCGATCATTGGAACCTTCGGAGTGATGTACCTGCTGCATTACAGCCTCGACAATCTTTCGCTGATGGCGCTGGCGATTTGCACCGGGTTCGTGGTGGACGATGCAATTGTTGTGATTGAGAACATTACCCGCTATCTGGAAGCCGGGGAAACCCCGCTGCGAGCGGCCATGAAGGGTTCCCAGGAAATTGGGTTTACGGTTTTGTCGATGAGCATTTCGCTGATCGCGGTATTTATTCCCTTGCTGCTGATGGGAGGAGTGGTCGGCAGACTATTCAGGGAATTTGCCGTCACCTTAAGCATCGCGATCGTGGTTTCACTGTCCGTGTCGCTCACGACCACGCCGATGATGTGCGCGCTGTTTCTGAAGCCGCAACATAACGTCGTACATGGCCGTTTTTACCGGGGAATGGAACGAATATTTCAAGGAGCGCTGAGCATCTATGCCGGGGGATTGCGGTGGGTTTTACGAAACCAGCCCTCCATGCTGATCGTCACGGCAGCGACGCTTTGCCTGAGTGTCTACCTGTATATTGTCGTACCGAAGGGATTTTTTCCGCAGCAGGATACGGGACGAATGAACGGAACCGTTCTGGGTGCACAGGATCTGTCATTTCCCGCCATGCAGCAAAAATTGAAGCAGTACACGGATATCGTCATGGCGGATCCCGCGGTCGCTACGATGTCCAGCAATACGGGCGGGGGAGCGGAAAATACCGGTCGGGTCAATGTCGATTTAAAACCCATCGGCGAGCGAAAAATTCCGGTGGATCAGGTCATTGCGCGCCTGAGGCGAAAACTGGCCGTCGTCCCGGGGGCTACATTATTTCTTCGCGCGAATCAGGACATTACCGTCGGGGGACGGCTGACCAGTTCGCAATATCAATACACGCTGGAAAGCGATAACCTGGCTGACCTGCAACAATGGGCGCCGCGCGTGGAAGCCAGAATGAGGCAGATGCGCCAGTTGCGGGATATCGCCACCGATCAACAAACACGCGGCCTGCAGGCGACGTTGGTCATCGATCGCGATACTGCCTCCCGCCTGGGTGTTTCGCCGCAGACAATTGACAACACGCTGTACGATGCGTTTGGCCAGCGGCAGGTATCCACGATTTTTACGCAATTGAATCAATATCACGTGGTCATGGAAGTCGACGCGAATTTCCGGGAGAGCACTGACGCCATTCAAAGTTTGTATGTGCGCTCATCAAGCGGGGTGCAGGTACCGCTTAGCTCCTTCACCCACTTTGAAATGAAAACCACCTCCCTCGCGGTGAACCATCAGGGACAATTTCCCGCGGTTACGATTTCGTTCAATCTGGGGGAGGGGGTATCGCTGGGAGACGCGGTGAACGAAATCCAAGCCGCCGTCATGCAGATGGGATTGCCGTCCGACATTCACGCTAAGTTTCGAGGAAATGCGCAGGCCTTTCAATCTTCGCTTTCTTCGCAGCCGTGGCTGATTCTGGCGGCGTTGATCGCGGTGTACATCGTTCTCGGCGTGCTGTATGAAAGCTTCATCCATCCCATTACGATTCTTTCGACGCTGCCTTCCGCGGGAGTCGGCGCGCTTTTGGCGCTGTTGCTGTTTCACACGGAGTTGACGGTGATCGCCCTGATCGGAATTATCCTATTGATCGGTATCGTCAAGAAAAACGCTATTATGATGATCGATTTTGCCGTGGAAGCCGAGCGGCACGGGAAGTCTCCGGAAGAATCGATTTATCAGGCGTGCCTGTTGAGGTTTCGCCCGATTATGATGACGACCATGGCAGCACTCTTTGGAGGATTACCCCTGGCGCTATCCCACGGCACCGGTTCGGAGATGCATCGTCCCTTGGGGATCAGTATTGTCGGTGGGTTGATGGTGAGCCAGGTTCTCACGCTCTACACTACACCGGTGATTTATCTTTATATGGGCCGCATTGGTCTGTACTTCAAGCGGCATCGGGACGCCCGACCCGCCCACGGTCATGTGTCGCCCCACTCCACATCGTTTAAGGATATGCCGCTCAGCTAGTTGAAGAGTTCGCGATCCGTTGCAAATTTTGCCGCGTCATGGCCGGATAAAGACGTGAAACTTCTAGCCTCCAAACTGATTATTGCCGTCGTTTTTTTCTCCGCTCTTGGCTCGGCGCTGCTGGCCCTTCAGCGCGGCGCGTTTGAGGGCGAATCGCCGGGGCCCTTTCCGGAGGGGCCGGCGCGTGCAGAGTGGACGTTTGCGCGGTTTCACTATCCCTCCACGGGGACCAATCCATTCCGCGGGTTTCGTGGATTTCAGTTGTGGGCGGCCGATTATCCAAAGGCTGACCGGCAATATGTGCAGGGAGTGCGCCGCCTGACGCGGCTGGACGCCAAGCCCGTGGAACAGGTCGTAGACGCTGATAGCGATGAGCTTTATAACTGGCCCTGGATTTATATGGAGCATGGCGCAGGCTGGGATTTCTCGGAGGTCCAGGCGGCGAGATTGCGGCAATACCTGTTGCGAGGCGGATTCCTGTTTTCAGATGATACCCACGGCGATTATGAGTGGGAAGCCTTGGCCCGCGGAATGCAGTCGATCTTCCCCGATCGCTCCATTGAAGATCTGAGCGACAATGACGAATTATTTCACACGGTCTACGATCTGGATGCGCGGTTTCAGATTCGTGGAACACGTTTCTTATGGGGAGGCCGGACATATTCCAGCGATATGACGGTGGCGAAATGGCGGGGCGTGCGGGATGAGCGCGGTCGCATCATGGTGGCCATTTGTCACAATTCTGACGTTGGGGACGCATGGGAATGGGCGGACAGCCCGGACTATCCTGAGCGCGAAACTTCGCTGGCCTACCGGATCGGCATTAACTACACGATTTATAGCCTCACGCACTGATGTTCCAGCGATCGCTTTCCGCGGCCATTTCTGGGCGTCGCTATGGCGATGCCGCTTCGGTTCTAGCGCGCTTGTGTTGCCCGGCCTGCCGCTTCATAATGGAATCCAGCCGTGCTACCCAAACTCAGCGTGCGAAATAGTCTCCTGCTACTGACCGTTGCCATTTTGTTGGCTGGTGTGGCGTTTGGGATGTTCCAATACAAGACCAGCGCCAGGAGCCTGCCCGTCCCGGCCACGGTGAAAGCAGCGTCACCTTCGAGCAGCTCTCCATCCTCCGTGATCCGTTTCGTTAAAAATCCGGAACTGGCGCCCGCGCTCAACGCGCACGATATTTTCGGAAAACCGGTTTCCAAGGCCGATTGGGACGGAAAAGTGGTACTGGTGAATTTCTGGGCGACCTGGTGCCCGCCCTGCCGCGAGGAAATTCCGGAGTTGCTTGAACTAGAGAAGGAATTCAAGGGCCGATTGCGAATTATTGGAATTTCCGAGGACGACGATCCTTCCGCGAAGGTTTTGAAATTCGCGCAGCAAAAGGGCATGGACTACTCTATTCTGATGTCCACTCCAGAACTCATAGAGTCCTACGGCGGAGTTCCGGCGCTTCCCACTTCTTTTCTGATTGATACGCAAGGCCGGGTCGTGCAGAAGCATAGCGGCTTGTATCCGATTCAATCGTATATTTTGGAAATTCGCTCACTGCTGGGTCTGCCCGTGGAGGCACGCGTTGAGACCTTTGCCGATACCGGGCAGATATTTCTGAAAAATGCCGCGAACGCCACCGAATTGCCGGGGGTCAGTTTCGCCGGTTTAACCCCGGACCAGAAAAAACAGTCGCTGCACCGGTTGAACGCCGAAAGTTGCACCTGTGGGTGCGGTTTGACTCTCTCGCAGTGCCGGGTGAACGATACCGGGTGTTCCGTCAGCGGGGAATTGGCCGGCAAAGTTGTGAAGGAAGTGGCGCACGGAATCAAATCCGCCCGGCCTGCGCCATCCAAAATTGCTGCCATCTCCAAAAAAGTGAGCGAATAAAATGCTCAAGACTCTCCTGGAAAATTGTTCCGGTTTTCTGGCATTGCTCCCGCTGTTTAACCGAGGCCCGGTGTGCAACTCCGAAGGTCCCAACGCGACGATTCCCAATCCGGAAATGGATATTCCCTTAGCGTCCGCACCGGGCAGGGAAACCATGGTGATTGCAGGTGGCTGTTTCTGGGGCATTCAAGCCGTGTATGAGCACGTCCGGGGCGTCATTCGGGCGATTTCGGGATACTCAGGCGGGCAGGCAAATACGGCGCAGTATGAAAAAGTATGCTCGGGGCGCACCGGCCATGCCGAAGCCGTGCAGGTCGCTTACGACCCGTCCAGGATAACTTACGGACAATTGCTGAAGGTATTTTTCTCGGTGGCCCACGATCCGACGCAACTCAACCGGCAGGGCCCCGACGTGGGGACCCAATACAGGTCCGCGATATTTTATTCATCCGAAGAGCAGAAGCGAGTCGCGCTGGCTTACATTGAGCAACTGAACAAAGCGAAGATATTTCCGCAGCCGATCGCCACGCAGGTGGCGGCGCTCGATGAGTTTTTTCCCGCCGAGGAATATCACCAGGATTACGCCGCCAATAATCCCGAGAATATGTATATCGTGATACATGACCAGCCAAAGATCGGCCACCTGCGAAAGCAATTTCCGGATCTTTTTGTGGAAGAAAAGTAACCCCCGCCCTGCGAGGTTCCTGCAGAGCAAGCCACACCGATATTCCGATCAGCCGCGGCCGATAAACGGCATTTTCGTGGCCATCACCGTCATGAATTGGACGTTGGCGTCCAGCGGCAGCGATGCCATGTAAACGATGGCGCGAGCGACATCTTCTGGATTCATGGTAGGCTCCACGGCAATCGAGCCGTTCGGCTGCGCGACTCCATTTTTCATTCTCTCGGCCATTTCGGTGGCCGCATTTCCAATGTCGATTTGACCGCACGCAATATCATATTTCCTGCCGTCCAAGGAGGTGGCCTTGGTAAGCCCGGTGATGGCGTGCTTGGTCGCGGTGTAGGGAGCGGAATCGGGCCGGGGTGCATGAGCCGAGATGGAACCATTGTTGATGATGCGTCCCCCGCGAGGTTGCTGGCGCTTCATGATTTTGAATGCCTCCTGCGTGCAAAGAAATGCGCCGGTGAGGTTGGTATCGACGACGGACCTCCACTCCTCGCAGCTTAAATCCTCCAGCGGTGCGGAGCGCCCGGAGATTCCCGCATTGTTAAAGAGCAAGTCCAATCGGCCGTAAGCATCCTGACTCTTTATGAACAGCCCGCGCACCGCCGTGGGATCGGCAAGGTCGGTGGGAACTGCGAGCGCTCGGCCCCCCGCGCCGGTGATCTCTAGTGCAGTCGTTTCCAATGCGTCCTGGCGCCTGCCGGCTAAAACCATCGAGTAACCCGCGCGCGCAAGAGCCACGGCCGCATGCTTTCCGATCCCGCTGCCCGCGCCGGTGACCACGGCGACTTTCTGCGATGAGTTCACTTGATTCCCCTCCTGGTTTTATGCCCTCTTTATGAACGAACAGAGGGACATAAGGTTCACGGGTGACGCCGTTTGAGTCAAGAACATTTAGTCGCATAGGATTAGTCTAGTTTTTTTGCACAAGACGTTTGTTTGCAGCGCGCCCTACCATCTTGTTGACAAAGGAATGCCTTGGAGAATTATCGTGCACACCTCTACAGTTATTTCCCCGCCAGACATTAGGGGTTTACCTGATTGCTGTGACCTATCCGCAACTGCAATTCTCAAAATTGAAATGTCGCGTTACAGCAGTCCCGGGATGAAATCCGAACGAATCACCGGGAATCTCAGGGGTGCCCTCTACTTCTTTTACTAGGGGAAACCCGGGACTCCTCACATGCTCAGTCTTCCGTGAGACTTGCATGAAAATGAAATGAGAGGCGAAAAATGACACCCGAAGCGGTTCCCTACGGCAGAAAAACGCAAAAACCTTCCCCTGTTTCCGACGTTCACATACTTTGGATCACAGCCGGGTTAGGTTGCGACGGAGACTCTGTTTCCATTACCGCCGCGACCCAGCCAAGCATCGAAGACGTATTGCTCGGCGCAATTCCTGGACTGCCGAAGGTTCATCTGCACAATCCGGTACTGGCCTATGAAACGGGCGACGAATTCATGAAATTCTGGTACGAGGCTGAGCAGGGAAGGCTCGATCCCTTCGTTCTGGTGATCGAAGGATCTATTCCCAACGAAAAAATCAAGGCCGAAGGGTATTGGGCAGCGCTGGGAACCGACCCCAATACCAGGCAGCCCATCCTGACTACGGAGTGGATCGACCGCTTGGCGCCAAAAGCGCTGGCGGTAATCGCATGCGGGACCTGCGCAACTTATGGCGGAATCCACGCAATGCAGGGCAATCCCACGGGAGCCATGGGACTGGCGGATTACCTGGGCTGGGATTGGAAGTCCAAGGCTGGCTTGCCCATTGTGAACGTGCCGGGATGTCCGGTGCAGCCGGATAATTTTATGGAGACACTGCTTTATCTTTTGTACCAGGTAGCTGGACTGGCCCCCATGATTCCCTTGGATGAGCAGTTGCGTCCTACCTGGCTTTTTGGCAGCACCGTACATGATGGTTGCGACCGGGCCGGTTATTACGAACAAGGCGATTTTGCGGAGACCTATGGCACGGAAAAATGCATTGTGCGTCTGGGATGCTGGGGACCCGTGGTCAATTGCAACGTCCCCAAGCGCGGCTGGATGGCTGGAATCGGAGGATGCCCCAACGTTGGCGGAATTTGCATCGGATGCACCATGCCGGGCTTTCCGGACAAATTCATGCCATTCATGGATGAACCGCCGGGTGGAAAGATTTCCACGACCACCATTCGACCTTACGGGAAAATTATCCGGTCCCTGCGCTCCATAACCAACGACACATTGAACAAGGAACCGAAATGGCGCCACACCGGACAAAATCTGACCACTGGTTATAGACCGGGCGCCTACTGACGGATTAAGAGACCGGATTATTTAGCTAACTCAGCCTAAGGAGTGGAATTATGGGAACAACGACGTCTGTGGCAAGCAAGACTCCGACCGGATCTAGAAAACTGGTGGAAATGAATTGGGACCCGATCACTCGGATCGTGGGCAGCCTGGGAATTTTCACAAAAATAGATTTTGAAAACAGGCAGGTTGCCGAATGCCACAGCACGTCGTCGATTTTCCGGGGTTACAGTATTTTTATGAAGGGCAAGGACCCGCGCGATGCGCATTTTATTACCAGCCGCATTTGCGGGATTTGCGGGGACAATCATGCCACTTGCGCCAACTATGCGCAGAATATGGCGTTTGGCGTGCGCCCACCCGCCCTGGCTGAGTGGATCGTAAATCTCGGCGAAGCCGCCGAATACATGTTCGACCACAATATTTTTCAAGACAATCTGGTCGGCGTGGACTTTTGCGAGCAAATGGTGAAAGAGACCAATCCTTCCGTTTACGCCAAGGCGGAGAGCACGACCGCGCCGCATTCGAGTCTTCACGGTTTTCGTACGATTGCGGACATCATGAAGGCGCTGAACCCCTTCACGGGCGCTTTTTATCGTGAAGCCCTGCAGATGAGCCGCATGACTCGCGAAATGTTCTGCCTGATGGAGGGGCGACACGTTCATCCCTCGACACTTTATCCAGGCGGTGTGGGAACGGTGCCTTCGGTCCAGTTGTTCACCGACTATACCGTTCGCTTAATGAAATATGTGGAGTTCATGAAGAAAGTCGTTCCGTTGCACGACGACCTTTTTGATTTTTTTTATGAAGCTCTTCCGGGATATGAGGAGGTTGGCCGGCGCCGCGTGCTTCTGGGATGTTGGGGATCGTTCAACGATCCCGACGTTTGCGATTACTCCTATAAAAACATGTCCGAGTGGGGGCGCGCCATGCACGTAACCCCGGGGATCGTGGTTGACGGTGAACTGGTGACCACCGACTTGGTAGACATCAACTTGAATATCAGAATTCTGTTGGGCAGTTCGTACTACGAAGGATGGGAAAATGCCGAAACCTTTGTGAAGAAGGATCCTCTCGGCAATCCGGTCGACCAGAATCATCCCTGGAATCAAACCACCATTCCCAGACCACAAAAGCGCGATTTCGACGGCAAATACACCTGGGTCATGTCCCCGCGCTGGCTCGACAAGCGCACCGGCGATCACTTGGCTATCGATACCGGCGGAGGACCGATTGCCAGGCTGTGGGCCACCGCACTGGCCGGCCTGGTGGATTTTGGGTACATCAAGTCCACGGGGAAAAGCGTGAAAATATATCTGCCGAAAACGATGTCGGCGCCCGAAGTTGAATTTGAATGGAAGATTCCGAAATGGAGCAACGCCATCGAACGCGATCGCGCCCGGACATACTTTCAGGCTTATGCTGCGGCTTGCGCGTTGCATTTTGCGGAGAAAGCGCTTGCGGAACTGCACTCCGGACGCACCCGGACGTGGTCGGACTTCAAAGTGCCGCAGGACGCCATCGGCTGCGGATTTCATGAGGCGGTACGCGGGGTGCTGTCGCATCACGTAGTCATTCGCGACGGCAAGATCGCCAATTATCATCCGTACCCGCCGACGCCATGGAACGCCAACCCTCGCGATATTTACGGCACCCCCGGACCATACGAGGACGCGGTGCAGAACACGCCTATCTTCGAAGAAAACGGTCCCGACAAGTTCAAGGGAATTGACATTATGCGCGCAGTGCGCAGCTTCGATCCCTGCCTGCCGTGCGGTGTGCACATGTACCTGGGCGACGGAAAGGTGCTGGAAACTCACCATTCCCCGATGTTTGGCATACAGGGTTGAGTTCTCCGACGGGGAAACCCAAAGCGGGCGGCAATGCGGAAGAGGCGTATACCGAGGCAGGGCCGCCAGAGTTACGTTTTCTGAAGTATCAGCCGCCCGCTTTTTATTGCCTTTGGGGGGAAAATGGCGAAAGACAGAACGTTTCAAACGCAGGTGCAGCGGATCGGCGAAATTGTCGAGCAGTTGGAGTCTTCGGCCGATCCCCGAACGCGCGCCACCGGCAAGGAACTTCTGGAGTGCGTGATGGCGCTGCATGGAGCCGCTTTGGAACGCATCCTGGAACTGGCGACCGCGGCGGGCGAGACAGGCGAAGCCCTCATTCGCAAGTGTGGGCGAGACGAAGTAGTCAGCAGCGTGCTGCTCTTGTACGGGTTGCATCCGGAAAGCCTGCGCACACGCGTAACCGCTGCGTTGGAGAAATCGCGCAAATTGCTGGAACCTCATGGGGCCAATGCCGAGCTCGTTTCCGTCGAAGAGGACGCGCGGGTTACGGTCCGGCTGGAGGTGAAATCCAACGGATGCGGCGCCGCTTCGCTGAAATCCACGCTGGAGGCCGCGCTGTACGACGCCGCCCCCGATGCCGCGTCCATCGTTGTGCAGGAATACGGCGCTTCGCTTGCGCGCTCCGGTTTTGTGTCGGTCTCCCAACTGGAGACGAGCAAGCCCATCGCTGCGTCTTTCGCCGGCCAGTTGCAGCGGAGCGCTGACTGACATGGCTCCGGCGCTGCCAACCCAATCCGAAAACGCTTATTCGGCGCTGCGAGAGATCGCGCGCAAACGCAGTCGACTGGAACGCTGCGAAATGTGCAGCCTGGAATTGCCTT
>Ga0105240_10008428_pt1 | contig 14748 bp, 14 predicted proteins | sample KBSC54metaG_FD_80426 | JGI IMG/M metagenome (GOLD analysis project Ga0105240, IMG submission 80426) | Corn rhizosphere microbial communities from Kellogg Biological Station, Michigan, USA - KBS C5-4 metaG | ecosystem: Host-associated > Plants > Roots > Rhizosphere > Soil | place: Michigan, USA... | reverse complement strand
GATAGCGGCCGATGCAGCAGACGCCTACCTGCAAGTTCGAGGCTACCAGGCTCGGCTTGCCATCGCGAAGACGCAAATCGAAACCGACGAACGGCTATTGACGTTAGTGCAAAACCGGGTCGCGGCAGGAGCCGCAACAAAACGCGAAATCGCGCAGGCGGAAGCGCTCCTCCAGCAAGCTCGCTCTACGGTTCCGTTGCTTCGCCTCGCGCTTCAGAGACAACTAAATAGGCTAGACGTTCTGATGGGAGCACAGCCCGGTACGTATTCGCATGAACTGGATGCTGTAAGTGCGATCCCATCGATACCGGCGATCGAGAACCAGCAGCCAACCGAGGTGCTTCGTCGTAGGCCAGACATTATCGCGGCAGAGCGCCGCCTGGCCGCGTCCAATGAAAGGATCGGTGTCGCTATAGCTGACTACTATCCCAAGATTTCATTGTCAGGAATTCTCGGGTTCGACAGTTTGAACTCAGGACGCCTCTTCACGGCCGGCGGCTTTCAGCCCGCAGCCGTAGCCGGTCTGCGGTGGCGGCTCTTTGACTTCGGCAGGGTGGATGCGGAAGTGAAGCAAGCCCGTGGTGCGAACGCTGAGGCGCTACTCGTCTATCGTCAGGCTGTTCTCCGAGCCGCTGAAGATGTAGAAAATGCCCTAGCGACCCTCGCCGAGACACAAGCCTATGTCTCGGAAGTCCAGGCCGAGGTTCGGTCGCTCGCAAGAGCCCGTGATCTTTCCCAACAAGCCTATCGGGCTGGATCTATCACGCTCACTGACGTGTTGGACGCTGATCGGGAATTGCTAAGAGCCCAGGATCAACTGGACGCTAACCGAGCCGATGCCGCACGGGCAGCCGTTGCGGTGTTTCGCTCCTTCGGCGGCGGTTGGCGGTCCCCTATATAAACAGACGGCCTGCCAGTTTCACGGCCTGGCTGCGCCTTTGAATCGAGTTCCCTGCCAGGCCCGCATCAAGGGCCTGCTTCAATACTTGGCATTCCATGGAATTTGTCGCGCATTGTCCTCGAGACCCAAGAGATGGGCCTTCGCCTCCAGGCCACCAGCGAATCCAGTCAATTTTCCTGACGATCCAATAACGCGATGGCAGGGCACGACGATACTGATTGGATTTCGGCCGTTTGCCGCGCCGACCGCGCGCGCGGCGCTTGGAGAACCCAATTGGGCCGCAATCTGGCCGTAGGCACGGGTCTCGCCGAATGGAATCCGCTGGAGTGCCTCCCATACTTGCTTTTGAAAGCGAGTACCGCGCATATCGAGAGGGATTGAGAATTTCGTCCGACGCCCGGCGAAGTATTCCTTTACCTGTGTCTCTGTCAGCACAAGGATCGGATGGCCAGTATCGTGTTGTGCTGCACCAAGACGTACGCGCTTCGGATGATCGTTTTCCCAAAGGATCGCGACCAAGCCTAGACTGCTCGCTACAAGCTTCAGTTGTCCGACTGGACTGTCTAGAAACTTATACGAGAGGCTCATAGCTACCGAAAGCGTATTCTTGGCATTTGTTTCTTGAATCGTCGCAGCGTCGATCCTCGCAACGATAGGTCACTTAGCCAATCGGATCTGCCCTGCATGAAATGTGACATGGCACGTACGGGAGAGCAACACTCCCAAGCGGTTGCGAAGCGGATTGCTCGCAAAGTCTGCCTCTGAAACCGACATGTGCCGATTCAACCACTCTGACGCCGGAAGCGACTGGATCTTTTGCGTCAATGTCGCGTTAATCTCACCGAATGCGCGCCGGAGATCCGTGGCAGAAAGCGTATCAGGGACACTTCGATCAGGTTTCAAAAATTGTTCATCCAGTTCAGGGTGCAGTCGTGCGCCAAAGCTGAGTAGTGGCAACATCTTGTCGTGAAGTGCGGCAAGGTGTCCAACGATGTAATAAACGCGATTTCGACCGGGAGAAACGTGCATTTGTAGTTGTTCGTCGGTTAGCGCCGACAGCAATCGATCGACCTGGTCGATCGCGACTTTCCAGGCGTTCACAGCCGTCGCGGCGAAAAGCTCTTCATTGTTCATGAGTCCCTCGTCTCGGGCGTTTTACCAACTCTCCTGCACAGTTGGGGCAATTCTTTCCCAATTCCCCTTCCGCACACCCTGAACAGAAAGTACATTCGAAAGAACAGATCCACGCGTTATCCACGCCGTCTCCGAGCGTTGCTCCGCACCGCTCGCACTGCTTCTTCATCTCAAGCACTAAGTAAGCCTCATATATCCATCGCCTTGTCCGCCGTCACCAGGACGCCGTTTAGCGAGCTCTCTTCATGCCAGCAAAGTTTCAGCATGTGTACGCTCATCGCCTATTGTCCTCGTGCGTAGAGTCGGATTTAGCGACAGAAATAGAGCGTTTTCTGCCAGGAGAGGAGGGGCGTTCCTGCTTACCGATCTGCGACGTTACAGTCCACCGCCGTAGCAAAAGTGCCTGCAGCCGTACGACTCTGGACGGACGCCACGGCTGGTTCTGACGTGCGGTCCGCGAGTTGCACCCCAAACCGTTCTCGATATTCCTTTGGGGTCACCGACAACTCCTGAATGAAAGCCCGGCGAAGCGCCTGCTCGTCCCGAAATCCTGTGAGTCGGGCGATTCGCTTCAAAGGTAAGGCGGCAGCTTCAAGGTGTTGGCGCGCGGCCTCTACTCTCAAGGATTGCACCCATTTCGCAGGAGTGGCGCCGAACTGCGAGTAGAAATGTCTCGCGAAGGTACGCGGGCTCATTGCCGCGATTCTTGCAAGCGTACTGACGTCTAGCCGCCGGGCGAGATTTGATCGTGCCCAGGAAGGCAGGTCTCGCATTCGCTCATCTCCTACTTGTTCTTGCTGGGCCAGCAACTCGCTGTATTGCGTCTGGGTGCCAGGGCGACGGAGAAACAGTACCAGTTCCCGCGCGAGCGCAGCTGCTGTCGAATGCCCAAGATCTTCCTCAACGAGCGCGAGGGCCAGATCGATACCAGCGCTTACTCCCGCGGTCGTATAAAACTTTCCATCTTTAATGAAAATTGGATCTCGCTCGATTTTCAAGTGTTCGAAGCGGGTCGCAAGCAGATCACAATAACGCCAGTGTGTGACGACGCGCCGATCGTCGAGCAAGCCGGACGCGGCGAGGATAAACGCCCCGGTGCATACGGAGGCTACGCGGCGGATGCGTGATGAACGCCTCTGAAGCCATTGCAGCAGCTCCGGGCTCTGATCCTCAACAGAGCCAATCCCGCCCACTACGATCAAAGTGTCAATCGGTCCTGTGTATTCGGAAAATTCGCACGTCTCGGCGATGGACAGTCCTCCCATGCTTCGGACTGGGTTGCCCGCCCCAGTGGACAGGATGCGAAGCGAATAGTAGGGTTTACCTTCAACCAGTGGATAGGAAAACACGGATGCAGGCCCTGCCAGATCGAGTAATTCAAAAGGGGATGCCACCAGGAATGCGATGACCGGCGACCGTGCGCGCATAAAACGATACTACTACGATTCGATCTAGTCGCGTGGCAGAATATGCGCCAAATATGGCAGTTCTGCCAGACGCGAAAAGGCTCAAATAGAGCCGGATGAGCCTGTGCGGCTTCCGTAAGCAAGGTGGTCCCGATCCGGGCGCAGCGCCTCGTCGCTCGCTTGCGCGCGAAGGTGCTAGCGAAGAGATCTTCAAAGGAGAAATGCGTAGTGGCAGAAAACGAATCAGTTTTTAAGAAGCGCAGTGTTCAGACGCCGTCAGGGCGAATCGGCTACACGGATGAGGGCTCCGGGCCAGTTGCGTTGTTTGTTCATGGCGTGTTGCTGAACGGTTACCTTTGGCGTCACCAACAGGCCAGTTTGTCCGATGTGCGGCGTACCATCGCCGTCGATCTGCTCGCGCATGGCGACACGGAAATCGCGCCGACGCAAGACGTATCGGTTCTCGCGAATGCAACAATGCTCAACGAGTTTCTCGGCGCGTTGAACATCGATAAGGCGGATCTGATCGGTAATGACAGCGGTGGTGGCATCTGCCAGATATTTTCCGCTCTCTACCCGCAACGTCTTCGGAGCCTGACGCTGACGAATTGCGACACGCACGACAATTGGCCCCCGGACGCCTTCAAGCCATTCGTGGCGATGGTGAAGGCTGGTGGCCTCCGGAACACGTTGGAAGCGATGCTGTCGAATAAAGCCATTTATCGGTCACCGGATGCCCTCGGGCCGGCCTACGAACACCCTGAAAACGTGACGGACGAAACCATCGAAACATTCCTCCGCCCTTTCGTTACGACTGATCAGCGCACTCGCGACCTGGAGCGCTTCGTTAACGCCTTCGACAACAAGTACACCGTCGAAGTCGAGTCCAAGTTGAAAACGTTAAAGGCACCGACCCTCATTGTTTGGGGAACGGACGACGTCTACTTCGACCTGAAGTGGTCTGAGTGGCTGGCGAAGACGATTCCGGGAACTAAACGCCGCGTGGAGTTCAAGGATGCGCGAATCTTCTTCCCCGAAGAACGCGCGGAAGATTTCAATCGCGAGCTTCGAGCCTTCTGGGAGCAAACCGAGCAGTGATGAGGCAGGCGATTCCCTCAAAGAAGACGGGGGTGCACTCCTCGCCGGGGCGGTGTGGATGGTTACCACGCGTCTTCGCAAGTTCTTGAGAGAGCTGCCAACGCAGAATCCGCGCCTGGCTAGCTGAAGGTAAGACGATCCGTTTTGATTACACGTGCAAGCGCACAACCAATCTGTGAAGAGGAAGAGATGAACACTCAGGAACAAAAGGGAGAACAATTTCGGATGCTACATGTGGCTGGGGAACCACTCGTCTTGTTCAATATATGGGACCCTGGAAGCGCCAAAGCCGTTGCGAAGAGCGGCGCCAAAGCGCTGGCCACCAGCAGTTGGGCTGTTTCCGCGGCGCTGGGCTATTCAGATGGCGAGCATACTCCATTGAACTTGGCGATAGACAACCTCCTACGGATCACGAACGCGACGAACCTGCCGGTGACGGTGGATCTAGAGAGCGGTTACGGCGATAGCCCCGCCGCAGTCGGCGAAACGATAGCCCTGGCGATACAGGCCGGAGCTATCGGTTGCAATCTGGAGGACAGTTTCCCGGAGAATGGGTCCTTGCGAGAAGTTGGCCAGCAGGTTGAAAGGCTACGACAGGCACGCAAGACAGCGGATCGAACCGAAGTTTCGTTTTTCATCAATGCGCGAACCGACGTGTTTCTATCGCAAAAGCGACTTGGCGCAACGCTGCTTGCAAGCGTACTCGATCGCGCACGTGCTTATGCAGAGGTGGGAGCTGACGGTCTGTTTGTGCCTGGTCTCAACGATTTGGATTTGATCGCAGAATTGACGAAGGCTTCGCCATTGCCTGTCAATATCATGGTCTTGCAAGGCGCGGATATCGGCGCACTCGCGAAGCATGGCGTAGCTCGCGTTAGCTATGGCGCCGACCCATATGCCCAGGCGATGAGCGCTCTTCAAGAGGCGGCCAGTAGCGCGATACACAAATAGGCAAACCCGATCTGGCGTACGCCGGAGCGACGAAACGCGATCCCCCTTCGCCCCGCTCCATCGCGGTGTGAATGACCGCAATGCACTTTCACCACCGTTTTCAGCAGTTTCAGGCGCTGGCTGTCGCGGAGTAGAGTGGGTAATCCGTGTATCCCTTGGATTCAAACGTGTAGAACGTGTTGGTGTCATAGGCGGTAAGCGGAAGTCCCTCTCGAATCCGCCTTGGAAGGTCAGGGTTGGAGATGAAATAACGGCCAAATGCTATTGCGTCCGCGTGTCCTTGCCCGACTGCTTCCGCTGCCGTGTCTGGTTCATACCCACCGTTCGCGACGATGTTTCCTTTGAAGAGCGTTCGCGCGCGCTGCGTGGCTACATCGGGCTGATCTACCTTGACCAGGAGAGATCCGCTCATACGAGGCTCAATGACATGCAAATAAGCGAGCCCAAACTGATTCAGGCGCTCCGCAACGTAGGTATGCAGCGCTATAGGGTCCGAATCGGACATTGCGTTGAAGGTGCCGCCGGGTGTGACGCGTACCGCAACGCGGTCGCTGGCCCAGGCAGAAACCATCGCGCCGACGACCTCAAGAAGAAGACGAACCCGGTTTTCAATTGGACCGCCATATTCGTCGGTTCTCTTGTTGCTACCATCCTGAAGAAATTGGTCTATGAGATATCCGTTGCCTGCATGAACCTCAACGCCGTCGAAGCCGGCTTGCTTCGCACGCTTCACGGCGTTCGCATAGAGTTCTAGGACCTGTGGAATCTCGCTCTTTTCCAGAGCGCGGTGAGCCGAAGGCTGAATCCACCCGAGAGGTGTGGATATAGCGCGCGATGGCTCTTGCCAGTATTCAGGAGTGACGGATGCTGACACGGGTGTGGCGCCACCAGTCAGTGCAACGTGGGAAAAGCGCCCTGGGTGCCACAGTTGAGCGAACATACGTCCGCCCTTCGCATGAACAGCATCGACAATCCTTCTCCACCCCTCGACGTGAGCGTCCAAATACATTCCCGGCGCTCCATGCCACCCGCGAGTCCCCAGGCTCAGTTGAGACGCCTCCCCAATGATCAGCCCCCCATCCGAGACTCGCTGAGTATAGTATTCCAGCATGAGTTCACCGGGGATACCGTCCGGTTGCACAGATCGCGAGCGCGTTAGGGGGGCCATGACGACGCGATGTTGTAAGTGTGTCGCGCCAAGAGCCATCGGAGTAAATAGTTGACCATTCATTGCGTTCATCACAGCGTTCCTGTGTCTTTAGAGTCACCAAGGGCCGCCGCTTCTGCCTGCTGCGTCCCAGTTGCATGATGTTTTGTTTGGATGTTTCGGCCGAATGACTGACGTCCCGTTACGATACTTTCAGTTTGGTCAGCTCTCCAAGCCCAAGACTTTCCAAGGCGCCTTTCTGAATCGGAGCCACCGCGTGATTCACGGCATCTGATCCGAATGGCAACCCGACTACGACGCGGTCTGGACGGCTACCAGCCGGCATGGACACCAGTGCGTTCACGGCCGTCGCGACATCCTGAGGATTGGGAGCAGTTTCTCCCTTAAACAGGTTGCCAAAAGTCTCCAGGATCTTGCCGGGAATATCAGCGATCTCTCCGTATTTCTCGTCAAGTGCTCCATCTACCGGCCGCTGCGCGGCAGCGTACATGTTGGTGGGATACGCACTTGGCTGGACGAGCACGACATCGACGCCAAACTGGGACAGTTCGTAGCGATAACTATCGGTCATCGCTTCAAGCGCATACTTCGAAGCGCCATAGAGCCCGAAGAACGGCAGCGTTACCCGTCCGAGGATCGATCCGATATTGATCACGAGACCTGCACGCTTGGCTCGCAGTGCAGGTAGCGTTGCGCGGAGCACCCGTTGTACCCCAAACACATTCACATCGAATAGGTCGCGCGCCTGCTCCGCGGTGAACGCTTCCGAGATGCCCACGGATGCCATTCCAGCGTTGTTAACAACAACATCGAGTTGTTGCTCCGAGATGTCGAGCAACTGCCCAATAGCGTTCATGACGGAGCTCTGATCGGTGACATCGAGCTCGAGAACCTCTATCTTCTGTGCCTTGAGCGTGTCAGCAATGTGCTTCTTTGCCCCATTTGTCGAATGAAATCCCGCAAATACCTTGTGCCCAGCCCGCGAGAGCGTTTCCGCAGTCGCACGGCCGAAGCCGCTCGACGCACCAGTAATCAAAATTGTCTTACTCATTGTTTTGGATCTCCACAAAAGCAAGTCCGCGGCTCCGTCACCGCTTCGGGTCAGCGCAACCCGCAGTCGACCTACGCTTCCACAACGGCGCCGTGTTTCGCAACGAAAAGGGCTCAACGCCGCTGAGCCGCTTGAGCTGTAAACCCTGGTCACCTTAAGAGTAGATCGGACCGCGATGGCAAACATGCCGAATATGGGGCAGATTCTGCCATATTCCGCCTTTGCCGCGCCATAGCCACGGCTTAGCGCATCACATAGAGCGTATGGGCTGGCGGAGTGGTGTCCGTTGGAGCCAGACAGCAAGGAGGCAGCGACATGCAAGAACATCAGATTGCTTTGGACAAGGCCGCAGAGGCAATTGCGGATACTTTTCTCAGGCTTCCTGAAGCCGACTTCCGTTGGGAGTTGGCGTTCCCCGACCTGACCGACGACTTCGTCGAAAGACTTCGCCAATATGGAAACGAGGAGTCCTTTTCTGCCGGCGCGGCACTTTATACGTACGGTGATCGCAGGATAGATATGTTCGTAGTTCTCGAAGGCGAAGTGCACGTGCTTCTGCCTCCAGTCAACGGCGAAGCTGCGCTTTACAGTCGCTACAAAAAGGGCAACTTCACTGGAGAGTTCAATCTTCTGAATTCTCAGGGTTCAGTCGTGGAGGCGCGGACCGTGCTCCCGAGTACTCTTCTTCGCATAAAGCGCGCTGAACTCGAGCGGCTGATGCGCACCGAGGGAGACATCGCAAATGTGATCGTGGCGGCAAGTATCTGGCGCCGAATCGGGATTGTAAAAGCGGGCTCAGGGAGCGTGGTTCTGAAAGGTCAAGCGAACGACGATCAGACGATGATCCTGCAGCGCTTCTTTGTGCGCAACAACTATCCACATAGAATCGAGACCGCGCCCGGCGACCTCTCTGAACAGGATCGCGAATTGCTCCCCGCGGTTGTTCTCTCTGATGGGCGGCGGATCTCTCGTCCGCTCATCCGTGACCTGGCGGATGAACTCGGGATCACCGAATTACCCGATCCAGCAAAGCTCTACGATGTCGCTGTGGTTGGCGCCGGGCCTGCGGGCCTCGCAGCAGCGGTCTATGCAGCTTCCGAGGGGCTCTGCACGACGGTTATCGAAAGTATGGCGCCCGGAGGGCAGGCAGGCACAAGCTCGAAGATCGAAAACTATCTCGGGTTTCCTGCTGGCATCAGCGGACAGGGACTCGCAAGTCGGGCACACTTGCAGGCATTGAAGTTTGGCGTACATTTTGCGATCTCCCGAGAAGTGATTACGATTGAACAGATCGGCGATGCATTCAAGCTCACCCTCGAAGGCGGTCCCTTCGTAACAGCGAGGGCAGTCGTCGTGGCCTCTGGTGCGCAGTATCGCAAGCTCACGATCGAGAACTACGCTAAATATGAGAACCGCGGACTCTACTACGCGGCAACAGCGATGGAATCCGTATTATGTCGCGATCAAGAAGTCGTCGTCGTAGGTGGCGGGAACTCCGCTGGGCAAGCATCATTGTTCCTCTCAAGAATCGCAAAGCACGTGCATCACATTGTGCGCCGACCGTCGTTCTCGGACACCATGTCCCAGTATTTGATTTCGCGGATAGAGAACTCCGATCGCATAACGGTCTATACGCAATCCGAGATCATTGCGCTGGACGGTGACCCGTCCCTCCAGACCGTGACTTGGGTTAACTCGAAGACGGGTGAGGAGTTGGTGCGGGATGTTTCCTCAATTTTCGTTATGATTGGCGCGGAGCCAAACACAGGATGGCTATTCAACACAGTGCGGCTTGACGCCAAGGGGTTTATTCTGACGGGAGGCTGTAATGGTTTCGACGGAAGCCCATACTCCACAAGCATGCCGGGCATCTTTGCCGTCGGAGACGTACGAGCTGCTTCCGTGAAGCGTGTGGCATCGGCCGTTGGCGAAGGCTCTGTAGTCGTTTCATATATTCATCGATATCTTACCGATCACGCAACACCGCCTTTGGCTCAGTCGAAATAGTACTTCTCCCAACGAGTGATGCGGGGATCACGGCTACGCTGCCTCGACAAGACTACATTTCCGACCGTGCCGTAGACCTGATCACGCAGACCCGGAGTTTCGTGGCTTGAATTGCCCTGTTTTTGTCAGCTGTTCCGAATTGCCTCGGGCGACGATGAAACGATGAGAAAGACTGAGTCGCACGGCCCGCTCATAGCAGTGTTTGGCGCAACTGGCTACACAGGCCGGTTCGTTCTGAAGGAGTTGCTCCGGCGCGGCTTGCGTCCGATCGCCGTCGCCCGGAATCCCACCGCACTCGCCGCCGCAGACTTCGGGAAATCAGACTTCGAATGTCGCAAGGCAACCCTTGACAATGCAGAGTCCCTCGACGAAGCATTTCGCGGAAGTCGCGCGGTTATCAATTGCGCCGGTCCGTTCATCGATACTGCAGAGCCCATTGTTGGTGCGGCATTACGTGCAGGTATCCACTACCTCGATGTCGCCGCGGAGCAATTGAGTATAGCGAATACCCTGGATCGATTCGATGAACCAGCCCGGAAAGCGGGTGTTGCCGTTATTCCATCGATGGCGTATTTCGGTGGGCTGGGCGACCTGTTAGCGACCGCGGCAATGGGCGACTGGGACCGTTCTGACTCCATAGACGTCATGGTCGGCTTCGACAGATGGCACCCTACACCGGGGACCAGAAACACCGTCGCGCGAAACTCCATAGGCAATCTCTGTGTAACGAATGGCCAACTCGCAGAAGTCTCGTCGCCGCCTTTGCAACGGCGCTGGAAATTCGCGGAGCCGGTCGGTCATCAAGAGGTGATTGAGCTGCCCTTCGCTGAAGTTCTATTGATAGCGCGCCACTTAAAGACTTCTGAGCTTCACACGTATCTGACGCAGGTAGCACTAAACGAGGTTCTCAATCCCGCCACGCCCGGTCCCAAGGCGGTTGACGCGATGGGACGTTCTGGGCAGAACTTTTCTCTTGAAGTAGTCGTCACCCGCGGTGATGAGCGTCGACGCGCGACTGTGCGCGGCCGCGACGGCTATGCAGTATCGGCGCCGTTGGTATGTGAGGCGACTGAACGATTGCTCAAGGGCGAGTACCGGTGTTTGGGTGCCCACCCGCCAGGGGTCATCTTCGATGCAAAAGGAGTGTTAGCGACCCTCGGGGATGAGTATGCCGTAGAATTCAGCGCGAATAATCACGTCGACGAATCCCCGACCAGGAAATAGCAATGGCCTCCATAATGCCTGGAACGACAGTCACATATTCCGAGGATCTGAAGTGGGAGCCGGTCGGACCTCTCGATGAAAATGGCAAGGGTATTTTCGTTTCGCTGGTTTACGGGGACCTGCGCACGAAGGGACCAACATACTTTCTGATGAAGTACTCAGCCGGCGTTAGGGCTCCGCGCCATATGCATTCTGGCGACTATTATGCCGTTGTCGTGTCAGGCCGCTTCAGGCACTATCTTGAAAGCGAAACCGAATGCGAAATTCTCACCACAGGATCTACTTGGTTTCAAAAAGGAAACGTCATGCATCAGGACTCTTGTGTGGGACCGGAAGACTGTATTCTGGGGATTTTCTGGCCCCAAGGATTCGATGTTGAATTCGCAAAGGAAGGGGTGCCCTGAGTGAAATGCGCTGGCACGCGCTCGCTGGTCATTCCTCCTCATGATGAGCACGTCGCATACGTTCTTAAGACGTCATCCGACATAGGCTCTTGATGTCCGCAGGTCGATCGAGTCAAAGGACGGGTATGTTCTCAGTACTCTTCGAAGTTTGTCCCAAGCCAGACCAGTGGGAAGCCTATTTGGACTACGCCAAGATGCTCCGACCCGAACTGGAAATCATCGACGGTTTTGTCGATAACGTCCGATATCGATCACTCACTCGCAAGGGCTGGATTCTGTCGCTTTCAAGCTGGCGGGATGAAAAATCTCTCGTTCGGTGGCGGACAAAGATGCGGCACCATGCAGTACAAGATAGGGCGCGGAGCCACATACTGACGGACTACCACCTACGAGTCGGAGAAGTAACATACGACACTCGCATCCTTGAGCGGGGCACGCTTCACGAACAGCGTCTGGACGAGACCGAAGTTGGCGAAGCGACTGCCGTTACCTTGATCGACGCAAAGCGGCCGGCACATCAAGCAGAGACCAGCACTGTTGACAGGTTCGCGGAGTGGCTGGGGATTGCACCCTTTAAAGACTTTCTGTCATGGGATATTTTTGAGGCTGTACTGACGCCGGGTGACCTTATCGTGCTGATCAACTGGCGAGACGCCGCGGCGGCAAAAGAGTTCGAGGAATCCACTAAACTGACAGAACGTGTCCGATGTCGCAGGGTCCGAATCGTGCGCGACTACGGAATGTATGATCGGCGCGAGGCTCCTCAATATTTCCCCGACGCCCCGAATCGAAAGACGGTGCATTGTGAACCTACACAGCGCCAACCTGAAGATTCACGAATTAAATGAACGCCTGCCCAGGCCCTAACAACAACTCGGGTGAGAGATGATCCCAATTGTTTTGGGGGGCAGACACATCCGTGGCAACACCGCAACAGTGTAGAAATCCGTGCTCCTGGCTGGCAGTAGGTGGGCGACGACTGGCTTACGGCGACGATCTGGTCCGCTTTCTTTCTCAGCATTGGTGAGAGACTTCATTCTCTAGCCTGCAGGAATAGGGTTCCCGTGCCTGCCGATCCAGGATATCGCGGCCGATCTGCCAATACAGCAAAACCAGTTCACGATTGACCGCCAGCGAAACTCGGAGTTGCACAACCCGGATGCGGCTCTTCAGGTCGGCGAGGAATTGCGCGTACCCTCTATCGCAACCCTACGGACTCGGCTGGAATCACGGCAGGTGCGTGCTTGACCATAATCGACTGTCCGTCCGAGCTAATCCGTGCCGGACACTCCGGCCATAGAGCCCGGATGTTGCCAAGCCATTGTTCGACCATGGCGCGGAATCGGCGGGGCCGCGAGTCCCCGAACAGCGGTATCGACTCCGTCCCTTTAGCCGTGAAACATCGGTACGAAAGCCACATGAAGAGGTCGAGCACGGCCGGCGATGCGGCCAACACCTTGATTGCTTCAAGGTCGTTTGGGACCGGATGCGCGATCAACTCCTGGTAAAACTCGTCACTGAGCACGATGACGTTCTCGAACTCCGACGAAAGTGTTCGCTGATCAGGATGCTCCCGGCTGTACCAGATTTGCGCTTCGCGCATGAAATTGAATCGACTCCGCTGGATCATTGTGGCCTTGCCGCTGAAGCTATCCGTTCCGAAGAAAATCGTTGCACCGAAGATGCGCTCAAACGCGCCAATCAGGCGGCGATACTCTTTCCCTCCAGTGTGCAGCCGAAGCTCTCCAGCATTTCGGCCGCAGTCCGGAATCGGATTGTCTGACTCTTCTGCTGGACCGCTAAGGTGGCCGGGAAAATCGGAACCAGACGGTCCTGGCCGAACGGGACGCCGAAATCGGGATGGCCTGTGATCTGGAGGACGAATTGCTTTCGCACTCGAACACGCTATCTTCCGGGGTCGCTTACCGGAGCTCACCACGTTCGTATGGATCACATTGACGGGAACGGCTTACGGATTAATGCGAATTCATACGGGCTCCACTCTGGCGGCCGCTCTGATGCATGGGAGTTACAATCTGACGCTGTTTCTTTGGCAAGGCGCTTGATGAATGAACAGTTTCATACCTGAATTGATCGCGGACCTGGTGTCACAATCGAAGCTTTTGTCCCGCCCCTCTGAGCGTAAGTCCGCAGCGTCATCCGTTTTGCGGAGGATTATCCGAAAGCGCGCGTCCTGGTCACGACGCGAATTGACGGCTATGATCCGGGTTCTTGTCACCCTTAACAATTCCGCGACGCTGGGTTCCAGCAGTATACGCTCGAGGACTTCGACGACCAGGAAATCGATCGGTTTCGTTGCGAAGTTCTGAAATAACTTGAATGGGTTCTGTTGCACCTGGGCGGTGAGAACATGATGCCAGATCTCGCGCGAACTTCTGCCAAAGCTGAAAGGAACACCATACTGTCCTTTCTTTAGCTTCTGGATCAACTTTAATTCCGGACAGTACAGCCCGAGCGTTTCGGAACGACTTGAAGCCCAGCATTGCAGAGACGCGGAATTTGACGCGACGATGGTCTTGTTCCACGAGGTTGTTCAAGTACTTGCAGGATCGTATCTTCACAGGATTGGGACCGCGGAAGTTGAACTCGTTCCTCATGCCCATGAGTCGCAGCGCTGCATGGCTGGGCTCGAAGCCATCGAGGGTAATGCTGCGCGGCTGGCGTGACGTTTCAATGCGCCACGGAAAAAGACGCGTCCGGCCGGCAGATCACGGCTGCGGCTGAGATAGGAGGCGACAGTCCTTCCCCGCTCGTCAACAGCCCTTTACAGGTACATCCAGCCGCCCTTTTACCTTTATGTAGGTTTCATCTGCCCGCCAGGAACGGCCGACAACGAGTTCGAACGTTTCCCATCGGCGCACAAATTCCTCGGTATACCGGATGACCCAGCGTAGGATGGTGGAGGGCGCTAGGGCAACGCCCATCTCGGCAGCGATCGAAGACAGATCGCGATAGCTAAGCCGAAACCTGAGATACCAACGCACACACAGGATGATCACGCCATCCGGGAACCATCGCTTACAAAACAATGGATTTCGGCCTGGCTTCGCTTTTGCATCCACCTATTGTCGGCTGCGCGTTCGAAGCTGCAACGGAACCCCTCCGTCGAACCGTCGTAAGCGCGCTTCTATTTCTCCTGGTTTGCAAGTTTCCAGAATGGACAACCAATATTGCTGCACCCTGGTTCGGTCATCCGGATGAATCGCCTCTGCCCAGCCCCAATCCACTGCGCGTCCCGCAGTAAAACCGGTATAGTCCAACCAAACTCTGTTGCAGTAGTCAAGGGAGCCGTCTCGGCGGGCAGACCATACCAGCCCAGGGATCAAGTCGATCACGGGGAGTAGCGGATCTTCCGCGGTTTGGGTATGAATTGAGCAGCCGCG
>Ga0105240_10008424_pt1 | contig 14752 bp, 14 predicted proteins | sample KBSC54metaG_FD_80426 | JGI IMG/M metagenome (GOLD analysis project Ga0105240, IMG submission 80426) | Corn rhizosphere microbial communities from Kellogg Biological Station, Michigan, USA - KBS C5-4 metaG | ecosystem: Host-associated > Plants > Roots > Rhizosphere > Soil | place: Michigan, USA... | reverse complement strand
TTGCGAAAAGCTGAAAGAGCTGCTGCCCCGTCAGCAATTCCAGATCGCTATCCAGGCCGCCATCGGCGCCAAGGTCATCGCCAGAGAGACCATCAGCGCCCTACGTAAGGATGTTACGGCCAAGTGTTACGGCGGTGACATCAGCCGTAAACGCAAATTGCTGGAAAAACAGAAAGAGGGTAAAAAGCGTATGCGCCAGATCGGTAACGTAGAGGTCCCGCAGGAAGCGTTCCTCGCCGTGCTGAAACTGGATGATTGATGAGATCTCCTTTACATACGTCCTTGCTTGTCGCTGCCCTGCTTGCCGTCTACCTGATCAATGGGCTTTTTTATCTGCCACGGCAGTCGATCACTTATGACGAAGCGCAACACTTTTCTTTTGGTGTTCGTATATTGAAAGGCAGCACCCAGCGTACGGACAAACGGACGTTCAACAGTAAAATGCCCATTTCTGCCCTGAACGCCCTGCCCCGGGCTTTCGAGCAATTGATAAACAAACACCTGCAAAAGACGGATAACGGCGTGACCGACATCATGCATGGCCGGTACATTACCCTGCTCATCTCCCTTCTCATCGGTCTGTTTGTGTTTAAATGGTCAAGCGAACTGTATGGAGAAAGAGCGGGACTTTTTTCTCTTTTCCTCTTTGTATTTTGCCCCAATTGCCTGGCTCATGCGGCCCTGGTATCCACCGATACCTATTCCGTGCTGGCGCTGCTGCTGGTGTTGTATTACCTGTGGAGATGGCTTTCTTTTCGTGTCAATAAGGATTTTATTCTCTTCTGTGTTTTTACGGGTGTTGCCCAGCTGGTGAAACAATCCCTTTTCCACTTGTATGTGATCATTCCCTGTTTGATGCTGATATGGTTTTTTGCAAGCGAGCGACGGAAGGTGGATAGACGATATGTACTGGCCAGGGTGGGTGTTTTTGTGCTTATCAATCTGCTGGTGATCAATGCCGGTTTTTATTTTCAAGGTTTCGGACGGCCATTGGGCGCCTATCATTTCAGGAGCGATCTTTTCCTGGGTGTTCAACGGAATCTTTCTTTTTTGTCTTCTGTGCCCCTGCCCCTGCCTTCCTCTTTTGTAGAAGGGCTGGATATGGCCAAATATTATGAAAGCCTTGGGGGAGGACTGCCCGACAGCACGTTTGGGAATATCACTATTTTGGGTCATAGCAGCACACAGGGCAGTTTCTGGTACTTTTATTTTGTCATTTGCTTTTTCAAGACGCCTATCCCTGTGCTTGTTTTTCTTGTGTGGAGCTGCTACCGGCTGGCGCAAAAAAGATCCTGGCGGGAGATGGTGCGAAATGAACTGTTCCTGCTTCTGCCCGTGGTGTACTTTTTTATCCTGCTGGATCTCTTTTACAAGAGCCAGACCAATATCCGTCATATCATCTTCATTTATCCCTTGTTATATATATTCTGCGGTATCATTATAAGTTATCTTTCTGCCAGGTGGGAAAAATGGGCACTGGCGTTATTATCCGTCTGGTATATAGTCTCGGTGCTTTCTTATTTCCGGAACTATATTCCCTACACCAATGAATTTATCCTGGATAAGAAAATGGCCTACCGGATAATCGGAGCTGAGAATCTCGACATGGGGCAGGGCACGTATTTTCTGCGGGATTATCTTGCAGCGCATCCGGATGTGACCATGGCTACACCGATGCCGCGCCCGGGACGACAGGCCATCGCTATCAGCGATCTGCTGGATATCTGGAATGAACACCGCTTTGACTGGCTCAAACCCTTCAAACCTGTGGGGCATATTGCCCATTATTATCTTATATTTGACATCACCCCCGATGAAGTAAATAAGCACTAATGTTACCCCGACAACTTTATTTTTTCCTTTCCCTTTTCTTTGTATCTCTAACGGGTTATTCCCAGGAAACAAAGATCATAAAATTCAGGCAACAGTCATTGAAGGTCCGGTTGCAGAACTATTACATTGCCGGCGTAAAAGACGACAGGCAGGACACAGCCACCATAGGTTCCGTGCGTGCGGGACTCTTTAGTAAAAAGTATGTGTCGCTCAATCTGCCGGGAGGAGCCGCGAATGCTTTTAGTGATTTCTTCAAGGGCCATCTGACACAGGACACCCGTACCATTCCCATCATCCTGCACATCGCACAACTGGAAGTGGCCGAGAAGACAGGGGGGCTGAAGGCGGAGTCGGAAGTGCGGATGAACATTGGCTTTTACAATGCCGCGGGCAAGATAGTAGAATACAAAGGCAGCAATACCGTCCAGGCTACGATGGATGCCACCCGTTATATCGAGGAGCTGATCCGCAGGGGGCTGGATGACATGCTGCAGCAGTTCGATACCTGGGCGGGCCAGAACGAGCAGCAGCTGAAGGCTTCTCTCCAGGCTCCTTCCGTGGAAGTGGAAGTACAGCTATTATCGGACGCTGCCGATACGGAAAAGATCGCCTGGACACGAGGTCGTCCCCTGACATTGGATGATTTCAGGGGCAAGCCTGACGACCTGAGCCGTGCATCTGCCGCCACCAACAGTGGTCTGGATGTCAGGACAAGTGTACAGGTGCAACACAACCAGACCAAGGTTACCGTGACCATCCTTCCTTTCTTTGACAAGACCCGATCCTGGTGCCGGGTGAGCAGCCATAATGCCCTCACGCTACAGCACGAGCAGCAACATTTCAATATTACGGCCATCAAAGGGTGCGAGCTGGCAGATACCATCCGTCACTTTACGTTTACCGTACAGAGCTATATGAAGGAGCTGGAGCAGCTGTATAAACAAAAGGACAAAGAGGCGCATGCAGAGCAGGATCTTTATGACACGGAGACGAACCATGGGCAGGTAGCCGCAGCCCAGACGCGATGGGAAGAGGCCCTCCGGGAGGCATTGAGCAGGCAGGAGTGCTATAAATAAATCGTATATTGCTTTTACAATGCGAACACCACTTCAGAAAGGAGAAAAGATCTTACTGGTGACTTACAGCAGCTGGACATTACTGGTCCTGCCTGTCCTCCTTGCGCTGGCAGGGATCGTCGCCTCTTATTTTATAGGTTTTACCGATCACTATGGATGGATTGCCGCAGTGCTGGGTATCCTGTATTTTTTGGGGAAGTATTTTTCCTGGAAGGTCAATATCTGGGTGGTGACCAATTTCCGGGTCATCGATGAGTCGGGGCTGTTGAGCCATTATGCCAAGGAAAGCCCGCTGGATAAGATCAACAATGTGTCCTACGATATGACGCCGATGGGCAGGGTTTTTAATTACGGTCATGTGGAGATACAGACGGCGGCCGAAGTCGGCGCGACCGATTATTTTAATGTCAATCATCCCCGCAGATTGAAAGACACGATCACGGCTGCACAATCGGATTATAAGACGTATCAGTCTACCGCACAGGCCAGGCAAATGGCTACGGCATTTCATGAATCGCTGGGGCAGGCTGCGGGCGTGCATCCGGGTCAGGCAGGACAAGCAGCGGGATATGCCGGGCAGACAAGCCAACCTGGACATACGACGCCGGCGGGGATTGCTGCCGAGCTGGAAAAGCTGTTTGATCTGAAGCAAAAGGGGGCGCTGACGGAGGAGGAGTATCTGCGTGCAAAGAATAGATTATTGGGGCACTAGTTGTTAAAGATTTCACGGGGTCTGACGGCCGAGCATTTTCACATCGATACAGCAATAGTAATTTGTTTCAGCGGGAAAGTAAGTAATGTCTACCTTCGCCTGTCAGAAAAATTATAAGTATGTTGTTTTGCTATGTGGATGAAAGCGGAGATTGTGGTCCATTTTACCCTAATCAGCCCGAAAAGAATAGTGGATCCCCTTATTTTATATTTTCAGGATTAATAGTTCCCTCCGATAAATGGAAAGTCTCTCTGGATTTATTAAAGTCGTTTAGACGGAAAATAGCACGAGAGGCATTTCTACCATACGATATTGAGTTTCATTGTGCTGAAATGATAGATCCCCATAAGATAAAGGAGTTTAGAACAATCAGTGTTCCAGACAGGTGGAAACTAATTGAGGAATATGCAGAAACAATTGGGAATTTCAAGAGCTTTTCGATTATTTCAGTAGTTATTGATAAAGCTAAGAGTCCTTTAAAAGAAACCGAATATTTAACTACATGCGTTACTAAACTTTATCAAGCTTTTGATGAACTTCTAAGAGCCAGGAATGATAACGGTTTGGTATTTTTTGATCGAGCCAATGAAAAACATGTAAATACTCATGTTAGGAAACTTTTAGGAACGGGAGCGAGTGGTGAGTCAATTCCCGGAGTTAGAATTGGATGGGTGATTGAAGATCCAATATTCAGAGTTTCACATGATTCAATATTTATTCAATCAGCGGATGTGATAGCTTATACCTTGAAGGAAAAAGAATTTCCGCAAGCCTCAAGACAAAAGCATCAGGCACATAAAATATTTGGGAGAAAATTAAGTGACATTTGTTACCGATCGAAAATCGCTGATGAAGATGGCATAATCAGGCAGTAAAAAAAACCCCGGTTCGAAACCGAGGATTTGGTCCAGGCCATCCGGAACCGTACAGTTCCTTAGGTCTAGAATATTGCAAAGGTATTTAAATCTTTAGATAAAATCAAATTTGATTATTTTCTTGACTATGAATATGATGATAATCATTTGTTTAAAGAAATTGGAATAAATAATCTAACTAATAGATTTACTGGCCGCCAGGCTTTTTTGTGGGGAGCTTTGGTTTTGCAGGTTTCGTACTGTCCTTGGTCTTTTCAGCACTCTGTATATTCTTCTCCGATATTTCCTGAAGCTTCTGTTCGTTGATCCCTCCCCCTTCATCCATCATCTTCTGCTCTTGCGGGAACTGTCCGTCCTTCAGCTTGAAGTTGAAGATCTGTTTTTCTATATGGACCCACATACCGTCTTTCCATTTGAATCCTTCAAAATCCCCGTCAGGGATATAAGAGTCTTTTCTGTTCGGATCATCCCCTTCGGGCACCAGGTGATCGTACAGGATCAGATCCATTTGGGGATCATAATTAAACCGGGTGGCTGCGTCCTTTTTATACTCTATATTGAACCGGTATTGCATGCGTTTGGGTATCGAATCATCCTGGAAGGAGAAGTAGGGGCCTCCAAAGATAGGTTCGCCATTGCTGCGGGAAAAGGTCAGCACTTCCATCCATTTCTTGTTGCTGCTGCGGGTGTAGTCGTCAAAGCCCAGAAGCGTATAATAGTTGATACCCTGAAATGATTTTTCGATAATGCGATAATAGATGGCGCCGATCCAGTTGCGGCGGGTCCTTGCGGAATCCAGGGGCTTGGCGGTGAACATGCTGGCATCGAAAAGGGGATACAGCTTCAATGATCCGTCCGGTTGATTCATCTGAATAGCCCCCTCCTGTAAATATACCAGATCGTCCTTCTTGTACTGCCAGGTAATGATGCGGAAAGTGCTGTCCGGTGCATACAGCCGGGAAATACCTGCCAGGCTGTCAAAAGGATAATAAAAGGAATTCTTCATCTTTAGCGAACGTACCAGCGTGCGAACAAATTGACTGTCTGCCCGCAGCCGTATGGCGGGATTTTCGCCATTGATCAGAGAATCCGCTAACACCTTCAGGGAGTCTTCCTGTACCTGCAGTGATTTTAACATGCTGCTACTGAGGGAAGTCTGTGCCTGGGTAGGCCGGAGGCCGATGGACAGACAAAGGCATATGAAGAGATTGCGGGTGATCATGCTTTTTGTTAACGTATAAGGTTTAAGTATGTTATGTGTTAGGATTATTTTAACAGGTCTTTGGAAAAATCCAGCAGGGACGGGAAGGTCAGATCAATAGCAGGATGGGGAAGAACGGGCTCCTCACTGGTGGTGCTTAGGAATACTGTATGCATGCCTGCATTTCTGCCAAATTCCATATCACTGATGTTATTTCCCACCATGATGGATCTCGAAAAGTCGATCTCCGGCAGATCCTGCTGTGCGGCCAGGGCCATTCCGGGATTGGGCTTACGGTGCGGATGATCGTCAGACAGGGAATCACAATAGTAAATGGCATCGATCCTTCCCCCTGCGGCGGCCACTTCTGCGGCCATCTTTCCATGGATATCGGCCAGGTCTTCTCCTGTCATCAACCCTTTGCCCACGCCCCGCTGATTAGTCACCACTATTATCCGGGGAAAAATGCCCGCCAGGAGCCGTAAGGCTTCCAGGCTGCCCTCATAAAAGGCAAATTCACCGTAATGAAATACATAGCTCTGCTCTTTCTCCTCGTTGATCACGCCATCCCTATCCAGGAACAGTGTCCAACGACGGTCTATCTTTTGTAGATCCAGCATATTATTCCTGCTTTCCAAAGTATTGTTCTTCTACCAGCTGACAAATTATATGCCCGATAAGCATATGGGCTTCCTGTATCCTGGGCGTATTGGACGAGGGCACATTCACCAGGTAATCACTCCGGTCCTTTAACAGTCCTCCGCTGCCGCCGGTGAATCCTACCGTCACCATTCCTTTTTCCCTTGCCGTGTCGAAAGCCTGTACAATATTGGTGGAGTTGCCCGAAGTGGAAAGCCCGATGAGCATGTCTCCCTTCTTTCCAATGCCCTGGATCAACCGGGAATAAATTACATCGTAACTATAATCATTGGCTACTGCCGTAAGATAAGACGTATTGCAGTGCAGGGCTTCGGCAGGCAGCGCGTCTCTATTGATATAAAACCTTCCGGAGAACTCTGCTGCCAGATGCTGTGCATCGGCCGCACTTCCTCCGTTACCGCAGAAATAGATATGATTGCCGTTGCGGAAGATGGTGACGATGACATCCACCAACTCTCCGATCAGCTGCAGCATCCGATCGTCTTTCAGCAACTGGCTTTTTACCGTCACCGATTCGTTGATACAATGTTTTATTTTGTCCTGCATGGTATGATTTTAATGATGCTGTCCACCAGCGTGGTCCAGGAATATTTCTCCCGTTCCATACGAAGATGGGGAATAAAATGATCGGCGCCTAATTCAAAAAAACGTAATATCCCATCCGCCAGGGCTGTTGCTTCGGGTGTTACTACCAGCCCCACGCGCTCATGCGGCACCAGCGCAGGTAGTCCTCCCACATTGGTGACGATCATAGGTTTTTCAAAATGATAGGCAAGAGGAGTAACTCCACTCTGTGTAGCGTTCCGGTAAGGCTGGACCACTGCATCGGCGGCACATAGATAATATTTTACATCCTGGTCAGGAATAAAGTCTGTGCGCAGCAATAAATGGTCCCGGATGCCCAACCTGTCGATGAGCTCCTGGTAGCTTTGCTCATCCTCGTAGAATTCACCTGCTATCATCAACCTGATACCGGCTGCCCGGATACGCCGATCGGCCATTGCCTCCAGCAAAAGATCCAACCCCTTGTACTTCCGGATAAAACCAAAAAAGAGGAGTATCCTTTCGGTGTCTTCCATCTTCATGCCCTTTTGCCGTAAGACTGCCCTGGCTTCCTCTCTGGATACAGGTTCTCCAAAATTGTCATACAAAGGGTGGGGGACCTGCAAGGCCGGTTTTGTTTTTTCAAACTGCCGCAAATCATTCATCACTTTTTCGCTCATCGTTATAAAGGCATCGCAGCTTTTCAAAAAGTATCTTGTAAAGGGGACATCGCCAGGCCGGCGTTCATGTGGGATAACATTGTCTGTCAGGGCGATGATCCGGGTATGCCTGTTCCTGCGCACCCTTCGCAGAATGGTTCCGAGGGCAGGGCCCATCAGGGGCAGCCAGTATCTTACGACGATGATGTCGGGCCGGCGGCGGCGCAGTTCTTCACCCACCAGCCACCAGTTGAGGGGATTGATGCTGTTCACCCGTGAGTGAATGGTCAATCCTTCGGGGGCAGGCTCATCTGTATACTGCGAGCTGCCGGGAAAAAGGAAAGAAGGGTATTGCAGGGAAAAAGAATAGATATGACAATCATATCCTTCTTGTATAAAGGCCTTTGCCAGTCTATGGTTAAATGTGGTGAGGCCGCCTCCTCTCAGGGGATGCGCGGGACCCAGGATGATGACGGATCCGTTCATGGTTGATCCACTCCTAATTTTTCTTCGATAAGATAGGTGTTCCGGCCCGGTGAATTACGGGAGATGAGCTCTGCGATAAAGCCGGTGAGAAAAAGCTGGGTGCCTAAGACCATGGTGGTCATCGCGATATAGAAAGCCGGTTTTGTGGTGAGCCCAAAAGTATGATAATGTATCAGCTTGGCAATGATGAGGTATGTGCTGGTGACAAAGCCGATGAGGAAGCAAATTACACCCAGCGGGCCGAAGAAGTGCATAGGCCGTTTGCTGTACTTACCGACAAAGGTGATGGATGCGAGATCGAGCAAACCTTTCAGGCCCCGGCCCAGACCGCCGAACTTGGTATGACCGTATTTTCGGGCCCTGTGTTGAACTACTTTTTCTCCAATACGGCGAAAGCCTGACCATTTGGCGATCACGGGGATATAACGATGCATCTCGCCATAGACCTCGATGCTTTTGACAACCTTACGGCGGTAAGCTTTCAGCCCGCAATTGAAATCATGAAGCGGTATCCTGCTTACCCGTGCCGTCGTCCAGTTGAAGAATTTAGAGGGCAGGGTTTTCGAGAGGGGATCATGACGCACTTTCTTCCATCCGCTGACCAGGTCATATTTTTCTTCGATGATCATGCGCCGCAATTCAGGGATCTCATCGGGGCTGTCCTGCATATCGGCGTCCATGGTGATCACTACTTCGCCCATGGAGGCTTTGAAGCCTTCGTTCAGAGCAGCGGATTTACCATAGTTACGCTGGAAACGGATGCCTTTTATACAGGGATTTTGCCGGCGCAGCCCGACAATAACCTCCCAGGAATTATCCGTGCTGCCGTCATCTACCAGGATGATCTCACAGGAAAGATCATGCGCCTTTACCACGCGGTCGATCCAGCTGCACAACTCCGGCAGGGATTCGTCTTCGTTATATACGGGTATGACTATCGATACATCCATGGTGTATACTTTATTTAAATTCCGATTCGTTGAATTCCGGCTTTTTCTTTTTTACGATGGCTGCGATCAGCAGGGCGATGAGGAAAAGAACAACGTACCATAACGCCAACCCTGTTACCGACTTTGTCAACGTGAATTGATTGACGCCACGCTGCCGGGCTATCGCCTCATCGATCTTTTCCTGGCCCATACCCATACGTGACAGCAATTTCTCGGTGCGGATGAGTGTCTCCTGTTCTACCGCCTGCCTGAAAGGCTGGTCGATATAATTCAACAGGATCCAATTGAACAGCGTCTGCAATGCATAGGCAATGACAAAGACAAGGAAGGCTGCTTTCAGGGCGTCCCGGAATTCAAGATAGCCGCCCCGGGCTTTTTTTTCGGCCAATGGCGCCACGACAGCCATGGCGAACGGGATCAAGTATCCCCAATAGGCGACCGGCCCGAGAAAGACATTTACGCCCCCCAGGTAAAGTATGGTTGTAAGAAGGACCATGGCCAGGCCACTGATCAATCCACAGATAAGTGCGATGGATATTTTTCTGGGTTGCATAAAAATTTAATGTTGGTATGCTGCCGTCTCCTTCCACACGATGCGATCGCCATTGAGGATGCCTATGACGCATCCCCTGAGCTTCTGACCGAGAAAAGCAGTATTCCTGGACTTGGACTGCAGGGCTCCTTCCTCTACTTCCGTAGTGCCCGAGGGGTCGAAGAATGACAGCGTAGCCGGACTTCCTTCCGTGATCGAAGGTTTCTCCAATCCAAAAATGTTCCGGGGCGTTTCGGACAGCAGCTGAATAGTCCTTTCCACACTCAGCTCAGGAATGGCGGTATGCAGGGCGGCATACACGGTCTCGAGTCCTGTCATCCCGGCCTTGGCATATTCGAATTCCACTACCTTGCTGTCATATTCGTGGGGCAGGTGATGTGAGGCGATGCAATCGACAGTTCCGTCCAGCACGGCTTTTTTCAGCTGTATGACAGCCGCTTCGTCCCGGAGAGGGGGGAAGACCTTCAGGTTCGTGTCGTAGTGCACGAGACTGGCATCGGTGAAAAACAGGTGATAAGGTGTTACCGAACAGCTGACGGCCAATCCTTCGCCCTTGGCTTGCCGGATATAATCCAACCCCCGGGGAGAGGTCACCCCGGTGAAATGGATCCGCGAGTCTGTGTACCGGGCCAGCTTGATATCCCGTTCGATGATCAGCTCTTCAGCCATCATGGGCTTGCCGGGCAGACCCAGGCGGGTAGAGATGATCCCTTCGTTCATCAACCCTCCGGTGCCTACCGTCTTGTCGTCCGGCACCTGTATCACTACGCCGCCGAATGCTTTGACATATTGTAAACCTTTCAGAAGGAGGCCGGCGCTTTGCACAGGGCTGGTGCCGTCGCTAAAGGCAACGGCGCCGCTGTGACGCATATCATACATTTCCGCCAGGTCTTTTCCTTCCAGCCCCTTTGTCAGGGCGCCGATGGGGCGGATATTGACAGGAAGGGAGGCCGACTTGCCCCGGATATATTCTACCTGTGACTTGCTGTCGATGACAGGCCGGGTATTGGGAATGACGAATACATCAGTGAATCCCCCCGCTGCAGCAGCATGGGCTCCTGTTTCCAGGGTTTCCTTGTATTCATAACCCGGATCGCAGAAATGGGCGAAAATATCCACCCAGCCGGGAGAGACATGTAGTCCGGCATGACGGATCACACGGTCGGCATCCGACGGTAACGCCGGCGCTATGGACTTGATACGGCCGTGTTCAATTAAAATATCCCGGATCTGTCCGTTGTGGGGAGACAGGCGGTCAATGATGGTGGCCTGCTGAAAGAGTATCTTCATTACCAAAGAATTGCGCGAAGATACGGAATTGCCTTTTATTATTACGGCTATTTTATCCCAGCGCACGGCCCGGGCTTATTCGGCGGCCAGCATCAAAAAAATGAGAACGCCAGCCAAAAGTATGATAATAAAATTCTGTTGCCAGTTTGGCAATGGATGCTTCATAACCGTATCCTCAAGTTTGGTATGTAAAAAAATGGGTTTGCCCTTCTACGGCGCAGAGGGTGTATGGGACAAGCTAATACGCTTATGCTGATAAAAGGAATGGAGGTTCGGCGGACAAAGTAGTCCGAAGAAATTTTCGTGCCAATTTCGTGTTGCGGGAGATTTTTTAATACTCTGCGAAGATCCTGTCCTTATAGCACCAGAGCCATTGTTCTCCCGGTTCTGCGGAGATCACCAGGGGATGGTGGGTTTTATGATAATGTTTGGTCATATGCGTATTGGGAGAATCGTCGCAGCATAAGGTAGCCCCACAGGTCTGACAGACCCTGAGGTGTACCCATTCATCACCTGTCTTTATACATTCTTCACAAACGTACTCTTTGGCCGTTTTCAGGCGATCGACATCCGCAATGTGCGAACAGGATGGGTCGGTATGCATATATTTTAATTTATAAAAGGATGCCCGTGGCACGGCCCCCGCAACTCAAACTTCTGCTAAATATTTATGAACAAAGCTGATGGCCATTGATCCTTCACCGACGGCCGAAGCTACCCGGTTCATGGCCCCAGCCCGTACATCTCCGGCTGCAAATATTCCGGGGCAGCTGGTTTCAAGCAGATAGGGATCACGATCCTGTTTCCATATCTTATTGAAATTGGAATAGGTCTTCAGATCACGCCCTGTCTCTAAAAATCCTTTTTCATCCTTGATGATATCGAGGCCGATCCAGTCCGTATAGGGGCGGGCGCCGATGAAGATGAACAAGGCATCAGCCTTCCGGGTTTCTCTGTTTTTTGTCTCTACATCCTCGATGGTCAGCTCTTCCAGCTTGCCGGAGCCACAGGCTTCGGAGATCTCCTTTTTACCCATGACATGGATGTTGGGTCGGGTGGCCAGCTGATCGATGAGATAGGTCGACATGGTGCTGACGAGGTCTGCCTTGCGTACGAGTATGTATACATTTTTAGCAAACTTGGACAGGTACATAGCGGCTTGGCCGGCTGAATTGCCCCCGCCGACTACAAATACTTCTTTCTCACGGAAAGCGACAGCCTCGGTCATTGCTGCCCCATAATATATACCGGCTCCTGTAAAGTCTGCTATCCCCTTGGTCTCCAGCTTACGGTAATCCACCCCTGTGGTGATCACCACCGCATGCGAATCGATGCAGGTCTCATTGTCCAGAATAATCTTCTTATATCCATCTTTTTGCCGGATGTCTTTTACAAAGCCGGGCAACAGGAGCTCGGCTCCCAGCCGGCTGGCTTGTGTAACGGCGCGTCTTGTCAGCTCTGCACCGCTGAGCCCTGTCGGGAAGCCCAGGTAATTTTCGATCCGTGAGCTTGTCCCTGCCTGCCCCCCCGGCGAATGACGTTCGACCAGCAGGGTCTTCAGCCCTTCCGAAGCGCCATACACCGAAGCTGCCAGGCCCGCAGGGCCGGCACCAATGATCACCACGTCATACATATTGTTCCTGATGACGGGATTTAGTCCGACCTTCTCCGCTACAATGGAAATACTGGGGGATGTCAGGCAACTGCCGTCCTCGAGGAACATCGCGGGCAGGTCTTTTGTCATGATGTTGTTCACCTTCAGCAGCTGCCCGCCTTCTTCGCTCGTCTCTACGTCCAGCCATTGAAAAGGGACAAGATTGCCTGAAAGGAATTCCTTGATGTCATGGGACTTGGGCGAGAATTGATAGCCGATGACCTTGATGCCTTTAAAGGGAGGTCTATACGTGCTTTGCCAATCTTCCAGCAAGCCATTGATAGTCGGATATAATCTTTCCTCCGGGGGATCCCAGGGCTTCATGAGATAATAATCCAACTGTATGTCGTTGATGGCCCGGATTGCGGCATCGGTATCGGAATAGGCTGTAAGTAATACCCGTTTGGCATCCGGAAAAAGCTCTATCGCCTCTTTAAAGAAATCCACCCCTTCCATTTCGGGCATCCGCTGATCGGAGATGATCAGGGCGACTGTCTCGGACTTGTTCTTGAGGTCCAACAGACTGTCCAATGCTTCCCTGGCTGAAGTGGTGCTCAATATCCTATAGTCGTTGCGATAGTGACTTCTCAGGTCGCGTGTAATGGCCCGTAAGACCTGAGCATCATCGTCTATTGAAAAAATGATCGGTTGTGTCATAAAATGGGTCTGTTAGCGCTCGCAATTTAGTTTAAATTCATATTCGGGCCGGTGCCACTCATCCAAGTATTCGATGTTCATCCATCGATGAGGAAGCAGACGATGAATTCCGTACATCCGGGACGCGAATTCACTTTCACCGAACCCCGGTGCTGTTGTACGATGCGTGATACCACATCCAATCCCAGGCCTGTGCCTTTTCCGATCTCTTTTGTCGTAAAGAAAGGATCGAAGATCTGGGATCTTATGTTTTCGGGGATACCGGGCCCGTCGTCTGTGATGGTCACCTGCACAAATTCCCTGTCCCTTTCCGTGCGGATGATCAACTGTCCCTTTTTATTTACTTCCATGGCATCTATGGCATTGTCGATGAGGTTGGTCCATACCTGGTTCAATTCACCCGCCATGGCCTTTACCTTGGGCAGCGTTTCATCAAACTGCTCGGTTACTGTGATATTTCCTTTTTTTATTTTATGATCGAGGATAGTCAGTGTGGTGCGAAGACCTGTGTGGATATCTATGTATTCCTTGCCTTTCCCCTGGTCCATGTGCGTAAAGGTTTTGATGGATTTTACCAGGTTGGAAATGCGTTGGGAGGATTCCTGTATATCGGCCACCATCCGTTCGGTCACCAGGTTCGTGTTGATCCAGTTGAAGACGGGTGATAAATACCGGTCCGGTATATGCTGCTTAAAGGATTCCATGTCGTCACAGGTAAAGGCATATTCCACAAAGTTCTCCGCTACCTCGTCACTGTTGATGACCTGGTGATCATCCAGCCAGTCGCGTATAGCGTCTTCTTTTTCGGTGCGCTGGATGAGCGTAAGCCTGGGTTTTTCGCCACGGCCCAGGATCTCGAATAATTTTTGTGTCACGATATCCACTTCGCGTTCGTCCATGCGAATGGCCATGATATCTTTGAATGATTTTGGCTCCAGCTGGAGATGCTCCTTCAGGGAAGTGGACCCTCTTACGATGGCTGCTGCGGGGTTGTTTAGCTCGTGGGCCAGACCGGCGGACAGCTTTCCCAGGGCCATCATTTTTTCGTTCTGCTGCTGAAAGGCGGTGTAGTTGCGCACCCGTGTGGTCATGATGTGCACCAATGCCTGCGTCAGCTCGAAATAGTTGGTGATCATCTCGCGCATTTTGCTCATGGGCAGGGTCATGAGCCTGACATTGCCCACGGCTTGTCCCATTGCTTTGGCTACCATTCCCCGGGAAAACGGGAGATAGCCGAATATGGCCTCCTTTTCAATATAGATCATATCCCGCATCTCGTTATTCTGCAGGAGATACATTTTTATCCTTCCTTCCAGCAGGACGTGTGTGCCCTTCATGGGTTCGCCGGCTTTGAAAAGAAAATCCCCATCGGGTATTTCGTATACCGAACTGTTGTCGATGAACCATTGCAACTGTTCGAGGGGAACTTCATTCAGGGATTCTATCGATTGAAGCCAGGTGGCAGTGATATGTTCGATGACATTTTCCATAGGGGCAATGTAGTGAAAAAAATGACATCAGCAGGAGAGGAGTGTTGTACGGTTTACGGGAAGAGTTTGGAAAATTATTTGCTAATTTATTTAGTAAATTTGAAATGAATCTT
>Ga0105240_10008423_pt1 | contig 14753 bp, 8 predicted proteins | sample KBSC54metaG_FD_80426 | JGI IMG/M metagenome (GOLD analysis project Ga0105240, IMG submission 80426) | Corn rhizosphere microbial communities from Kellogg Biological Station, Michigan, USA - KBS C5-4 metaG | ecosystem: Host-associated > Plants > Roots > Rhizosphere > Soil | place: Michigan, USA... | reverse complement strand
TCCTGAGCCCTTCCCCCCGCAAGTAAACACAAGTATACGAAAGAAACGCGCGAGCGACGATCCTGCGGCTGTTTAGTTACGGCTTCACCTCCGAAGGTAAAGACATTGGATTGCAGGCACTTATAAGCGTTACTTTCACCCGGACGCACTGCGCCTGCACCTTTCGTTTGTTTTGCTCTGATTCCGTGTATAGAATGATCTCGGGAATTGTGTTGCAACAGGCGCCAATTTCAGCGCCCCGCTAAGGAACCCACTATGGCGTCCGGTTCACGAATGTTGGCCGAGCAACGCAGGCGCAAGATACTTGAGTTCATCGAGCACAAGGGCCAGATCACCGTCCGTGAACTGGCGAGCCGGTTTTCCGTCTCCGCGGTGACGGCGCGCGGGGATCTTGATGCGCTCTGCACAGCAGGTCTGGCGATTCGTTCCCATGGAGGGGCAGTGCGGAAGCTGGAGACGGGTTCGGACGGCGGCACCTCATCCAGGGAGTCTCAAAAGTTCGCCGACGTGGCCCGGCTGGCCAAAGTCAGCCTGAATACCGTTTCGCGGGTAGCCCAAGGAAATTCCAAGCTCGCCCCATCAGTGCAAGCGTCCGTTCTCGCGGTGGCGCGAGACCTGGGCGTCAATTTGGCATCCGGCGCAGCAAATCGCACTATCATGTTTATCCTCGGCAATCGCGAAACCGTGAATGAATTCCAGTCGAAAGTCCTTCTGGGAGCCGAGGGATACTGTACCCGCAATGAGTGGGCGCTCCAATTCATTTCTTTTCGTTCCGATCTGAACGCGCCGCTGAGCAGCTTGAACCTTCCCGAAGTCCTGACGTCATCGAGCCGCCCGAGCGGGGTCATTTTAACTGGCACACATTCCGCCAACATTCTGGCCGCCCTCTCGGAAAAGAAGATCCCATTCTCACTGGTCGGTAACAATGTTGTCGGCGACTGGCAGCCAGAGCAGTACGACTGCGTCTTCACCGATGACGTGCGAGGGTCTGCCGAGATTACGCGCTATCTCATCGCGCAGGGACACAGGAACATCTGGTATATCGGAAACCAGCGGCTCCCTTGGTTTGCGCGCTGCGCTCGCGGATACCGGCAGGCCATGAAAGAAGCCGACCTCGAACCACGTTTCAGTGAGATCGGCTCAGAGGACCGCGAACTGGGATACTTAGCCGTCAAGGCTCTGCTGGCCTCGGGCGAGCGGCCTACGGCGCTTTTTGTCGGCACCGATCAGGCCGCCTCAGGCGTTTACCAGGCCCTGCAGGAGTCTGGAATCCGAATCCCTGATGACATCAGCGTTGCCGGCTTCAATGACACAATTGGTGAAGTCTTGCATCCGGGGCTGACGACTGTGCGCGAGTTTCCGAAAGAACTCGGCGTACATCTGGCTGAATTTGCCATCCGCAGAATCCAGGATCCGAATCTGCCTCCACAACAACTGATCATGCCGACAGAACTCATCCGAAGAGAAAGCGTGCGGCAGATCGCTCCGGGACATTCGTACGTATCCTCATTCGCGCTACAAGAACACACCTTGTGACAAGCCTGCGGCTTTTCAGTCGAACGATGAGCATTTTTTGGCAAGCATCATTCCGCGCTCTCTTTTTCTCTTTTCTCGTTACTGTTCCCGCGCTGACCCAGACGGCTCCGCCCGCGGATGCTTTTCGAGTCCTTGCACCACCTTCGAACGGTCCACAGATTACTCCTTATCTCAAGTACCAGACGGATATGGCGTGGCAGCAGGATGAGGAGAGAATCGCAGCGTGGCGCAGCATTCGAACGGACGCTGATATGTTTCGCCTGCAGCGCGATCTGCGAGAGAAGCTGTTACAGATGATTGGCGGACTTCCCAAAACCAGGACTCCGTTGCGGGCGAAGATTACCGGCACGATTCCAATGAACGGCTTTCATATTAAGAAGGTGATTTTCGAAAGCCTTCCGGGATTGTATGTGACTGCTCTTCTCTACGTGCCGGATGATCGCGAGTCGGGCAAAACCAAAAAGTATCCTGCCTTTCTCGTACCTGCCGGACACGCCACTGACGGCAAGGACCATTATCAGTCGCTCTGCCAGCGCTTGGTGCTGCGCGGGTATGTTGTTCTGGCCTGGGACCCCGTAGGCCAAGGAGAGCGCAGCCAATTCTGGGATGCAAAAGCCGGCAAGAGCCGCTACAACCTGATCTGTGCTGAGCATGCCGTGCTCGGCAACCTCGCATACCTCGTGGGCGCAAACCTGGCGCGCTGGGAAATCTGGGACGGATTGCGCGCCTTTGATTACCTGCTGACACTCCCCGAAGTTGACTCCAACCGCATCAACATCACCGGCACGAGCGGGGGCGGCTTCCAGGCCATACACATCGCTGCTCTCGAACCTCGCATCAAAGTCGCCGCGATCTCCTGCTACATCACTGCCCTGCCCATGCGCATTCACAACCGTATTTTCAAGGATCCCGACAGTGACCCGGAGCAGGATCTTTACGGAATGATTTCGAATGGCATGGATAATGCCGGATTGCTCGCGCTCATGTATCCGCGACCGGTATTCGTTGCCGCCGCCGTGCTCGATTTTTTTCCCATCGAGGGAGCGGAGAAAACATTCCGCGAAGTGCACCAGCTTTACGCCCGCTTCGGACATGGTGACCGCATCGCTATGACCGAGGGCTATCACGGCCACGAGTACTCCGATGCCAACCAGGAAGCGGCATTCGAGTTCATGGATCATTTCAATAAAATGCCTGCTGTGCGAACTCTCGCACCCGTTCAGCAACTCGAGGGGAAGCAGCTGCAATGCACCGCGACGGGGCAGGTGATGCTGGATACACAAGATGCAAAACCGCTGACCGACTTTATTCGGGACTACTACACCGAGCACCAAGTGCGTCCGGCGGAATCAATTCGGCAACTCTATCTCGGGAAAGGCTATCCGGGCATTCGTTCGTGGAAAGCAGTCCCTTTCGACAATGTGGCACCCGCTACCGGAACTATTGCATGGGAAAGTGCCGGCACCTCTACTTTCCGAGAAATAGCGATCGATCGATATGTCCTTCATCACAGCCACGATCTCCTGATGCCTCTGATCCACATTCACAACACGACGGGTCAAAGCAAGGGCTGGGTGCTGTGGTTCAGCAAAGAGGGCAAAGCTGTTGCAAGCGATTGGGCTGAGATCGCTAAGCAGCTCAATGCCGGATACGACGTCATCAGCTTTGATTTTCGCGGGCTCGGCGAAACGCGTATGCGTTACAAGGCAGTCTCTGAGGACGATCCGTCCCTCGCCCTCACGGACGAGTCGCAGGCGTACGCCAATCCACTTTCGAGTGTTCTGGCCGATTACGTATATAACTCATTGTTAACTGGTAGGCCTTATTTCCTGCAGATGATGGAGGATGCCGAGATCGCTGTCCGTTTCTCCAGAGAAAAACTGCACGCCGGCTCGTTCTCCATTGTCAGCGATCCGGACAGTGCTCTCCTGGGTTCCGCCATCGCCAGTACACTCTCCGGAGTGAATCCTGACCCGCATCCCGCGGGGGACATCATGAAGTGGTCGGAAGTGGTTTTACAGCGTCGCGAGCTATGGCCGATTCAGTACTTATTGCCGGGCGGCGCTTACATTCAGTGACGGAAGCGGCGGGGCGAGGACAATGCGCGCATATTCGGAGCGGGCCTCTCTCGGAGGTTCACAGGTCTGGCCGAATCACGTCGCCGTCGGGACTGCTGAAGTTAGCAGAGCCGCAGAATCCTTGTCGAGATAAATGGTGGCGTTCGGGTGCCGACGCAAAATCGACGCTGGCACCATTGGTGAAATTTCTCCCTCGAGTGAGTTCTTCACCGCTTGCGCCTTGCGCTCGTCGGGAACCACCACGATGATTTCCCTCGCGCGCATAATTTGTTTTACCGACATCGAAATCGCCTGCGTGGGAACCTCCGCAACACTCCCGAACCATCCCTCGTTCACTTGCTGCTGCCGACACGTGTCGTCGAGTTGGACTACGAGGTAGGGATCGTCGATGTCGAAATCTGCAGGTGGATCGTTAAATGCCAGGTGCCCATTCTCCCCAATTCCTACAAATGCGAGATCAATGGGTTCGCGCTGCAACTCCCTCCCAATTTCAGCGACCGAACGCCGAACATCTCCGTCTCCATTCAGGAAATGGTATCGGGTAATCCCTGTCTTGTTGATCAAACGCTCCAACAGATATTTCCTGAAGCTCGCCGGATGCGTGATGGGAACTCCAATATATTCGTCCAGGTGAAAGACTTCGACACAACTCCAATCAATATTGGGAGCAGCGGTCAACGCATCAAGAAATTCGAACTGAGAAGCTCCGGTAGCCGCAATAATTCGAGCGACTTTCCGCTGGCGTATCGCTCGCCGAAGCGAATTTGCCGCCTGCTCGGCCGCAGCTCGGCCCAAAGAATCCTTACCCGCAAGAATTTTGATCTGCAATTGAGACACCCTGTTTCCCTACCTTCCTGGCCCGAAACTACAGTGAGAAGTTCGCGTCAGATTCGCAGCACCCGCACCGCGTTCTCGTAATACACCTTGCTCAAGATGGAATCCGGCAAATTGATTCCATAAATCTTCCAACGGCCCTGCGGCGGAACCTTCGCCGGAGCGTAATCGAAATACTCGTCTTCGGTCTCCAAAAACCGGAAGTAAATTTCATACAGCTTGTCGTTAAAGACCTGCTGCGGATAATCGTCCCCGTGAGGAGTCGCGTCCGTACCGAAGAGGATCCTGTCCTGATATTTGTCGAAGAACCTGCGTGCCGTTCTTGGCTGCCGCCCGAGTTCACCAATCCGCGCTGCGATGTCGACGAACATGTTGGGGTAGCGCTCAAGATTGTCGGAAACGTTCTGCAGATCCTCGGCGAAGTTTCCGACGTGCAGCACAACGAACTGCGTCTTAGGATGCCGCCCCATCACACGATTGCGCGCCGCCAGCAGCTCTTCATTCGTGGGAAAGTCACCGCCGTAAAACGACCAATCGGGATGGTTGTTCAGCTCTTCGTAGCGCTCGTTGAAACGGTCCGTAGGAGTAAAGAACGCAATCGGGTCCGAAACGTGAATTGCTGCGGGGATATTGAGCTGCGCACACGCGTCCCACATCGAATCAAACCGTGCGTCGTCTATCTTCACGAGGGAACCGGAAGTGATGTTTTCCCGCAAGTAGAGTCCGAGTGTCTTCAGAATCTTCAGCCCGCGTGCGCCATCACGATGCGCCTGCTCGATCGCCTGGGCCTGCAGCTTGGGATAGTCTCGCTCTTTGAAGCGCGAGTACGAGGGTTCGGCAAAGGTATAGAACCTTCCGGGATAGGGGCGGTCATATCGCGCCACGGTCTCGGCGAGCCCCTTCTCGTATCCTCCAGTCAGGTTGACCATGGCACGGATATTTTTGCGTTCCATTACCGCCAGTAATTCTTGCGGGGTTCCCAGATACTGCCGCTCGGCGGCCAGTTCCACTCCCGCCTCCGACTTCGTCGATGCCGAAATGTGGGTGTGGATATCGATCAGCGGGAATTTAGCGCGATCAACATGCGATTCGCGCACATGCAGCATGCTCTTCGGCTCGTACTGAGAAAGCTCGAGCGGTTTGGGAGCAGGCGGCCTTTCCGTCTGCGCATTGGCGTTGGGCATGACCAGCCGTGAAGCTCCCGCGATCAAGCCTGCACCATAAAGCCATTGCCGACGATTCATGGAGACGTCCCGCTTCTTATCTCTCACATTCATTTCCCCGGCTCAAGCGCTGGCGTGACGATATCCACGGGCTTGTCCTGTCCGCGCACAGAACCGTGCCAGACGCTGCCACCGAATGTCGTCACGTAAATCTGGTCTCGGTCTTGCGGATCGGGAATCACGCGGTGAGCCCATTTGAAATTAAACCCTGGAACTCGCTTCCAATGCTCTCCTCTGTCCCCGGACCGCCACACGGAGGATTCGAATCCTGCGGCGTAAAGGATTTTCGCGTCGTTTGGATCGATGGTTACGTCGTATACGTGCTGGTCGCGATCTAATACCGAATGCCAGCTCTTGCCGCCGTTTTCGGAGAGGTAAATCCCTCCGCCCTCGCCATGCTCTCCCACTGCACGCGCCCACGCAGCAAGGTAAAGCCGCTGCGGAGACTCGGGATCAACAGCGAGACCATTGGGCGCGTTTACTCCGGACGGAAGTGCAACGCGCTCCCAATGTTCCGCGCCGTCGATTGAGCGATAAAGAGCGCCGTCACCCGCATTCCCGATGCTCCCGTCTTCCGAACGTCGCGCCAGAAGCACATAGAGAGTGCCGTCGGCGCCTCGGGCCAGTCGCCACGCGAATGGTTCGGACTGGCTGATTCCCTGGTTTTTCAGCTTCCAAGTGCGTCCGCCGTCCACACTCTTGTATACTCCGCGCCCAAACCCGGAAACGTAGAGAACGCGCGCATCCACGGGACTCGTGGGATCGAGCAGAATGTGCGTGGCGGCGGTCTCATCCATTCCACCATTCGATTTTGCCCAGGTCTTACCGCCGTCATCGCTGCGACAGACACCGCCTTTGTAACTGGAGACCGCAGTATGCCGCCACATCTTCGGACGCGGCAGGTCATGCGTACCGCTGTTCACACTCCACACCCGCCCCTTGACCTTGGGATCGAAGACCATCCAATACGTCGTGTTGGTCCAGGCGTCCGGGACACCCACCGTAGCGCTAGTCCAGGAAGTGCCAGCATCCTCGCTGCGGAACGCCCCAATATCCGTATACGTAATGAAGATGCGTTTGGAGTCGAATGGATCAAAATGCACGCCGTAATTCGTGGTCACATCAAGGCCGACTGTGCTCCAGCCCGCGTCGTCGATCTTGCGCGAATACACTCCGTCCCAGGTCGCGCCGCCATCGCTGGTGCGCATCGTACGGCCAAGGTCCGTTGCGTACGCAAGGTTCGGGTCCTCGTCGGCCACTGTGATATTCAGGGGATTCTCGCCCCAAGTGATGCCAAAGCGGTCTGTAATCCAGTCGTCGTGAACATTCGTCGCCGGACCGGAGGATTCTTTCCAAACCAACTGCCATTCGTCGCCAGCGTTCGTAGTTTTGCCAACGCCCATCCAGGTTTTCCCGTCGAGCCTGAGGTCGCTGTAAGAGAGGTACGCGGTATCCGGATGATGCAGGCTAGTTGCGATCGCGCGAATCTTTGCACCGCTGCCAGGAAGGACGCATTCACGCCAGGTTCCCCCACCGTCGCTGGAGCGGAACGCTCCCCGTTCGGATGTGAAATAAATCACCGGTTGCTCGCCAGAACCGAATCCGAGACTAAGGTCCGTTGCAGCCGCGGGCAACGGGAGAGTGCGAACACGCGCTCCGGTCACTGTTGCAACAGAGTTCGCCGCGCCCACGAAAAGCCGCCGCGCCCCCGGTTTGGAGTGCGGGTCGACCCACAGGCGCCGCACGTTCGAGGGCAGATCCGCCTGTTTCTGCCAGTGTTCTCCCGAATCACGAGAGACAAAAAGGTTCGGATTCTCCTTTCGACCTGCGACTACGTAGAGTAGCCGAGAGTCGGCGGGATCGATTGCCATCGCGTAGATGCTGCCCAACGGATCCGAGGGCGCGAGAATGATTTCATCCGCGTGGTCCGAACTCATCTTCACGCCACGCACGGTCGAGGGGAATGGGGATACCAGCACCCACGTTTCTCCCCGATCCCGGCTGCGCCACAATCCGGTGGCGTGCGCGTACATTGTGTTCGGATCCTGCGGATCGAAAACAAAGAAGTTCACCACCCCGCGAAGGTTGAACATGCGCCAGGTTCGGCCGCCATCGTGGGTGATGTAGGAACCAGTCATGTCGCACGAGATGAGCACAGTATTGGGATCATGCGGGCTGATTGTGGGATTGAACATGGCCCCGCCGCCGCCCGGACCGATCACGCGAAAATTACCCGGCCGCTCTGCCCATGCGCTGGCAAGGCAGAGCACAAAAGCAATGCCGATGGCTATTCTGAGTTTCATGATTCTCCGGGCGGAAGCGACTGCCCGCTGGCATCTTGTTCATAGCGGGCAGTCCTTTGCAGTCGAGCGATCCCAAGCCTAGAAGGTGACCCTAAGCCGCAATCGGATCGTACGACGGCTATCGACGCCTTCCTGAGGGAAAGTGGAGGCCAGCCGTCCAAATTCAGAGTTCGAGTTCAGGCATAGCACACCAGGATCATTGCCACAATCAACGCCTGTCTGAAGCGCTGGCATCAGTGTTGCCGGATCTATTTTGATATTGAAGCCTCCAAGATAGGCAAAGTTGTTGTCTGCGAAATCCTGGTTCGGCATCCGTATCGGATGGTTGAAGATGTTGTCAAAGTCGGCGCCGATGTTGGCAGTAACTCGCTCACCAAATTTGAAGTCCTTATGCAAACCGAAATTGACTCCCCAACCTCCCGGCCCCCACAACAAGTTCTTCCGCGCGACGGCTGGATTGCTGAATACATCAGCTCCCATCGTCGGTGGTGCAAAAGCGTCGGGATTGAAAACCTGGTCACCAACGTGTTGTTTGTAGTCCCCGACGATCATCGGTCTGTAACCAATGAAGTCGTTGAAATCGCCAAGCGCGTCAACCGATTCGGAAGCGAAATTGCCTGGACCCACCATCCGTGCCCCGTTGCCGCAGTTGTCACAGGTCCAGTAGGGCGTAAATGCGGTGCCACTCTTGGCAAACATTTGGAACGTCGTCTGCCATCCGCCGACCACTGCGTCGGCCCATTTCGAGAAGCCGCTGCCAAATTTCCTGTTGCGTCCGACAGGCAGATCGTACACGCCATAGAAAATGAACCGGTGACGTGAAACCCATGCGTCCTGTGTGTAATCAAGATTCGGCTGAAATGGATTGTAGGGAACACCTCCGAGACTCGAATTGCCCTGGTCGATACCGTTCGACTTCGAATCGGTGTAGCTATAGGAGGCGTTGAACATGAGCCCACTGTTGTATCGGCGTTCAACCTGGGCCTGGAATACGTTCGTCTGGCTGCGACCGTAGTTCCCATACGTCAGCAAGTAGTCGCCCAATGTTGGATAGGCCAGACGGGCATAATCCGCCTGGGTCGGGAGGCAGTCGCCATCATCTGGGGTACATGGCGTCACACCGTCCCCAATCGTCGTGCCCCAAGGGTTATTGCTGGGGGCAATTTCGTTCAAGTCGATACCCCCAATCAATCCGCTCGCATGGGTACCTAGGTAGGAGAGACGCACCGACGTCTTCATCCCTACCTGTCGCTCGAAAGTGGCGTTGTATTGCTGAACCAGAGGAGCATGAAGCCCCACTGGCACGGCGTTGATGGAGAACGCGCTGGAATCGAGCACGACGTCCCCGCCCGTCAATGGAGTGGGCCAAGGCTGGATCGGCGGATTTACTGTCCCGGTTTCCTTCGTCAATGACTGATTGAAACCGTTGGTTGAGATGGGATCGCGAATCCCCTGCGCAGCGGAGGTGGGGAAGTAAATTCCATAGCCTCCGCGAATGACCGATTTCTCTCCGATGCCCCACGCGACTCCGACGCGGGGAGCGAAATTGTTCTTGTCAGTCCGAACCAGGCCGTGACCGATGCCGAGTCCTGATTGTGCGGCTGTGACAGTCGGCAGGGTGGCGGGAATCCTTGGATCCAGGTACGCAAGCGTCCTATCAGAAGGCACGATGAAGCGTCCCGTATTGTTGTTGAACGTGGGATCGAAGTTCAGCAGGATGTCGTGCTTGTCGATCCAGGGAGAAATCAACTCATACCGTACTCCAAGGTTCAAGGTGAGCTTCGGGGTGACTTTCCAGTCGTCCTGGAAGAAGTACCCTTGTTCCCAATTTGTGACATCCATATCCGGGCGCGTTTTGGCAATGTAGGTAACTCGGTCGGGGGGCGCACCCAGCAGAAAATTTGTGAACGCATCCGTGCTGCTGCCCGTATAGGTCATGGTACCCCGGGGATTGCCGCGACCGGTTGAAAAACCGTCCAGACCTTCGTTGTGTACGAAATCGGCGCCCATTTTCAGATTGTGGTTCTTAATGACCCAGGTGAGGGTATCTCCAAAGGTGGCCAGGTATTGGCTCTCCTGGCGATCTGTATTCCGATTGCCGCTTCGATCGAAGGAAGTAAATTTGGAACCGTAGGTGATCACGGTGTGTCCGTGCGTGAGGAGCTCCCCCGGTCCTACCACGGCGCCATATGCGTTAATTGCGTTCTGATCGAATCCGATGCTGGACAAGAAGCTTTCCAGGGTCGTGTTGCTATGCCGGTAAATGAACTCGCGATTGAAGCCGCCGCGCGCTTCGTTGATGATGTTGTTACGAATCGTGCGCACGTACGAACCGGAGACAGTATGCGTTCGCCGCTGTTGCTGAGTGAGGCCCAGGCCCGTAAATGGCGATCTGACGGCCGCACTCCCGCCCCGGAATGCCTGCTCGTTTAAGACGCCGTACACGTGATCTCTATCAGAGAAGTCGTGGTCTACGCGAAGGGTTCCCAAGTCTCGGGTGGTAAGGCTTGGCATCAGAGTTTGGAATAACTCTCCAATTCGACCGTTCGATGTGTTGACCGCAATCGAGGGGTCGATCTTAGGAAAATACTTGCCAATGAGCTGTTGGACATTGGGATTCAGCAGTCGCGATGGAATGACCACGAATTGCTCGCCGGTTCCGGTGCAGTTTGGCCAGCCATCACAATACGTATCGGTGGCAATCTCCTGCGGTGTCAGAGTCACATTCGAAGGAACGGTAGGCAGGATGTCGGGATTCATATCGTTTGGATCACTGATTAGAGGCGAAAAATTGCCCGTCCAAAATGCAGGATGCGGCAATCGGTTGTCGGTTATCTGTGTCGAATCCCGATTGTAGTTGCGCTCGTAGGCCATGAAAAACCAGGTCCTCTTCAGACCGGGGATGGGGCCGCCCAGAGAACCGCCTACATCGTTAAAGTTGAAGTAAGGAGAAGGATAAGGGTACAAGGACCCTTGCGCGTCCCGCATCCCTTGCTGATCCTGAATCGTGAGGCCGGCTAGGGCGGAGTTTTTGTTGTTATAAAAGGCCGAGCCATGGAGTTGGTTCGAGCCGCGCTTGGTGGTCACACGAATGCTCGAAATACCGGCATATTCTGCGCTGAAATCATTCGACAGAACATTCAGTTCACCCACCGCTTCGAGGGACGGTTCACTGGCGGAGGCAGACCCGTCGAGTGTGCTCGTGGACCGCTGCCCGTCGATGGTGAAATTGGCGCCGTAACTCTGGAATCCGAGAAACTTGAACGTGCCATCGCCGGTACCCTGCGTGATGTTCGGGTTCAAATACAGAAATGAATAGACGTCACGGCTGTCGCGTGGCAGATCGATGACCTCGCGGCTAGTGATCGTGTCGGCAATCGTCTGATCGGCGGTGTTGATCGTCGGAGCCTCAGTGGTCACCACTACGCTCTCGCTCGCAGTCGAGATCTTGAGAACGGCGTTGGCATTGACGGTCGCGCTGCCTGTCAAGACGATGCCCGTCATGTTAGAAGCCGTCATGCCGGGAGCGGCAATTGTCACTTTGTAAGTGCCTGACGGAAGTCCGAACATCTGATATTCGCCGTGGGGATTCGTTTCCGTGTGACGGAGCGTGCCAGTGGCTTGATCCGCAATTGTCACGCTTGCATTCGCGACGACTGCGCCGCTGGGGTCGGTGACTGTTCCCCGAATCGTACCGAGATCTGTGCCTTGCGCCAGCAGCAACTGCGCGCATCCAACGCTGACCGCGAGCGCCGATAGAATAGCCAGACATTTTGCAAGCTTCATGGTGGGACTCCTGACCTGGGAAGGCTCCCAAGCACTAGCCCTTGTAAACCAAAACATCGACGGAAAGCAAGAAATAAATAAATTATCGCAAGTATTCGACAGTGTTCGCAATGCGCGAGCGACAGGCGCCGGGGCCCGGAGCCTTGTGACGGCAAAGGATAGCGCCCGAGCCCGCCCCGTGGCAGGATAGGGTCATCTTCCGCGCGGGCGGTCCTAATCCTCAGACGGGCATGAGAACAGCGAATGCACAGGGATGGAGATCGACGAGGAACGACAGAAAGCAATAGCAAGTAAACGGACAATCCAGCGAATGTCAGCGGAAACAACCATGAACGTGTAAATTGCTGTTGACCATTCACACACAAGGAATATTACGGGTATGCGTCGCAGAGACCTCCTGAAAACCGCCGCAGTTCTGCCTGCTCTGACTCGACTGAACCTTGCAGCCGCCGTGACCACGGATAATCCAATCTGTTTTCCGCAGCCGCCCCGAGAGCGTCTGAACCAAGGACCCTTCGATATTGAACAGGACCAAGGCTGGCAAACCATTCTGTTCACCACTCCCTCGGAAAAGCCTTTGCGTAATCCGGGATTTGGGTTGGTGGGCTACAGCTGGGAAGAAAGTGGGCCATCCCTTGCGGCTCGCGCCGGCCGAGAAAGTCTGGAGCAGCATGTAGAAAAGATCTCAAGCCTGCCCTTCGTCGACGTTCTGTACATTCGCTGCGATTGGCGCAACGTGCAGTCGCGGCCCGGCCGCCTCGATCTGGATCCTGTCTGGGGATTGACGCTCGAGGCCGCCCGGCGCAAGGGCCTGCGTGTCGCATTCCGAGTTCAACTCTCGAACACTTCCTTTCAGCCAGAAGAGGTCGCCCTGCCTCCCTTCTTGCGCGATCGCATTCCGCTGGTCAACATCGGCAAGATCTCCGGCAAGGGGAATGCGCAGTATCGCGAGCCTCGCTACGATCATCCCGAGTTTCAGAACGCGTTCAGGGAATTGACCGAGCTGCTCGCCGCACAATTTGATGGCAATCCGCTGATCGAATGGGTTGATTTGATGCAGTATGGCTTTTGGGGCGAGGGCCATACCAGCAACTATCCCAATCCGTTCCCTGATTACATGACCGCTGAACGGACTTCCCTCAGCATGACGGAACACCAACTGGCTGCATGGAAGAAGACTCCGCTTGCGGTAAACACTCAGCCCGACATCAGCAATGTGGGCAACCGCGCGGTGATCGACATGGCCATGCGGAGTGGAGCCTGGTTGCGTTCCGACAGCATCATCGTGGAGGAGCCCATTCAGATCGACCAGCTTGCCAACCGTCCACCGTGGCTCGCTGCCATCATGGAGGATGGCTACTTCCGGCAGTACGACACACAGAAACTGTCCACCGATGCGGCGGGAATCAATGTGCTCGAGAACTACATGTTGCACGTCCTCGACCTGGGAGCCAATTACTGGGCGCTGTGGACCGAAGCCGATAACCTGGCTCGATACTATGAAATGTATCCACGCGGGTTCGATCGGCTGCGCGCCCACATGGGATACCGCCTGCGGCCTTCATGGGTTTGGCAGCGCAAGCGCTACGACACGTTCGAAGTGATCGTGTGCGTGGGCAATCGAGGAATCGCTGGCGTTCCGGGAGTGCTGTGGCTTCAACTCGAGAGCCCGGACCAAAGACTCAGTTTGCGTGGAACTCTCGACCCGGGCCATCCCTATGCGGGCAGTTTGCGGCAAGCGTCTTTTCTGCTTCCCAAGGGGTACACGGGCAAACTCAATCTTTCCGCCCAGCTTGAGATTCGTCCCGGCAGGATGAAACCTGTCGCATGGGCATGCGAACAACCGGTGAATCCCGACGGCTCGATCACCATGGAACTCAAGGACGCAAACGATCGGGGCTGGCGCAAAGGAGTATGAGGTGCTGCTCACCGGCCGATCTGTTGGCTTCCGATTGACATGCAGATTTGGACTGACGATGCGACATCAGCGATCGAAGGTTTGGGGAGGGAACGATCCCGCAAGGCTCGTATAAATGCAGCCGTCTCGTGGTAACAACCGTTCAAGAGATCTTCCGGTGTGTCGGCGGACGCCCACTCTTCATTGACCAGCGCTCCGTTGCGATGCGCCAGCCAACCACGTTTCCTGCCAAACGGGCATGTCACGGAGACGCGAAATCCCTCGCCGCAAAGATTGTAGGTTTCTTCAACCATTCCCGACGTGGGCAGTATATCAATTCGTCCTTCGACGCCGCTTTGAAAATGCAAATCGATGGCGTACCAGTCGGTCGTACCGGCCATCATCGTGCGAAATTCGAATCCTTCCACTTCGCCGGCGGTGTAGCGGAGCGTATCCACCGCATGCACCGCGGTAGCCCAAATGAATTCGCGCTCCGATCGCGCGTGCCGCGCCAGGATGCAGTGGACATAACGAATTGAACCGGCGTTGCGCGCCCACTCCAGGGCGCTGTTCAAAAAAGGCATAAAGCGGCGATTCACCGACACCATGTTCGGAGTGCCACTTTCCGCAGCTTTTTTCGCCAACTCTTCTACTTCGGCCAAAACGGAACCAAGAGGCTTTTCGACCACGCAAGCTATGTGCCGGTTTAACAGAAGAATCCCAGTCTCAGAAATTCTTTCCGGTGGAACCACCGCGATACAGCCATCAATTTCCTCGCGCGATAGCATCTCATCAATGTTCCCATAACTGGCTTTGAATCCGTATTGCTGGCCAAATCTTTGCGCCCGCTCGATTCGAATATCGCAAGCTGCCACCAGCGCTATTGCCTGCGGGTGCTCGGACTGGTATCGCGCGAGCGGAATTGCGTGGCCGACCTCGGCGTGTTCGCCGCACCCGATCAGCGCCAACCGAATCATGGAAGGCTTATTCATGAAATCGTGCGAACCAGTGGAACTTCCTCAGGATGGGTCACGTTCGCGGGCGGGTTCGGATTTCCGCGGATGAAGAACAAAGATCCGCCCACGGCGAAGGTCAG
>Ga0105240_10008422_pt1 | contig 14753 bp, 9 predicted proteins | sample KBSC54metaG_FD_80426 | JGI IMG/M metagenome (GOLD analysis project Ga0105240, IMG submission 80426) | Corn rhizosphere microbial communities from Kellogg Biological Station, Michigan, USA - KBS C5-4 metaG | ecosystem: Host-associated > Plants > Roots > Rhizosphere > Soil | place: Michigan, USA... | reverse complement strand
GATCGAGGTGATGAACAATGCTGACCAGGCGATCAAAAACTACTACCAGAACCAGCTCGCCCTTTCCCAAGCCGCTGGCCAAAATCAATACCAGCAGCTGGCCATCAAAAAGGCGATCGCGGCCCAGGAGCGCGAAGAAGCAAAGGCGACACTTGATGCTTTGCAGTCCCAGCTCGGGAGGGAATCGGACCTGTTGGCCTCTTACCAGGATCTTGAAGCAAAAAGAAAAGAAGCCCTTCGCCTGAACAAGCAGGCGTTGATCGAAGGGGATGCTACTGCCGCCAATGCATCGAAGAACCTTATCGATATGTGGGGTAAGCAGGCAGATGCCGCGAAGGCTTCATATGATGCCGTTCATAAGGCTCACACCGATTTGTACACCGCCATACAGAAGGATGGCCAGCTGGATCTTGAGACCGATAAGCTCCGTAAAGAGGAGCAGACCAAACTCGCATTGTCATCCGCTAAAATAACTGCTGAGGCAAGGATTCAGGCAAACCAGCTGGTGCTGGATAATGAGCGGTCAACACTGGCGCAGCGTCTTGCTGCCAATACCAGCAATCTGCAGCAGCAAATTGCCATTGTTCAGGCGGAAAAAAGGGCTCGTGAGGCTGATCCGGGGATAACCAAAGACGGCCGCAAGCTGGCCGAGAAAGAGGCTGCTGCCGAGATCGATAAGCTCCGCATCGAATCCGCTGAGCGCAACCGTAAGCTCAATGAAGAGTACGCCAAGCGGGACCTCATCGCATACATGGATATCCAGAAGACCCGACTTGAAGAAACGGTTTCCATTAACAGCCAGATATATACCGATGAGAGCGAAACCCTTGACCGCCGTTATCTTGCTTATTCCCAGTACGAACGGGCGCAGAGACAGCTGATCGATGACGAGTATTATACCAAGCTGGCGACGCAGGTCCTGACCTACAAGGAAATCGAAGCCGCGGAGGCCGATCATGAGGCGAAATTGAACGCCCTCACCCGGGCCGGCATCGAGCAGCGGAAGAAGTTCCAGAAGGAAGGCGTCGAAACTCAGGGCAGCAAGGGGCAATCTGTTGTCGAGCAGAACTACAATGAAGAGGCTGCTGCGCTTGCCGATTCGCTGATACGCCGGCGTATATCTCAGGAAAAGTACAATCAGGAAAAGAAGAAGCTGGACGAGCAACTGCAGGAAGATCAGCTCCGGATCGAAATGGAGACCACGAGGCAGTTGATCGATCTGACTGCAGAGGGTACAAAAGAGCGATACGACCTGGAGAAAAAGCTCGCCGAGGATAATAACAAGCTGACCGACTTGCAGGTCAAAAAGGAACAGGAGCGACGCGATCGACAGGCCGCTGAGATTAATAAGTATGTCAAAAAAGAGCAGGAAGCAGCGAATATTGTAGGCCAGATTGTAAGTATTTCCACTACCCGCCGGCTCAATGCCATTCAGGCCGAGGAAGAGGCCAATACAAAGGCGAAGGACAAAGAGATCGAACTCATCAACGCCTCGTCCTTATCTGCGCAGGATAAGGCTGCAAAGACCATCCTCGTCGAAGCGCAGGCCCGCGTCGAGCAGGATAAGCTGGATAAACAGAAACGCGAGACTCAGTTGCGCCAGGCAAAATTCGATCGGGATGCGCAGGTATTGGAAATTATCGGTAATTCACTTGTAGCAGCCGCGAAAGCCGGCTGGTTTAGTCCTGAAGGTATTGCGATTGAAATAAAGGGTGGTATCACCGCCGCCCTCCTTGCCGCCAAGCCGCTCCCCCGCTTCGCGAAAGGTACCGAGAGCTCTCCGGAAGGCTGGGCCCTGACGGATGAAGAAGGCCCTGAGCTTTACCGCAGGCCTTCGGGTCAGTACTTCCTGGGTAACAACCGGCCCACTATGCGCTACCTCGAAGCCGGAACCGAGATTATCCCGCACGAAAAGGTTGACAGGATCCTGCACCAGCAGGCAGCCCGCGGCTACGGCAATCTGGTCGTTATACCCCAGCACGATCCCGGTACCGCCAAAGAGATCCGACAGCTCCGTCACACTATCCAAGCCCAGGGACAGCGTCTCGAAAAGGCCTACGCTAAGGCGCAGCGCCCTATTATTATTTTCCAGAAACCTGACCTTAAATCCCGGTACATCCCATGAGATCCCGCAAACTATATAAGTCCTACCTGCGGGAATATCCTAATTCCAGCACTTTCTACATCGATCCCAACGGCGTCCTGCAGACGACCAATATGCCGACCTGTCTGAAGAACACGCCGGCCGGCTGGTGGGACAATCAGGTCACGCTCGACCGAAGTGATCACTACAAGGGGGTCGGGCGCAAGTTCTCCAACGAGGTCCGTTTTTATGGTGACGGGGCACAGATCATTCGCGAGCTTACCTACAAGTACCGGGGTGTAGAGCAGCTGGTCGAGCTGGTGATCCTGAAGTGGGATCCGGACACCGACGCCTATTATCTGTGGTACCGCGGACTGCTGGACCTGAAGACGAAGCAGAACACGATCGACGGCTTTATCGTCAGTACGGCCGAGGGTGGCGCCGTGCAGATGCTCAAGGTATCAGAAAACCGGATGTTCGAGTTTCCCTGCGATGGTTCGCTGAAAGTCCCGATGCCTGATGGCTCCGTGATCCGCAACGTCAAGGTGAAGCTGGACGGGATGAGAGTGCAGGACACCTTTCACTATGTGATCCCTCCCTTTACTGCATCCTTCCCCGGTGATGCCGTCCTGCCGGCTTCCTTCGTCTCCAACGATGGGGATAATGTTGGGATTATAAAAGGCAATCCCACCTATGAACAGCCGACGGACCCCACCTATTTTCAGCGGCCCAATTATGTGCTGGGCACCGTGGCGCCACTGAAAATGCAGATCACCGGAAATATCACCATCCAGTCCGATGGCAATATGAAAAACACTGTCTTCCGGATGTATGCGCGAAGCAACCTGTCGGCCCCCCGCGGTACGGACGGGATCGATCATGCGGTCGGCCTTGTAGGTTATGGCAATCCTGCAACAGACCCCTCCCAGCAAATCTGGTTTCCATCCAATAACCCGGTCGTAAATGGAACGCGGACCTTCGACTTCGACGTGACCTACGATGTAACGGGCAATGAAAACCCGTTCATTCTATTTTTTAACCAGAGCTCCGCCCATCCGATCAGGATCCTGGGCGGGACATTCAGTGTCACCTTCACCTCGCAGTATCAGACGACGACCTGCTGGGGTATCCGGGCTTACGATGCCTGGCGCCTGCTGATGCTGAATGCCTGTCTGGTGACGTCGACGTCGGTGCAGCGCTACAGCTTCGCCGGCGTGAGTAAGTTCCTGCAGCAATACCCGGGTCTTGTACTGACCTCTGGCGACGCCATTCGCGCGAGTGGGGACCCGAACTTCCGGAAGTTCTATAACCGGATCCAGACAAACCCTGCCAATCCCGCTTTCCAGTTCTTCAACTTCTATAATTCCATAGGGCCGGTGCTGAAAACGTCGATATCGGACTTCTTCGATGATATGGACGCCCGGCTCAATTGCTCCCTCGGTAATCAGGTGCTGCCGGCCGATGGGGCGGAAACGATATTCCTCGAGGACCTGGGATACGTTTTTGATTCGTCGACGGTCACTTTCGCGCTGCCGGAGGTAACGGACGTCAAATTCTCCTACGCCGACGAGTTCTTTGGGACGGTCAAGTTCGGCCAGCAGGATCAGAAATACGATGAGAAGGCCGGGAAATTCGAGTGGAACTCGACCAGCTGGTGGGCAGCGCCGATCCGGACGGAGACGAAGATCAAAGAGAAGCTGGGCAAATACCGCTGGGACGCCTACGGCATCGAATACACGCGCGCCAATCTCACGCAGGACGCGAAGTCGTCGACCTATAACGGGTCGGATAACGCTGTTTTCGGGCTCAGTTCTGACGTCACAAGACAATCTTTCGACCAGGACGTTGCGAGCTTCCTTGCGACGCCGCTGGGCTCCGGAGACGCCCTTAACGGCAACCAGAAGCCGATCCCCGGGCAGGCGGAGCAGGGAATTTCATTGCCCTCCCTGATCCAGACCTACCTCCGGCCCAGCAATGACCCCAGCGTCTTTATCTTCAACCAGCCCTCCGGTATTCCGGGGACGGCAAAATATAGCTGGACGGTGATCCCGGCCGGCCTGCCCGGCGATACTGTTACCATCATCATCTACTATCTGGGTTTGGTGTTCGCGACGAGGACCTATACGATCACGACGGCCGGCCAGTCCTTTACCGATTCGATCACGCTGACCGAATCGTTCGAGGCGGGGGACTGCCTGTATGCGAAGGTGGCCACCTCAGCCACCTGTCAGGCATCGATCACGGCGTTCAAGCTGCAGGTCGGAGATGGAAGTTATTTCACCGCGACGATCGCCGCTTCGCAGGAAATCCAGCAGGGCAACCCCGGCCAGCTGATCCCGCTGGCGATCCAGTCCGGCACCCTCTTTGGGTCTTCGCCGAACCAGTATTTCGGCATGAGCTACAACCTGCCGCTGCTCGTCTTTAATGAGGTGCTGAGTGATCCCGGCTTCACGATCGCCTTTCAGGCGGCGGGTATCCAGAAAGGCGGAGGCGGCGAGCACTTCACGGTGAAACTATGGATCAACGGGCAGGTCGTGGGGTCGCAGACGTTTACCGGTACCGGTTCCTTTGTCAACTGGTCCACCAGCCTGGCTAATTTCCCCGTGATCACACGGAACATGGTTTTCGGTGATCAGATCTGGGTAACGATATCGCCCACCGGTGGCATGACCGCCGAAGTCGGTAACACCACGACCGGCCTGCAGACGCCGACCTCTATCACGCTCACCTCCACGCAGATCGAGGTCTTCGACCTGCTCAGGGTACAGTATGACGCGATATCCGGCATTCCCTGCCTGCTGGGTAACCTTCCGGATGGCCGGCCGATCACGACGGGCGCCGGCGCCCCTTTCAACATCGAGCCCTTCTTTACGCCGAAGCGTCAGATGATGCAGCACAAAAACTGGATGGCGGCAACGCTCTATAACCTCGCGCCGGACAAGGTCCAGTTCCTGCAGCATGAAAAAAACGAGTTCCTGTCTACCACGCTGAATGGCGTAACCATAACAGAAAACACTGACGTCGCGGTCCAGGACTACGGTACACCCCTCTATTATCCGATCTGGATGGAGTTTAAGACCCGGGTTAAGGTTGATCTTGTCCGGCTGCAGAGCTATGTCGCCAACGGTCATATATCGGCGCCATGGATCGGCAAGACCTTCTACGGCTTCCCGTGGTCGATCACCCAGAAGCCATCCGTCGATGAACCGCAGACCTGGAAGATCCTGCTTTCCCCAAAGACAAACCTCGCGAACCTGATCGATATGAACTACGACGGGCTCGCGCCAACACTCGAAAAGCTCATGGCAAATCAATTTTCCTTTTCGAAGATCCAGCCGTTCGAGTTTGTCCCCTATGGCCAGACGCCGAACCCGGCCTACCAGTTCAGGCACCTGGATACCGACCTGTTCATCAACCGGGTGCAGTTCTGGACCTTCAAGCGGAACTATTTCCAGAAGGCCCGGCTGGCTGATCGCTTTCCGCTGCAGTGTATGACCAACGGCCTGACCGTGGTCCCGCTCAATATCTACTCGGTGCGGAGCCAGCCCAATCCCAGCCTGCCGCCGCTGGTGAAACTGGAAGCAACGGTGAACATGACGCAGGTCGGCAGTTCCCCGCTGAAGCCCCCCTACATTCAGTTGGAGGCGACGATCTGCTTTCAGGATCTCGGCCTGCCGGAAGGCCCTATCTATTATATCCTGCCGGCCAATGAGCTTGCCGCGAATGTAGCTGTCTGTGAGCCGGTCAAGCCGGTCAGCAGCTACCCGCTTAACCAGCCGACACTGTTCTTTGAGTATACCAACAGCGTCAATAAGCAATCCACCGTCTTCTCGACAGGCTTCCGGTCTGCTTTCCGTGTCGATGGCTGGATCGATCAATTCAGCCAGGAGGGCAACTTTACCACGTTCGAGGATCAACCGGCTGACCTCGAGCTGGAAAACGCCGTCCCCTATGAGACCTACGTCCTCAATATTGGCTGCGCCGATGGAATACCCGACTGGGTATTCCGGAAGGTGGGCCGGATCATGCTGCTGGACACCGTGCTGATCGACGGCAAGGCTTTCACGAGGGAAAAGGACGCCAAATGGGAAAAGAAAACTTCCGACAGCTGGCCGAAGGGCTGGTATTCCCTCGTGATCCGCCCCGCCTTCAATGACGACGCGCTGACGTTCGGCGAGGATGGCAGTCTGCTCACCAATACTATCGTAACCGCATCCATCGACCTGTCGGCCTTCGGTAATAACCCCGCGGCCGGCCCGGTCATCATACAGGTAACCGAAAGCTAAAATTCAAAAACGTGAATTGGAATCTCACTGAAAGCGGCAACACACTGGTCCCCGGCAACTACCTGATCGGAGCGATCTATGATCCTGACGCGCCAAGCGTGGTCGTGCAGTCGGTTGTGTTGCCGCAGCCCTATACCAGCCCGAAGATCTTCTCCTTCACCAACGTGGAAGAGAAAATCTACAATTTCATTCTGTGGGAAAATTCGACGCCTACAGTGGGGGGTACTTCGCGCAATGCGTTCGACCTGCAGCCGACGCAGAATACAGTAAGGATCCGGCCCGATCTCAACCTGACGGCGGGTATCTCGACAAATTTCGCCGTCGGAGGGACCAGCTATGTCGCGGATTCGCCCAACGACGTGACCGGATGGACCTACTGGATCGAGCGCAAACCCCAGGGAAAGCAATTTGAGGGGGAGAGTGTCGCTATTGATGCGAACGGATTCCATCTGCTGCAGTTTGGTGATCTCTTTTCCGACGGCGAGGAGTGGGTGCTGCACTTCTATCCCCAGACAGCGGTTACGGCGCCGATCTCTGTGCCGACCGGGGAGATCATCGTACCGCAGATCATTACGGGCGATATCCCTCTGGACAATACCTTCACCGGCAAGACGGGGCTTATCCAGGGAATATCCTCCCATCTGACGATCACCCTGCCGCCTCTTTCAGCCATGGCCAGCAACAAGGTTTTCGGTTTTTGGAGCGCCGGGGGTAATCATCTTTGTGCAACCCTTCAATGCGCCAGCGACTCTATCGCCAATACTATCCTATGGGCAAGTGGCGTCTCAGGAAGGCCGACGCAGGTGATGCTTGGGCAAAATGAAGGTATTAAATTTTTCAAGTCTGATGATGCCGCCGGTAACCCGGTTTATTACGCCTTCCAACCTAGCGACACCGTCCGGATGAGCGGTGAGATCATCTTCGAATATACCACCATCAAGCTCAATACCACCTTTGGAGACGGGGGCGAGCGCGACTGGAACGACTATGCCCGTCTGCGGAAATATGTCCAGGGATTACCGCCGGCGATGGTCACCACAGAGGAGCTTTGGGGTCAGGCCGCGACGCCGGTCGACGGCGTGACATACTATCCAAACATGGCTAAGTACACACTGGGTGACTTTTCCACCTTTTTCAGGGTGCCGCTGCTAAGCAAATACGGCTTCTTCCGCGCGGTGGACGGATCAACAGCCTTCGCCGGCGATCTCTTCGAACTTCAGATGCTGAACCACACCCACGACAGTGTCAGCGGTTACAGGGGATATAATGGCAAAGGCGCCCGGACCACCAGCAGCCAGTACAACTCGGAGCGATCGCCGCTTCCTTCGGACCTGAGCAGTGGGCCATTCAATGTGCCCGGCGCCAATAACCAGGGTACGATTTTGACACGGGTTGGCAACAAGAACTGGCCAGATCACACCGGCGTCTATGCGCTCATAAGAACGTAGGCCTTATCAATGATCACAACTTTTAACCTTTAAAGGATATCGACATGAAACGTTTGCTAAATTATTTAGTATTTTCTTTGCTAATTCTGGTAGCGCATGGCCAGAACATGCAACCCGTGAAGTCATGGGGATTCGACTGGCCCCGCGGCGCCTTCGACAGTGTCTGCTATCTGCCTACCGGTTGCGGAGCGCCTTCCGGTACTGCGTCGCTGCAAAGCTATGGCGTAGCCGGACAGGGGCAGCTGCTGCGCATGGCCGCAATCTTTTTCGATTCCTGCGGCCACACCTGGTACGGCTATGATCCGACCAACTCGACCTGGACAGCGATCGGGAGTGGAGGATCCGCGAACAAGCTCGACAGCATCCGCCAGCACGCCGGAACGGACTCGGTCTTCGGATGGGTTAATGGTACGCTCATTTTCCAGTATAAAAATCAGGTGACGCTTGCCAACATACTCAATGGCCTGGGATATGTACCCCTGTCAACTCTCGACACGTTGATCTATGTCGGCTGGGCGCATCTGAATAAAACCATTGACTCCATGAAGGCAGTCAATGACGCGCGCTACCTACAGCGCACCAACAACCTGTCAGACCTCACCAGCGCCAACACAGCCCGGGGTAATCTCGGACTGGGAACGTCTGCCACCCATGATGTGCCGCCCTCTGGCGATGCCAGTGCTGCTCAGGTGGTGCTCGGCAACGACAGCCGGCTGGGCAGCAGCTACCTGGCAAACGGACTTTCGGTCATCGGCGGGCACGGACAGTTAGGGCAGCCGGTGGGGCAGTCGGGCGATCCGGCGAAACTGACCGCCAACGGCGAGATCCCGCTTAACGGTAACTCGCTGGCATTTCCGGAGAAAACACTCGCTGATAGCGGCACGGTCATTCTCAACGATACAGCCGATCATGGGAATCATGTTGTGCCGATTAAAATCAGGAAGAAGAGGACTTTCGGCTATTTCCAGCAGTATATTCCTTTCAACTACGGCGTCACTTATAACTCCGGCTACCGGCCCGGCACCGGAGATATGCGTTCCGGAATTATTACGTCTGGATATGAGTCGAATACCAGCGGGGACGCGGCACCTGATAATATTTTCAACCTGGCTAACTACAACGAGGACGCTCAGGGTAATATCATCGACACCTCTGATGCCGGTATGCGCGTACTGTCACTGGAGGGAAACTTTCTGAATGTCATCGGCGGTATTCCCTCCCTTGGATTTGAGCTCCATATGCCGGAGGTATATACGTTCAATCACACCAGGATCAGGACGGACAGCAAATATATCCGAAAGACGGACGGCTATTGTTATAATCCCCTTTGGATCAACGAAACGGCCTGGAACAGCGTCACAAGCGGCAACCAGTTCGCCTCACTCGTGGAAAACAACAACAACCACGGTATTTTTCAGGTTTGGGGGAACGGAGGCGGCGATGATCCGGATGGTGAGCTCGGGGTCTTTAATATCTCGACGGGTTTCCGCTCCTGGATTCGCGGATACAACACCAATATCCAGATCGGACACAGCGGAAATGGCAACTCCAGCCTTCAGCCTTTCATCATCAATCACTCCGGGGACGTCATCTTTCTCAACAATCCATCTACGAACCCGGCGGACTGGCGCGGGGCGATTGTTGGTCAGGATAACATCCGTTCCGGTGTCAGCAGCAATATAGTATTTGAGGCCAGAGGCATCACAAAGGCGATGCTCTTCCCGCGCATGACGACAGCGCAGTTTGCCGCCATACCATTTTCCGGATCCGATACAGGCGCCCATGCGCAGTTCGTGGACCATGACTACAAGCTGGGCTACACGAATGGCTCTACCACCAAGTTTTACGCCACAGAGGACCAGCTGGGCTCCCAGGTGGCCGTCGGGGAGTACATGCCAACGGGAACGCTTACTACCAATGCCGCCTCTGTTGCTTTCGATTCCAGCCATTATGTACAAAGTGGGTATGTGGTAGACGTGACCGGCATTGCAACGATCACTCCTTCGGCCAGTGGCATCTGTGAGGTCACCGTCGATATCCCCGTAGCGTCGAACCTTAGAAACTCCGGAACTGGTCTATACGGCGACGGCATGGGCTTCAACTTTAACCCGCTGGTCGTCTACATCGACTTCGTCAATAAAAAAGCAGTCCTGCGCTGGAATGCCCCCAGTACTTCGAACGATCAATTCCGGTATCACTTCCGATACATAGTCGAATAACCTCTTTTAATATCAACAAAAAATGAAAAAACTACTCTTGTTATCTCTTTTTCTGCCCTGCCTGCTGCAGGTGCAACGGATTTGTGCTCAAAGCGAGCCCAATAACCCCATCACCTACGATACCACGATCACCGAAGCCGCCAACGGTGAAGGTCCCTTCACCTGGAACGTCCGGATCACCCGCCAGAAGACGGACACTTCTCCCCGTCCTGGCATCTTCTTTATTCCCGGATCCGGAGAGGTGGGCACCAATGCGCTCCTGCTCCGTAACTATGGACCTCACTACTGGCTCCTGAATGGCTGGGACGGCAGCGTGAAGCTGGGCAACGGCATACATTATCCCATTTTGGTGAGCATTCAGCAGCCGTCGCAGAACATGCGCCCCTGGCACCTGAAAGCGGTGCTCGAGACGCTACTGAAGATCCTGCCGGTGAAACGAAACTCCGTTCATGTTACCGGCCTCAGCCAGGGGTCCTATGAATGGGGTGAACTGATCGGGTTTGCCGCTTTTAAGGGCGACCAAACGGCCATGGGCGAGATCAGGAGTTGGGTGGATCTGGAAGGCGTTGGTCCCGGCGATAACTTCCTCGGGTTTGATCCCCCCTTTCCGCAGGCCTACCAGACCTGGGTGAGTAAGTATGGCGGCCGATTCCTTGGACTGGAAGGGACGCAGGATTCGCGCGGCATATGGCAGCTGACGCAGCCTATGAATATAGCGGCGCTGAACTCCGCCTATTTCGCCTATGAGAATATTGGCGGGGGCGGACACTGCTGCTGGAATCCGATGTACGACCCAAAGGTGACCAGCTGGATCGCGGGCCAGAATGTAAATGTCATCGCCTCAACCAATCCGGCCACTACCTATGGATCCTATTATTACTGTTCATCGACAGGATCCAGTCTTTTTCAGTGGATGCTGCGCCAGGGGGATACCTCTATGGTCAATGCGACGCTTCCGCCTTCTCCTGTCTCGAAGATTACCGCCGACTCCATGGTCATCCACATACCCAACAGCATTGTGCGGCTTTATGGCGACTCTTCGACCGGTACCGGCCTGTCTTATTCGTTTTCTCAGCTGCAGGGGCCGGCCTCATCCATTACGACCGGAATACCTGGCTTTACCTCGAGGATACTCCTGTCCGGCCTGGTGCCCGGGACGTACATCTTCCAGCTGGTCGTGACGGACGCGTATGGCCGGCAGAGCTCCAGCATCATCAATATCACCGTGATGGATATTCCACACTGCCCGGTCTGCCCCGGGTGCCCGGCACAACGGACGGTGACGGCGGCTACAGTCAACGTCAACGGAACGGCTTACCCGATCCCGCTCAGCTGGCTGAAGTTTACCTATTCGGACGGCACAACTCAGTAACATATATAAATCAATTTTCACATGGAAAAAATCAAAGACCCTATTGTGAGCGACTCCGTTATCCGGGAAAGGCCTTTCGAAAAAAGGTTCAATACCGTGATGCTCAGTGTATGCACCGCCATGATCCTTGTCACCGTCAACTTCCTTTTCAATCTAAAAGGAGATTTTGCAGCAATGCAGGAACGCCTGCGCGCCCGGGAGAATACCATGGACGCAATGCAGTCCTCCATGAACAAGATGCAGCTGGATATCCAGGAGCTGAAGGAAAGGGATACCCGCATAGAAACTATCATTCAGGCTCACTCTCAAACCAAATAAATTTTCACCTATTAAAAGTCGTATATGGCAATTACAACAACTTCCAAGCAATTTTTAGTCAACGCCAGGGATTTTATCCGAGCCCTTGGTTACGCGATGATATCGCCCGTTTTTCCGATCGTCATCCAAAGCATCAAAGCGAATTCGTGGGTATTCGACTGGACGGCCATCTGGCATACGGCTGTCGGCGCCGGCGTCGCATATCTGGCAACGAAGTTCTTCACGCCGTCGCAAACCATCTCCACGCCGGCCAAGATACTGCTCTTTCTGGTGCTCTTCGGGCTGGCCAAGCCCGGGCAGGCGCAGATTCTGCAACCGTTTCCGAAGCCGGATTCGACAGTGGGAGCCGCCCAGAACTGGATCGACTCACTCCCTATACCAACCAAGGATAGTACCGTTAAGGCATGGCGTTGGACCGGATTGTCTGCGCTTTATGGTTATCAGTTCACCACGAGCAGCGGCGCCTCAAAAAAACTCTTTGTGGGCTCCGGAATCAGCTACGAGCATGGCACCTACAGGGCGGCGACGAAACGATGGAATATCGACTGGGGGATCGGAGGAGGCCTTTACTGGGGACAGGATATCGATAACAGCAAAAATTCATGTCCTGCCGCTGCGATATATACGACGCTGTTAAATAAGCATCTGATAATCGGCATATTTTACAGCTTCGCGGATAAGCAGCTGCTTGGAGCCGGCGGCCCGAACGGATTTTTTGTCCCCACAAACTAACCCGCATGAATCCGATCAACCAGAAATTTATCGACCAGCTGCACCCGCGGATCCGCCCCGCAGCAGCTGCTGCAGTTAATGCGGCGGACACAGCGCTCACCGGCCCCGCCAAACTGATCCTCACCTTCGGCCTGCGGACATTCGCGGAGCAGCAGGATATCTACGATCAGGGCCGCACGAAGCCCGGGCAGATCGTCACCAATGCAAAACCCGGCCAGTCGTTCCATAACTATGGCTTTGCGGTCGATGGCGCCCTGCAGATCGCTGGCAGGAGCCTGTCCTGGGATACGACGAAGGACTGGGACGGCGATCGCCAAAGCGACTGGCTGGAGGTCGTAACGGCATTCAAAGCCCAGGGGTTCAGCTGGGGAGGCGACTGGAAAGCCTTTAAGGATATGCCGCACTTCGAGATGACCTTCGGACACTCATGGGAAGAACTCCTACAGCTCTACCATAACAAGCGGTTTATTCCCGGGACGGAGTATGTCAATATCTGACGTTTTTTCTCATAAGCAGTTAGTTTCACCCCGGCTATGTCTATGGCCGGGGTTTTGTACTTTTGGGATATGTCAAAAGCGTTGACGCTGGCGCGCAATAAGGTATTGACTGGGAAGGTTACCAGGGTAGGGCAGCTCATCACCCTGCGCAATGCTCATCTCTGGGAGGAAAGAATGGGCAAAATCCCGGGATTTCTGGAAAGGAGAGTTAAGGATCCGCAGAAATGGCGCCTGGTGGACGCGCACTATTTTGCTACGCTGCTGGATATTGAGGCCGAACAGGCGGTGGCCCTGATCAACGCTGAGGTGGAGTTTCGTGAGTCTCAGCAAAAGTAATTATTTGATGCCTTCGAAAAGATCGGCCGGGGTAACACCAAGGGCCTCCGCCAGGACGACAATCATCGTTGCCTGTGGGTTGGCCTGTCCTTTTTCGATTCTGAAGATGGTCATATGATCAACGTCTGCAATATGCGCGAGTTCGCGCAGGCTTAAATCCCGCTCCTTTCGAAGTTTTCTTAAATTCTTGCCTATCCTTTTGATAATCTCTACTTCTCGTCTGGGATTCATTGCCTGAATATCAACGAATTGCCCAATCTTTTTGTATGCGTATACGCATACAATTCAAGAAAAAAGCCCTATCTTGAGGTTCCTTCACATAGGATAAAGGTTTAATAGGGAAAGGATTTGATTAGTATGGAGATGGATCTGGCGCGGTTGCGACCGCCCGAACGTCTTGGCTCCGGATCTCGGTTGCCGCCGACCTTAAGTAGCACTCTATTAAAAGCCCCGTATGGCACGGGGCTTTACTTTTTTGGTTGTAAGGACTGGTTAGCAAGCCGCTCCCCATGGGATCGGGTGAAAAAAGAGAGCCCCGCTCGAGAGGAGACGGGGCTCTTGTTATTATCCGAGTTTTAAGAGTTCCTGGTGAAGGCGCTCGCCAGCCTCCAGATCATAGTGTTTTTTATTCATTTCGGTGCCCTTATGCCCGTTGATATCCGAGGCCACTTTCGTCGCTGCTTCAATTTTGCGAAGCGCGATATTGATCACCTTGGTGGTGTTCTCCTTCTTCAGGTCATAAAGCCCCGCTTCAACCCCGAGTTTTTCCTTGACATGCCAAAGCCAACGATCGGTCAGCTGGCGCGGGCTGATCCGGTCCGGACCCGGGCGTAGATCATAGGAAAATAGATAATCCGCCGACATGCCTTCCTCCTTTAGTTTTTGTGCTTCGGCCATGATCTCCTGCCAGAAGGCCAGTACGTCGCTGGTGATTGTTTTCCATTTCCATTCCCATTCTCCCTGCCCCTTTTTTACAAGTACTTTGAACCGGCGAGCTTCCAGCTGGACATGATCCGGCTGCACACCCATCAGTTCCATTTCCCGGCCGCCGGAACGGTGGAAGATCCGGATTACCCGGTAAAAGGTATAGTTGGTAGCCCGAAGCGTTTCGATCTTTTCCCAGTCCTCCTTTGTAAACTCCTTTTGCTCTTTTTTTATGCCGGACTTCATCTCAATGTCTTCCGCCGGCTTTGTTTTTGTAGCACCGACTTTCTTGAGCATCTTGAACAGCATCACCAGGTATGCCCGGTAATGGTTGAAGGAGGAGGCGCCCCATTCCGTCGGCCGCGGGCTTTTTTGTTTCCGGTCTCTGCTGGGCCTCCAGTGTTTCGACCTGGGTTTTTCAGGCGCCGGCTTTTGCAGTTCCGCATCCTTATTGCGCTTGATCTGCATCAGAAGGATCTCAAGGTGATGCTGCTCTGTTTCGCCTACGGCGAGCAGATGATATCGCAGCTGGCTGCAG
>Ga0105240_10008421_pt1 | contig 14754 bp, 14 predicted proteins | sample KBSC54metaG_FD_80426 | JGI IMG/M metagenome (GOLD analysis project Ga0105240, IMG submission 80426) | Corn rhizosphere microbial communities from Kellogg Biological Station, Michigan, USA - KBS C5-4 metaG | ecosystem: Host-associated > Plants > Roots > Rhizosphere > Soil | place: Michigan, USA... | reverse complement strand
TCCATGCAGCCCTATCACGCCATCGACGACGGCCGCTGGGCCGAGAAGCGGCTTGGCCCCGAGCGCCTGAAGACCAGCTACGCCTGGCGCTCGCTGCTCGACTCCGGCGCAGTGCTCGCCTTCGGGTCCGACTGGCCGGTCGCACCGATGGACCCGTTGATGGGCATCTACGCCGCAACCACGCGCCGCACGCTCGACGGCAAAAACCCGAGTGGCTGGATACCCGCGCAGAAGATTACGGTCGCGGAGGCAGTCCACGCCTACACCATGGGCGCCGCCTATGCCGAGTATCAGGAAAATCTGAAAGGCAGCATCGAACCGGGCAAACTCGCGGACTTCGTTGTTCTCACGGACGACATCTTCCACGAAGATCCGGTGCTGATTGAAAAGACGCGAGTCGAGATGACGATCTTCGGCGGCAAAGTCATTTATGATCGAGAGGAGCCTGCACAAAACTAAGCAGACTTCGGCCCGGTAGCTCAGTTGCATAGAGCAGCGCACTCCTAACGCTCTGCTCTTTCGCTACCGTCCTCTGCTCGATGCACAGAGGAAAAGTCATGACTACGGAAAACCCGTAAAGCTGGATTTTTTTCTTTCGTCATGTTCCCGCTTGATAATGCGAAATCACGACGAAGCCAACCATACACGGTTTTTCGATGTGCATAAAAATAAATTTCTGTGGAATAAAGGTAATTAACTATCGACGCGCATCTGCGTCTGCTCCCAGGGCGCAGCCACCGAACCGGACGGCTTCTTCGCGAAGGCTGCCTGCATCGCCAGACGCTGCGCCTGCTCGCCGATCTGCACGTAGCGGCGCATCATCTTCGACCCGATATGGCCCGCGCGCTTCTCCATGATGTATGGCGGGACGCCAGCTTCTGCCAGTCTGGTCAACCCGGTATGCCGGAACGAATTGAACTGGAAGAAACGCAGGTCCGCCTGCGCTCGCGTCTCGTCGAATGGCTTGCGCAGCCCCGTCTCTCCCATCGGCAGCTCCGGGTTATATAGGTTTTTGACCACGCGGAGCGGAAACAAAAAGTGATGTGGCTGCGGACCGCGATAGTCCTTCCAGGAGGCACACAGTTGTTCCGCGCGCTCCATCAACTTTTGCAGCGCCCACATGCAGGCGCCATCTTCGACTGTCACCGTCCGCCGGCGCGCGAAATTCTTGCCAAAGGCCGGGTTCACACCGACGAGTTGATGCGCCACATTGATGTCGCCGATCCGTAGTGTGCGCATCTCGTCGCTCGAAAACGTGAGATGGAGCGCGGCCAGCGCATACCACCATATTGAGTGCCATCGCGGATTCGACGCGGCCGTCTTCAGGAAGCGCGCCTGCTGTTGCCGATCCAGCGCGCGCTGCATCTCCGGCTCCTCCTCCTGAAAGGGCAGATAATACATCTCCAATTCCGGACTCCAGCACATCGCCATTTTCATCAGCTTCTTCAGCAGCGCCAACTCCGAGTTGATCTTGATCGCGCCAGCGGGCGAAGCTACCTCGCGCTTGCCGTAGAACCGTGTAAATCCATCCGCGTTCAGCCGCGCCGCTTGAAAGCCGCGCAGATCCTCCAGGGTGATGTCTCCAAGTCGCGTTGTCCCAAGAAACTTCCGCAACGCCTTTCCTTTCTGGCCGTAGTCTTTCAGCGTGCGCGGGCTGATGAATTTCAGCCGCACCCTCCCCAGCGCAACAGGCGCCGTGCGCCATATCAAATAGAACTCAATCGCTTCATCCAAGGTCATTTCAGGGGAAATCGTGCCCAAAGACATGGTACTTGTTCCTTCACTGGAGGATCGATTCTCCAACCGGCGTTTCGCAGGATTGTTCGGCAGCAGGAACGGTAGCACGGTTCCGAAAGGATGGGAAGGAAATTTCGCCATTGCTTCGCCTCGAAGGTCCGGCCCCCCGCGACCGGAAGGGCGATGGGCGGAGAATACTCAGCATGATTCGGTCTCCTCTGGGACGCGACTGTTATACAGAAAATTGCGTTGTTGCGACACTAAAAAACGCATCATGCCGCATTTTTAGCGAAAGCCGTTCATTTTGCTGTAGTTTGGGGCGATGCCCAAGCGCGAATGCGACGATTACCGGGTCAATCTGACGGCTTCCGGGGAGTTCAAGCGGCAGCTCGCCTTCCTCCGCGACGATACTGGGCTCGAAGATCCCGGCGTGATGCGGCTCGCCGTCGCCGAACTGGCCAAACGACGCGGCTACATCAAGGCATTGCCGAAAAACAAGGCTCAGTAGCTCCCAGTTAGTGTCACGGGCTGGCCGTCCACGGTGATTGTCATAGTCACGGTATGCGGAGTCGTCACTGGCGGAGGCGGCGGCGCAACCGGTGGAGGATTTACAGGCGGCGGCACCACCACGGGAGTCACATTCGCGCCCGCGCCCAGTGCAATCGCCGGACTTCCCGCACTCAGCGCGAAGTTGAAGTTATCCAGCGATGCTTCGCCCGCCCACGCCGGCTCGCCCACAAATAACGGATCGACGCTCACTCCATCCGCCGGGGTTGTTCGCATGTGGAAGTAGAGATTGTGGTCCGCCGTTAGGATCGGTGTGGGAATGCTGAACCCTCCCGTCTGCGTCGCGTCCGAGACCCAGTAGAAGACTCCTGGAAGCGAGCCGTCGTAGGGGCTGGGGTAGCCCAAGTTGATGTTGTCCTCGTAGACGACGTTGGGCTTCGCACAGGGCTGAACGCCGCAGCCGATGTCGTAGCTGGTGGCCCCATAGCCCACATAGCTGTTGTGCTTGAAGATATATTTGCCCGCGTCCGTTACCAGAAAAGCGATGCCGTCGCCGCCCGCGCGACAGAATGGCCCCAGCCCCGGAAACGTGTTGGTCCGCCCCGGCATGGGCGCGGCGAGCCGGTTACAGTTGTGCACCGTAGTATTGTTCTCGAAGTCCACCGACGCCATCGCGCCCATCTTCCACTGCTGGCCCATGTTGCCATAGGAGCTCGAGTTCGTGATGGAGATCATGCTTCCGCTGACATGCAGCAGGTCGAACCCATCCTGCGTGTTATAGCGGAAGATGCAGCGGTCGCATGTAAAGTTCAGCGGCGTGCCTGGCGTCCCTACCCCGTCGCCATAGCCGCCATTGTCCTGGCCGAAGCAGCTCGCCGCCGGAAACCCTATGTGCACGATGGGATACTCTTCATTGCAGCCGTTGCCCTCCACCACCAACCCCATCGCATTCACCGTGCCGTTGACGCTCTGGGTGCCGTTGCCGTCGTCGAAGTCCCACCCCGCCGCGCCGTTGAAGGCGATGCGCACATTCGTCGCCGTCACCAGGCCGCCGATCGGCCCGATGATGCCCCGCGACGTGAAGCCGTGAATGTTGAGGTCCGTCAGCACGAGGCCCTGCACTGCCGTATTCGTCGTGAACCCATTCTGGGCGTAGTCGTCCAGCGGATAGCTACTGCTGCACGCTGGCCCAATACCCACGCGGCTGCACTGGCCATGATCGGTCAACTCCAGGCCGGAGAATTGATAGTATCCGCTGCCCAGCGCGAAGATAGCTCTCGCACCGTAGCCGCCATAGATCTGTGTCTGACCTGAACCCGCGCCAAGGATCTCCGTAGGATTCGCCGCCGTTCCGCCAGGAATCGAAGGGAAGCAGGCAGAGAAAGGGTCGCCCGCAATATCCATCCCCTCATGGTCGGCAGAGTTCGGCCCGCGATAGCCGCAGCGATACTGCCCCGCCGCGATGTGGACATGGTCTCCTCCCACAATGGCCCACCTGGGCGCGGTCGCGTAGCTGCCATCGTAGGCCAGATAGCCAATGTCGCCAAATGCGCAATGCTGGTTGACGCCAGTACCTGGGTAAGGGGCATCGGCTTTGCCGTCGCACTGGCCAGTAGGCTGCGCGGCGGTGTAGCGAGTGCCGCCATCCGGACGGACGTAAAAGTCCGTGGCGAAGGCCGGGACACCGAGACAAAGCCCGATGAGGATGAGAAGCAGACTGCGTAGGTTTTTCATCAACACACCTCTTTTGTTTGTTTCAACCATTTCGTTTTTGTTGTCATTCCTGAAGGGAATCCGCGTTTCGCATCGGCCTGCGCCGCGAGCCGCGTCAGTTCACCTTGCACGCGACGCTGTAGCCCTTATAGCTGCGTAGCGCGGCGAAGCTCACCTCCGCCTCACCCTCGGCGGAGAGGCCGGTCACGCGCCGCTGTCCGCTGGCCTTGACCACGCAGGCCGTGGCGATGCCGCCGAGATTGCGCAGATGCACCGTTAGCGTCATGTAGCGCGAGACGGGCGAGGTGGAGACGCTTGCCGTCGCCTGCACATGCGGATAGGGCACGGCGCCCAGGGCGCTGCCCACGGCAAGGCCAAGCAGGGCGCTCAGGGCAATCAGTAGGGTCCAGCGCAGAATCTTCATCGATTCCTCCCCGTTTCAGGTTTTATGCAACTTTTCGGTGATTCCCGGCAAAATGGCCGGGTTTCGGCCTAGAATGGCTGCCATGACGACCCAGCAGGCATCATGGGTGCGCAGCGTGGCAATTCATTCGGCGATATTTATATTCGCGTGCATCATGGTGATCGCACGGCGACCGGATGCAGTGTTTCACGCGCAGTTTTATGCAGAAGATGGGCGTTACTGGTTTGCGAACGCTTACAATCTCGGCTGGTGGCATGCGCTCTTGGTGACTCGCGGCGGCTATCTTCAAACCTTTCCCCGCCTGGGCGCGGCCATTGCGCTACTCGTGCCGTTTTCCATCGCCCCACTTGTGCTCAATCTCATCGCAATCGCGGTGCAGGCGATCCCGGTGAACATCCTGCTATCCGCACGCTCCGCAGAATGGGGAAATCTCCGCTTTCGCGCTGTACTTGCAGCGTTCTATCTCGCACTTCCTAATACGCTGGAGATCAGCGCAGGCATCACGGAGTCACAGTGGATTCTGGCCCTATGCGCATTTCTCCTACTGGTCGCCCTTCGACCAGCAAGCAGGCTTGCAAAGGTCTTTGACCTAACGATCTGCACACTCTCAGGGCTGACAGGCCCCTTTTGCCTCCTGTTGCTACCCATCGCAACTTTCCTCATGCGGAAAAGGCGCTCAAGCATACTGCCCGTCGCAGTGTTCGCGGCCGCAAGTCTCATTCAAGCAATAGAGCTACTAGCACATCCAGGGAGCCGCGGCACGGCGCCGCTAGGAGCCAGCCTTGAAGGGTTTATCCGAATACTTGCAGGTCATATATATCTGGGCACCATCCTGGGCGCGAATGGGACCGCATCTAAATCGGCGCATCATCTGGTTCTTTTCTTCGCTTGCGTGGTCACACTCTGCACGGCGCTCATACGGAGGTGCTTCAAGGAAGCACCAGCAAACATGAGGATCTTCCTTCTTTTCGCAGCAGCAATTTTCATGGCCTCACTCGCTTCATCGCTTTTGCAGCCCGTTCCGGGGAAAACAGTTTGGCAGCTTCTCGCCTCGGGGTCCTCCGGCTGCCACTATTGGTTTCTCCCCACGCTCGCCTTCGCCTGGTCATTGCTGTGGTGCGCTCTCGATCGGTCGCGAGCTGTAAGGCTTATTTCCAGGGCTCTCCTGTTTTTGATGTGCATCGGACTATTTCGCGATTGGAGGCATCCCGCTTTCACCGATATGTCCTTCGCCACCTATGCTAGGGACTTCGAGTCCGCTCCCAGCGGGACAATCGCAATTATTCCGATCAATCCCACTGGCTGGCACATGCAGCTCAGCAAACATTAGGCATGAACTAAACGCCGTACCTCGTGTTGAGGTACGTCTCCACCTCTGTGATCTCAGTCGAGGTCAATACTCGGCTATAGACGATGAACTCTGCGACTGTGAAGTAAATGTCTTCGCCGAATCCGGCGTTCCAGCCAAATCCGGTCTGCCCAGCACTAATGTTCGCCGCATTTGTGCCGCTTCCGGCAGCGGCTCTTGCGATGCGAAACGCGTAGGCTCCCGACTGTGAGTCATAGGTCATATTGACTTGCGCCCAACCGGTGGATGGCAAGCCGGCACTACTGGCCCCCAGTTGCGCGATCTGTCCCTGATCGAATCCGACGCAGTTCGTATTACCGCTGGCGTTTGCCCAAAACGCGAAACACCCTCTCGAACCCGAATAAATCGTGCCCTTGGATGTATTGTTGGCATTCTTGAACACGGCGAACACAGTCACGGCCCCGAGAGGGAAGCTAGGCATCGAATACCGCCCCGCCGAAGTTCCCGGAAAGGACACTGCGGGCTGTCCATTGATTTGCGCAGTCTGGAAGGTCGCGCCCGTGGAAGTCGCCGTGGCCTTCTCCGCTTGTACGGAGAGGTCCGTAATTAATAGTGCTGGGTTTCCGTTGCTGTAGGGCAATCGATCCATCCGGTACCATAGAGCGAGATTCGGAATGGAACTTGGCGTGTCGAAGAATTGCAAACTGGCGGACCGCCAATCGTTGGTGGCCACGCAGACGAACAGCATTGTGCCATCGGCCGACGTGGCATATTGGCCCGCCGTCCCAGCGCTTGTATTACTCGCCGGAGGGGAGACATACCCACCACTGCCCCCCCCTGAGCCATTCGCCGCAGCGGTCACACGCCCTTTCGCATCCACGGTGATGTTGGCGCTGGTATAGCTGCCGGCAGTGACGCCAGATGTGGGCAAATCCGCTGCAACCAACGCCCGGAGGCTCGCAGCCCCACTGATACCGTTGGGAGTTGCGACAACAAGATTCGCCGCGCCTGACGGCAGCGCCGTAGCAGCCCCCCGCTCTGTAAAGTAGTTGGTCCCATCGGTGTAGACGACCAGCCCGGAGTTTTGATTGAGCGTCAGGCTTCCCGCCGCGCCATCGAGGTTCAGCCCATTGGGAGAGACCGTCAGCACGCCAGCGCCCACGTTCTGCACCGCAATCTTCCACACCGCAAACGGAGGCGTCGCCGGCAGCGTCAGCGTCATCGCGCTCGCCGAGTTGAAGCTCACCAGCGTCCCATTGTCCGCCGCCACGGCCGTATAGCTTGCCGTCTTCGCCGCCACCCCGCCCACGTTGGGAACATAATGCGTGATGCTCTGCTGCGGCGTCGCACCATCCGTCTGCGGCTTGGCATTGATGTATCCGGAAGGCGCGGCGGGACTCGTGCTGTTGAGCAGAATGCTTGTCGTCGGCTGACTCATGCACCCACCTGCACCGTCTGCGGCGCGGGCCAGCCGCCAGCGAGAATGTTCGTCGCACCGCCTGCAGGGAGCGCCAGAATCGCTCCCAGATAGGTATTGCCCTGCACGCCGACGAGCGAATTGGAGGTCGAAGCCGTCGCCGTCAGCGTGGGACTGCCGCTCTCACCCGCCTGCGTCGGATCGGCGATGGTGACGTAGTACCATGTAGGCGAGCCAGGTGCCGTGATGGTGAGCGTGCGTGCGGCATAGTTCTTCACCGCCGAGCCGAAGGTAGCCGCCGCCGCCGCCACGGCAATACTGGTCGAGGTGGGCTGCGTGAGTGGAAACTGTGGACTGATGCTGTAGCTCGCCTGCAACGAGTTCGGTGCGCTGACTGCCACACCCAACGCCTGGTCCCAGTCCGAGAAGGCGCCGTTGGCCCGCAGGCTGCGAATCTGCACGTTATAACTCTGCCCAGCGAGGACGCCCGCGATGAATGCCGCCGTGATGCTCGAATCGACCGTGGCCGCATCCGTCCAGCTCGTGTCGCCCACCTTCTGATACTGGATCTGGATCTGCACCGAGAGCGCATCCGTGGGCGCGGTCCAGGTCAGGCTGATGCGTGGCACCACGGTGACGCCATCCGCCGCAACCAGCGCGGTCGAGGCATTCGAGACGGCCGTCAGCCCCGTCGGTGCGTCCGGCGTGCGGATCGATCCGCTGGGGCTGGATTGCACATCGTAGATGGTCAATTCTTCCGATGCAAGTAGCGGCGCATAGACGCTCGCATCCGTCTCCTGCACACCGAAGGACGTGCGCACCGAAGGCGCCTCGTTCTCGCTCCCCTCATGGAGACCGAAGCTGACCAAGACGATCTCCAGCGCCTTGCTGGTCATGTTCAACTCCGGAAAGGTGAACTCCATTACATCGAGAGGCTGCATCTGCCATGCGGCAAGCTGCATCGGGAAGGTCCCGCTGCCCTGCTGCCGATTGCGCATCAGCATGATCTTGGCCACGCGCTGGGCCTGCGTGAGGGAGAGCACGCTGCGAAAATTGGTAGTCTCGGGCAGGAAGCGCGGCGCAAATGCCCAGAATGTAGATGTAGAAGATGGCGTATTGTTCAGGTTGCTGCCGACTAGTGACTTGTAGATGGAGCCACCGTAGGTAATGACATCACCGTCGTTGTAGGTCGTCGTCGACGACCATACACCCAACACGCCGGAATCGTCATTCAGCAGCGCATCGGTGCCGTATCCGTGGCGCGGATCCTGCGCATACTCTGGAAAGCTCGTGGGCTGGAAGGCAAAGGGGAAGTTGTTCTGCAGCCGCCCGTTGGACCATCCATTGGCATCGTAGCTATTGCCCGCCACGGAATACGGATAGTTGGGCGCGATGAAGGTCCCTCGCTTACGGTTGCAAAGGGTACGCTGGCTGCGAATAGCATCCCATTCCAAAGGTCCGGTCAGCGCACTCTTGTCGAAGGTGAACGACGAACCCTGCCAGTAGGCCGGCCAGAGGAACCACTCTCCGCCGATATTGCTGATGCGCCCCGCAGCGCCATCGATGATCGACTCCAACACATCGCCAGGCGAGAGCGAGGTATCGTGCGTGAAGTCGCAGCAGTAGCGCGACTCCGTCGTCGCTCCGCCTGCGATGGCGTTGACCACAACCTGCTCATCGCAGACATTCGCAGCGGCAATCAATTGAGTCTGATTGGCGGAATCGTCACCCAGTCCAAAGCTATTGTCTGCGAGCACATCGTTGACGACGAGTGCCCAGTTATTCGTGAACCCGCGCATGCCAGTGCGGGGGTCCAGAATATTATTCTTCCCCCGAATCGTCAGCCGGATTTCCGGATCCTGCGGAAAAACGACCGGATTGTATTCATATTTGAAATAGATGTAGCAGCATCCACCCAGATAGGGCGAGCGGCCGCCGACTGCTGCCCAGTTGGGATCGTTCGCGGTCAGACCGCTGATCACGTCGCCGGACAATTGATCGCCGAAGCGCGCCTCGCAATAGAGGCCGCTATGCCCCGTTCCGCCGAAGTTGTAGTGCTGGCCGTCCGGGCCGGTATGCGTGTTGCCATCGGCGACGCCACCAAATCCTACGCCATTGCGCACCGTGTAACCTGGGCCGCTGCCCAGCCAATAAACCTGTCTGCCATCGAGATAGAGATTCTCGATGCATTCAACCTCATGCCCAGTCAACACGATGACGTAATTGATCTGGTCGTGATGGCTTCCCGTTGTACTGCGGTAGACTTCAACACCGCCAACCCGCTGCGTTCCGCGAATTACCTGACGGTATGCAGCCGCCTGACGGATCGTGATATTTTGCCCACGATTGGAAGTCAAGGCGCTTGCGATCGCGCCTGCCTCCATACTTATTCCACCCAGCGCGAGCGAGGCCATCAGTTTGTCGTAGAAAGGCGACGCCACCAGGGCCGGGTCGAAGAATGCGAGCGCACCCATCCCCACGGCTCCCGCAAGCATGGCCGCGCCATCAACTGCTTTGCTCATAGAAAAATTCCTTTAGCAAAAAAGAGGACTCTGCTGGAAAACGCTTTTTATACCCGCCACGCCCGCTGCACGGCCGTCAGCGCAAGCCGCTTCAGTCCTTCTTCGCCAACGCTGATGACATGCCGTCCCGTCAGCCCGACGAGGCCCGCAATCAGACGCCCCGCGTCCTCAATCACTACCAGGTCGCCGCGCCGCGCCAGCAGCGGCAATGGCTTCCCGCTTTTGTCCACCCACTCCGGCAACTCGAATTTCGCCGCGCAGTAGGCCGCCGCATCGGCCACGGTAGAGCCACCGGTCACGGACTGAATCAGCGCAAATGCGCTCGCGTGGTCCGTATATTTCCCGCGAAAATCGGCGGCAATATCCACGCCAGTCATGGCAAGAATGCCATCAGCCGGAAACAGGCAGCAGTCGTTCCGTCCCCAGGCAAACGACTGCTCTCGCCGCGCGAGAAAAAACTCATGCAACTCAGTCGTTTCCCAACTCTGTGTGCGTCGTAGCATGATAGGACGTACCACCTCAAATAAAGAGAAACCAATCCCGCCGATGCGCCACAGCAAGCTTCACCTGCTCTTGCGTCATCGCATGGCGCACCGCCGATTGTGCAAAATGCGCGTTACGTTCCATCTTGAACTGGCGGAGATACTCCGTGCTCTCGGGGTGGGCCTTTGCCGACAGCGCTTCATGGTAGATCAGTGCCCACGCTGCTGCTGCCATGCAGTGCTGCCCGGCGATAGTCTCCTTGGGGTTGAACCATGCCAGCTTGTGATGTGCGACGAACACACAGTCGCCAGACTCCGGGCGTGGCGCGTCCGCAGGAATAACGACTTGGCACTGTTCGCAATGAAACACAAGTCCCGCAGGCAGTTCGTGAGCCATCAGTTCCCCTCCCGCAGCGAAATGTCGCTCAAAATCTCGACATAATCGAAGCCACTGTCGTCCGGATAATTCACGTTCTGATCAGCCGACGTATATCGCACTTGCGAGGCACGGCCCAGATCAATCAGCCGGTTCTCCAACCTCAACGTGATGGAGATCGACTCCGGCGCGACATGGATCGGGGCGGTGTCGATCATGCCGCTGAAGACCAGATACTTCGCCAGCAGCGTTACGCCGGACATCGCGCCGAACCACAGCTTCGCCGGCGCGCCGCTGCGGATGTCGGCGAGGCACTCCGCAAGGAAGTCCGGGCTTTGCCCCGCCATCTTCTCCAGTCCGCTCAGCGTCACCGTGGTGCCGTCAGCCTGCACGGCGATGCCCTCGGCGATATTGCCGATCGACGCCAGTGATCCCACGCCAATGTAGATCTGCCCATCGACCACGATGGGACCCACACCACTCCAGCAGTACTTCGTGGCGCTGCGGAAGGTCAGCATGGCCAGAAAGCAGGGCGAGAGCACAGGCGCGGCGACGGCCGTGGCGAGCGTGGATCCAAGGTTGCGGGACATAAAAGAGAAAAGACAAAAAAAGACTTTGCTGAGCTTTTTCTTTACCGGTATTCCTCAAACTGGAACGAGGTGCGCGAAAGCTGCGTGATATCCGCCGACGAAGTGCGCTTGTTGCTGCCCAGACTAAACAACCCCCTCGCTCCATTCAGCACAAGGCCACCGTTGTCGATTGCGGGCGACGCAGAGGATTGAATGTTGGAGTCGGTGGGTGTCGTCGCCGTCACGGAGGGAAGCGCCCACGCAAGCCCCTGGCCGCCTGGCACTGCGAATGGCGGCGGCATCAATGGATCAGTGACGGGAGCGGCGCTGGTGTAATAAATGGCGAAACCGACGCCCGTCGCATTCATGCTGTCAGTGATTGGGCTCTGCAACAACGATGAGCTAATGCACATGCCGATGCTCTGCCCTGTCAATGCAGCCAGGGAGCTCCCGATGCTCGCAGTCGCGTAAAATTCGGTCGAAGCAAAGGATCCCGCACCCGAGATTGGAGGCGAACCACTCGGCTGCGTAAAGCCGGTTCCATTCAGGGAGGAGAGCGCAAAGCTCACATTTCCATATCGTAGATATTGAAAGCAGATGTCATAGTTACCGCTGGCGATCAGTACGGGATAAATTCCCTGGATGACCGCGTCGGAGGGCAACGGAGTGGACTGCGGAAGCTGGAAATTACTCCAGATGACGCCAGAATTGTAATCGCCCAACGTGATGCTGCTCGTCTTGGTCGCGGAGCCCGATGCATTCAGCCAGCGCGCCGAGCTGCCATTATTGGGCGGCTGCTCCCGCAGCGATGGCCAGATGGGGATCATCGCGTTCCCGGCGCTGTCTGCGCTCATATCGTCGAGCGCCCGATAGAGCCGATAGCCCATCTGTAGCCAGTCGCCGCGACGGAGCACGTTGACGGCGTTTGCCGTCCAGCCCTTGGTCGCCAGCGTCTGGCTTCCGGCCGCATTGCCGCCCGGCTGCGTGTTGTCCACGATGGGCGCGCCCGCGCCGCTGCCACGAGGCTTTAGCCGCAGCGGATCGCCCATCTGGAACGCATTGGCGATGCCGCGCAGTTGCATCTGGAAGGCTTCCCAGTCATCCGCCTGGGCGATAGTCAGCGGAGGCAGATGCGCCACACCGGAGAGCCGGTCCGCCCCTGGCCATTGCTGGCGCTGCTTCTGGCCGGTGAAGACGGAGGAGACGCCGGCGACCGCGTCCGAATAGTCCCAGTCGATGGAGCGCAACCCCGGCGCGGCAGGCAGCGCGACCACCTGAATAGTCTGCGTCCCGATGGTGATGGTGGAAATCGGCATATAAAAAATTTGGTAAAGCAGAATCTTTTTGTTTTTGGGGTTTTTTTTCTTGCTTTTTTTCTCTATTTTCGGCTTGACATGTTACTGCAACATGCTTATTCTCAATTCATACATGTTACTGAAACATGTATACAAGGAAAACGCCATGATTGGTACCCTTCAAGTCGACCTGCTGCACACCATTGCCGAACTCTCCGCCGGGCAGACCCTGCTGGCCTATATCGCCGTTGCGGGCGTTCTCTGCTATCTCGCCTGCCGCAATATGCGATAGATGCAAAACGCTTTACAATCCCCGCATGGGGAAGAAGAAGGCTCCGTTGAGCAAAGCCGGATATAGCGAAGACGAAATCCTGAGCGAAGCGGCGCGCATTATGCGCTCGCGCAACAAGACGCCCCCCAACCCGAAAAAGCTAAGCCCCTGCCCGAAGTGTGGCGAGTTGAAAGGCGTCGCCGAGATGCGCATCCACAAGCCGAAATGTGAGGGGAAAAAGTCATGAAACTAAGCGAATTTGTATTTGCAATACCCCGGGATGCCATACGACTCGACAATATCTGGGTCGATGGAAGACCCTACGATCTTGACGACGACGGCGATACCCTCATACCGGCGGTTGAAACTGACGAGCAGCGGTGCGAACGAGAAAAACTCATCCAATCTCTCGAAAAATCCTAAACCCCTGCTCGAAGTGCGGCGAGTTGAAAGGCGTCGTCGAGATGCGCCTCCATAAGCCGAAGTGCGAAGGGAAGAAGTAAACTTCTTCGTTTCATCGAAAGGACGGGTTTAGCCGTGGAAATTAGAGAGTGGATTATTCAGCGTTGTACTCAGCGGTGGACAGGAAAAAATCTAATATATGAGGATTTCGCAACCTCAGATGGCGTGATGACCCGCAGTAAAATGCTGGAAGTGCTTGACCTGGTCAATCGACAGAATCCGAACGATGAATTCAGGGGTCATCGGATTGCGTCGTCCGGCCACGATGCGGCTTGCGGTATTGTTCATAAATTGTTGTAGCTTCCTCCTATCGCTTCATCGACGGCCGCCTCATCCGGCGCTCATCCATCGCGCGAATGATGTGCGGCGCCGCGGCCGCAATGCCGCGCTGTACAGCGGCATGGACTTGGGCCGGGTCGCTGGCGTTCCGCGCATCCACATTGATGTCCCAGTTGTGCGTGTCGCCGCCCAGCGCGTGGTTCGGGATAATCGTTCCCGCCGAGCGCGGGGCCATAATCTCCGGGCCGTTCTCGCCCACCATCATCAGCGAGTTGCCGGGATAGTCGCCGCCATTGGCAAATCCGGGAATCGCGTGCAGCAGGAATCCCGCGGCGCTGGAAACAAACCCGCCAAACCCTCCCCCGCCCCCCGAAGCCCCGCCGCCCGCCTGCGTGACATTCGGCATCGAAAATCCGGTATTCAGCGCGGAGACCAGCGATTGCAGGTCCCCGCCCATGCCTCCGCCCGCGCCGGAGCCTGAGAACTCCGGCATCCCCGGCAGCTTCGGCAGACTCGGGCCGCCCAGCATTCCGGCGATCCGCACCCAGAGCGCATTGCCTTCGGTCGAGCCATCCGCCTTGCCGCCGACGCCCAACCCCTTCAGCAGCATGCCTTCGCCATACTTCAGCACGCTCGACGCCGCCGAAGTGAAAATCTCATGCCCCGCCGCCGTAAACTCCCGGCCCCGCTCCCAGTTTGGGCCCGTCAGCCCCTTCACAATCGCGTCATTCGTGCTGCTGATCGCGCCACTCAGCCATGACTTCATCGCCTCGGAAGCATTCGTCGCCGAGTTGGCGAACTCGACCAGCGCCTGCGTCGCGCCATCGACTGCGGACCGGTCCGCATCCTTCACGGCGTAGGCGTCCTCTTGTATCTGGATCTGACGCCCGCCCTCGAGCTGCGCGATCTGCTTCTTCAGCTCGTCAATCTTCTTCTGCTGGTCCTCCGCGTTGTTGGTCAGCAGGGGGTTCGTCTCGAAGGCCTTCTTCTCGGCCTCCAGTCGCGCCAGCTCCGCGCCATATTCGCGGGTGTGCACAGCAGCCATCTCGAGCGCCGCAGCCTCCTGCGTGAGGCTCCGGCCCGCCTCCTGCCGGATGCGCATCTCCTCCAGCCGCAACACCGTCTTCTGCTGGATGGCGTACAACTCGTTCGAGGTGTCGTAGCGGTCCTGCTCCGCCCGCGCATCGTGCTGATGCCAGGCCAGCAGCGCATCGCGTTGCGGCGCGGCCATCGCATCGGCGCGTGTCGCCTGCTGCTGGAAGCGCAGGATTCTCTGGTGCGCCGCCTTCGCCGCCTGTTCCGCCAGGTCTGCCTGCTTGGCCACAATAGCGTTGTATTCGGTCGAACCGGCGAGGAACTCGCTCTTCTTGATCTCCCAGTAGTTGAACTCC
>Ga0105240_10008418_pt1 | contig 14758 bp, 9 predicted proteins | sample KBSC54metaG_FD_80426 | JGI IMG/M metagenome (GOLD analysis project Ga0105240, IMG submission 80426) | Corn rhizosphere microbial communities from Kellogg Biological Station, Michigan, USA - KBS C5-4 metaG | ecosystem: Host-associated > Plants > Roots > Rhizosphere > Soil | place: Michigan, USA... | reverse complement strand
GCCGAGCCCCGCCCCGGGGACGTCGCCCGCACCATCCGCGAGGGCGCGCAGGCGCTCGTCGCCGCGGTCCTGGACTGCGAGAAGCCGGTCATCGGCGCGGTGAACGGCATCGCGGCCGGGATCGGCGCGCATCTGGCACTGGCCTGCGATCTGGTGATCGCCGCCGAGTCGGCGAAGTTCATCGAGATCTTCGCCCGGCGCGGGCTGGTACCCGACGGCGGCGGAGCCCATCTGCTCACGCGGCTGGTCGGCGTGCACAAAGCCAAGGAGCTGATGTTCTTCGCCGACGACGTGCCGGCCGCCGAGGCGCTGGCGCTGGGCCTGGTGAACCGGGTCGTGCCGGATGCGGAGTTGGCCAAGGCGGCGCGGGAATGGGCCGAGCGGCTCGCGGTCGGGCCGACGCGGGCTTTCGCCCTGACGAAGAGCCTCGTGAACCGCGCGCTGGAGGTGGACCGCATGACGGCCTTCAGACAGGAGGCGGACGCCGTGGAACTGAATATGGCGACCCATGACGGCCGGGAGGGCGTGCGGGCGTTTGTGGAGCGCCGTGCGCCGGAATTCACAGGGTGCTGATGTTTGTTGTCATTGCCACCCCAGGGTTTTGTGATGCTCGAAAGGTGTTCGACATGGCGAACGGCGTCTGTCTTGACGGGTCGTCAGTTCCCGCCCACACTGACCCTGTCCGTCCACGTATGCTGGTTCGAGCTGCACTTTTGATATGGCGAACGAGTTTCGCACCGAGTAGCCGCGAACAGCGTGACACCTAGGGGCTGGGACCATGCCTGCACAGGCCACCGCACGCGAGCACCTCGCGACCGCCGACGACGACGCCGCGAGCGGCGTGGACGTCGCCCACTACCGCCGCGTCCTGGGCCACTTTCCATCCGGCGTCACCGTGGTCGCGTCCGAGGACGCCGACGGGCCCGCCGGGTTCGCCTGTCAGGCCTTCTCGGCGCTCTCCCTGAACCCGCCCCTGGTCCTGTTCTCCGTCGGCCACACGTCCACCACGTGGCCGCGGATCGAGGCCACCGGCCGCTTCTGCGTGAACTTCCTGGCCGAGGACCACGAGCAGCTGTGCCGCGCCTTCGCGGTCAGCGGCGGCGACAAGTTCGCCGGCGTCTCCTGGCGCCGGTCGGAGCTGGGCTCGCCGATCCTGGCCGGCGCGCACGGCTGGGTGGACTGCACGATCGAGGCCACCTATCCCGGGGGCGACCACACGATCGTGGTCGGGCGCGTGCACGGCCTCGACGCGGACGGCGACTCGAACCCGCTGATCTTCCACAAGGGGACGTTCGGCTGAGCCGGTGCTCGGCCCAGCTCAGCCGGCGGGCTCCTGCCACACGACCACGTCGCCCTCCATCTTGCCGGGGGCGATCGCCTGGTCCAGGAAGTCCTTGATGGCCGCGAGGTTCTGCGCACCGTCGGCCATGACCACGCAGTTCGCCTGCCACGTGCCGAGGTCCAGCCGCACACGGGACTTGATGGAGTCGTTCACCACCGGGGTGGCGCCGCCGCCGTTCTGGTAGATGTACGACAGCCACTGCGCGGTCCACAGGACGTTGTTCCGCGCCCAGACCACCTGCTTGTTCTTGGCCGAGTCCGGCGCCATCACCGGGCCCTGCGGGATCGCGAAGGCGGTGTCCGCGGTCGTCGACCAGGTCTGGTTGGTGCGGTCGCCGCCGTCGGACAGCGGGACGCCGACGATCGTGTCGTGCCCCGGCGAGACGCATTCCCGCCACGCTCCCGAGGTGAAGTACCGCGGGATCGGGGTGCGCGGGGAGGTGTCGAACACCCGGGGGGTGAGCGGGACCAGCGCGACGATCACCCCGGCGAACGCGAACCCGCGGACCACGTCGGCGAATCCCGGCCAGCGGAGCATCTCCTGCGGGTACAGGACCGCCTTGTCCAGTCCCAGCGCCAGCAGGATCCCGATGATCCAGCTCACCGCGAGCGCGCTGCGCACCGGCAGGCTGGAGGAGAACAGCGGCAGGTTCTGCAGGTGCGTCCACACGCCGGTCGGACCCAGGGGCCACCAGGTGATCGAGCCGTGGTTGAACACCGGTGTCGGACCGACGGACAGCACGACCAGCACCAGCGCGGCGATCAGCAGGGCCCGCACGGCCGCGTTCCGGATCAGCCACACGGCCATCAGCGCGACCACGAGCAGCAGCACCCAGCCGACCAGCGCGGCCTGTTCGGTGCCGCCCGGCGCGAGCGGGTCCAGCTTCGCCGGGTCGCCCCACAACTCCAGGTTCGGATACACCGCGTAGGATTTCAGATCCGCTGAGTAGTAGGCGACGTCGAACGGGATGCCCTTGAAGGACATCGGCCCGAAGAACTGGAACGACAGCGGATAGGCCAGCAGCGCCCCGGCCGTCAGGATCGCGATTCCGGCGCTCTTGAGGAAGGTCGCGGCTTCCTCCCACGCCTGCCGCGGCTTCATGAGGACGTACGCCAGCAGGAACAGCAGGACGCCCATCGCCGTCAGGAGCAGCAGTTCCTCGCCGACGAACACCTGCGCCGTGATCAGCACGCCGAGAACGATTCCGTTGCGCACACGCCGTTCCGGCTCGCGCAGCCGCATCACCCCGGCCAGGATCAGCGGCACCAGCCACTGCCCGGCCAGGTTCGGATGCGCCAGCGAGTGGGACATCATCGAAGGCGAGAAGCCCAGGAACAGGCCGCCGACGAACGCCGCGGTCTCGGTGCGGACCACGTGCCGGCGCAGGAACCAGCGCCAGGTGGTCGCGGTGGCCGCGAGGTTGAAGGTGGTCAGCAGGGCGAACGAGACCGGCGCCCCGAACAGTGCGGTGATCGGCGTGAGCACCGCGGCCGGCCCGATGATCTGCGGGTTCGCGGCGAGGTTCATCCCGTCGGGGGCGTTCAGCGCGTGCGTGAACAGCGGGTTCTGGAAGTGCGTCAGCGCGTGCTCGACCGCGGTCAGCTGCCACTCGAAGTAGAACTGGTCGTAGGGGTTGCCGGCCAGGACGCTCGCCACCGGGTGGAAGAGGAGCTTCCAGGTCAGGAACATCGCCACGCCGAGGTAGACCAGCGAGATCGGCAGGCCGGGGCTCGGATCGAGGAGCTCGGCGAGGATGCGGCGACCCAGGCGGGTCAGCGGGTCGGCCGCAGCCTCGGGGCGGTGGCGCGCCGTGAAAGTTTCGCCGGTTTCCCCGGCCTCGGCGGTCCCGTCGCGGGTGTCGTCCTCGATGCCGGTGGCGTCGGCGACCTCCGCGCCGGACTTTGCGGCCGCGGGCTCGGCGGTGTCGGTCTCGACCTGGTCCCGGGTCGGCTGGCCGGGGAGGGAGGGGGTCAGGGGGGTGGACGGTTCCGTGAGCAGTACGGCTTCGTTGTCGTGCTCCGGCGCGCCCTGCCCGCTCGGGCTCTCCGTCACGGCCTTAGCTTCCCCTCGTAGGTCTCAGGGCAAGAGCACACCTCTTGCCAATGAGCCGCTCTCCAGGTCGTGGATCGCCTCGTGGATGTGTTCCAGAGGGTAGGTCTTTGTGACCAGTTCGTCCAGGAGTAGCTCACCCTTCCGGTAAAGGTCCACGTACCTTTCGACGTCGAACTGAGGGTGCGAGGTTCCGTACCGGCAGCCCATTATCGTTTTGTCCATATACATTCCGGAAACGAGGAACGTCCCCTCGGCGTCACTGCGCGGCACGCCGAGCAGGACCGCGGCTCCGGACCACGCCAGCATGTCGGTCGCGGCGCGGATCAGCGCGGGATGCCCGACGCACTCGAAGACGTAGTCCGCGCCGCGCGGGAGCAGGTCCTTGATCTGTTGAACCACGTCCTGGCCGGTCGGGTCGACGAAGTCGGTGGCGCCGAACGTCCGCGCCGCTTCCGCCTTGCGCGGGTTGGTGTCGACCGCGATGATCCGGCCGGCGCGCGCGATCCGCGCTCCCTGGATCGCGTTCAGGCCGATGCCGCCGACGCCGATCACCACGACCGTCTCGCCGATGCGCACCTTCGCGCGGTTCAGCACCGCGCCGACGCCGGTCAGCACGCCGCAGCCGACGAGGGCGGCCGAGGCCATCGGCACGTCCTCGGGGATCGGGACCGCCTGTACTTCCTTGACTACTACGCGTTCTGCGAAGACCGAGGTGTTGGCGAAGGAGAACAGTTTCTCGGTGCCGCCGCCGGCACCCTCGCGGGTGAACGGCTTGCTGATCTTGCCGAACGTCGAGCGGCACATCGTCGGCCGGCCCTGGCTGCACGCGGGACAGACGCCGCAGTGGTTGATCGTGGTCAGGCAGACATGGTCGCCGGCCTTTACCCGGGTCACCGCGGCGCCGACCTCCTCGACGACGCCGGCGCCCTCGTGTCCGAGCACCGCGGGGCCGGGGAAGGGGATGGTGCCGTTGACGACGCTGAGGTCGGAGTGGCACAGGCCGGCGGCGCCGACACGGACGACGATCTCGTCGGTGTGCGGGCCGCGGACCTCGATGCCGTCGACGACCTCCAGCTTGCCGTTCTCGAACACCGCGGCTCTCATGACGCTGCGCCTTCCTGCCCGGCCTCCTGGGCTTTGCGCTCTTCCGTCGCTTTCGCGTAGGCGGCCATCTTCGCGATCATCGGCATGGTCTCGACGCCGACGGCCTCCGGCAGCCGCTTCGCGATCGACTCGGCGGTCCACGGCTCCTCGCCGTACATCGAGCGGATCTCCTGCGGCTGGTTCCACACCGCGATCCGGCGCCCGGCCACGGTGTAGATCTGGCCCGTGACGTCGCGCGCGGCGTCCGACAGCAGATAGGCGACCAGCGGCGCGACATCTTCGGGCTCGCCCATCTCGGCCATGTCGAACGGGACGTTGGCGCTCATCCGGGTGCGTGCGACCGGGGCGACGGCGTTCGCGGTGATGCCGTACTTGCCCAGGTCCAGCGCGGCGCTGCGGACCAGGCTGACGATGCCGCCCTTGGCCGCGCTGTAGTTGGCCTGCGAGACGCTGCCGGCGTGGTTGCCGGAGGTGAAGCCGACCAGCGCGCCGCCGCCGGCCTTGCGCATCACGGCGCTGGCCGCGCGGAAGACGGTGAACGTGCCCTTCAAGTGGGTCTCGATGACCGGGTCCCACTCCTCCTCGGCCATGTTGAACAGCATCCGCTCGCGCAGGATGCCGGCCACGCACACCACGCCGTCGAGCCGCCCGTAGGCGTCGAGGGCCGTCTGCACGATGCGATGCCCGCCGGCCATGGTGGTGACGGAGTCGGCGCAGGGGGCCGCCTGCCCGCCGGCGTCGCGGATCTCCTGGGCCACCGCGTCGGCGACCTCGCTGGACGGCTCGCTGCCGTCGATGGAGACCCCGTAGTCGTTGACCACCACGGAGGCGCCCTCGGCGGCGCAGCCGAGGGCCACGGCGCGCCCGATGCCGCGGCCCGCGCCGGTCACCACGATGACCTTGCCTGCCAGGAAGTCGGCCACCTTGCTCGCTCCTCGTAGAGATCTGACGGTTCGAATCTGACGGCATGTTAGCTAAGGTTCGCTTCAGTGGACAGCACTAACTGACACCGTGTCAGATTTCACTGGGAGCATCTGGGAGCACCGCCATGCCGCTGCCCGAGCAGTTCACCGACCTGGCCCGCCGCGTCAACAACTGGGGCCGCTGGGGCCCGGAGGACGAACGCGGGACGCTGAACCTGATCACGCCCGAGCGTGTCGTCCACGCCGCGTCGCTGATCCGCTCCGGGCGGCGCTTCACCCTCGCGATCCCCCTCGACGAGGACGGACCGCAGACCGGCATGATCGAGGGCCGCGACAACCCCAAGCGCACCATGATCATGGTGAACGCGCAGGTGATGGGAACGGAGCACGCGTTCCGCACCTCGGACGACCGGGTGGAGATGGGCCTTCAGGCATGCACGCACTGGGACGCGCTGGCGCACGTGTCGTACGAGGGGCGGCTGTACAACGGATTCCCGGCGTCGGAGATCTCCGACGAGGGCGCGCCGCACTGCGGCATCGACAAGGCGGGCGCGATCGTCGGGCGAGGAGTTCTGCTGGACGTGGCCCGGGCCCGCGGCGTCGATCGCCTCGGCGGTGCCCTGCACGGACACGCGCTGACGCCGGAGGACCTGGACGCGGCGGCGGAGTTCGGGAAGGTCGCGATCCGGCCGGGGGACATCGTGCTGATCCGGACGGGAGCCATGACGGTCCTGAAGGCGGGGGACAAGCTGGCGTACAGCTACCCGACCTCGGGCCCTTCGATGCAGACCGTCCCGTGGTTCCACGCCCACGACGTGGCGGCGGTGGCGACGGACACGATGGCGTTCGAGGTGTACCCGCCGGAGCGCGAGGACGCGCAGCTGCCGGTGCACCTGCTCCACCTGGTGGAAATGGGGATGCTGCAGGGCCAGAACTGGGATCTGGAGGAGCTGGCGGAGGACTGCGCGGGGGATGGGGTGTACGAGTTCTTCTTGGCGGCTTCGCCGGAGCCTTTCACCCGAGGCGTGGGGGCGCCGGTGATTCCGGTGGCGGTGAAGTAGGGGCTAAGCTGAGAGGCTTTACCCCCGCGCAGCGGCCTGAGCCACATCCCGCAGCAGCGCGGCGGTCTCGGGCTGCAGCGGCAGCCCCTCGCGCTCCGCGTAGCCGAGCAGGGTGTCGGCATGGCGGCGGGCCGCGGGCAGGTCACCGAGGGCCGCCAGGGCGTTCAGCAGGTCGCGGTACAAGAGTTCTGCTTCGGGAGCCGCCGCCAGGCCGCGCAGGGCCGCCTTGCGGGCGTTGCGGGGGCTCTGCTCGTGCAGGCAGGCCTCGGCGACGTAGTGCGCGGTGTCGATGATCAGGGCGGCCATTTCGTGGCGGAGGGTCTCGGCCCAGCCGTAGCGGCGCAGGGGTGCGTCCTCGAAGGGGCGGCCGCGGACCAGGCTGAGGGCGCCGACCAGTTCGCCGTTCTGCGTGCGCCGGAGGAACTCCAGCCAGTCGCAGGACACCGTCGGGGCCAGCGTCACGCTCCCGGGCGTGATCCGCACCAACTGCTCGCCGTGCGGGTCCGTGCCGAGCACCTCCCGCAGCTGGATCACCTGCGCGTCGACGAGGGCCACCGCCCCCGGGCGCGCGGGCCACATCTCCTCGGCCATCTGCTGGACCGAGCAGCCCGGGTGCAGCATCGCGTACGCCGCCACCTCCGCGAGCTCCGCCGAAGGCTCCGTCCCGGCCAGCACGATCGGGCCGAGCACGTCGATCGCCGAGGCCGTGCTCGTCGCCTGCGGATCGCCCGGCACGCTCGGCTTCGGCATCCCCGCCGCAGCCGCCCTGCGCTGGCTCCAGTACGCGCCGTGCCACTGCCCCGGCTTCCGCGGCGTGGCCATGCGCGCGGCCTCGTGCCCCCGGTCCGAAGACAGGAAAGCAGCCCCGGGCGCGGTGTGCAGGGCCGGCGGGACCGCCAGCGTCGGCTGACTGTGCTGGCCGCGCTGATTGTGCTGACTGTGCTGGCCGTGCTGGCCGTGTTCGCTGTCCGGGCCATGCTGAGCGTGTTGGCCGTGCTGGCTGTTCTGGCTGTGCTCGCCGTGCCGAGCGAAATCCGCCTCGATCCCCATCAGCCGATCCTCGGCCCGAGGCGGCGGCGGGTCCTCATCCCCCTCCGTCGGCAGGTCGAACTGCGGCAGGTTCGCCGGCGTCAGCGCCAACCGCACCCGCTTCGCCGCCCCCGGCACCGGCACCGGCGCGGTGGTCGTCGGCAAGGCGGTCGGCAGCAGCGCCTCGACCCGGAACAGGTCGTCGACCGGAACCCGGAAACGGTTCGGCTGCACCGGATCCGGCGTCGCGATCAGCTCGGCGCGCGCCGGCGGAGCCGCTGCGAGGCCATCCGCGCTCTCAGCATTCGCTGAAACCGCGCCCCCGTTACCGCTACCGCCGCCGAACCCGCCGCTCCGCCCCGCGACATGCCGCCGCGGATGCGCGGGCTTCCGCTTCGGCAACGGCGTCTTCGCTCCCGTGACCTCCGGCTCCGGCAGCCCCGGCAGGTTGAAGGCCCCCGCCCTCGGCGCGGGCTTCTCCTGGTCCGAATCCGCTGCCGCGAGCTCCCGGACGACCGCCTCGTACCGCTCCTCCCGCAACGCCTGCACCCGCAGCCCGATCCCCGCCACCCCGGCCCGCGACCGAGGGGTGGAGAACACCGGCCCGCCGATCGTCCACGGCGACAGCACCTGCTCACGGTCCGCCGCGACCGCCACCACCGCGATCGACGTCCGCTGCCGCGCCGACAGCAGATGCCGCAGCCGGTTCGTCAGCCGGGGATCCGGCGCCTCCGCCGACAGCAGCACGTGCGTCTTCGTGATCCGCGCCAGCTCCTCGTCCGGATGCGTCCGCGCCTTGCGCACCGTCACGCCGCGCCGGTCGAGCACCGCCTCGACCCCCGCCGACCAGCGCGCCAAAGCCTCGACGGCCTGGACCAACGAGTCGCCGTACGTCAGCGTCCCCGGCGCGAACAACGCCGGCAGCTCCGCCCCGAACCCGACGAGCGTCACCTCCACCTGCTCGCCCGCCATCCCGGTCGCCAGCTCCACGGCCATCGCCCGCAGCACCGACACCGACTCCGCCTCCGGCGCCAGCAGCGAGATCCCGCCGGTGGCCTCCAGATCGACCAGGACCGTGTCGTCGTCCTCGTCGAAGCCCAGCGACACCAGCGCCGGATAGGGAGCCGGCGCGTGAGTCGGAGGCGAGCCGACCGGCGCGCCGAGCGGACAGATCCACACCCCGGGACGCCGCGGGTCCGCGTAGAAAGGCGCCAGCGGCGGCTGCGGACGCGCCAGGTGCAGCTCCAAGCCGTGCGGCTTCAGCACCGTCATGCTGATGTCCGGCAGCCCCCGGTCCGCCTTCGTGAGCTTGGCACTCAGGGTCCTGAGAGCGGCGTCGATGAGCACCTGCCCGGTCGGGTTGTCGACCCGGCTGAGCTCCAGCTCCCAGTCCCCCGGCTGCCGCATCGAGATCAGCTCCCCGGGCCGCCGCCGCATGACCTTGCGCAGCCGCCGGGCGCCCAACGTGCTCAGCACGCCCGCGGCCAGCAGACCGCCGGTCGCGGCCACGGTCTTGCCGGAGTCGTTGCCGGTGGTGGCGAACGTCGACTCCCGATGAGCAAGAGCGCTGACACCGCTGCCGGCACCGGTACCGCTGCCACCGACGAGGTCGACGGAATCGCCGGGGCCGCCGGCTCCCGCGCCACCGGCCCCGCCCGCGTCGGCCCCAGTGCCGCCGACCCCCGACTCCAAAGCCAGCCGCACCGGCTCCACAGCGAGCTCGGGCCGGTGCCGCCCCATGTCCGGCGGCATGATCAGCACCCAGCCCGCCTGCAGGAACTCGACGTAGCTGAACACCGTCCCGTCGGGCATCCGCCGGCCGTCGTTCAGCTCGGCGATGTCGGCGAACCGGTTCGGATCGCCCAACTGCTCCTCGGCGATCCGCCACAGCGAATCGCCCCTGCGCACGACATACGTCTGGTACTGCGTCGTCCCAGACCCTTGATACGCGCGCTCGCGCGACCTCGAGACGCCCCCGTCGTCCGCCATGTCACTCCTGGTCCAGCCGCCGCCGGTCGTGCAGGTACTGCCGGTCGAAGACGTCCTGCTCGGTGAGCGACGGCTTCGGGACCGGCGTCATGTTCTGGAAGCTGCGGCCGCCGCCGCCCTCGCGCTGCTGGTGCGGCGCGGGCCGCGAGACGTTCTGCGCGGCCGGTACCGGGGCGACGTACCACTGGTCGTTCCCGTACAGGAACCACTTCGGGTCGAATCCCGCGCGCTGCAACGTCGCCAGCCGTTCCGGCCGCTGCGCGAACACCGCGCGGCCGTCCGGACCGGGGGCGAACACCTCGGTGACGACCGGCGCCAGCCGCTCCCCGAGCCCGTTGATCTCCACCACGCGGTCGACGTAGCGCCCGGTCGCCCGCGGCTCCCGCAGGTCGTTGGGGGGCTCGGCGTCCAGGTGGATGTCGACGACGTAGTGCAGCGTCTCGGCCGCCAGCTGGACCGCAGAGTCTCTGTTCATTGAGGCCGCCGTGCTCATCGTGGTCCGCATGCACAGCATCACGAACTTGTTGAACGCCTCCCGCGCGGACGTGGCATGGATCGCGCACAACGCCGCCCGGCCTCCGGTGGACACCGCCTCCAGCAGCGTCGCCGCCTCCGCCCCGCGCACCTCGCCGACGACCAGCCGCGCCACGTTCATCCGCAGCGCCACCTCGATGACGTCGGACAGCGTCACCTCGCCGATCCGGCGGCCGTCCGGGCCGCGCTCGGCGCCCCCGGGCCACGACTGGTAGGCGACCATCCGCGGATGCCGCCCGACCTCGTCCAGGTTGAGTTCGAACTCTGCCTCGACGGTCGCGTAGCGCTCCATCACCGGGATCTCGGCGGCCAGCGCGCGCAGCAGCGTCGTCTTGCCCGCGTCGAGCGGCCCGGTGACCACGATCGTCTGCCCGGCCAGCACCGCGCTGCGCAGGAACGCCGCGATCGCCGGCGAGACCATGCCGCGCACCACCAGATCGTCCAGCGTCACCTTCACGACCCGGTGCCGCCGCACGACCAGCGTCGGGCGCTTCGACACGCCGATCGTCGCGGTCAGCCGCGCGCCGCCGTCCACGGCCAGGTCCAGCAGCGGCTCGGAGGGGGTCAGGACCCGGTGCCGGCGCGCGGCCCACATCCGCACGTCGGCGAGCAGCGACTCGTCCGACGAGGCGATCCGCGGCGCCTTCTCCACCCGGCCGTCGGTGTAGACCACGTGGCCGTCGTCGCAGCCCCGGTACTCGATGGTCTCCACGTCGGGATGGTCCAGCATCGGGGCCAGGCCGCCCATGCCGAACACGGATGCTCCGGCGGCCCGCCGCATAGCGTCCCGCCGTGCGTCGTCCACCGCCTGACCGCGCGCCGTGACCCGCGCCGACCAGGAGTTCACCGCTTCCTCGATGACCGCCATGCCGAAGGCCCGGCGCTGTTCGTCGGTCCCGGAGTCCGGGGGCGGGAACTGGTCGGTGATCCGCTCCCGCACCTGCTTGCGGATGGCGTCGACGCCGTTCCAGTCGACGGCCGAGAAGGCGTGGATTCCCTGCGCGGGCTTGGGGGCCGTCGGGTACTCCGAACCGCCGCCGAAGCGGAGCGCGAGTTCGTGGCGCGAGCGGTTCGTCTCGTCCTCCGGCGGGATGGCCGCAGAGGGCTGGGGCGGTGGCGGGGGCGGCGGGAGTTGGCGACGACTGGAGCCGTGCGCGCCGTGGAACTGCAAAGCGTTGTCCACTATCGGTGGAGGGCCGGGCGGTAGCGCGTGGGCCGGCGGCCGTCCTGGCGCCGGACCGAGTTCGCGGACCGGCGCCAGCGGCGGCTTCGGCTCGCCGGGCCCGCCGGGACTGCCGGGAGTGGCTGGGTCGCCGGGGCTGTTCGGAGCGCCGGGTCCGCCGGGGCCGGCTGCGCGCGGATCGGAAGGCGGGCGGCTTTCCCAAGGCGGGGTACCGGGATCAGGCAGCGTGATGCTCTCCCGGTTCAGGAAGGCGATCGCGTCGCGCAGCCCCGAGACGTGGTCGCTGCGTCCGCCGCCGCGCATCCGTCCCGGATTGCCGCCGCCTTGTCCATGCCGCGGGTCGTTCTTGTCAGCCGGCATGAGCGGCCTCCCCGGGTACCACCGACAGCCTGCGCGCGGCCACGGTACGCGCCGGCGGCGCCGGGCGGTTCAACTGGCGGTCGATAGCAGTTTGCAACTCCCGGATGTCGCGCATGTATCCGGAGCGTGAATAACCGCCGGGCAGGTTCCGGCGGCCCAGCAGTTCCGCGCCGACTTTGAGGTCGTGCCGCACCTCGGCGATCACGTCGATCTCCAGCGCCTGCTCGATCGCCTCCCGCGGGTTGTGGCGGCGGGCGCCCGGCGGGATCACGACCCCGGCCAGGCACCAGCGCGGGTCGGCGTGCGGCCGGGAGGCGGCCAGGTGCGCGGTGATGGTCCCGGCCGCGTCGTGGGCCGCGCGGATCTGCTCCAGATGGTCGCCGGTCACCAGGAGCACGAGATCCGCGTGCTGGATCAAGGGCAGCGGTGCGTGCGGGGCGTACAGCGGACCGCAGTCGACGATCACGTCCACCGCCCGCCGCTTGACGACCAGCGCGGGCAGGACCCGGGACAGCGGCTCCCAGAGCACTGATACGGCGGCGGCCTGCGCCGGCACCTGGACCCCGGCCAGGAACCGGGCCCGCGAGGTCGGGCTCAGCGGCTGGACGTGGCGGAAGACCTCCTGCCGGATGTCCGTCTGCTGGTGGATCGCGGCCAGCCCGAGCAGGCCCTTGGCCACGTCCCCGTCACCCTGCTGGTAGCCGGCCACGATGTCGCCGTACCGCGGGTCGCACTCCGCCAGCAGCACCGGACGCGGCCAGACCTCGGCGAGCGCCACCGCCGTGGTGGTCACTCCGGGCGAGTTCTTGGCCGACACCAGGCAGATCATCGCCATGGCGCACCTAGGGGCGCGGCGCCCGGCGGACGCCGGACCGGACGGCGGCCCGCGGGGGCTGCCGACAGTCGGACGGACGGTGCGCTGGGACCGGCGCCGCCGGCGGGTGGGGCGGGTGCGGTGCACATGGGCTGAGCTCTTTCCCGGTTGTTCGGTAGCGCGGTGACGCCTAGGCATTGCGCGGACTGATGCTGATCGGTTGGTACCGTCCCCGGTGCCGGTGAAAGCAATGAGAACTCTGATTCAGTTGTAACCAGTCGCGACCGATGTAGTCCTGTGGATTCATCGGATGGCGTGACCGGTGTCGCAGGGCCCTGCCGCCCGGCGAAGCAGGCCCTCACCTGCCCCGATCCGCGGCCCGCCAGGCCGCCGGCGGGGTGCTGAGCTGGGGGTTCGCCCAGATGGCGCCGCCCGATCAGGTATAGGCGGCCGCGGTGTGGAGTGTCAATGTTCGCCCTCAATCAACGCCTGAGTAAGGCGCTGCCGTGACGAAGGCGCCTGGCGGGATTTCCCTTACAGGGATTCAGAAATCAGGTCCGCGTGTTCCGCGGCGCGGCCGTAGGCCAGTGACAGGGCCCACGCGCGCTTGAGGAAGTAGTGCAGGCCCATCTCCCACGTGCAGCCCATGCCGCCGTGCACCTGGATCGCAGCCCTCGCATTCGCGATCGCCGCCTCGTCGGCCAGGAGCTTGGCCGTCGAGACCGCGGCCGCGGCGGCCGGCAGGTCGGTGCCGTCGTGGCCCGCCTCCTCGTCGGCCAGCAGAACGGCGGCCGAGTGCACGGCCGCTCGGGCCAGCTCGGCGCGCGCGAACATGTCCGCGCAGACGTGCTTGACCGCCTGGAACGAGCCGATGGCCCGGCCGAACTGCGTGCGCTGCTTGGCGTAGGCGACGGCGCGCTCGGTCAGCACCGCGGCGATGCCCACCTGGTAGGCGGCGGTCAGCAGGGCACCCTCGCGCAGCAGCGCGTCGGCGGTGGCCGCGTCGCCGACGATCTCCCCGCGCAGCGGTTTCTGCCGCAACCGGTGCAGCGGGACGCACGGATCCACAGGGTGGGGAACAACGTCGGCGCGCAACTCGATCGGCTCCACGCGCAGCACCTGGCTGTGCCCGATGATCCCCGGGGCCTCGCCCTCGACCGTCTCGACGACCAGCAGCGCGTCGAGGGCGTCAAGGTGCTCCAGGAGCTGCGGCTCGCCGCCGGTGAGGTCGCCGAACCCGACGCGGTGCCGGCCGCTCGCGTACTCGGGGAGCAGCGGCGCGGCCAGCGCGGTCGCGGTGAAGGGGCCGGTCGCGAGGGAGCGTCCCAGCTCCTCGAAGACGTGCACCGATTCGGGGTGCCCCAGGCCCAGGCCGCCGTCCGCCTCCGGCACCCGCACGCCGAAGATGCCGAGCTCGGCCAGGTCGTGCCACAGCGCCGGGTCCACGCCGCCGATGCCGGACTCGGGGTGCTCCCCGCCCGGCGTGCCCGGCGCGGGGTGCTTGCCCAGCACGTCGCGCACCGCGCCGGCCAGCGCCAACTGGTCGTCTGTGGGCCGGAAGTCCATTACCGGGCACCCCCCTCGGTGGCCCCGGCGGCCGTGGCCGCCCGCGCCGGCCTCGCCGCCCCTGCCGCCCTCGTCGCCGAGGGCTCCTTGGGCAGGCCGAGGATCCGCTCGCCGATGATGTTGCGCTGGACCTGCGACGTTCCCGCGGCGATCGTGTACGCCAGGGACCTGAGACGCTCGTAGCCCGGCTCGCCGTCGTAGGTGCACAGCTCGTCGTCGAACGCGAGCGCGTCGCGGCCGCGGACTTCGGCGTGCAGATCGTCCAGGTGCTGGCGGGCTTCGGAGAACCTCAACTTGAAAACTGAGGAACCGGGCCCGGGGATGCCATCGGCTGAATGTTCGGCCTCTGAGACGTTTCGCTTCACCAGGGCCCACAGCGCGTCGAACTCGGCCGCGAGCCTGGCGATCCGGCGGCGGATCCCGGAGTCCTCCCAGGTCGTGTTCTCCCGCGCGAGCGCGGCGATCTCGGCCAGCCGGCGCCGGGCCCACACGACTTCGGAGACGAACCCGGTGCCGCGCTCGAAGGCGAACGTCACCATGGCGATCCGCCAGCCGTCGCCTTCCTCTCCGACCCGGTTCGCCACCGGGATGCGCACGTCCTCCAGGATCATCTCGGAGAACTCGGTCGAGCCGCCGGCGGTCATCAGCGGGCGCAGCACGACGCCGGGCGTGTCCATGGGCATGATCAGCCAGGTGATGCCCTGGTGCTTCGGGCCGTCCGGCGGACCGGTGCGCACCAGCAGCTCGCAGTAGTCGGCGACCTCGGCGTGCGAGGTCCAGATCTTGCGGCCGTTGACGACG
>Ga0105240_10008417_pt1 | contig 14758 bp, 13 predicted proteins | sample KBSC54metaG_FD_80426 | JGI IMG/M metagenome (GOLD analysis project Ga0105240, IMG submission 80426) | Corn rhizosphere microbial communities from Kellogg Biological Station, Michigan, USA - KBS C5-4 metaG | ecosystem: Host-associated > Plants > Roots > Rhizosphere > Soil | place: Michigan, USA... | reverse complement strand
GCTCCTCATGAACCCTGCGGCTCTGGAATGCAGACTCCTTACAGCGGAATGGAGCCAACGTCTTCTGATGTTCCTAAGAGACCTGGAAGCGATTAACGATGGCGAATACTTTCATCCTCATCCGTTTACGGATAGCGTGCTTGATGAAATAATCCAAAAGGTTCACGACGATCTTTACTACATCCTGGTTCAGGGAAATAACATTCTGGGTTATGGGATGCTACGAGGATGGGACGAAGGCTACGAGATTCCGAGCCTTGGAATCGCCATTCATCCGCAGGCGAGGGGGCAAGGACTGGGCAAGTTGTTTATGAGATTTTTGAGCGCGGCTGCCAAACGCAAGGGCGCGACCAAGATACGTTTGAGAGTGAAGCCGGGGAACGCCACAGCAATAATGCTATACAAAAATCTTGGTTATCGATTTGAGGCCGATGAGGCCGGATTGTTGGTCGGATTCCTGGAACTTAACCGGGAAGCAATAAAGTAGGCGCCGGGACTGTGACAAGATGAAACTCTCTCTCTGCATTCCCACACTGAATCGTGGACATCTTATCAGCGAGACTCTAGAAAGTATCGTAGGTCAGGTGACCCCCGAAGTTGAAGTCGTCATTGTAGACGGTGGTTCGACAGATAACACGGCCGAAATAGTCGGTCGATTTCAGCGACGGTTTCCATTTATTCGTTATTGTCGCCCCGATGTGGAAAACGAAAGATTGAATCCCCAGGCGCCCTCCAATGGCGGATTTGATATCGATTGTGACCGGGCTGTTCAAAAAGCGACGGGAGAATACTGTTGGCTTTTCACGGATGACGATATTTTGAAACCCGGGGCGATACGCGTGGTTCTCAATGCGATACTCCGGGGATACCAAGTGATTATTGTCAATGCTGAAGTGCGATCCAGCGACCTATCTGAAGTCCTCGAACCCGCGAGACTGAAGATGACCCAGGACCGCGCGTATCAAGCGACCGAAAACCAGCAGCTATTTTCCGACGTTGGGAACTACTTGAGTTTTGTCGGCGCGGTCGTGGTCAGACGCGATTTATGGGGTTCCCGCCAAAAAGAACCTTACATTGGCACCGGGTTGATTCACATCGGTATGCTGTTTCAAAGCTTAATCCCAGGAAAATCGCTCGTCGTGGCAGAACCTCTGATTTCTATCCGATATGGGGACGCGCAGTACATGCGCACATCAAGATATTTCGAAATCTGGATGTTTACCTGGCCCAACTTAATTTGGTCATTCGCGGATTTCTCCGATTCGGCAAAGCGCAAAGTATGTTTGCGGGAGCCTTGGCGGCGACTGCGCACCTTGCTTCTCTTTCGGGCGATAGGGGCGTTTTCCACTAAGGAATATGATAAGTGGCTCTCCAGACGATTGCGTTCATCATGGGAAAAACTTGCAGCGCGAGTGATTGCATCCTTTCCCGGATCGGTCGCGAATCTGATTGGCGTGGCCTATTACTATGTTTCCGGCAGCCCACCGGGTCAGTTCTTGCTGGATCTGGTTAAGAGTCCTTATTATTTTGCGCGCACTTTTACGCCGTCGACGGTGCATGGGCCCCGAAAGTCGGCTGGCATCATATCTGCTTCAGATAAACCGCTCTGAACGGTGGGACTAACTGAATGATAACGAGAGCTACATGCCGCGTTTGTGAAGGATCGCTGGAGCCCATTTTTTCGCTTGGCCAGCAATATGTTTCGGATTTTCTGTCGCCCCAGCAACCAGATGGAGCCAAGGCCCCATTGGAACTAACGATTTGCGGGCGTTGTAAGCTTCTCCAATTGAAGCACACTGTACCCGGCGAATTTTATCAGCAGTACTGGTATCGCTCAGGCACTAATCAGACCATGCGCAACGCTTTGGCGGACATTGCAAACACTACAGAGCGGCTAATCAATCTGCAAACGGGAGATTCTTTATTGGATATAGGGTGCAATGACGGAACCCTTCTGGAGTCTTACAAGATTAATGGCATTTACAAGATAGGTTTTGATCCCGCCGAGAATTTAGCAGACTTGTCCCGGAAAGTGGCGGACCGGGTACTGACCCAATTGTTTGACTGGGAAGCGTTTGATCGGGATCCCAAGTTGAAAAATCGGCGGCCCAAAATTGTGACTTCTATCGCAATGTTTTATGACTTGGAAGATCCCAACAAGTTCGTTTCTGATGTAAAGAAAACGATGCACCCCGATGGAGTGTGGATCGTTCAGATGAGCTATTTGCCAAGCATGCTTCAACAAAATGACTTCGCCAATATCTGTCACGAACACTTGGAATATTACTCTTTGCAGTCGCTGGAATATCTGCTCCGCCGGCATACCTTTGAGATCGTCGACGTGGAACTAAATGACGTAAATGGCGGTAGCTTTCGGGCTTATATCCGTAACCAGCGAGCCGATCCAGACTCTTTTGGCGATGCTTTGTACCGTCAAGATTCGGCGCAAAGGGTCACTGCGCTTCGCGAGAGCGAAAAAAAAATGGAGTTGGATAAAATCCATCCGTATCGGGAATTTGCGGAGCGAGTGGAGCAGATTAAGCGCGATGTCTCCGCCTTTGTGCAGGATGAGGTGAGTAGAAATAAGAAGGTTTTCGTTTATGGTGCTTCCACCAAAGGTAACGCCATGCTGCAGTATTTCGGCCTCGATCACCGGCTGATCACCGCTGCCGCCGAACGCAATCCGGACAAATGGGGCAAAGTCACGGTGGGTACGCGCATCCCCATCGTATCCGAAGACGATGCGCGAAAAACCAAACCGGATTATTTCTTGGTCCTGCCATGGCATTTCCTTAACGAATTTCGAGAGCGCGAGAAGGATTACCTGAGCAGTGGCGGGAAGTTTATAGTGCCATTGCCGCACTTTGCCCTCATCTAGGCGTAATTGACGATGAACTCCGAAGCCCAAACTTCCAGCATAAGTTTCGAATCGCGACTGTCGCTCTTCGTGCTGACCGCCGTTCCGGCGATGGGGTTCATTTTCGGCATCCTAATTATTTTAAAAATCTTGCCGACATTTCGGTTCCCGACAATTCTTTTGTTTTTCGCGTCCGGTTGCTTCATGGTCGTAAGATGGCGCGGCGGTCCCGACTTATTGCATCCGGTCAGACTTTTTGGGGCTTTGTGGTGTTTCTGCCTGGCGCTGGCGAGTATGCGCTTACTATCCTATCTGTCAGATTGGGATTTTTTGACCTGGGGCTGTTTCTTGAGTGGTCTCGCTGGTTTTATCTTCGGGTTTTGGCTAATTGATTGGCGTTCAACTCGTCAGATCTCGTTGTCACGAGCGGGCCAGCCCACAGAAGAAAAGACACAACAAATGTTGTCTACCAGGAAGACACTGATTGTAGCTTGTTTTTGTTTAGCGGCGGGCATGTCGGTTATGAGTTATGAGTACTATCTGCTTGGCGAGGTGCCGATTCTTGCCGATAACCCAGACGTATCACGGTTCAGGTTGTTTGGAACGGCGGACCCTCAGTTTGATAAGCTCTATCTAAAGCTAATCCATCCAATCGTTGACTTCATAAAGTACGGGGTTCTGTTAGCTGTAATCGCTCTTTGTCAAAGAAAGCCCAAGAGTAAACGAGCGGTGTATCTCGGCTGGTTGCTAGTTTTCGTGGGCGTCGTTGCACTCAGCACCGAAGGCGGCCGTGTTTTTATTGTCTATATTACAATTCCTAGCGCAGTTCTTTACCATTACTTGCGCCGACGCGTGCGCCTTGTCGAATTGGGCGTTGCCGGCATGGTTTTATTCCTTTTTTTGGGCCTTGCGGGATATTTCAGAAGTGTAGTAAGCCGATCGGTTCCCGTATTCGAATCCGTGCGACGAATTTCGAATTTCCCAAACGGGCAATTCTGGGATGGTGTTGCCTTCGGCTACGGCACACTCACTTTGTCTTACGAAGTGTTCTATCGACTAACTGGGGACCTCCGCAATTTGCAGCATCCTACCGGGGGATATATGTTTTATTCGCTGCACCGATTGATCCCTCGCGCGAGTCTTGGGGAAATTGCCGCTGACTTCTACACGGGTGAATTAACGACTTCTACCTACCTGGGCGACCTTTATGGGGATTATGGTTACTGGGGGGTGCTGCTTGGTTCGGTGATCGTCGGACTTGCCTACGGATGGGCATATTCACGACTTGGAAGCAAAAATCGAATGTATTGGATATATGTGCGGGCGCTGCTCGTACAAAATCTGATCTTTTTCCCATACGTTAATTTATATTCCGTCTATTTAAACTGGATGTTCGATTTGTTTTTCATGTATTTGCTTCTCCGCTATTTGAGCGCAGCAACGGATTCTCCAGTTCCTTCAATGACGACCGGAACCAGATCTATTTACCCCGAATATCTGAAGAGTAATTTAGGATGACTCAAAATCCATCTATTGCGAGCGTAACGCTGGCATATAACTCGGAGCAATTCTTGCCGCAGCACCTGGAAGCCTTGCGTCGGCAGAGCCGTTCGTTGGACGAAATCATTATCGTAGATAACGGTTCAAATGATGGAACGCGTCAATTGTTGCGTGAACAGTATCCTCAAGTGAAACTGTTGGACTTTCCCTCCAATTTGGGCGTCGGAGGGGGTTATACCGCCGGACTGACCTATGCCGGCTTGGAGAGAATGCATGATTGGGTGTGGCTGCTTGATCAAGACAGTGTGCCGGCCATTGGCGCCCTTGAAAGCCTTTTGAACGCTCTGAGGAGTCTCGGGAAGGCTGGGGACGATATCGGCATCTTGGCACCTACAATTTCCCATTCAGGAACAGGACTTACATATTCAGGCATGTTGTGGCGGAGCGGTTTGATGCGACCTCCGGCGAAAATGTTAGACCAGCCGATGTATTACGCTGACGCGACGATTTCATCAGGCAGTTTGATCCGACGCGAGGTTATTGAAAAAGTTGGATTGCCTCGCGCTGATTTCTTTATCGATTTCGTCGATGTTGAATATTGTCTACGTATTCGACGTCATGGATATAAAATCGCAATCGTTCGTGACAGCCAAATGAGCCACGCCATTGGCAATCCACGGATTACAAAGATTTTAGGGATTTCTAAAGCCTGGGGCGGACATCCTCCCTGGCGGGAATATTACATGAGCCGGAATGAAACCTATACGATCTGGCATTTGTATCCCACCTGGAAAAGCAAGCTGTCCGTCTTTCGGCGACTGCTACGCCACGCTGCCGCGATACTGGTTTTTGGGGAAGGGAGACTGGCCTCTTTAAAAATGGTGCTTTTAGGTTTTTTGGATGGCCGAGCGGGGCGATTAGAAACCAAGTTCCGTCCAGAAAATCCTACGGGATCGCATAAAGAATCTGCGGAGGCAGTTTTAAATCCGGCCCCCAAAACCTAAGAAGGTTGGCGTTTCAAGTTCTACTTAGCGAACCTTTTCATTCGTCGTTTTTCCAACATGCCAGCAATGTCAGTCATTATCGTCAATTGGAATGGCCAGCATTTTCTACAAGAATGCCTTTCTGCCATGCGCCGACAGGTATTCCGGGATTTTGAAACCATAGTGGTTGACAACGGATCGGACGATGGTTCCGTGCAGTTTGTTCGCGATCATTTTCCGGAAATTCGGTTGATTGCACTTCAGAAAAATGTCGGTTTTTCTGCGGCAAACATTGCGGGTTATGCCCAAGCGACCGGTGAAGTCATTGTACTGTTGAACAACGACACGGAGGCGGATAGTCGTTGGCTCTACGAACTTTCCGAGGCCAGCCGCGAATGCCCGGAAGCCGGGAGCTTTGCCAGCAAGATGCTGTACTTCGATGAACGCGAACGCATCGATAATTGTGGGTTTGGCGTTACTTCCGCCGGATTTATTGTGGATTTTGGACGCGATGAGCAAGACGGACCAACTTGGTCGAAGGTACGCCCGGTTTTCGGAGCCTGCGGCGGTGCGGCGGCGTACCGACGGACCATGCTGGAAGACGTCGGTTTCCTTGATCCTGATTTCTTTATGACTTACGAAGATGTGGACCTTAGTTTCCAAGCGCAGTTGCGCGGCCACAAATGCATATTCATTCCCAGTGCCGTTGTTTATCACCGTTACCGGGCCACGATGAAGAAATATTGGACTTATTCGCGTCAAACTTATTTCTCGCAGAGGAACATAGAATTCGTATACGTAAAGAATATGCCCCTGAAATTGATGTTGATCGCTCTCCCGCAAAGGCTGGCGTACGAATTTGGAAGCTCCGCTTACTTCCTCAAGGCTGGTTCAGGGGGAGCGTTTTTCAAGGCAAAATTAGACTCAATCCGCCAACTTCCTTTATTGCTGCGTAAGCGGAGGGATGTTCAAAAAACAAGAAGAGTGACCGATTCGCAGCTTCGATCGGTAATGGAACATGGCTGGTTCTTGCCAAAGTGGAAAAAATTATTGTCTGCGTGGCAAGTGCCTGGCATTTCGCCGGAGGTAAAGCGTCCATGATTGAAGCTTCCATCCTGATACCGGCGAAGGATGAAGCTCTTAACATCCGTTCCTGTCTGGACGCCGTATTCTCCCAGCGAACGAACCACGAGTTTGAAGTAATACTGGTCGATTCCGGGTCTACGGACGGAACCCAGGAGATTGTTAGGCAATATCCGGTTCGACTCTACTGCATAAAGCCAGAGGAATTTCACCACGCCCGCACCCGTAATTATCTTGCCAGCTTGGCTCACGGCTCTTATTTGGTATACCTCAACGCGGACGCCTTTCCTGCGTCTGCTCAGTGGTTGGACTCGTTGCTTGCCAACTTTGCAGATTTCAAGGTAGGCGCCGTTTACGGGCGTCACCTGCCCAAGCAGGATTGTAATGTGGAACGCAAAACCGTGCTCGCCACGATGTATGGTCAAGAGAGGATCGTAAAGGAGCCCTCCCGAAAGAAAGATCTCGGTTATCGTTACTACCACCTTTCCACGGTCAATGCGGCCATTCGCAAAAGCGTTTGGGAGACCAACAAGTTTCCGGAAGAGCTGAAGATCTACGAAGATGTTGGCATCGCGAAACGCCTGTTAGATGGCGGGTGGAAAATTGTTTACGAGCCCTCTGCCACGGTCTTTCACTCTGATAATCACAAAATAGGCTACCTGTTCAAACGTTATTTTGATCTTGGCGTAATTTGGAACCAGTTGAACATGTGGGACGACGGGACCAGCTCAACCCTTTTTCGTGACGGGTGGCGCCTGCTGCTTCGCAAACTCGCGTCGAAGAACGGACATGGGACAAGAAACATAATGCACCTCGCTGTCCTTGCGCACGACGTAGCCAAGTACGCCGGTCTGATGATGGGTAAGCATGAACGCCTGCTGCCGTTGGTTCTTAAACGAAGGATGAGCGGCGTGCGGCTCTTTAACTAGTTTCATTCTGCGCTCCATTCTCACCTTCTTACGAAAGGAGTCTTTCCATTGCCTAAATCACTTGTTACCGGTGGTGCCGGTTTCATGGGGTCTCATATAGCTGAAAACCTGTTGCGGTTGGGACATGAGGTCGTTGTTTTAGATGATTTAAGCGGAGGATTCGAAGAGAACATTCCGGAGGGCGCTATTTTTGTTCAAGGTTCAATTGTGGACCACGGCTTAGTCGACCGTCTGTTCCAGAAATACTCGTTTCGCTATGTCTACCATTTGGCTGCTTACGCCGCGGAAGGGTTAAGTCACTTCATTAAACGATTCAACTACAATAATAATCTGATCGGCTCGGTAAATCTGATTAATGCCTCAGTAAATCACAACGTAAAGTGTTTTGTTTTTACTTCCTCCATTGCAGTCTATGGCGCGGGTCAGTCCCCCATGAGGGAAAATATGATTCCGGTGCCGGAAGACTCTTACGGGATTGCCAAATACACGGTCGAACAGGAACTTCGAGTGAGTCGCGAAATGTTCGGACTAAATTCCATTATTTTTCGTCCTCACAATGTATATGGGGAGCGGCAAAATGTTGGTGATCGGTACCGGAATGTCGTCGGCATTTTTATGAACCAACTGCTTAGCCAGCAGCCCCTGACGATCTTTGGGGATGGAGCTCAAAAACGTGCGTTCACCCATATCGATGATGTGGCCCCGATCATCGCACGTTCAGTTGAAAATGACGCTGCGCTGAACCAAGTGTTTAATATTGGCGCCGATCTTCCTTACTCCGTAAATGAACTTGCGGCCATTGTCGCGGAGGCTATGGAACTGCCTTGTGAGGTGATACATCTGGAGCCACGCAGCGAGGTTAAAATTGCATTTTCAGATCATTCGAAGGCTGAGGCGGTCTTTGGAAAACAAGTGACAAGGGACTTGCGCGACGGCGTCCGTTCAATGGCGCAGTGGGTGCGCGAACATGGCGCAAGGGAAAGTAGTATTTTTGAGAAGATAGAAATTGGGAAGAATATGCCCCCAAGTTGGGCTCGTTTGATGCGTGTGCAAGTTTAGCATCCCTGTCCGAATCCACTTTTTCTGCCGCACTTAACATCGTAAGGTACGCGATTGAACCGATCGGTTCAATTCATACTATCTGGATTAAAAACTCTATGGTCAGAGGACGTTTTAATCGAACCCGGCTGCTGTTGCGATCGGTAGCGTTTTTATTGCCCCTGGCGGCATTCGTTCTGGCAGCATATGCTCGTTTTTCGTTCGGCGCATTTTACCTACCTACGGACAGCATCGATCCATTCGCTTATATCGGCCTGCTGATTGTCGCGACAATTACTTGGATTCTGGTAGTTGAGCATTATCATGTGTGTGATTTAGAGCAAATCTTTGCTCCCAGCGGAAAGACCAAACGCACGCTGGTGGCTTGTTCAGTCACCTATTGTGTCGTTTTAGCTGCGGCCTTTTTTTACAGAGATACGACGTTTTCGCGATTGTTCATATTCTTGAGTGCCATCTTTCTGTTTTGTCTCACCGTTTTGATGCGGATCATCTTTCGTGTTTTTCTTTCTTGGCGTAACAGCGGAAATGGACAATGTGCCAGAATTCTCATTGTTGGCACTGACGAATTCGCTCACCGGACCGCGCGATCACTCCGCGGAGGGCAGGTAGTGCCTTGTCGAATCATAGGTTTTGTGCGTTTGCCCGACCAGCCTGTCCTCGTCAATGGCTGTCCCATTTATGGACTGGAAGATGTGTCCAAGCTGGCTGTCGGAAACGGGATTGACGACGTTTTGCTGGCGATATCGCCCTCGCGATTTTCGGAAGTCTCAAGTATTCTGATGAAATTGAAGCCGTTGTGTGCTCCGATTCGTATGGTTCTTGATCTGGGCGAAAACATCCTTATACAAGAAAAATTATTCAATTTTGGCGGCACCCTGATGTTGGACTTGCTTCCTACCCCGGCTGAATCCTCCAGTTATTTCGTGCAAAAGCGCGTCTTTGATTTGATTGCTTCGAGCCTAATACTGATTTTGGCTGCTCCCCTGATGATTGTTATCGCAATTGCGATCAAATTGACTTCGCCGGGTCCCGTGATGTTCTCGCAAGAAAGGGTAGGATTGAATGGAAACGCCTTCCGAATGCTTAAATTTCGGACCATGCGAGTCGACAGCTCCAACGAATCGGACACGCGATGGACTACCGCGGATGATGAACGCAAGACCGGAATTGGAGCTTTTCTGCGCCGTTCCAACCTGGATGAGCTACCTCAGTTTTTTAATGTGCTCAAGGGAGATATGAGCATCGTCGGACCCAGGCCTGAGCGCCTTTATTTTGTTAAGCGATTTCTGCAAGATATCGACGGGTACAATCGACGGCATGCTTTGAAAGTGGGTATCACGGGGTGGGCTCAAGTGAACGGCTGGCGTGGCGATACCTCGATCGACAAACGCATCGAATGCGATCTCTATTATCTCCGAAACTGGAGCATCACGTTCGACCTGCAGATCATGCTTCTCACCGTGTTTCGCGGTTTTTTTGATGAAAATGCGTATTGAATCGAAGGTGCGGCGCTCCTGAATTTGAATCACAGTGGACTCGCTGATTTCATCGAGAGAACAAATCCTTCCATGAGATTCCGCTTTCTCCTCCCGTCCCAATCGAATGTAGTTTCTCCTTGTTTATCTGAAGTTCCACCCCAGTGTGTCTGAGATTGAGTGTGACCAGATTCTTATAAATGGTAGCAATCCGTCATCTCAAGATCGGGGGAAACATGATTGTGAAGTGGCTAATCGTTTGCCTATACGTGACGGTTTTTCCTGTGGTTGTTTTCGGTCAACATGGCAGGACGAAGAAAGTCGGCGTCGCGTCGTCCAAGTTGCAAACTCAACGCAATGAGGATCAATTTAGAGGCGCGACCTTGGCGGCTCGGATATCAGCAGCAGCTGCAAGTTGCGATTCCAGCGACTGTGTTGTAGTAGTTCCCGCAAGCGAGAGCGGAAGTGTGAATGCCGGGTATCCCCCAACGATTCCGGATAACGCTCTCATTTGGGACCAGCGCACCGGCGGCATGGGTACATTCATCGCCAACCCCGGCAATTGCAAAAATAGCGCCGGGTTTTTAAATATTCAGGTTGGCAACCCAATACCTGCAGGACAGATAGGCGGGGTCGATACCCAGTGCGTCGGAACTTACGTCGTCGTCAAACCGTCGCCGGCTATGGATGCGTGGGGATCCAACAGCGTCACTACTTGTCAGCCACGGCGGGAGTGTTGGGGCTATGAAGTGGACCTTGCTCCGGAACCAGGCACAGCCCAAGCCGTGGGATTCGATAGTGTCGCTGCCGGCTCGGGACAAGCAGCAAATATGCCTGCGTTTAGATGCCTTACTACGATCAATACAAACCCGGTAGGTGGCTGGAAAAACTGCATCGAGGTTCAAGGGATTACGGATACGGCATTTTTGTTTTTGCCAAAAGATACTGGACTCAAAATAATTCAGAATGTGTCAAGCTCAGAGTCTCCGCAAATCATTACGACCAGCGGAAATTGCACCAAGCTTCCCTTTTCTCAACTCTACGTTGGGGAAATCCTGTCGGTGGACTCTGGCAGCTTGCAAGAGGACGTGCGCATCTTGAATTCAGGATGTGATGGTAACACTACTCTGACTGGTATCTTTCGCAAGAGTCATAGCAATCCGACTGTATTTACGGAATATGGCGCGCGGCGCCTATGGGATGCCCAGAATTACGTTACCAATGAGCAGAGTTCTTATCTGTGGGGAAGCATTCAGAAATATAATGAGTCCAACACTCCCAATCCCCTCGGATTTGGCGTGATTGACAGCGAGGGAACCCCAAGACTCGCGGAATTTTACACCGCGAAGAATGTCCATACTTGGAGAGACGTGGGCACAACCGGGTTTAGTTGGCAAAACCAGACAGGACTCTCCATTGCTTCACTAAGCGGTCGCGGAATGTATTCGCCTAGGGCCTTTGGTACGCAGGACAATTGTTCCGTGAATGCGGCTTCCCCCGCGGACTGTGGCTCGGCCGCTTCGGGTGCCATTGTAGTGCCCGCAAAAACCGGTGCTTATACCGTAAATACATCCGCCGTGACCAAGTCGAGCAGGATTTTCCTGGCACCTGTTACCGACGCGAGCGATTTGCCCTCCGATCCTATTTGCGTCGCGCCCGCAACTGGGCCAGTCTTACAATCTTCCCGGATGTCGGGTCGCAGCTTTACTTTCACTTTGCCGCCAACCAACGGGACCGTCTGTCTCAATTATTGGATTGTCAATTGAGTTTACAGATGGGCCTCACGCGTTTTAAGTCGAAACTTATGGTGATAGCATTTCGTCCAGAAGCGAAAGTTCGGGCGCAATGGGATGTTATTCTGACCGCAGGAGGCAGCATGCGAGCCATCGACGAAGTTTCCATTACAGATGCGGCGCTTGAGCAAATGTCATCGACGGCCGATCCCCGCCTCAAAACAGTTATGGCTTCGCTGGTGCGCCACCTTCATGAATTTGCCCGCGAAGTCGACCTTAGTCCGGCGGAGTGGCTTGCTGGCATTGGTTTTCTCACCGCTGTCGGCCAGAAGTGCACGCCCCATCGCCAGGAATTTATTCTTTTGTCGGACACGCTGGGTTTAAGTTCTCTGGTCAATTCGCTGCATGATAAGCGGGCCGGCGGCGCGGCTACGAAGTCCAGTTTGCAGGGCCCATTCTATCGCCAGGATGCACCGCTCATGAATCTCGGCGATTCCGTTATTTCTAAAAGCGCGGGAACCGAGATCGTGTTTTATGGAAGGGTACTGGATTCGGACGAAAAGGGAGTTCCCAATGCTCTCATCCAGATTTGGGAGCCGGACGAAACCGGCAATTACGATTTGCAGAAGAACGATCCGTCGGAGATGGACTTGCGCGGATGCTTTCGTGCGGATGCCGAGGGTCGTTATTATTTTCGTGGCCTTTGCCCGACGGGCTACATGATCCCGATGGATGGACCGGTAGGGAAACTGATTCGCGCGCAACAGCGACACGGTTACCGTCCCGCGCATATCCATTTTATCATCGGAGCGCCCGGCTATCGTGAATTGGTAACCGCGCTTTACGTGGCAGGCGACGACCACATCGAATCGGACACGGTTTTTGGCGTTAACGACTCACTCATCGTAACTCTCAATCAGCGGGATGCCGCATCGCCTTTGCCCAATTTGCCGAGCATTCACTACGATTTCCGTTTGGCCGTTGCGAAAGACCATGCGTCGGGACGCGTCGGTGCGGATCCCGCGCAAATCACGAACGCCTCAAACAGCGGTTCGTAAAACATTCCCTGACACGCCAAAGCTATTTAGCCGGTAGTATGCTCGCTTGCAACTCCTTCCGTACGATTTTGGCTCCCGCCACCATCGCCTTCATTTTTTCGAAGGCTAACTCCCCCGGTAAATATTTCATCCCGCAATCCGGCGCTACTACCAGTCGTTCCGGATGGACGTAGGGCAGCGCTCGCCGAATTCGCGCAGCGACGATTTCCGGAGTTTCCAGTCGATTGTTCGATAGATCGATCACGCCCAGAATAATTGTCTTTCCTGGGAGTTTTGCCAGCACCGCACAGTCCAGTGCGGATTGCGCGGTTTCTATCGAAATCTGCTGCACGGGCGAATCCGCAAGTTCAGCTAGAAACGAATAGGCCGCAGGGCGTCCCGGGACCAGCGCTGCGTATCCGAAACAGATGTGCAAAGCAGTGGTACCTTGAACGCCATCGAGCGCGCGCTGGAGAACTGCTAAACCGAAGCGCCGCGCTTTTTCCGCATGCGCCTCCATCCATGGTTCGTCGATCTGTACGATGTCCGCTCCCGCTGCGAATAAATCCTTGATCTCGTCGTTGACGGCCGCCGCGTAATCCATGGCCAGCGCTTCTTCGGTTGAATAAAAATCATTTTGCGCCTGCTGCGATAACGTGAAAGGGCCGGGAACGGTGATCTTCACCAAACGGTCCGTGTTGGCGCGCAGAAATTTAAGGTCGCGCACCTCGACCGCACGCAAACGCAAGATCTTTCCCACCACACGCGGAACAGAAATTGTGTTCCCGCTCCTGCTGATGATCCTTCCCGGATTTTCCAAATCTACTCCGGCCAACGCCGTGGCAAATCGGTTGGAGTAGCTTTCCCGGCGCATTTCGCCATCGGTCACGATGTCGAGTCCGGCGAGCTCCTGTTGCCGAATGGCCAGCAGAGTCGCGTCGTCCTGCGCCTGCTCGAGCAATTCCGGAGCAACACGCCACAATTCAGACGCGCGCACCCGCGGCGGCATTTGGTGGCGCAGTTTCTCGCGATCGATCAGCCATTCCGGCTGGGGATAGGAACCCACCAGCGAGGTTGCAAGCAGTGTCATCGCAAATCAAACTGCGATCAGGAATCGCGGTTGTCAAGCCTAATCAGCGCAATTTGATTTTTTTGTATGGTCGGTATAGTTACATAATCGCGTGCTCAACGGGTCAAGGCTTTGGAACGGCACCGGGAGATTTTTCGAGCAGAGTGGAGACCGCCTTCTTGAGTTCGGTGTAGATCGTTTCGCTGTAGTAACCGTGCGCTTGCCAGGTGGGATGGCCGTCCGCGGTGGCGACGATCAGGTAGGCATCGTCGGAGGCCGCAAAGTGTACTAGAGTTTTCCACTCGGGTTTGTGGTTGTAAATAGGAACGAAGTGAGGCTGTTCGGCAGCGCGCACATTCTTGTGCATCCCCTTGAGGATCATGGGTTTCACAAAACCGGGAACCCCTTCCAGATTTGGCATCTCGTAATAGTTAAGACGCGAGTCGCTCGAGAAGTCGGCGGAGATGTGTTTCCCCCAATTCTCCACTACGTTCGCGCTTTTGTGCGAGAAGCCGAGAATTAAAATTAAAATTTGTCCATTGGAAGGAGCGGGGAGTTCCACTTCGGAGCCAGCCAGCGAGGTCGCCTTCACAGGAGGAATCGTTTGAGCCGATGCAATTGAGGCGAACAGCAGGAGCAGCAGCGAATTGCGAATGCATTCGATCATTTGGTCTCCGCGAGCAATGAGATCGATGTACGCCCGGCACAGGATGAGACGACATCCTCGTTCAAAAAGATGTCCGGGCCAGTCGCTAACCATGTTGGTTTGATCGGGTGTTAGCCGATTCCCAATGTTGATTGTTGATGGAACATGTCACACGGAGTACACTTTTGGCAAGCAATGGTCGCGTGTAATCCGAGTGACTTGTTTGAACGGCAGGTCGAGCAATCTGGCGCGAAAATGGGCGACTGGACGAAAAAGAAACCGCGCAGCGATGCCCAATCAATGATAAAAGACCACAAAAATTACGACTTACGGGGGACAAACCATGGGACGCAGTCGAAAAGCAAGCTGGATTCCTAGCAATCGCAG
>Ga0105240_10008416_pt1 | contig 14760 bp, 20 predicted proteins | sample KBSC54metaG_FD_80426 | JGI IMG/M metagenome (GOLD analysis project Ga0105240, IMG submission 80426) | Corn rhizosphere microbial communities from Kellogg Biological Station, Michigan, USA - KBS C5-4 metaG | ecosystem: Host-associated > Plants > Roots > Rhizosphere > Soil | place: Michigan, USA... | reverse complement strand
GGCACATGCGTGCGATTGCTGGCCAGCCAATTCGAGCGCAGGCTGGCCTCAGCCTGCAGCACGCGCGGGTGAGTTTCTGGCTTCGTCCCTTGTATCGCGGCTTGGGTAGCCGCCAAGGTGGCACGCGCTTGCCGAACGCCCGCCTCGGCGTTGTGCGAATTTTCCTGGTCGCGCTCCAGATCCTCCTGGGAGACGCCGTGCGCCTTGATCAGCCCCTGGTCACGTGACAGATTTTGATTCGCCAGCGTGAGTTGCGCCTCCTGGGCGCTCACCGCCGCCTCGTCGCGTTGCTCCTGGGCAAACAGTTGCGCGACATCACGCACCGCCTGTGCCAGGTTGGCCTTGGCCTGCGCGAGTGACACATCGGTGTCGTGAGGATCGAGCTGGACCAACAGTTGCCCCTGGGTGACGGGCTGCGTCTGGTCAGTCGTGATTTGCATGACCGTGCCACTGACCTGGGGCGCGAGCCGGATCAGGTCGCCGTTGACATAGGCATCCTTGGTCTTTACGTGGTACTGCCCGATAGCAAGATAGTAGATCAGCACAGCGAGCCCCGCGACCACGACCACGGCCCCGAAGATCCACAGAAAGCGATAGGACTTCGGCTTCGACTGACCCGACTTCCCGCCGTCCGACGCCTTTTCGGCGGACTCTTTTTCCCGCGATTCGTCCCCGTGCCCTGGTCCCTTTTGTTCCTCACTCGCCATGCGCTGTCTCCCGGACAGGTAAGGTCGTCGGATCCGCCCCGTTCCACCACCCGCCGCCGAGGGCGCGGAATAACTCCGCCGTATCGGAAAATCTCTGCACGTTCGCCTGCACCTGGCTCAAGGCGGCGTTCTGATACTGTTGCTCAGCGGTCAAAACGATCAACTCATTGACCCGGCCGCGCTCGAACTGCGTCCGTGCCAGGTCGCGATTCTCGCGAGCCGCGTCGAGTGCGATGCTGTGGGCTGAATAATCGTCGGCATCATGTTGTATAGCCTGCAGCGCATTCGCTACCTCGACGAAAGCGTTGATGACCGTGCTCTTGTACTGCGACTGCGCTTGCAGGAAACGTTCCCTGGCTTCCTTCTCCCGCGCGCGCAACGTACCGCCTTGGAACACCGGGGCCGTTACGTTGAGTCCAGCCGACCAGATCTGGGCCGCCTTGGTGAACAGATCGCTCGTCATGATGGACTGCTGAGCATACTGCGCCGACAGATTGAGCGAGGGCAGACGGGCTGCCTCCGCCACCCCCACGGAGGCACTGGCCTGGTGCAACAGATCTTCCGCCTCGAGAATGTCCGGGCGTTGATGCACCAGTTGTGAAGGCAAGGAGACCGGAATCTCGGCCGGCAATGTGAAGTCACGCAGGGTGAGCTGCGGGACTGTGTTGTCCTGGGGAGGTTTGCCGGTCAATCGGAACAGCGCATTCCGATAGAGGTCACGCTGTTTCTCCAGGGCAGGCAGCGAGGCACGGGTGCTCTCCAGTTGCGTTTGTGCCTGCAAGGTCTCACTGCGCACGATTTTCCCGGAAGTTTCCAGCAGGTGAGTCAGGTTATATTGTGTCTCGAGATCCTCCACCAGCTTGCGTGTGACATCGATTTCCTCCACCGTGGCCGCATAGCTGAACGCGGTGACCACGACCTGGTCGACGAGCGTTACGTAGGTGTTCAGGGCCTGGCGGCCCACGCTGGAGGTTTGTGCCGCCTGGGCCTCGATAGTCCGCCGCAGCCGTCCGAAAGGATCGAGGTCGTAGGCCAGGGATGGTCCCAGCGCGTACTGATTGGCCGTCACCTCGAGTTTCTCGGCGGGCTCGTACAGAAGACTGCCGTTGACGCGCGCGCGTTGGGCTCTACCGTCGAGCTCCACCTGGGGTAGAGCGGCGCCGGCCACAGCTTTCAGCTCGTATTGCGCGGCCTCGAGGTTGTGTCGGGCCGCTTCCAGGTCCGGGTTGGCCGCCAGGGCATCGTGCACCAGCCGATCGATGGCGTCGGATTTGAAAAGTTGATACCAACTGGCAGCTACTTCATCGCCGTACCGGGTGTGCTGCTCCCCAATGGACGCCGCGGGCGGCGCATACGCCGAAGCTGGAGGCTCGGGGCGTTTGAAGTTGGGGCCTACCGTGCAGCTACAAAGTAGCGTCCCCGTCAGCATGGAAATCAGCCGGGGCAACAGTCGCGGTGGCAACGTCATGTCAGCAGCATCCCGAGCCTGTCCTTTCCAGCCTGGCTACCTTCCTGGCAAGCAAAGACAGTACCCGCTGGGGGATGTCAGCAACCGCCGGGCGCCGGCCAGGTGCGGCTGAGGCGCGAGCGGCCGGCACGACAGGTCTTTACCCCAGGACTCGCTGCGGATCCGACCTGCGAGCTCGAAACCATCCATCTCCGGCATCATCAGATCCAGCAACATAATGTCAGGGTGCAGCTCTGGCGCGCTTTGCAGCGCCTGTGCCCCGCTGGAGGCCGTGTAAACCGCTGTTGCCCGAGTGCTTTCATCAGCGTACATAGGGTTCCCGCCGCGTCGCCGCCTCGTCGAGCCCCCAAGGCCGCGCTAGCCCCTTATCCTACATCGGACACCTGGGCCGTGGGGATCTCGACCGGGTGGAATCACTTGAAACAAAAAGGGACACACCGGTACGCAACGACTGCGCACCGGTGTCTGTCGGGCGATGGGCTCAGCTCAACGGTCCTTCCCAGTACCGATTCGCCTTGTAGTAGTCGTAGGTCCGATCACGGAAGGCGAGGCCGTCATCCCGCGTCAGCTCCTCGATGGATCCGCTGGGTGCGGCTTTCAATTGCTCCTTCGTGTAATTGACCACGTAGGACCCTTCCGCCGGCTCGTAATCGAGCGCCGACCACGGGATCGGGTGATATTTCTCGGCCATGCCCAGAAAGCCGCCGAATCCCACTACGGCGAACATGATGTTGTTGGACTTCTTGTCGAGAATGATGTCCTCGATCTGGCCGATCTTGTTTCCCGACGTATCACAGACCTTGGTTCCCAACACTTTCTTCGCGCGAATGGCGCTCGTGTGACCGCTAACGGTTGGCATATATCTCTCCTCTCCTCGTTATTAACAGAGCAGCAGGAGACTACCGGGATATTCGGGGCCGCGGGATCGCCCGCGCGCGCCTCCTGTTGTAGGAATTCGCTGAATCCCGCTTTAACGATAGGCCTGCCAATAGCTGTCAGCTTCTGCCTTCCAGCGAATGTCCGCGCCATTATAGATCTGCTCCTCGCCAACACGAGGCGCGCCGGCCAACACGGAGCGGTCGACTACCAGGTGCGCATCGCGCAGCAAGTGGTCCATGGCACCGTACGGAATGGCAGTGGTACCGGTCTGGGTGTTCACCAATACGTAGTCCGGTAAACCGTGCGGGGGCGCTCGAGGCACCAGCCCTGCCACGGTTCCAATGGTCTCCCCCTGAGGACTCTGCACCAGCTTTCCGGCGGTGATGTCGCCTGGACCTTGTACGACAGTTGGGCTGTCCGGCGGGGTGACGACTTGCAATGAAGTCTGCGCCTGGGCCGTGGCGGAGCCGACAAGGGCCACGGCCGTCAGCGACAGCCACACAGTGTGCAGGGTGTTTGTAATCATTGAAAAAACCTCGGCAATCAATGAGGCCGTCGGGCCTCGATGAAAATTCTACGGATAGCCGGATGACGGCGCCGCACTTCCTCCTCGATGCTGTGAATGGCCGCGACGTGATCACGCGCCGAAATTCCTTCGCGAAACTCCACGTCGAGATTCAGAAGAACATCCTGCGGCCCGAGCTGCATGGTCAAGGGCTCACGAACCGCGCTCACGCGTGAGTCTTTCGCGACAATGTCGCGGATATCGGCAACGACTGCCGGGCTTGCGCTTTCTCCCAACAACAGACTCCTGCTTTCTGACGCCAGCGCCAGTGCCGCGCAACACAGGATGAGTCCGATCACGATGGAGGCGCAAGCGTCGTACATCGGATTGTGCAGCACATGGCTGAGATACACACCACAGAGGGCGACCAACAACCCGAGGAGGGCGGCGCAATCCTCGATCAATACCGTGAAGACCGCGGGATCCTTACTCCGGTGGATCCTTTCCCACACATGCCCCGGGATACGCTGGCGATAGAGCTCGCGCAGGGCCGTCACAAAAGACACGCCTTCGAACACCGCGGCTCCTGCAATCACCAGGTAGGACCAGAGCGGATCGCCCAGTTCCACGGGCCGGCGCAGGCGCGACACTCCTTCGTAGATCGCGGAAGCTCCGCCGCCTCCAAACAGCAGCAGCGCGACAATAAAGGACCAGAAATAGAGCTCGCGAGAGTAACCGAAGGGAAAGTCCCTGTCCGCGGGACGTTGGCTGCGTCCCATGCCGATCAACAGCAGCAGTTCGTTGCCCGTGTCCACCACGGAGTGGAATCCTTCGGAGAACAAGGCCGCGCTGCCGCTGATGGCGGCAACCGTGAATTTTAGCGCGGCAATGGCGAGGTTGGCTGATGCCGCCACGTACACAACCGTGCGGCGTCGGTTCACTGGTTTTTTCACCTCACGACGACAGCGTCCGTGCAATTTCGGGGAGGGGGCGGGAGGTCAGGTCTTTGGGAATCTCCCCGACGATCCGTTCGGAGGTTTCCTTGTGCAACCGGGTTCGCACGGCGCCCAGGACTTTAGGCGGGGCAACCAGGATCAAGTGGTGAAATTTGTTCTCCAGCGCCAGGCGATTCAAGGCACCCCCGATCTCCGCGGCGAAGCGGTCTTCCGCCAGTTGATGCCAGTCCACTTCCTCGTAAGCGCTCTTGGAGACGCCGTCAGCGCCGTGGTAACGGCCGGGCTTGTCGGTACCCTGCTCCCGGGTCGGAGGATCGGCCTGCTCGAGCACGCGCTCGGTAACCAACTCGATGTGAGTCGGCGCACCCTTGTTGCGTAGGAACAGGGCCTTGCGTCCATCTCCCACCAGGACCAGGGCGCCGCTGGGAACTTGTAAATCAATCATAGATGACTTTCTCGTGTGTGAACCCGGGCGACCTCCGCAACACGTGTGCCCGATGTACGTCAGCCCCGACGGCCGTCATCGTAACGCTGCCGCTACGGCCAGCGCGGCGAGTCCCACCATCATCCACGTGACGTAGTCGGTGACGACGCCGCTGTGAAATGATTGCAGCAGTCGAAATGGCAGGCTTTCGATACGAAACAGTATCCTTGCCCACCGCCGGACGGGACGGCGGCGGACTAGCGCAGTGCCGAGGCAGGCCAGTGTCAATGCCGTCGGAACGAGCATCCGTGCGCTGAAGTCATGGGGTGTGATGGCCGATGTCTGGATCGCCCCGGCTGTGAACTGGCCTACGGCGGTTCGCAGGAAGGGTGACATCCAGTCCGCGGGCAGCAGGTCCAGCGCCAGTAAAGTCAAACAGGGCAGCAACATGAGCCAGAGGGGCCGTTGCGGTCGCTCGTGCTCGCGTTCGGTGGGAGCGGAAATCTCTACTCCGGGTGCACCGCTGCAGCCAAGAAACACGCGGCATGCGGCGCGTAAGACCGCCGCGCCGGTCAGTATGCCCGAAACCATCAATACTATCCGTGCGGCAGGTGCCTGGGACTGTTGGATCCACTCACTCCCCTGGTGCATCAGTCCCAGCGGTAAGCCGCCAAGCATCAGCCCTGCCAGTGCGAACGCAAGTCCCGCCGCCCACAAGTGGCGCCCGCGGGAATAGAGCGTGATCTCATCCGCGGACGAGAGTCGTGCAAGCAGTATCCCGACAATCATGAACAGTGTCGCCTTGACCAGGCCGTGGCCCACGATATAGAGCAACATGCCGGCCGTCGCCGTGCCCGAGGGCGTTCCGATGGCGACGAGCACAATGCCCATGTGCGCGATGGTCGAGAAAGCGAGCAACCGCTTCAAGTGGCGCTGCGCCCAGGCCATGACACCTCCGATCACGGCCGTCAACAGTCCCAGTACCGGCAGCACAGTGTTGACCAGCCCCGATACCGGCGCGCAATGGGCGAAAACTTCCGTTGCCAGCCGCGCCAGCCCGAACAGGGCTACTGCGACCATCACGCCGGAAAAGATCATCGAGACAGGGCTCGGTGCCACCGCGTGTGCGTCCGCCAGCCAGAGATTGAAGGGCAGGATCGCACCCTTGGTCAGCAGGGCTGTCGCGATCAGGACGAATCCGGCCGTCAATACCGGCTCCGAGCCTGGCTCTGCCGCCTGCGACGCGAGCAGCGTGAAATCCAGTGTCCCGGTACGGGCATATAACAGCCCCACGCCGGATAACATCATGAAGCTGGCCAGCGCGTTGGTAATGGTGAAGTTGAAGGCGCCCTCGAGGGAGCTTTTCCCGAGAGGATAAGCGGTCGCGGCAAACGCGGCGATGCTCATGAGCTCGAACCAGACAAAGAGATTGAACAGGTCGTGGGTCAGGCAGAAGCCCACGAGGGCCGCCAGGAAGAAGAGCATCAGAATCTGGAAGTGGGAATGGACCGCGTCGAAGTATCCCCACGCGAATACGAATGAGGCGGTGAACAACAGCGCGCAGAAGGCGGCCATGGCACAGTTCGCCGGATCTGCCCGCAGGCTGATTCCGATGACCACCCCGGATATATCGACCGACTGCGGCGACCAGCCGCCGAACCAATGCAGAATGGGTCCTCCGATGGCCTGTCGGGCAAGCCACGCACACAGGATGCAAACCGCGGCGGATGTCATGATCGCGAGCGCGTTGGAAGCTCGCGACTGAAGCAGGTGGGCCAGCACCAGCAGCGCGCAAGCAACACCGAGCGGCAACAAAATCGTCAAAGGCAGCAGCGCACTCGCCGATATCATGTATCCGGCCGCAGCGGCCGAAGATGTTGCGGGTCCAGGGTGCCGCGCCGCTTGTGCACCTGGATGGCGATCGCAAGCAACAGTGCCGTGACTGCCGCTCCAACCACGATGTCGGTCAATACCAACGCCTGCATGACCGGATCGACCGCCGGGGTGCCGGGCGGATGGTCATAAAAGATTGGCGGGCCTGCCTGCCACTTGAAGCCGATTCCAAGCAACAGGACATAACTGCCGGACTGACACACGGACAGACATCCCACGAGGTGGATGTAGTTGCGGGAGGTGATGATGCCGTAGAGGCCGATCCCGAACAGCCAGATCGTGACCAGCCAGGGCAGCATGCTCACGTGTCCGCCTCGTTCGGCTCGGATTCGTCCTCCGGCGAGCGCGTCTCTTCCAGGAACTCGAGAATGAGCTGTCCGAAACTGCCCGTTACAGCCAACCCCACCGCGCAATTGGTCAGGAAGATGGCTCCGCCGGAATAGAGATCCTTGAATTTGCCCAGGGGCAGAAGATTGTCCAGCGCTGGGTGGCCCTGTGCCAGAGGCCAGGCCGCGGCGAGCACGAATACCAGCGCTCCGACGCCTTCGAAGGCTGCGAGCACCGCGCTATGGATGAGGTTACGCCAGCAGCGATAGCCTTCCCCCAGGTAGAGCAGCAGCAGGGCTGAAGAGGCGATGACGCCCCCTTGAAAACCGCCGCCGGGCGTAACGGTCCCGTGTAGAGCCACGTAGGCGCCGAAGAGAAGCAGCGCCGTACCGCCAACACGACAGACCAGCGTCGTTGCATCCGAGCGGGCGATGTCGGCGCGTCCCGGCAGCACGCCCGCCTTGTCGGAATCCCGCTCGCCGCGTGATCCGCGCAGCAGTATGACAGCTCCAACCACCGCGCAAAGTAACATGGTCTCCTCTGCGAGGGTGTCGAAGCCTCGGATGTCGAAGTTCACGGCCGCTACCATGTTGGATACGTGTCGCAGTCGCGGCGCAAGCTCATTCACGGTGCTGGCGTATCGCGACGTCGCTGCCCCGAACGTCGGCATGGAATGAGCGACAAGCCGGGCGGCCGGAGCCATGATGACCAGCGCAAAGAGAAAGATGACCCGGCGCGCCGCTGGACTCATTTGTGCTCTTTGTTGATTCTCAATGCCGCGAGAGTGGCCAGGTAGAGCAGGGGAGTCACGGCCGTTCCGACAGCGATCTGCGAATAGGCCACATCGGGCGCTTGCAATACGAAGAACAGAATACCGAGCATCAGGCCGTTGGCGGCGAGTGCGAAAACCTGCCGGGCAGGATCGCGGGACAAGACAACCAGCAGGCCGGTCAGGGCGGTCAGGATCAGCGCGGTCATGACCAGGGGCTTCATCGGGTCTGCCCTCCGCGCAGATGGATGGCCCGCGCCGTAGCGTGCGACAGCAATGCGCTCACGATCAGATTGATGAACCACAGAAGGGCGCATTTCAGTGTTTGTGGCGCCAGCCCGCGGCTTGCAAAACCCGCGAGTGTCAGCGAGCCGATGGTCACCACGTTGACGAAAGTCACTCCATGGATCCGCTCGAGCGTGGTGTCGAGTCGCAGGAAAGCGATGGTGCCCACCCATGCTGACAGCACAGCCAGCGCCAGGAGCAGCACCACGACCACGCTCACAGCCAGCGCTCCGTAAAAAGGAGGAATAGCAGGCACCCTGGCAGGCAGAGGAACGCGAGGGCGAGTGCCAGGTCGATGGATGAGGGCTGGTCAAATGCGAAGCTCAGGGACAGCAGGGAGGCGACCGACAAGGCCGAGGCCAACTCGAGCGCCACGAGTCGCCGTGCCAACGAGCCTCGTCCGGTTCGCCACAAGCTGACAGCCAACACAGGCGCGAGTCCGATGCTGGCGTAGAGCCAGGGATTCATATCAGCCAGTTTGGATCGTGGTCACGCTCCTGGCCACCGACGATGTCATGGATTAGGGCTGCTCGTCCATGATCCAGCCGGATGACGAACGCGTCGGGGGCGAGTGAGGCTGCCAGAAGTGCCGCTGCACGGCGCGAGCGGTCTCGCGGGCTGTCGTTTCGGCCGGAGTGAAATTCGATATGCAGCGGAATTCCACGCGCGTCCGCACCCAGTGCCGCGCGAAGAAGGACGCCCGTGGCCCGGAATGTACCTCGGGCTGATACGCGAGGGATTCGCTTCCACAATGTGCTCGCATCCATGGGCCAGCTAAAGCGTCTCTGAGTTTTGTGCCGCACCGCCGCTGCCCAGGCTGCCGCCGCAATGCCGAGCAGCGCAGCAGTGAATCCTTCGGAAACGCTCAGGCTGCCCGCGAGCAGAAGGTAGATTCCGCCATAGATGGCAACAGTCAAGATGGTGCTCACGGGTCGTCGCTTGCGTACCCTACGGTATGACGGCTGTATGCGGACCTTGAGTCAAATCGCCTGGACACCTTTCGGTTCCCCGGAACCACGGTGTATCCACCCCGTTAGCGTGTTGGATCACCATCATTGCGAGGCAGCCATGACACTGAAGGACCCGCGCACCGCAGGCGCCCGACCGCCTTTTCCGAAACAACAGCAGCCCGCGCCGGGGGCTACGCCGAAACTCGATCCCCCGGCGGATCATGGTGAGGAGAGTTATCGCGGAGCCGAGCGGCTGAAAGATACCGTGGCGCTCATCACGGGCGGCGATTCGGGTATCGGCCGGGCCGTTGCTATCGCCTTCGCCCGGGAAGGCGCTGATGTGGTCATCGCGTACTTGAAAGAGCACGAGGATGCCGAGGAGACCGCCCGATGGGTTCGCAAAGCGGGCCGAAAGGCCGTCGTCATCGCGGGCGACGTGGCGGACGAGAAGCACTGCCGCGAGCTGGTCGCGCGCACGGTATCCGAGTTGGGCCGTATCGACATCCTGGTGAACAACGCCGCATTTCAGCGCACCCACGCCAAACTCTGGGATTTCACCGCGGAGGAAATCGAGACCACCTTCCGCACCAACATCGAGAGCATGTTTCACCTGGCGAAGGCTGCCGCGGCGAAGATGAAGCCCGGCGCCTCGATCATCAACACCGCCTCCATTCAGGCCGACAAGCCTTCGCCGAGCCTGCTGGCCTACGCCGCGACCAAGGGTGCGATTGCCAACTTCACCGGTGGCCTGGCGCAGTTGGTTGCCGCCGACGGCATCCGTGTCAATGCCGTGGCCCCCGGTCCTGTCTGGAGCCCGCTCATTCCCTCAACCATGCCTGCGGAAAAGGTTTCCCAGTTTGGTAGCGACAGTCCCCTGGGGCGCCCGGCACAACCTGCCGAGCTTGCCGGTGCCTACGTATTTCTTGCCTCCAACCAGGCAAGCTACGTGAGCGGCGCAGTGCTTCCTGTGACGGGAGGCAAGCCGTTTCTGTAGGGAACGAAGCCCCCTGGCGCTCGTTGCAACCTGAGTGTCGTTTGTCGAGGATCAGGTCATGGCGAAGTACGGTCGTAAAGCCGCATCGAAGGTCAAGAAGGCCATGCACGAGCGCAAAACCGGCTCGCTGCGCAGTGGCCGCTCCGGGCGCAAGGTCAAGAGTCGCAAGCAGGCGATTGCAATCGGTCTGTCGGAAGCCCGCCGCTCCGGGGCGAAGGTGCCTCGCAAGCGCGCGAGCGCTCGCCGCCGTACCCGGCGCTCCAAAGCGTGAATTTCGACAAACTTCCTCCGCAGCCGGACGGGGAAGGCCATGTCAACGTAGTGGTGGATACTCCGGCCGGTAGTGCGAACAAATACAAGCTCGACCCGGAGTTGGGATTGTTCCGGGTCAGCCGGGTCATGCCTCGCGGCCTGACCTTTCCACACGATTTCGGCTCGATTCCCGGCACCCGCGCGGCAGATGGTGATGCGTTGGACGTGCTTCTCGTCGGGCTGCCACCCACCTTTCCGGGCTGCCTGGTGACTGCTCGGCTGATCGGAATACTGCACGCGCGCCAGGTCGAAAAAGGAAAGAGCATCCGCAACGACAGGCTCATCGCCGTCGGGGAGACGCCGGTCAACCCCTCGCCAATTCGCAGCCTGGGTGATCTCGAGCCTGCGCAGTTGGCCGACATCGAGCGATTTTTCAAAACCTACAATGAGGCCCACGGTCGGGAGTTCAAAATAACCGGCCGCGGTGATCGTCGCGCCGCGGCGGCTGCCCTGGAACGGGCAATCAAACAGTATCGTGCACAGGAAGGTCATGGCCGCTGAGTTCAAGGGAAAAAAGGCTGCAACCAAGGAGGCGCGCAAGATACTGCGTCGGCAGATCGACAAGGGACTGAGTAGTCTCCAGTCCCAGCGTATCTCGGATGAGGACATCCATGGCGCGCGCAAGCAGATCAAAATAGCGCGGGCGACCTTACGGCTGCTGCGCACGGGGCTGCCAAAAAAACAGTATCGGGCTGAAAACTGCCGGTTGCGGGATGCAGCGAAGCCATTGAGCGCAGCTCGGGACGCGACGGTCCTGCGGAAAGCATTTCAAGGCATTCACAGAGGTGCGCGCGGTTCTGGCATCCAACGTGGTGTTTTCGAGGTAGATCGAATGCTGGCGGCCGAGCAGTCGAGTGCTCATCGTCAGATCGCAGGCAGCCACGGTGTGCCTCATTCCCGCCGGCTGCTTCACGAAGCCCGCGCCCGGGCCTCGCGTTGGCACCTCGGTAAGGATGGTTGGTCGACCGTCGGTGAAGGACTCCGGCGCGTCTACCGACAGGGCCGCAAGGCGCTGCAAACTGTCCAGGCCGCGCCGTCCGATACGACGTTCCACGAGTGGCGCAAACAGGTCAAGTATCTGCGCCACCAGGTACAACTATTTCGGCCCATCTGGCCCGGTCCGCTCGAGGCGCTCACACAGGAGTTGCACGCCCTTTCGGACTACTTGGGAGACGATCACGATCTGGTGGTTCTACGCTCAAAACTGACTGCGAGTGGCTCACCGCTCGAGAGCACGTCCGCTCGCCAGGTATTGCTGGCGAACCTGGACCGTGAGAGGGCGACCCTGCAGCGCAAGGCACTGCGGGTAGGCGCGCGCATTTACGAGGAGCCGCCGGCGTTGTTCTGCTCCAGGCTGCGCCAATACTGGCGCGCCTGGCGCGACGCCTGACCGCCCCGGGAAGACCGGGGCGCGGCGCCGTGGAGCCCATCTCTCACCGATGCGCAGTCGAGATTCCACGCAATGGTGTGCCGACACCGGCACGGGCCGTCTTCCGAGAGTTGCGTGATGAGCGTGTCTGTTGCGGTCCCTGCATCTCGCTCATGATCTCCGCTTTCCGGGATGCCAACCGCTCACCGATTTCCTCCAGGTTCATGTCGGATTGCCGCGCCTTGGCGAACATGCCATCGCGTTTCTCTTCCTCGTTGACGTGATGCTTGATCATTTCAGATAGCACCTTGACCTTTGCATCGAAGTACTCGTCATCCGGCCCGGAAGCCTCGACATCCTCTATCAAACGCGTGGCTCCCTGGTGCTCGATTTCGGCCTCATGATGGATGTCCTCTTCGTCCGTGGCTTGCAAAAATGACGGGTAAAAAATCTCCGCCTCGATCTGTGTATGGACCTTCAGCGCCTGACACACTTTGCGGGCCAGATCCTGTTTGCGGCTGTCCGAGCCGGTGCTTGCGAACTGTTCGAACAACTCCTCGACCTCGCGATGATCGGCTTTCAAAAGCGCGATGGCATCGCTCGATGCAGCTCGAGTCGAGCGCGTCGAGCGTGTTGCTCTACGTACGGACGATTTGCGTTTGGATTTCTTGGCCTTTGCCATGGTGAGCTCCCAATTGTGGTGACTTTCGCTTGATCCCGAGCACAGGCTGTGCCCGTGGGGAAATTAAGGATTAGTCCTACACACGAACGGGCGCACGGGAGATGTTGAGAGCGGCCGACGCAGGGCAGTCTGGCTCCATGAGCGCAGTACTCGTAGCTATGTTCAACGATCACGCCGCGGCCGTTACGGTTCGCACCCGCCTGGTCAAGGATGGATTCCCGACGGACAGGGTGGAGTTGACTTCGTGTCAGGAGCTGGGCCAGGTCAAGCTCGTGCCCAGGGAAAGCCTGGGTGAGAAGCTGACGGAGTATTTTCGCCAGCTCCTTCGTAGTGGCAAGAGTGGCGGCGCCGATGAGCGTGCAGTGCAACTCTTCAAACGGGCGGTGCTGGACGGAAAAGCGGCATTGACTGTACAGCCCCGTGGCGATGTCGAGACCCGGCGAGCCGTCGAGCTTCTGAACGAAGGTGGCCCGGTCGAGATGCGCGGCGCCGATCTCGAGAATCAAACATTGGAGAGCGCGGCGGCCGAGAAAGAGACGCCCATCGTCACCTGGTTCGGCAAGGTTCTGTCTGCCCCGGGCGCCCCGGATACCACGGGCTTGCCAAAGCTTCCCTGACATCCAACCGACTTAACTCCTGTTAACGACCGCTTGGCGGAAAGCCGTTATCGTGAATACCTCACGTGCTGGCGAATCTAACCAAGCGAGACAGCGGTATGAAAGTTTGGCGCGCGATCGCCGTGACGAGCTCCATGTTGGTCGTAACAGGAGTGTGCGCAGCGCAGACACCGCTTGCGAACACCGGCGAGCGTGCGGTGGATGCAACAGTCGGCAACCAGGTTCTTCAGCTTCGCTACCTGGCTCCCTCGCCGTTCATCTCGGTGGGGAACAGCGATCTTGATTTTGGAGCGTTGCTCACCGAGAACCGCGAGTTCGTAGCCTCCGCCGCCTGGATGTTCGATACCGACCTGCCGATACCGAGACTGCGTTTGCAGGTCGGTCCGCAGGCGAATCTGGCGTGGCTCGCCACGGGCAGCAAAACCGACGTGTTCGCCCTGGCGGTTGGCGCGGGCGTGCGCTACGAATTGATTCGCAGGTTAGGTTTGTCGGCTTTCGGCAGCGCCGCATATTCGCCCGGCGTGCTCACCTTCGGTTCCGCTCACAATATGTACGATTTCACCGCCGGCGCGGAAATCCGCCTTGCGGGCCGCTTGTACGCCATGGGCGGCTACCGCTGGTTCAAGTTCACCCTGGTGAACGAGCCGGACGAGCGCCTGGTGAATGAGGTGTTTGCCGGAGTGAGATGGCAGTTGCAATGACGACTAATGTTTGGCCGTACCCGGCTGCGCCTTCTTTCGATGTTGCTCGGCCAACGCCCCCGACGGGGTCACCGAGGCCACGGCAACCGCAACTTTGTTCTTCCATCCCGCCACCACGTCACCTTCTCCATCCATCATCGCCCTGAAGCCGATCTTCGCAACTTCCGCCGGATCCATCTTCTCCTCGACTCCTATCCTGGTATCCATCATGTCGGCGCGCTTGAAAAACTCCGTTTCGGTCGCGCCCGGCATCAGGCAGGTCACCGACACTCCGCTGTCCTGCAGTTCCTTGCGCAGCGCCCAGGAGAATGAGTCGATGAATGCCTTGGTGCCGTTATAGACCGCCTGGTACGTACCCGGCATGAAGCCTGCGATGGAGCCCACGATCAGGATGCGGCCGTCGCGGCGTTTACGCATGTCCCGTCCGACCTGATGTATCAGGGCAACCGTCCCCAGGATGTTGGTGTTAATGACGTGCAAGGCCTCCGGCAGAGACTGGTCCAGGAAGGCGCCTCCCAACCCGTGACCGGCGTTGGCGATCAATACGTCCACCGGGCGTCCGCCCGCGCTCGCGTAGAGTTGGGCGACGCCATCGGCCGTCGCAAGGTCGGTTTCGACTGCGCGAACCTTCACGCCCACGCTGGTCAGCTTTTCGGTTGCCTCCCGCAGCGGGCGGTCCGCGGCGATCAACACGTCCATGCCATGATGGGCACATTGTGCAGCTAACTCGTAGCCGATGCCGCTCGAGGCACCCGTAACGATGGCCAGTGGCGCCGTTTGGGTCATGGTAATTCTCCGCTAGGGACAGTCTGAAGAACTGACGATGCGATGTTCTAACACCCCGTTTTCGCCCCGCGAGCGATCAACTTTCACCAAATCGAGAGATTTGGTTGGATTGCGATCGGTTGATGAGGCTATTTCG
>Ga0105240_10008414_pt1 | contig 14761 bp, 14 predicted proteins | sample KBSC54metaG_FD_80426 | JGI IMG/M metagenome (GOLD analysis project Ga0105240, IMG submission 80426) | Corn rhizosphere microbial communities from Kellogg Biological Station, Michigan, USA - KBS C5-4 metaG | ecosystem: Host-associated > Plants > Roots > Rhizosphere > Soil | place: Michigan, USA... | reverse complement strand
GGTTATGGATGTGGAAGGGCCAACTCGTTCGACGACCAATCTCCAGAAGATCCGCCGAACAAAATGCCGCCGCCGTTAACTCCTAAACTCGACGGTGCCCCATTCAAGCCCGGTCTTGGCTTGAGTGGGGGCCTTTCGAGTCACTGACATTGGGGCTCGATTTTGCACGTCAAGACAAAAATTTAAAGTTCATCGCTGATCCAGGCAGCAAATCTATGGCGACCATCTCTCTCTCAAAGAAACAACGTGAAGACCTGCTCAAAACACTGAAAGCCCGTTTTGAGCACAACATGAACCGCCACAAAGATGTTCCATGGCCCAACCTGCAAGCCAGGCTAGAAGCCAATCCTGACAAATTATGGTCGCTGAATGAAATGGAAAGAACGGGCGGCGAACCAGACGTAGTGAGTCATGATAAAAGAACCGGCGAATACATCTTTTATGATTGTTCCGCCGAATCTCCGAAAAGCCGCAGGAGTCTTTGCTACGACCGCGCCGCGCTGGACGCGAGAAAAGAAAACAAGCCAAAAGGTAGCGCTCTGGACATGGCAGCCGCCATGTCCATTGAGCTCTTATCGGAAGAACAATATCGGGAATTGCAGAGACTTGGAAACTTCGATTTGAAAACGTCGAGCTGGGTGCAAACACCTTCTGCGATCAGAAAACTCGGAGGCGCTCTCTTTTGTGATCGCCGCTACGACACGGTTTTCATCTATCACAACGGCGCCGAATCTTACTATGCCGCCCGAGGCTTCCGCGGCTGCCTGAGGATCTGAACGAAGCATCCAGACTTCTCGGCACTGGCCCGGCAGCCTGCTGATTCAAGCCCTGGCTTGGCCTTGAACTTCCGAACCGGGCAGCTCTTCGCCTTCTTCGCCCTTGCTCGTCGGCCGATCTCTGCGGCCGAACACCGCTTCTGTGATCAGTTTGAAAATGGTTCGCCGGTTTTCCGCTGCCACTTTCAGCCATGCCAACTTTCCCAGCATGGGGAAATAGATACCTCGGAAACAAAGCCGCGCCAGGAAAATATTGATGCGATATCCAAGAGGCTGGTCATCCAACGCGTCGACAGCTTGCGCCAGGGCTTCGGCGCTGTAGGAGTGCGACCATCCATAGTTCACTTCCGCGTGCGCTTCTTCGATCGACATCTTCAGCGGCGTGTGCGCCATCGCGAACGGGATAAATTCCTGCCAATGTTTGTGCCTCGTCAACCGTCCCGCGGCCTCCAGACGCTTGTACAGCGGCGTAGCCGGCAACGGCGTCAGCAAGCCGAAGATCGGCAACCCCGGCGGCCAGGTGCGGACCTGCTCCAGCGTGCGCTCCGCCACTCCCGTAGTATCGTTGTCCATGCCAAAGATGAACGAGGTAATGGCATAAACATTCCGCTTGGCCAGCCGCTCAAGAACCGCCCCGTATTCGCCTGGCTTGTTGAATCCCTTGTTGACGTCCTTGAGATTCGTGGGATCGATCGATTCCATGCCGATGAACACCCACTTCCCCCCCGACGCCGCGATCAGATCACAGAGTTCTTCATCGCGCAGCAGGTTGGCGCTGATCTGCGCCACCCAGTGCACTTGCGCTTTCGCCGCGATGATATCGCGCAACAGTGCCTTGGTGCGCTTCACGTTGATGGCGAAATTGTCGTCAATAAAGAAAACCGCGATCTGGCCTTTTTCTTTTCGTGCTCGCGACTTCAACAGCAGCAGTTCGTTGACCACGCTCTCGTTGGTCCGAAAGCGTATGGAATCGCCGAAGAATCCGGTCACAGTACAGAACTCGCATCCGTAAGGACAGCCGCGCCCCGACTCCACCGGAACGATGCGGAACGTGCCCCAGCCTTCGCCCACTTTCTTCAGCAGCGGGTAAACGACTTTCGGCAAAAGATTGAACTGGTGCAGGTCAATCTTGTCCCACGGGATCATCGGATAATTCTTCAGGGAGGGCTTGCTCTCTTTCCCCGCGGCATCCACCGGCGCATAGATCTCTTTCAGCTCACCTCGAGCTGCATCGTTGACGATCACCGGCCAAGTATCATCGGCTTCCCCCAGAGCGACCGCATCGGCATGTCGCGGACCGCCATCCCGGCCAAGCGCTTCGTCGGCCAGTTCGGTCACGTGCGGCCCGCCCATCACCACCGGAACTCCCGCCGCGCGAATCGCGTCCGCCATGCGATACGCCTTGGCGATCATGCGCGTCATCGCCCCAATACCCACCAGCCCGATATTGTGCTCGCGCACATATTGCGCCATCTGCCCTTCATCCATGGGCTGCGCATTGCCGTCAATCAGAATCACTTCGTGTCCGGGAGGGGTGAGCGACTGCAGGAGGAACATCCACAAATGCGGCATGAAATTGCGGGTGACCCCGTTGTCGGGGTTATAGAGCAAGATTCTCAATGACAGCTCCTCCTGTGATCGTTCGTAAATCACGCCGGGCCGTCACGAGCGAGGCCACGAACCGCGCCAAGCCAGTGGAATGCGTACGGATGGCCTTTTCCCCAGTCTCAACAGATTCTACACCGTTGAGAGAAAAACTGGGAACGTAGACATTTTTTAAACTCCCATTACTGCGAAGTTGCCACCTTAAAGCTCGCCCTGCATAGTTCTATCCTGCGCGTTACGTCTCGACTTCAGTGCCCCACTCCAGCATGGTTTTGCCTTGAGTGGGGCTTTTCACTAACGCTGGCAGCGAATTTTCAACCCCGATTATCTCGACTCTTGGGCATGAAACCCCGCGCATCCTGCAATTTACACTCATCTAATACTTTCGAATGTGCGGACCTGTCACATCCGCACAATCTGAGATTTACTCGGTTATCGTCAGCATCCCGCCCGTCACTGTGTACACGGTCTTGGAATAGCGTAAGCGGACATACTGACAGGTTGTGGTCAAACTCAGCGATCCCTTGAACGGAATTCCCGCCGCGTCCTTCCCGTAAAACTGGGCATACAAATTTCCGCATGATCCCACAGGCTGCGTCGTCACACTGGCGCAGACTCCGTTTCCAAATATGCCGCCATTTAGAAGCACGAATCCCAAAGCCTGGGTTGCCTGGCCGCCGCAACTTGTTCCGTAGCCAGACTCGAAAAATTGACTTCCGCCCATGGCCCCAAAGCTGATCCGCGTCGGGGTGGTAGCAGTTCCGCTTCCTCCGGTCACTGGATGCGAACTAGTAGTTTGAGCGAACAACGCTAAAGACATCAGCAAGAAAAGCAGGGGGAGGGCCTTGCGCATTTCGTGTCGCCTTTCGATTGAAGTTCATGACTCTCATCTACGGCGTCGTGGCGCGCGCTAAGCGCTTTCTATTCTGCACGGTCTTAAACCCAACTTTGAATACGTTCTTTCCTACATCTCGCAAGGCTCTACTCCGTAAAGTCCTGTAGAACGTCTGAGTAAAATGGACGCCGCAGATTGCCTTGACCGTCCAAAAGAAGACCTGACGGAAATTTGTACTCGAATGAATTGGATGTCCCTGAATCGGTGCCCCCACTCAAGCCGCCCCTGGCTTGAGTGGGGATTTTCATAAACGGGAAAGAAGTTGTGCTCGAATGCGCAACCACAGCCGCGTGTAGCATTCCAGAGCAGTTCACATGCGAGGAGGAGGAACGATGTCACCCAGCCAAGGAACCGCAAAAGTACGAACCGTAACCCTGCACATGGTTTCCAGTCTGGACGGCTTCATCGCCAAGCACGACAACAGCGTCTCCTGGATGGATACTCCCGGAAGCATCTACGAACCCGGCGTTTCCATCTCGGAGGAAGAAGTTTCGACCTTCCTCAAATCCATAGACTGCTACGTGCTCGGTTCCCGCACCTATGAACACGCGCTTGAATTGGGCTGGCCTTATGGCGATACGCCAGTCGTAGTGGTGAGTTGCCGAGAATGGCCGCCGGCGGGCACAAGGAAGACCATCGAGTTCTATTCCGGCGATCTCAAGACACTAGTGGACGAGAAACTCGCGCCTCGATATCGAAATATCTGGCTGGTAGGCGGCGCCATGTTGTCGCAGCGCTTTCTGGAATTGGGTCTGGTGGGCGAAATCAGGTTAACGATTGCTCCCGTCCTGTTAGGCGCAGGCCTCCGCCTGTTCGACGGTTCCCTGAAGGAGAAAAGGTGGGACCTGAAAAACGTAGTCGCCTATAAGAACGGCTTCGTCGAACTCTCCTACGCCGCCCCATGGGCGTGAACGTCAAAGCGATGCGCAGACTTACGAAGCTTTTTTCAACAGGCGGGAGCGATGCTGTTCCTTCATCTCCTCAACCGAACGAACTCGACCGCCAAGACGTGCCAGTAGGGTGAGTTCTTGCTGGATCTCCAGCAGCCGTTCTTGCCGTTGCCCGTGAGCAACATGCGCTGACGCATCTTGTCCCCGTTCACGTCGATACCGCTCGTTCAGTTCTTGAAGTTGTGCAATCTCGGACCGAAGCCCGGCAATCTTTTCGCGAAGTACCTCGAGATGCTCCATCTGTTAAGAATAGCATCCGGAAAGATTCCGCGTCAGGCGGCGCATTCAAGCTCGGGCATCCCTAAGCGTGCGAATCGCAGCAGGCAGGTATTGGGCGAGCGAACACGCGGGAGCATGTCAGCGAAGACCGCATGGAATTTTTGAGGAATTTGGCTGCCCCCCAGGGATTCGAACCCCGATAACCTGCTCCAGAGGCAGGTGTCCTAGCCGTTGAACGAGGGGGCAGCGAGTCGATGTGAGCCACGTGCCTTCTCGATTCTATGGTGCTGGGCGAAGTGCGGTCAATACGCGTTGCGGCCCACACAATACTCTGGGCGGCGGTAAAATTAGTTGAGCTCCACGAGGAATGCATGTCGACCGTCATTGAGCATCTCCCCACTACTTCCGAATATGCAGAGATCGCGCGCCGCCCGCTCGAGGCCGAGCGCTGCGCCCTCGTCGTCATCGACATTCAGGAGAAATTGCTTCCGCCAATATTCCAGCGAGAGCAACTGGTGCGGAATTCGCAGCTGCTGATCCGCGCCGCGGGTATTCTAAAAATTCCCGCACTGGTGAGCACCCAGTATGCCAAGGGTCTCGGCGGCACCGTGCCTGACATCGCTTCCCTTCTGCCCGGAGTCGACGCCATCGACAAGACTCTGTTCTCCTGTTTTGGCAGCGACGTCTTCTGCAGCGTGCTCAAGCGCTTGCCCGGCCAGCGCAACACCTTATTACTATGCGGCATGGAGAGCCACATATGCGTAACCCAGACTGCCCTCGCCGCCCTGCGCGAAGGCTACGTGGTTCACGTCGCATCTGACGCCGTGAGTTCGCGGACGGAATGGAATTGGAAGATCGGGCTTGATCGCATGCGCGCTGCCGGCGCCGTCATCTCATCCACCGAGATGATGATCTATGAATTGATGCGCGCCTCTTCGTCGGCGGCATTCAAGGAATTGTTGCCCCATCTGAAAGGATAAGTTTCGAGTTTCCGGTTGCGGGTTTCCCGGCGTAATTTTGAAACCTGAAATCTGAAACTCGAAACTGGGCTAACCTTCCTGCTCCTTCTTCTTCACCCGCACAACTGTGATCTTCGCGAAGCCTTCGTCGAACGACGGGGGCTTGAGCTTCGCCGCCATCCGGCGCATCACGTCCTCGGGGACCACGCGATCGCGGCGCTGGTGCCGGTCGATGCAGACCTCCAGCGGGACGTCGAAGAAAACCGCGTGCACCTCGTACCCATAATCTTTGGCCAGCTTGATCCAGTGCTGACGTTCCTGCGGAGTGAGGTTGGTCGCGTCCACGTAGTTCATGGGGCGCTTCGCAATCAGCCGCGCCTTTAACATCGAACGCAGATTCGAAAACACCAGGTCTTGGAAACGCTGCTCGCGCACATCGTCGAACAGCAACGAGCGGACCATGTCGCTGGAGAGCGGAGTCAGGTTGTGGCGCTTGAACCACGAACTCTTGCCTGAGCCAGGCAGCCCAATGGCCAGAACCACGATGCCCTTGGGAGCACGCGGCGGCGCCACGGGTACTGCCGCGGGAACTGCTGGCGCTTGCGGGAGCGCACCTTCGGGCTGCGGCTCGGCTTCTTCGCCAGGCTCGGCAGATACTTCCGGACTCACGCCTTTGATGGCGGATGGGGTGAAGGCTTGAGCTACGGCTTGCTCGCGGCCGCGCCCTCCGCGTCCACGGCCACCGCGACGGCGACGTCCCCTGGTAGCCCCGCGGCTTTGCGGCGTTCGCTCGCTGGTCTTCCCAGATGTAGATCCAGTTGTAGCTTCAGCTTCCGGCGGCGCTTCCAGTTCAGGCTCGGAATTGGTGGGCTGAGGCTCGCCGTGGACGGCCTCCACCGGTGCTGCCGAAGGCTCCTCAGCGTCGAAATACGCGGGTTGCAGGGGCGGAGGCGCAGCCTCGCTTCCCTGCTCCGGAGTCTTCTTTTTGCGGCGCTGTAGGCGATCGCGCATCCATTTACGCATGTTCAGGCTTGTAACACAGATGACCGGACTGGGGCAATGCGCGCACGCTGTTTCGAACCACCAAGTTCACGGCCCGCACGCGTGACATTCCGGCTTATAGAATGAGGCTCATATGCCAAGCCAAGTCCCGGCCGCGATCCATGCTCAGAAATACCTCTCGCTCACAACCTTTCGCAAGACTGGAGCGGCAGTGCCCACCCCCGTGTGGTTCGGAGAACAAGACGGCAAGCTCTACGTCATGACCCGCAGCGACATGGGGAAGGCCAAGCGGATTCGAAATAATCCGCAGGTCAAGGTCGCGCCCTGTACGATTCGGGGCAAGGTGACTGGGCCGGAATTCGCTGCCCGGGCTCGCATCCTTCCTCCGGAACAGCATCGCAGCGCGCGTCAGACACTGGATCGCAAGTATTGGATGGCTCGCCTTCCCTGGATCTGGCGCAGGACGGATACTTACATTGAGATCAGCTTTGAATGAAGTTTCGAGTTTCAAGTTTCCAGCGAGCATCTTGCACCTGAAACTCGAAACCTGAAACCTGAAACCTGAAACTTGAAACTCGAAACTCTGTTCCGCCTACCAGGCACCCGTAGTCAGGTACTCGTGAATGGAGTTGGCGGCGCGCCGTCCCGCTCCCATCGCCAGGATCACGGTGGCGCTGCCTGTAACGATATCTCCTCCGGCGAATACTCCTTTGCGCGTCGTGCGCTGGGTTTCTTCGCTGGCCTGAATGTATCCCTTCCTGTTTGTGACCAGTCCCGGAGTAGTGCTTTGCACGATGGGATTGGCGCTGGTGCCGATCGCGATCACGGCCACCGACAAAGGAAGATCGAATTCTGAGCCCTGGATAGGAACCGGTCGGCAGCGGCCGGAAGCATCGGGCTCGCCCAATTCCATGCGCACGCAACGCGCGGCCGTGAGCCATCCCTTGCCGTCGGAGAGAAATTCGATGGGCGCGGTCAGCATCTGGAAATCGATGCCCTCCTGCCGGGCGTGGTGCACTTCTTCGGCCCGGGCGGGCATTTCCGCATCGCTGCGACGGTAGATCACGTAGGCCTTGCGCGCGCCCAGCCGCAGCGCCGAGCGGATCGCGTCCAGCGCTGTGTTGCCGCCCCCGATCACTGCTACATCTCTTCCCTTCAGGTCGAGCATGGGCTCGTCATACACGGGAAACTTGTACGCTTTCATCAGGTTGATGCGCGTGAGGAATTCATTGGCGGAGTACACCCCGTTCAGATGTTCTCCGGCAATATTCAGGAACTGCGGCAAGCCCGCGCCCGTCCCGATAAACACAGCGTCGTAACCCTCTTCTTCCAGGAGTTCGTCAATCGTTACGGTGCGTCCCACCACGACGTCGGTCTCGAACTCAACGCCCATCTCGCGCATGTAGTCGATCTGCTCGCGCACGATCTGCTTGGGCAGGCGGAACTCGGGGATGCCGTAAACCAGCACTCCGCCGATTTCGTGCAGTGCCTCAAAGACGCGCACCTTGTGCCCCTTCTGAATCAGGTCTCCAGCGACGGTAAGGCCGGAAGGTCCGCTTCCCACCACGGCGACTCTCTTTCCTGTAGGCGCAACGTTGGGAACGACGTGTATGCCCATCTTCTGCTCGTAGTCGGCGACGAAACGTTCCAGGTACCCGATTCCCAGCGGCTTTACTTTCTTTGAGAGCAGGCACTTCCCTTCACACTGATCTTCTTGCGGGCATACGCGGCCAGTGATCGCGGGCAGCACGTTGGCTTCGCGGATCTTCGCCGCAGCGCCCAGGAAATCTCCCGCCACGATGAGCTCGACAAACTTCTTCACGTCGATGCCCACCGGACAATTGTCGGTGCAGGTTGGCTTGGCACATTCCAGGCAGCGCTTGGCTTCCTGCTGCGCCAGTTCCGCGCTGTAACCGAGATTCACTTCTTCGAAGTTGTGCGCCCGCTCCTCTGCCGGCTGCTCGGGCATCAATTGCCGCGGGATCTTCATGCGATCTTTCGGTGACACCGGGTTCCTGGATTTCGTTGCGGTAGGGCTCATGCTTGCGCTCCTTGCGGCGCGGTCACTGCGCACTTCCCCGCTTCGGCCGATTTGGAGTCTCGATACTCGGCCAGGGAACGCTGCTCCGCGTCGCGGTACATGGTGTTGCGCTGTACCAGCACGGAGAAATCCACTTTGTGCGCGTCGAACTCGGGGCCGTCGACGCAAGCAAACTCGCTCTTGCCGTCGATCAGGACGCGGCAGCCCCCGCACATCCCCGTGCCGTCAATCATGATGGGGTTCAAGCTGACCACTGTGTGGATGTTCTCTTTGCGGGTCATCTCCGCCACAGCCTTCATCATCACGATCGGCCCCACAGCGATGACCAGGTCGATTCGTGTGCCGTTCTCAATCAGCTGGCGAAGTTTGTCGGTGACGAAGCCCTTGTCGGCATAGCTGCCGTCATCGGTCGTGATCATCACCGCGTCGCTGACGGCGCGCATCTCTTTTTCAAGAATGACCAATTCCTGATTACGTGCCCCCACAATCGAGAGCACGCGATTGCCCGCTTGCTTCAGCGCAGCCGCCGTGGGATAAGCCATGGCCGTGCCAACCCCGCCGCCTACGACAACGACGGTGCCGTACTTCCGAATTTCAGAAGGCTTTCCCAGAGGGCCGACCACATCGAGAATCGCGTCGCCGGTTTCGAGCGAGTTGAGCAGGTGCGTAGTCTTCCCCGCGGCCTGCACCACGATGCTGATCGTGCTGCGCTCAGGATCGGAGTTCTCGATGGTGACCGGAATGCGCTCGCCTTCTTCGTAGATCCGCAGGATGACGAACTGTCCCGGCTTCTGTTTGCGCGCGATCCGCGGCGCTTCAATCACGAATCGCTTGATGCCCGGCGCAAGAAATTCCGCGTGGATGATTTTGAACACAGGCGCTCCGCACCGGGGAAAATGACAGATTTCCCCGACCCATGATTGTGTTCGGAATCACAATGGATGGGCTGTGATCTCCGTCACAAGCCAATGTGCGGAGGACTTACCGGAGTTACCGCTCCCGGGAGTACCCCAAACTTCGGCGAGCCCTGGTTCGCCGCCGTGTCATGCGTGGTGGACTGCTAGCGCGGCATCCTCTGCCGCATAATCGAACTGTGCCATGAGAGCGCCGGCCGGGGGATTTTCTCGTTCCCAACTGATTGTCCGCCGGATTGCCTCCTCAATCGGCACCGGTTCCTGGTATCCAAGCTCCTTGCGGATACGCGCCGAACTTGCCGTCCAATGCTGGGCGGCGTTGCCGGGCTGCAGTAGATGCCGCGGTGTGCGTTCAGGCGGCAGCGCGACAAAGTTTCCATCCCACCGCATCTCGGCGGCGATCTTTCTCGCCCATTCCAGTTCGCTGAACGCTGGCTCCTCGCAGACGTTGTACACACATCGCGCGGCGCGTTCATCCGTCGCCGCCAGCGCGATGGCCGCGCTTACGTTCTCGACATAGCCCCGCGGCGAATGCCATCCAGCCAGCGTCTCGGGAAAAATGATGTGCCGACGCCCGTCGACGATGCGCTTCACCACCGGATAAAAACGGCGCAGCAAATCGCCGGGTCCATACACCATCGGAAGCCGCAGCACCGTACCGGGAAGCTTGTGATCGCTCATCACCACGCGCTCTGCCGGAATCTTGTCGTAGTCGTCGGTCACCCAGGCGAAAACCTTTCGCAGGTGCTGCATGCTCTCCGCCGGGTAGGGATGCAGACGGCGCCTCAGTTCCGACTCTTCCGTAAGCGGCACCTCCTGCAACGGGCCATTCTCGGTGCCGTGCGAAATACCCACCGCGCGGTACACATCGATGCTGCTCAGCATGACCACGCGTCGGGCCGTGCCCCGAAAGATGTTCATCAGCTCTTCCGCCTGCGGGGCCGAACTGATGACGATGTCAATCACAACGTCGGGAGCAAAATGCCTCAGCTCCTGAGCGCTCGCGCTGAGTTGGTTACGGTCACCGCGAATCTCTTCAATCCCAGAGGGCAAGGCCCTCGTGCCGCGGTGAAAGACCGCCAGCGTATGCTCTTGCTGCTTGAGTGCGGCCACCACGAACCGCCCAATGAAGCCATTCCCGCCAATCAGAAGGATGCGCATAGAGAAGATCAAATCATCACAAGAAAACGCATCTCGTGCCAGATAATTCTCTTGTTTTCACAACCCCGGCTGAGAAGAAAAAGACATGTGAAAACAAGACGGGCGGCCGTTGCAAGTTTTCAGCTATGCTGTATGCTTTCGCGCTCGCTCCACCGAGGGCTGCGGTTACGGAAGGAGATCCGACCATGGCGTCATTATCAGATGCACGGGTCCGACAACTGCTGGACGGCCGGTACATCGCGTCCTTTGCCACTCATAACCCGAATGGTTCAGTCCATATTGTTGCTGTGTGGTTTTGGTTCGATGGGACTGACATCTACGTGGCTACCTCTTCGCGCAGCCGCAAAGCCCGGAACCTTCAGGCCAATCCCCAGGTCACGTTAATGATTGATGCGCGCGACCCCGCTGCGTCCTACGGAGTCACAGTCGCGGGCACCGCCCAGGTGCTTACCGGGGAGTCGTCCCGCAAATGCAACGCGGAGATTCATCGCAAGTATCTAAGCGGAGCTGCAATAGCGGATCCCAAGGTAGGCCCGGTGTTTGCTGGATGGGACGACGTAACGGTGCGACTCGCGCCAGAAAGTGTGATCTTTTGGGATATGCGCGACGCGGATCAGCAAGTCTTTGGGGGCGCATTCAAGAGCAACCCGACATACCTGTTGCCGCTCGCAAGGTGATCGGTGAAGATCGCCTGTTCGCAACGATAATGTACAGTGCCTCGCTTAATCCTGCAGAGGTCCAACTTGTGCGACGGTCTTTTGTCGGCCTCCTCACAATCTGCATGATCGCTGTGCTTGTAGCGTGTGGAGCTAGCGGCAATTCAGGATCCAGAACTACGACGATGACGGACCCGATGACGCCGTCAATTCCCTACTGCTTGGTGAAGTCGCAAGCTCCACTCGTGTTCTGTGCCGGTAGCGATGGCGGTGTAGCCCAGGGTTTGTTGCTGAAGTCGAAGAACTCGGTCATGTCGGGCATGGCCGCATCGCGTGCCGTGAGCGTCGGCAGTTTCCAGCGCGTTTCGATAAAGCGCAGGTACGCCGTGTAGTCCATGGGCGTATGCGAGACGAAGTTCTTCTTTGCGAAGGGCGAGATCACCATGTTAGGCACGTGTGATGGTGAAATCGCCGGGCACGTCGGCCGAGACCAGATCCACAGGTTTGATTCCGTCCGGATTCGGCACCGACATCGGAGGCAGATGGTCGAAGAACCCTCCGCCTTCATCGTGCGCGAAGAAGATTACTCTATCGCTCCATGAAGGCCCTTGCATGACGGAGTTAATAATTTTTGACGCAAATTGAGCGCCGGTCTGTACGTTGATGGGAACCTCGCCGAACTGCGGCTGCGCCGGATCGAAGTTGCTGGTGTGCTCGGAAAGGCCGTCGTGCAGCCCGGTTTCGATGAAGGCAACTCCCGGGAACTGGCCAGCCGCGGCGGCGGTGAAGAACTGATCGATGGCACAACTTTGGCCGATACTCCAGCCTCGCTTTAATAAGCGAAGTCCTGGAGATACGTGAACAGGTTCTTTTCTTCCGAATAGATCTTCCACGAGACTCCCGCCGCGTCCAGTTCCTGCCAGATGGTTTTGGCTGTAGTTTTCCAGGCCCCATGTAGGACAGCGTTGTAGGGACAGCCGCAGCGGCTGTCCAGGGCGAGCGCAGCTCCCCTGTCTTGCAGCTAATTCAGTGGCCAAACTGAAAACTCATTTGCTTTTGCACCCGAGTTGCAGAATGCGCGGTGCAGGGCTAGAATCCGCGCGGTAAATCATCCACTCAATTTGTTCGCCATGGAGGGCATATGAAAGCAAGAACGCGTGCTTTGACGGTAGCATTGTGTTTCCTGGCAGGGGCGATGTGCTTCGCCAGCGACGTACCAATGGGCACCTGGAAGCTGAACGAGGCGAAATCGAAAATCGCTGCTGGGGAACTCAAGAACCACACCGTTGTGTATGAGGCTGCCGGTGACAGCGTAAAAGTCACCATTGATGGCACCGCACCGGACGGGAGCGCTACGCACAGTGAGTGGACCGGTAAGTTTGACGGGAAAGACTATCCCTCGACCGGCAATCCGAATGAGGACACGCGGTCAGTAAAACAAGTGGACGACCGCACGCTCAATGTAACATCCAAAAAAGGCGGAAAGGTTGTTCTCACCGCCCATGTTGTGGTCGCGCCCGATGGCAAGAGCCGCACGGTCACAGTCAATGCAACCAACCCGCAGGGCAAGAAATACAAGAGCACTGCCGTGTACGACAAGCAGTAGCGGGTATGTTCGAGTACTGCTATCGGGGTGATGCCCTTCCGTTCACGTCTGAACGGGAGGGCATTTCACTAACGGCCGATCCCGACAATTTTGTACACCAGCAGAACGGGAACTAAATCAAAGCCACGAGCGCAGTCAATAGCAAGGCCCAGGCGATTCTGGCAGTCACCTCAAAAACTTCTTTCCAGTGATGCGCGCACAACGCTGAGTCTATGCGTTTAAGTCAGCCTTGGGTTTGAATATCACGCCCTGGCTCTTCTTGCTGTTCATGACCACTCTGAGCGGGTCGGGAAAATGCAGGTGGCGCACGCATTCCTGTTCCTCGATGGCGGGCTGGTCGGCCAGCCATTCCCAATCGACTGCACCTTCTCCTGCGTCGGGATTCACCGTGAAATAGCCAACCTGAAACGCGGTGAGGTTCTGAAAAAAGTGGCTGCCTTGCGAGGGCGTCACGCGGAAATCGCGGAAGCCCGCTTCCACGATGGCGCGCGCTCCGGAAATTTCGTCCCACTCGACCGGGATGCCGAGCCAGGGATCGTTCGATCCCCAGCGGCCTACGCCGATCAGCAGGTAGGGGCGGTTCTCGGCGTTCAGGCTGGCGTTGAAGTGAGCCACCGCCTTCGCAACCTCCTGACTGCGGCTTCTCTCGAAACGATGCGAATCCACCACCACGATGTCATGCAGATTTTCGATGCGTCCGTTGCCCAAAACTTTTGTGCTGCGGCAGAGCACCTGGGCGGGATCAACGTCTTCGATCGCAAGGTCTTGATGATCGCGCGCCAGCGTCAGCGGGCGGATCTGTAGGAATCCGAAATCGGCGGGCTCTTCTCCCCGGGGCAGGCGGACGGCGAACTCGATCTCCACCGGATTGCCCAACGCCTCTTCTCCGGCTCGCACCAATAATTCCAGAATCTGCGCCAGAGGAAACATGCCCAGCTTCAGCATGGGGGCGAACGTCACCACGCGGGCGCCGGGACGGCTCAGCCCGTCGTAGACGGCTTGATTGTCGGCGGAATAGGTGGATGCGACCGCGTGCAGAGTTCCATCCTTCTCGGCCACATCGAGGCCGAAGCGCGCTTCCCGCAGGTGACCCGGCCCCTCCGGCGGAACGGCGTCGAGTTCGAGCGCGCAGAACTCGGTTTGCGTGTTGGCGAGAATGTCTTCCACGGAAGAAAACTGCAGCAGGTTCTTGGGATAGCGCGGACAGAACATCAGGCACTTGCCGCCATCCACTACCGTGCGTCCCAGGCCCAGAGCCACCGCCGCGATGCCATCGTCGAAACTCATGGGCGGCACGGGATAAAAGTTGTGGGAGCGCACCACTCCGGAAAAATCGGGATAGAAGCGTTGCCCGTGCAGCGTGCCGACCACCTGCTGCAGGATCACTGCCATCTTTTCTTCTTCCAGGCGGTACGGCGTCGCACGGACGTACGATTTCGCGTGCTGGCTGAAAGTGGACGCATAAACGCGCTTAATGGCCTCCGACAGCTCGTCCAGGCGCGCGCGCGATCCGCCCTGCTGGTTCCCCAGCATGAATGTTTCGTACACGCCGGTGAACGGCTGGTATTGCGAGTCTTCCAGCAAGCTGGAGGAGCGCACCGCCAAGGGATAACGAACCTCATCAAGAAAGGCTTGCAGGTTCTCGATCAGCGGAGCGGGCAGGGGAGAATCCAGGAAGCGCTGCTGGATTTCGTTGTCGTCGTCGCAGTGCAAGGCGAAGTCGCCCAGATTATTTTCAGCGAGGAACTGGTCGAACATGTCGGTCGCAACCACGACCGCGGGTGGTACGGTTATACGAACTCCCGGGAAGCGCTTGGTGATGCGGCGCGTGCGCAACAGATGCCGCACAAATGCCAGCCCGCGAGCTTTGCCCCCCAGCGAGCCGGAACCAATGCGGAGGAAACTAGACTGCGAGGACTTGAACGTGTCCGCCTTGAAGTCGCCGATCAGGACTTCATTCTGCTCGCGGCGGTAGTC
>Ga0105240_10008413_pt1 | contig 14762 bp, 19 predicted proteins | sample KBSC54metaG_FD_80426 | JGI IMG/M metagenome (GOLD analysis project Ga0105240, IMG submission 80426) | Corn rhizosphere microbial communities from Kellogg Biological Station, Michigan, USA - KBS C5-4 metaG | ecosystem: Host-associated > Plants > Roots > Rhizosphere > Soil | place: Michigan, USA... | reverse complement strand
GATGAATACTCTGCGGCGCAACGATGTTCGCGGGCCGATTGACGATAACCGATGAGACATGAAGCTCGAGTGAGGGGAAGCCGTCCTGCTTCTGGAGAATCAACGTAGGAAATTGCACGGTGCCGAATCGGCGGTAGTCGCGATACTCCGTCTCGATGAGCATGTCTCCGACTAACGACTGCTCAACACGTGAGCAGACCCGGACCACCCGCCCCGAGTGGTCCAGGAAGCCCTCGATAGGTCGGCCCTCGAGGCGAAAGGAAGTTTTCCTGCCGCCTCTTGCGTGTCTTACGGTCGCGCGCGCGTTTCTTGCAGCTTTGAGGAAGCCGTGCGGCGTCGACCACAGGAAGAGTGTGTCTTCAACGCGGCTTTCGGGCGCGGGTATCGGTCGAGGCGAACCGTTCGGTCCGGCCCACGGCGTGCTTCCGGCCTCAGGCAGCGTCGTCGGCTCAGCAGGTCCCGCGCCGCCGGGCGCAGGAACGGGCACGGGATCATTCCAGGCAACACCTGTGCTAAAAGCGTGGACCTGCGGCAGTTCGCCCGTGAATGGGACGCCACCGCCAGGCGGCATTCGCTCTCCGGACTTGCGCATCGTTTCAATGCGCATGGTTCCCGCAGAGTAATCGAAGAGGGCCTTGTACAAGGGCATGGCGATACGCGGCCAAGCCATCTCTGGCGTGAAATTCTGTCCGACAGTAAAGGTAGCGCCGGATCCGACGATGCTCAGCGTACGCACACTCTCCGCCCCGATGGCATCTTCAATCGCAGAAGGGAGAGCATCGTTTGATGCTCTCCAAGTCTCGACGCCGACCGCAAGGCCGGCCACGGCTTTCAGCACGTCGCGCCGCCGAATCATTGACGTCAGCGGCGCGGAGCCGGCTGGAAGAGTTCAACGAGGTTGCCCGAAGGGTCTTCGAGCAGAATTTGTGATCCGCCCGGACCGGTAACAACGTCGTTGCGGAATTTGAGACCCTTGGCGCGGAGCTTTTCGACCTCAGCTTTGAGATCGTCGACCACGAGTTCGAATCGGTTCCAACCGCCAGGTTCAGGATGTGTTCCATCTGGCATTGCTCGTCCCGCTGAACTGTTCTCGCCGCTCAGCAGCAGCCTCAAGCCGCCTCGCTTCACATCAGCGAAGGCCGGCGCGGCATTTGAAACCTCACTGAAACCCAGGTGTGTCGTGTACCAGTCGACGGACGCCTGGACGTCGTTGACCATGTAACGGACATTTACAAGTTCCCCGGCCATGGCGCGCACCTCCTCAAGGTAGGCATTCGTCCCAATAACGACACCGCAACGCCAGAGGCTTCGTTTCCCAGACCACGGTCAATGTAATGGCCCATGCTGGGAAGAGTTTCGGCAGTGCAGCCAACTGAGACGAGCTGATGATCAGCACGGCTCGTTCCTTTGGTTATGGCGGGGCGAGCCGAGTGAGCCGCGTCAAAAAAGATGCAGTCTGATTCACGGCAGGGAGAAACCTGCGGGGGCTGGCAGACTGTCCGATGTCGAGCGTCATGTCGTCTCAAACAGGCCCATAAAGCCGTAGTCCATATGTAGCTGCATGTGGCAGTGCAGGAGGCTGAGGCCGAGCTGATCGGCCGTAAAGTCGACCTCCATGGTCTGATAACCACCCAGCATCACCACGTCCTTCAACACGCCCGCGATGGGCGCGCCGGCGATCCGGACGAGCTCGAAGCGGCTGCGGTGCAGATGCATGGGATGGATGTCATCACTCGCATTTTTCATGCGCAGTCGGTAGCGAAGGCCCTGCCGCAAGCGCCAGGAGATGGGCATCGTCCTCATGTCGAAGGCTGTGCCGTTGATCGTCCAACGATTAAAGCCCTGGTCTGCCGCGTTGTCTTTGGCGAAGAGCATCTCGATTGTCTCAACGGGCGGGGGCGGCTCGCGCTCGCGGCTGGCAAAGCGCCGATAGTCCCACCGGAAGGGAGGAGGCGCTCGCCAGATAGGCTTACCTTTGGCGCCGGCGTATTCGACGATGATGCCCATGCCGTCCCTCCGGTCATCATCATCAAGGTCACCGAGCACCCAGACACCGGGATTACTCATTTCGACGACCGCGCTGATGCGCTCGGCGGTGCCGATCCAGAGCGCCGGCACTTCGGCGGGGTGTGGCACCGGGTTGCCATCGAGAGCGACGACTCTGAAGCGGTGACCGGGGAGGGCGAGGCTACGGATCTCCGTGGCGCTGCCGTTGAGGATGTGAAAGAGGACTCGCTCTCCACGCCGGACTCGGATCGGCTCACCGAAGCCAAGCTGGCGACCATTGATGGTGAAGATACGGTAGCCGACTTCGAATCCCTTCTTCATCCCGCGCGCAAGAGCCGTTTTCATGGCTGCCTCACCCTGCGCCTTGAGTCTCGAATCAAACGCCGAAGGAGAGAGAAAGTCGAGCGGCATGTCTCCTCCCTGGCTGAAGAAGGGCTCAAATTCCTTCAGCGTCAGAAACACCTCCCGGTCAAAAGAGCCGGGATCATGCGCGGGCTCTATGTAGAGCGGTCCGACTTCTCCTCCGTACTGGCCGAGGTCGAGATTGCTCCCTGCGTGCACGTGCGTGTGATAGAAGCGAAAGCCCGCCGGACCCGGCACGAAGGCCAGTCGTCGCACGCCGTGCGCCGGAATCCACGGAGAGCGCTCCTCCGCCGCCCCATCCACCGAGTCCGACACCAGTTGGCCGTGCCAGTGGAGCTGCTCAGGAACGTCTGTGTCGTTGTAGACATCGATGGTGGTCCTCTTGCCTTCCTTGAGACGCAGCAGAGGCCCCGGAAACTGTCCGTTGTAGGCTGTCACAGAGAGGAAGCGCTGCGGTCCGACCTCGATGAGCGCGGTACCGATGTGGATCGTGTTGTCCGCCGGAGCGCCGTCAGAAGCGAGCGCGAGCCTGCGGGCCGGCAGCTGGATGGAGAAAGCGGTAAGCCCGCTGGTTTTGAGGAACTCACGGCGATCCATACCGTAGCTCCTGAGCCGGAGATATCATCAACAGAAACTCAGTTATGGTGCGGATGTAAGCCCGCCGCCAGACGCCGTGTGGCCGCCCGTCAGCGTCCTCTGGACTGCCGCTTTTCGCGCTTTGCCGCCCGCTTCTCGCCGAATGTCTTCGCTGGCTTCTTCTTCGTCTCTTTCTTTCGTTCTACGCCTTTGCTCATGGGAATCTCCAGTTCAGAGGGTAATTCGAGTATACGTCTCCGCTGATTGGCAGGGTACGACCAGAGGACGCCGTTGCCAGCGACGGGCGCATGAACGGTTTCGTTAGCGAGCGGCGTTCATCCATGATTGCGGACGTGGTCACCGATCTCGAAAGCTCATGTCCGGTTCCTCAAATACCCGTCAAGCGTATGCCTGCGCGAGAAGGTGGGACCGGCTTATGACGCACTCAAAGCCGACCGTTCTAGCGCCATCACACCCCAGCGGGTCCGCTGCGGCCCCGCCCGGCCTCACGCGATTCCGACGCCCGAATGTCTCCTCGGGGTCGGGAGCGGTCCTACGACGTAGAGGGCGAAGGAAGCCGCGGGATCCCATGGCTTCGATATAGCACAGCCAGATAAGCTGCAATCACATCTGACGCCCGAGCGCCTCGAGTGCCGTTGCCGCTCCCTGGAACCCTGCCGGGCGTACGTCCGGCAGGGTCATTTCTCCTGTCCGGGAGAGTTTATCGCGCGAATCGGCCGAGTCCGAATCGCCGTAAAACGTGTTTGGCGGAAATGGCGGACGAATTGGACTTCGGCCGCGTGGGTGCGACGTCTGCAACCGATTCATCCGCCGTTTCCCCTACAGGGGTTGCCAGAAAGGCGTGGATGTTGCCCTTGTCCGGCCCGCTGCGCACGATTGCCATGCCCGAGATTTGTCCGCGGTCGTTGATCTTGTTAGCCATGACTGCAAATAGGTTTGAATTGGCTGGAAACTGCCTGTTGAGGTCTATCACCTGGTTGTCCTGCCAGATAAAGGCATGGGACCAGTTGCCGTTGGAGTCATAGTTGCTTCCCACTACCTGGTTCTTGTCGTTGATGCCAGTGGCTATGCCGCCAAAATCTCCCGGCAGAAGCTGGAGGCTCGTGAGTCTGCCATGACGCCAGATCGCGCCAGATTGGGTATTGCCGTCGGCACTGCCGACTGCCCCAGCAATTTGGCCTCGGTTGTCAATGCTATAGGCGATACCGCCGTGTCCGAGGTCAGGAAGCACGGAGACGGTGTTATTCTTCCATGATACGGCGTGCAGCGCCGAGACACACGTGCCCGAGTAGCCTACGGCCTCGCCTTGATCGTTGATCCAGAATGCAACCCCGTCCGGATTCTTATCTACTCTCGGAAGAGCGTGAGCTTTGCCGTTTTCCCACAACACCGGCAGGTCAGTCATATCGTTGGTTGTGTTGGGCAGGCAAGTGGAATCCACGGTCCCGTCTTCCGCGAACCCTACGACTTGTCCAAGGTTATTGATCGCGCTTGCCTGCCCGTTATTTCCACCGAGCGTCGGCAAAGCGCTCATTCTTCCGTGGACCGGACGAGCGCTTATGTTGGAGGGTTGCCACAGAAACGGGCGACACGTGCGGTGGGTGCCGAAGAGGCAAATGTCCTCGCCGTTCGGGTCCGGGGCCGCTGTTTCGGAATCGCCAACTGCCTGCCCCGAGTCGTTGATCTCACCCCACATCATCCAACTGTTCGGTCCTCCGAGCGTGCCAAGGTCGGTCTTGAATCCGTCGACGTCTATCAGTGCGCGTCCGCTTAGAATTGGCGCACCCGAGAAATCCACCTGCGTCGGAACGAGCACCCCAGCCATGATCTCGGTCCAGCCTTGATCGTTGAGGGCCATCGCGCAACCCAGATCGTCGTTCCCCTCACTGCCCAAGTCGGTAACGATGTACCTGACGTGAGCGGCCGCATCGCCGAAGCAGACCAGAGCCACGGTCGTAAGCAAGGGCATCCACAGGTTCCGCACGTCTCTAAGCGCATTCATGGGAGTTCTCCCGCTTTTCAGCTCATTTCTTGGGGTCATTGAGATCAGACTGCTCGTGGGTGTTGGTACGGGCTGCATTTCGCCCGGATATTCTTTCCGTAAGGCCCAAGAGTCCCATTGAGCCACTCGGGCATCGCAAAGCAGCCGATGCCGTTACCGCCTTTCAGGGCAGTATCATCGTTCTTGCCGAGCACCAAGACGGCAGCATGGTCAGCAATCGACTTCGGCGGCGCGCTGCGGGCCAGAGTGGCCTCACTCATCCGATTCACTGGAAGGTATTCCGCGCGGCGCGTTATCGTCACTTGGTCGGCCTGAGTGGGCGCCGACCGCGCGTCTGGAAGACCAACAGTCAGCGCGAACATGACGCACTGTGGGGTTGGTACCGCGGCCCGGGCTGTCTCCGGTCCCGAGTACGATGGTCGCTGGGCTTAAACACCACCATATGGTGAACTATCGATGACTGGTGCAGTCGTGTCAACCGACCGGTTGGTACACTCCGCAGCATTTCAGTCGTGATTGATTGATCTTTTCCGACAATAGTCCTGCTATCTTGACCGCGTGGCGAAAGAAGTCCTGCGGCGAACCTCTGTCTGCCTCATCCGTCAGCGCACAGTGGCTGCAGGCTACACGCGCAGCGGCTGAACGCGGGCCGCCGGGCCCGTGATGCATGCCGGGCTCAGGGCGTGCACGAACGCTGGGCGATGAGGTCATCGCCGCAGCCCACATCGATCGCGTGTCACTCCACGGGTATCTGGTCAACATCCGTGGAAACAACTACAGCATGCGCGTGCACCTGCCTGGGTATTGAGCGACAACTGACCCTTCCAGAGCGGCTTCAATACAACCGTATAGCCGGTCCTGGACCCGTCTTAGCTGATTTGAAATGGCGACCGTATCCCATGGACCTTGTTCAATCAAAATCAGAGCCCAACCGCCATGGGCTTCCGGGGTTGGTTGCGAGCAAAGCCCGGCACCCGCGGATCGCTATTCGCGTGTCTATCGAATCCTTAGGTCCAACTGGCCGTCATCTAAACCGGCCTCGCGATAGAACTTACGACTCAGCTCAAGAGCGCTGAATCCGTCTTCGAAAGCAGCGAATGTTCCGTTGACCGGTTTGTCTAGATAGACCAGTGCGCCGTCAACGACGAAGAAAATGATCGCCGGCTCTGGCGAATCGTCGGTGATGACGAGCGTGTGGGCTTCGCCAGCAGGCTCGTAGATGAAGGTACCAGGCTTTGCGAGCCAATCATGCTCGAGATACCTCCAGTGACCGCGTAGCGTAAACCCATGAACAGTGCCCGTGTGGTAATGAACGCCAAGTTTCGCCCCCGGCAGGCCTTTCAAGACAACCGTAAATCCGCCAGTCGTAACGTTAAAGCGGCACAGTTGCACCCAGACTCCTTCGGCATATGGTATCCATGGACCGCTATCTTCCAAGTTCACGTCGACAATGTAGTGTCCGCGGTCCTTTTGCCTCGGCTGGAGGCCGTCGTTCATGGTGCTGAAGGCGGCGATAGCCATGGATATACCTCTTCTGTTACGCACGGGAATAGTACGCTCAAACCGTCATCAGCGGCCATACGTTCCCGGCCGCTTAGGTAAATAGTACCGGTTGAGTCGGCGGCTCTGGTAATGTGGCCTGAACAACGGGTCCGGAGCAGGGCATTAGGCGGCAGCCGCCGCCAGGAAAAATCGTGTCGCCAAGTAATTGGCCGGTCGCCGGACATTCACAAAAGAGCTCGTCGAGCATTAGAAGATCGGTGCCGTCAAACAATCACAGCGTTCATTTCGTGTTAGTGGTCAAATCACACCTGCCCACTCACAAGAAAATGGTGGCTTTATGCTTAAATCATTCTTCGTTACGGCATCACTGACAGTTTTAGTGCTGGCCTCACGCGGCGCGTCACTTGGTTAGGCTTCAGAGGCCCAAAGGCATTGAATATCGGCTTTGTTCTGTATAGCAAGGGCGATGCGCCCGGAACGCTGAACGCGAGATGGACATACCAGAGCGTTTACAGCGGAAAAGGCTTGGCCACGGGAGGACCCAAGGAAGGCTTTGCCGGGCACTATCACGTTCGCTACTACGACGAGCATGGAAAGTTTTCGGACGAATATGACCTGGTCATCGAAAGGGCTGGGGCCTTCTATAACGCGTCGTGGATCACTAATGGCAAGGTCAGTGCTGGTGGCGTTGGCATGGAGGTGGAAAAGGGCTTAGCTATCGGATGGCGCAGAGTTGCTGACTAGCCCAAACGCGAGAGTTGCTGCTCATGTGATCTACCCGAAAGCGGCCATTGGTGACGGGCCGCTCAGGGTCGCGATCCGACGGCACCCGGCGGACCGGCCGGCTGCGGCCAGAAGCGCTCTTTCACCCGCGTTCCCTGATCTCCTCGATAGCGGTCATGCAATCCATCGCGGGACAACTCAGTTGCCTCGCAAAGTCCGATCCGCCGGTGAGAGGCCGGCCGGTCTCCCGGTGGGACTCGTTTCGCACCGGGGGCACGGCAGCGAGCTAAGTCAAGCTAAGGAGTGTTCGGTGCAGGGAGCACCGGGGTCCCCTGGTCATAGGCGCTTGCTACTACCACGTTGCAGTGGAAAGACGCCGAAAGGAGCGGGACGAACTGAACGTAGCCGGCGTTCTTGGCAGCCGTCAGCTCGCTGAGCGTCGTTATGTGCGTGATGTGGATGGTGTCCGTGAAGAGAACGACGATTGGTTCCCAGGGCACATTGAAGTCCCCACCCGTCGGCGGGGGCGCGGGAGGTGTCGCGAGAATGTGATCATGACCCCAGACACCGCCCGCCGGGTACACCGAAGGTTGCATCGTCTCCGCGAGACCGGCGATGGCAGGACCGTGATCCGGGCAGTTATCGACCGGCTGGTGCGCACAGTTAACTGTGCCGATCGCACCCGCCGCGCTGTTTGGATAGACGATCAGGTACAGCGGCGCCAGCGGAGTTGTGGACTTCAAGTTAAACGGCGCGCGGATCGGAGTCAGGAGAAAGACCACGTTGCCGTTAGCGTCGTTGTAAGCTGGCTCCAGGATGCTCTGCCCGAGCTGCACTTCGCCGCTGGGAAGCGGATCGGATGCGAGAGCCGATAATGGGAGTATTGCGCACAGAACCCCTGCGAGCACGCGAGGAAGCGCGCGGCGCGTCGTGACGAGCAGACTCATCATGGCTTTCCCCTCCCTATGCGGGGCGGGCACGCCATGATCCCTCGGTATGTCGCCCGTTGGTTGTGGATGAGAGCGGGTCCGTTCTGGTCCGGCGGCGAGAGTGTACTCCTGCTTGTCCGGCGTGCCAAGCCGAGCCTTCGGGTCGGCAATTGGAGGATGGGGTTTCAAACTACTAACTTAGAGTCCCGGGTTACATCGGACACCGCGCAGTACGGGTAGGTGTTACGTGCCTTGGTCGTTCGGCGCCGCCGCGCCGGTCACTCAACCTGGCGCCCGCGAAACATGGCACCCGCTGCCGCGTCGCGGGCGCGGGTGCGCGACCGCTTGGTGCCAGCGACGCAAAGCGGTGGCGTAGGTCGCCAACCCGGCGATCCGTCGGGCCTGACAGTCAAGTGCGGTCCGTTGCGCCAAACGGCCATCCGGATGTCCGCTTTTCCTCTCTGGCAGCCGAGATGACATGGAGGCTTGGACTGAGTTGCCCTAAATAGCGGTATTCTCACTGCGAGTGTTAGCTATGGCGCAATCCCCTCATCCGCCGCTTCCGGACTAGGCCCCAGTCATCCGTCCCAAGTATCGCGATAAAGCCGCACGAGATTCCCGCCGAAGAGTTTCTCAAGCCGGTGGCTCGTCCAACCGCGCTTCGTAAGATCCGCGGCTAGGCGCCGGAATCGGTCGATGCGATTGTAGTCTTGAACGACATTGATGACGTCCGGGCCGTCGCCGGGCGCGGTGTAACCCTCTGCATCGCGTTGTTCGAACGCTTCGCGCGCTCGTTTGCGTGCTTCGTCGTCGATGACGATCGGCAGAAGTGGACCGTCTGTCCCGATCGCCACATGATCTTCGCCGCCAACGTTCGCGATATGCTCGATGTGCCTGATGAGATCAGCGCCGGTTGGCTTCGATGAGGCGGCGAGATAGGGCATGAAGTAGACGCCAGTAACCCCTCCCTTGCGCGCGGTGGCGCGAATAGCCTCATCGGAGACATTGCGTGGATGGTCGTAAACTGCGCGCGCCCCAGTGTGACTGATGGTGAGCGGCCGCGTCGCGGCGGTAATCGCTTCTACAATGGTGCGTTCGCCGCCGTGCGCGAGATCGAGAAGTAGCTTTTCCTGCTCGATGCGTGCAATTGTTGCGTGTCCCAAGCGCGAAAGGCCGGCGTTTGCCGGCTCGAGCGCGCCGTCGCCGCTGAGATTGCGCAGATTGTAGGTCAGTTGAACGACTCTGACTCCGCGGCGCTTCAGCTCGCTGAGCCGGTCAAGGGCCGTCCCGATCATTGCCGTGTCCTGCGTCCTGTAGATCAATCCGATCTGGTCGGCCGCTTTGGCGCTTACGATGTCAGTTGCCGTGCGCACGATCCGCAAGCGATCAGGATTGGCGCGTACGATGGCATCGAATAGGCCCATGTATCTCAGGAGCTTGGGCCACGCATCGGGCTCATTGCCGACGGGTAGAAGAGTCTCATTGACGGCGGTAACGCCGGTCCGCCTCAATTCATTCCACGCCCGTTCGCTGAGGCGCGTCCGGCCATTCGGCGAGTAGGGATCAACAATCCCGCCGAGGCCGTCGATAATGATAGAGTGGTCATACCATGTCGATCCGACGGTCATCGGCCGCGCGAAAGCTTTCCGGACAACCAGGGCAGACGCGATGCCGGTCATGAGGGTACGGCGGCCAATGACAGCGACGGACTTCATGAGCCCCGGAACCTCGTAACGCAGCGATGATTGCAAGGATGGACATCGCTTATCGCCAGCAGTGAGCATGTAAAGGCCAGCCGAATCGGATGCGCGATGTAGATTTAACTAAGAGATAAAGGCCAAGTCAATGGGCACGAACACTGAAGGAAGGCTGCGGAGGCAAAGCAGGATGTTCGCCAATGCAATCTTGGTCCTGATCCTGACCCTCTGCTTCGGCATTGCGGTCTGCTTTTCCACGGCGCTGATTGCGCCGGCCGGCGACGTGCATGAGCTCACCCTGCGTCACGCGCTCTACTGGTTTCCGTCGCTCTTCTACCTTTGGGTCCTCGTGGCGATCAGGCGAACATTCCTCGACATCGCGGCCGGGGCGATGTTCGGACCCTCGATCGAGCGAGGCCTGCGGCACCTCGGCTGGTGCATGGTAGCTGGCGGAATCGCCGGCACCATCCTTGCACCATGGGTCCGTTCCGCCCCGCTCCCCGCCGGAGTGGTAGATGGACGCACTCAAATCTTCGGTATTGACGATGCCGATCTAGTGATTGCGCTGATCGGTGTCGCCGTATTGCTTCTGGCGCGCCTGCTGAGCGCTGCAGCGCGCACCCATGAGCGCAGCCTCGCTCTCGAAGCAGAACTAAAAGGCTTCATATAAGCATGCCGATCATCGTAACGCTGGATGCAGTGCTCGCGCGGAGAAACATCACGGCGCGCGAGCTCTCTGCCCGAATCAGCATCAGTGAGACGCAATTGTCGCTGTTCCGGTCGGGCAAGGTCAGGGGGATCCGCTTCGCGACGCTGGCGAGAATGTGCGAGGTGCTGCGCTGCCTGCCAGGCGACCTCCTCGACTATCGTCCAGACGTCAAAAGCGGTGGATCTTCGCGCCGGCGCGACGCTGCGTAGACCAGAGTATCGGCATAGCCGGCTTGACTTAACTTTAAGTAAGAATTAAAGTCGTGCTGCCCTCACACTTCTGGAGAACGGCGCATGAGTTTCATTGTTACCAGAGCGCTGCTCGTTGGTGCGGTCGCGATGCTGGCTTGCCCGGCAGCATTCGCACATGCCGACCGATCCGCGACACAAACTTCCACCGCTCGTTCCGCGGCTCTCGATCTTTCATCGCCTCAGCGAGCGATGGACACATTCTTCACGGCCCTCAATACGTTCGATGCAGCCAGTTACAAGGCGATGCTCACTGAGGACGCCACCTTGTTCTTCACCGGCCCACCGTTCCCAATCCATCGCGTGCAGGGTCGCGAGGAGATCATGAAACTAATCACTCCCCTGTTCGACAAGCTGCGGGCAAAAGGCACGAAGGGGACCGTCGCTCCCGAAGGTTTGGAGTTTCAGACCTGGGGTGACACGTCCGTAGTCACATTCGATATCCCCGTCGGGCCAGCGCTGGATCGAAGAACGTTCGTGCTCAGACGCCAGCATGGGCAATGGAAGATCGCCCATCTTCATGCTTCGGTTACCCGCGATGGCCCCGCGCTGCCCCCGAAGGGACCTTGATACCGCCTATCGGCGCATCAGCTACCGCCCCGATCAGATCGCTGTCGCGTACGACGAAAAGTCCGTAGTCGCCCATGAAGATTGCCGCTGTGGTGCTGTCCCTATTGTCCGTGGTAGCGGTCCGGCAGTCACATGCCGACCCCGCAGCCTCCGCAGCCGCCCTGATGAATCGCCTCGTCGGTCGATGGACGATGACCGGGAGGCTGGGTGGCAAGCGGACGATCCACGACGTCGCTGCGAGTTGGGTGCTCAAGCGGGAGTACGTGCGTTTCCACGAGGTGTCGCGCGAGCGCGGCGCTGACGGCGGACCGGCGTACGAAGCGATTGTGCTCCTCAGTTGGCACGCCAAGACGAGCGAGTTCATGTGTTTGTGGCTCGACAACACGGCAGGCGGCGGTCTATCGCCACAAGGCATTGCTCGCGGACCTCAGTCAGGAGACACGATACCACTCGTATTCACGCTATCGCAGCGTGAGTCGCTGCACACCACGTTTGCTTACGACCGGTCAGCCGATACCTGGCGCTTGACTATAGATGACATCACAGATGAGAAGAGCGACAGGTTCGGGGACGTTATTGGAGGCCAGATCCCGAGTAGGGGCCGCAAGAGCTTCAGCGTCGAGCTTGGGCAGCTCACAAACGACGAACAAAGTATGTAGCCGCAAAGCCCGGGCGGCGATGCGGCCGCAATTGAGATTGCGACGGGGCCTGAGAATGATTCGCCTAACACTACAAAGGGCTTCCCTTCTGGCAAAGCCGCGCGGGCGGCGTCTTCGTGCGAGGCGTAGCCCTGGGGCTGGTCGGGATAGCGCACGACGACCGACGAGACCTCTGGGCCGAGAGCAGCGATAAACGGGGCAAATAATTCCCCCGTGCCATCCATTCCGGGAAGCAAGACCAGGACCGGTTCCATACGCAGCGCTATTCCGAGGCGGCAGCATGCAGGCCAAAAGGATTCAGAGCCTTGACGGGCTGAACGGATACCGGCGACCCGCGCAATGTCGGCTTTAACAATCGAGAATAACCGCTTTGTAGCTGACGAGTTGTCTCAAAAGGATCGGGAGCGGGCAAAAGGCAGATCGGGTCTGGGTGATCTGCCGGCCGTATAAGCACCACTGACGCTTGCAGAGAGTCCGCCGCTCGAGGCCCCCGATTGGCTTCTCAGATTCTTTCGGTGGAAATCTGTCGCAATGCTTTTCTTCGACCGCTAAGTCTCCCGGACCAATCTGCCTCATCAGGCACGAGTGATGCAGCTAATGATAACGGAAGGGCAACCGTGAGCTCTACAAAGAAGGGTGTGCAATGCGCTGCTATGAGTTTTCCAATGCCATTTCGCTGAAGTCACTGCGATTGGTCGAGCGACCGGATCCCACGCCCGGCCGCAAAGACATTGTTGTTCATATGCGCGCGGCGGCGTTCAATTATCGCGACATTGCGATGCTGCGCGGCAACTATCACATTGACGTCCGCCCACCTTTGGTTCCGCTTTCAGATGGCGCAGGCGAGGTGACCCGGGTGGGCGAGGCGGTCACACGCTTTCGTGTCGGCGATCTCGTGTGCCCCAACTATCTACCCGACTGGCATTTCGGCTCGATCAGGGCTGACCTCGTCCGTCGACGCCTGGGCGGTCCGACAGATGGAGTGCTGGCCGAGTTCATGTGTCTTCCCGAGGATGAAGCTGTGCGCGCGCCGTCCCACTTAAATGCGACGGAAGCCGCCTGCCTGCCAGTGGCGGCGGCCACGGCGTACCGCGTACTCTTTCGAGCCGGCTCGTTGCGCCCGGGAGAGACGTTGCTCGTGCAGGGCGCCGGGGCTATTTCAACCACGGCGCTTCAGCTCGCCAAGGTGAGCGGTGCGCGTTGCATCTGTGTCTTGCGAGGCGACCAATGGGTCGGCGCCCTGAAAGAACTGGGTGCGGAAGTCGTTCTAACCAACGGTGGCTCACCCGATTGGCCGGAAGAGGTACGCAAGGCGACAGCTGGTCGTGGCGCTGACGTTGCCCTGAACGTGGCCGGCGGAAAGACGTTGACGCCCACGGTCGCCGCCACAAAGCTGAGTGGGGTCGTTCATCTCATCGGCTTTGTCGCCGATGCTGCAGCTGAGCTCAATCTGTTCGAAGCCATACGGCACGGGACGACGTTCATCACGGCAACCGCAGGAAGCAGAGAAGATTTGGAGGCGTTTGTTCGGGTCGCCGAGCTGCATAAGCTCCGCCCGGCGATCGCAAAAGCCTTCTCGATCAGAGATCTTGCACACGCAATCGAACATCTCGAGCGTGGAGGTCATTTCGGCAAGACAGTGCTGAATCTCGATTTTTGACAATCAAATTCCGCCACGAGGCTCCCTCCGCGGCTATTTGCTGCCAGCGGGCAAACCACCCGAACGTTCTGTCGCGACGTTCTGCGCCCGATGGCGTGCTCAAGTCGGTTGCGGCTTCGAAAGCAGACGCGGCGCGCTCGCGCGCGCGGCCTCACCGGCTGACCACAACGCCACTCCGAGGAGGGTGAGATCCTTGATGATGAAGCTGCTGAGCGCCGGATCAAGGTGTGGTGTCGTAATCAAGAAGCTCAGCGTGACGAGCAGGGAAAGCGCAATGCCATAGCTGCCGATGGTGCAGATGCGTGGAGCAATTGGACGAGCAGCCACCATTGCGCTGAGCGTGATTTCAACGACCCCGATGATGTTCGATGCCATCTGCTGGTCGAACAGATGAGGAAGCCAGAAGAGGAATGGACTGTGAACGAGCAACGGATGGATGGAGGCCGCCTCTCCAGGTGTGAACTTGGCGACGCCGAACGCAAGGAAAAAGAAAGCGACGCTATATCGGGCGATCGCCTGGCCGGCGGACAAGGTCCACTTTTGTGAAATCGAAATCATCCATACTCTCCTCTGCGCGCGCTCGCGCGCTGAACCGTCAGAAGCTGATGCTGTATGGTTGTCGAACAGGCTGCGATGAAATCGACAGGTGCGGAGGCTGGCCGGTGCCCTTGGATCCGAAGAGGTAGACATCACGTGTCCGAAGCGGTCATCGGACCGGGGTAGCCAGGACGCCCTGCAGCACTACGAGGCCTGAGCCCGATAGCTCCGGGTCCGGTGTCAGGCGAATATTGAGGATGCTGCGCCGTCCCATTTTCGCGCCCTGCTCGATAGCGAGCTTGTCATCGCGCAGAAGGCTCTCCGTCCTCAGGTAGGCCGCGAGTGGCCCTGCGGCGGTGCCTGTCGCGGCATCCTCCCAAAGACCCACGGTTGGGTTGAAGAACCGGGCATACGCGTTCTGCGGCGCCTGGGGATCGTGCGCGTAGAGGTAGCAGCCCTCGGCTCCGGCTGCCTGTAGTACGGCGTACAGCCACCGGGGTCTCGGCGAAGACATCGACCAACCCGGCGATCAGCTCGGGCATGTTTCACTCTCCGAAG
>Ga0105240_10008411_pt1 | contig 14765 bp, 12 predicted proteins | sample KBSC54metaG_FD_80426 | JGI IMG/M metagenome (GOLD analysis project Ga0105240, IMG submission 80426) | Corn rhizosphere microbial communities from Kellogg Biological Station, Michigan, USA - KBS C5-4 metaG | ecosystem: Host-associated > Plants > Roots > Rhizosphere > Soil | place: Michigan, USA... | reverse complement strand
TCCTCCGCCAAGCAGCGCGCAGACGCGATCGCCGACCTGCCAGCGTCCGGCCGCGACGACGACTTCACCGGCGACTTCGAGTCCCATCGTTTCCGGCGCGCCCGCCGGCGGCGCGTAATGGCCTTCGCGTTGCAGGATGTCGGGACGATTGACCCCGGCCGCATGCACGCGGATCAGCACTTCGCCGGTTTTCGGTAGCGGACACGGCAGTTCCACCGGATGCAACGCATTGGCCGGGCCGCTTCCACCGCGAATCGCGATCGCCACCATCGTCGAAACAGGCATGTCCGGGAATTCCGCAAGAGATGGATCAATTGTGCACCCGTCGCGGCCTGCGTTTATCCTGTCGTTCCAGCGCGCCGGACGCGCGTCCATGCGAGACCAGCCATGAGCGACACACCTCCCGACCGCCTCGCGATGGATCCGCGCAGCAAGTTCCACGATGCCGCCGTGATCGAGCGCGGCGTCGGCGTCCGCTTCAAGGGCGAGGAAAAAACCAATGTCGAGGAATACTGCATCAGCGAAGGCTGGGTGCGATTGCCGTTCGGAAAATCGCTCGATCGCCGCGGCAATCCGATGACGATCAAGGTTTCCGGGGAAGTCGTGGCGTATTTCCACGACACGCAATCGTAGCGAAGGGCCGCCCTCCCGGCGACAGCGCAGTCTTCAGCCCCGAGGCATCGATGCGATCCGCTGACGAATCAGCGCCTGCAGGCTCTCGCTGAACATTCTCGCGTGGGCATCGAACCAGTCGCGCCATGCAGCCCGGTCCAGCCAGCTCGACATGGTGCAGTGATAGCTCTCCCACATTTCCGCTTCGAGCATGCCGTTGCGGAACTGGTAGTACAGGTTGTCCCAGTGCCGGAAAGCCGCGAGCATGATGGCGTGGAATCGCGCCGTTTCCGCCGGCGTCGCCGCCTGCGGATCGGACTGGAACTTCGCCATGAATTCGGTGAATTCCTGGTGCATGAATTGCGGTGCGAGGATCGCTATCGAATTCTGCACGATCGTGTTGTAGGTCGTTGCCCTGATCGCGCGCGTGTTCTGCCGCACCTGCATGCCGACGAACACCAGCGACAGCACCACCGCGACGCTGCCGGCGATGTCCGCTATATGGGCGAGATTCTCGAGATCCATGGCTTGCTCCGATATTCAATCCAACACTGGGTTGTCCAACGCTTCGATCAATTCAGCCGCGCGAGGATCGCCTTGAAGCGCGGATGGTCGCGCAAGGGTGCCATGTCCGGATCGTGCTCGATCCACGCCAGGTTGCTTACCGGCCTTTGCTCCAGCAGGTCGAGCGCACGCTCGATGTCGCCGGCCTGGCTGTAATAGCAGGCTGCGTTGTAGATGGTCCCGAAATCATCCGGCTTGAGTCGCAGCGCGGCTTCGACATACGGGCGCCCCGATTCCTTGTCGCCCAGCCGCAGATACAGGCCTGCAGCGAGGTAGCGAACGCGCGCATTCTCCGGCTCGAGTTCGGCTTGATGGATCAGGCCGGCCAGCGCCTGTCGCGTCAATTCCAGGGCACGCACGTGATCGCCGCTCGCATCGACCGCCATCACCGCGATCGCGAGCACCGAATACTCGTCGGGTCGCAGGCGATATGCGGCGACCAGCAATTCGGCGGCGCGCGCATAGTCTCCCTGCGCGAAACAATGCCGGCCGAAATAGTGATAGGCCTCGGGAAGATTGGGATTGAGTTCGACCGCGCGTTCGAACGACGCGACTGCAGCGGAATTGTCGCCTTGCAACGACAGGATGTTGCCCATCGCGACATGCGCTTCGGCCAGGTCGGGAGCGAGCTCCAGTGCACGGCGCGCGGCGGCATCCGCTTCGGGCAATGCATCGTCCGGTGACACGTAACGCCACTGGATCAGCCACGTGAGGATATCCGCGAGTCCTGCATGGGCTTGCGCATAAGTCGGATCGAGTGCGATCGCATGCCGGAACATGCCGGGCGCATGCTGCAAGGAGACGCTGGTGAACGCGCCGGCGAACTGGCGACCGCGGAGGTAGTATTCGTACGCTTCCATGTTGCTGGGCGCGTAACGCTGGCTGCGATCGGCCGCAGGACCGGTCAACGACAACTTCAACGCACTCGACACGCTGCGCGCGATCTCGGACTGTATGGCGAAGATGTCCTCGAGCCGGCGATCGAAGGTCTCCGACCACAAGTGATAGCCATCCTCGGCGTTGATCAACTGGGTGGTGATGCGCAGATGATCGCCCGCCTTGCGCACGCTGCCTTCGAGGATCGTGCTCACTCCCAGCAAGCGGCCGATCTCGCGCGGATCGACGCTGCCATCGCGGAACCGGAACGACGCCGTACGCGAGGCGACGCGCAAGCGATCCACACAACACAATGCGTCGATGATTTCTTCGGCAAGGCCGTCGCAGAACCAGTCCTGGTCCTTGGCCTGGCTGAGATCCGCGAATGGCAGGATCGCGATGGACGCGTGATGCGGCGAAGACACCATTGCTGCTGCTCGTGCGCTCGCATCATCGGCCGGCGGCAGCGCCGGGGTGCGCACGATGCCGCCGGAAGTCACGTCGAAAATCCACGCCAGCACGCACGCCGGCAGGAACCCGACCGCAATCGTGATGATCAGCGCGCGCTGCGACCATTCGGGCAAGCCCAGCGGCCCGAACGTCGAGCTCGCCAATTGCACGAGGAACCAGCCGACGACCAGATACGCGGCCGCGATCCTGAACACGTGCCGACGCCGGAACTCCTCGACATAGCGTCTCAAGGCGGTTAGCCGATCGCTCATTCCGATTCCGTCCCCGACCTGCGTCCCCGTCATGGTCGATCCAGTATAGCTTTGCGTCGCGAGCGGCCGATCGCGGCGAACGCGGATGCGGCATCGGCCGCGCGGATTCGGCGATACTGCAGCGAAGCCATCCGCCAGGCCGTCGGCGCCGAAGGAACACCATGCCCGCATCCAACGCCCGTGCCATCTGCATCGCATTGCTGCTCGCCACGATGCAGGCCGCGAACGCAGGCGACAGCGCTTCCACGATGGGCAGTCCGATGTCGCGCAGCCCCGATGGCACCGGGCGTTTTCTGGCAAAGGTGATGCTCGACGGCAAGGGACCTTACGCGTTCCTGATTGACACCGCAGCGACGGCGTCGGTCCTTTCGCCGGCCGTTGCGGTGCAACTGCAGTTGAACCCCGGCGGCAGCACGCGCGTCACTGGCGGGATCGGCAGCACTTCGCGGATGTCGGTATCGATCGACGATTACCGCAGCGGCCTGTTCGACCGCCGCAACGAAACGATGACCCTGCTGTCCGGCTTGTCGGCGGACGGCGTCATCGGCATGAATGCCTTCGTCTCGCGGCGCCTCGAATTCGACCTCGCCAATAGCGAAGTGAAGGCCGGCGCCTCCGGGCCAACTCCCGATGGCTTCGTCGCGGCGCAGGGGGCCTTGCAGCATGGCATCCTGATCGTCGATGTCATCGTCGATGGCGTGCCCGCCAGGGCGGTGGTCGATACCGGCGCGCCCTACAGCATCGGCAATCCGCAACTGCAGGCCGCGCTCGGGCTCAAGCAGGGCGATACCCGGTTGTTCGCCGGCGAAACGATGGTCGATTCGCTTGCGCAGGAACTGCCGGTGTCGAAGGCGATGGTCGGAAAAATGGCGATCGGCGGGGTCGTGTTCGCGAAGCCGATGTTGCGCTTCGGCAAGATGCCGGTCTTCCGCGCATTCGGATTGGACGACGGGCCTGCGCTGATCCTCGGGATCGACCAGCTTTCCCATCTCGATGCGATCGCGATCGACTATCCGCGCGCGGAACTGCAACTGCGTCCGTGATCGTGGGGCTGCATCCTTGATCGTGCCGCCCGATCCGCTGTTTACGCTTGGTGAAGCAGCGATCCGATATACGTAGGAATCAGGCGCGCTCATCGATGCGCTGATTAGGATCTTCCATCGTGAAATCCGATTCGGCAGGCGACCGCAATCCGCTGGCGTTGATCGCGAAAACATTCGCGGTGGCCGTGCTGGTCGCGTTGTTCTGCTGGATATCGATCAGGTTCACGCGCGAACTGGGCGGCACTTCGACTCTCTGGATCGCCAGCGGAATCCTCGCCGGCATCCTGCTGACATCGCATCGACGGCTCTGGCCCGGGTATGTGATCGCGGCGCTCGCAGGCAACGTGATCGTTCGCGTCGCGATCGGCGACGCATGGCATGCCGCGCTTGGACTCGCATTCGCAAGCATCCTCGATTCCGTTCCGGTCGCCGTCGCGCTTGTGTACTGGGTGGGCGATGTGACCGATCCCGGCAAGCTCAAGCTCGCCGCACGCGTCGCATTGGGCAGCACGTTGGCGTCATGTGCAGCATCCGCATTGCTCGCCGCGTCGGTGCTGGCTGCCTACAGCGCCATGTCATTCGGATTGGCATATGCGATGTGGTTCACGTCGCATACCCTCGGCATGGTGATTTTCGCGAACCTCACCGTGGTGATGCGCTCGCAGGGATGGGGCCTGTTTGGAAAAGCCGGGCGTCGCATGGAACTGGCGATCGTGACCGCCCTGATTGCGGCCGTGTGCCTTGGCGTGTTCACCCAATCCCGCTATCCCTTGCTGTTCCTCGTCTATCCGCCGCTGCTGCTGGCCGCGTTCCGGCATCGCTTCGCGGGAGTCGTCCTCGGCACGACGGTGGTGACGGCCATCGCGATCGCGGCAACGCTGGCGGGCAACGGACCGTTCCATCTTGTTCCGAACGACGAGCCGATCGAACGCATCCTGCTCCTGCAGATTTTCATCGCAACCATCTGCCTGGTCGCATTTCCGGTTGCGACCGCGTTGGCCGAACGTCGACTGCTTGCGCGCAGCCTGCGGCAGAACGAGCTGCGCTTGCGCGCGATCACCGACAACCTGCCCGCGTTCGTCATGCGCGTGGACACCTCTCAGCGATATACGTTTGCCAATGCGTACGCGGGAGAGATGACCGGCGTTGATCCGGGAACCATGATCGGCCGTTCGCTACGGGAGGTCGTCGACGCCGACTACTACAGCAAAATTCAGCCGCGCGTGGAGGCGGCTCTGCGTGGCGAAACGATCGCGTTCGAAGTCGAGCGCGATCTCCAGGGCCAGCACTACCACTTCCGGACCACCTACGTGCCGGATCTCGACACCGATGGCAACGTCAGCGGTTTCCACATGTTGAGCTTCGACATCTCGCAGCTCAAGCGCGCCGAGCGCGAACTGAGCCTGCTCGCGCGCCACGACAGCCTGACCGGCCTGCCGAACCGTCGGCACTTCGATGAAGAGTTTGCGATCACGGTTGCGCGGCAGCGACGCAGCAAACGGCCGATTGCGTTGCTCTACATCGACGTCGACCATTTCAAGGAGATCAACGACGGCCTTGGCCACGCCGTGGGCGATGATGTCCTACGCGAATTTGCGCAACGCCTGAAAGCCAGCCTGCGTGCGACGGATTTTGTCGCTCGCCTTGGCGGCGACGAATTCGCCGTGCTCCTCGAAGAGGTCGACACGCCCGAAATAGCGCGGCTGGTTGCGCAAAAGTTGATGAGCGCGATCCAGCGCGACGTCGCGGCGGACGGCCACGAATTGCACGTCACGGCCAGCATCGGCATCGCCTTTTGCCAGCGCATAGCCTGCAACGAGGACGAGCTGATCAAGATCGCCGATGGCGCGCTGTACCAGGCAAAAGCCGCCGGCCGCAATACCTGGCGCATCGTGATGACGAAAGACTCCGTGTCTCCGTGAATCGATCGCGTCGACGATCCGCCAGTGAATATGCCGGCTTCGATCGCATGCTCTACCTGGCGCCGACCCCTGCCATCAGTCATAGACAAAAGAGTCTAGACAAACCGTTCTAGACGGACTAGGCTGCAATCCTCCCGCACCAATGGACGATCGCAGCATGGCCAAGGCCGCTCCCGCTCCCAAGCCCACCACCGCCGAATTGAGCCTGCTGCGGGTGATCTGGCCGCTGGGCGCGTCCACCGTGAAGCAGGTGCACGAGGCCGCGCAGAAAGAACGGCCCGACATGACCTATGCAACCGTGTTGCGGCTGATGCAGATCATGCATGGCAAGGGTTTGCTGATCCGCGACGACAGCCAGCGCTCGCACGTGTATGCGCCCGCGCAGGCGCAGGAATCGCTGCGCACCGGCCTGCTGAAGGATCTGATCCACAAGGCGTTCGCGGGTTCGGGCAAGGATCTGGTGATGGCTGCATTGAGCGGGCACGTCACCAAAAAAGAGCGCGAGGAAATCCGCAAGCTGCTGCGTGAGGAGAAGCCATGAACGCGATGCTGCCTTCGTTCGTATCGACCCTGGGATGGGCGCTGATCCACTTCGTCTGGCAGGGAACGCTGGTCGGCATCGCGACGGCGGTCGCATTGATGGCATTGCGCAACGCGCGGCCGCAGGCGCGTTATGCCGTGTGTTGCGCAGCGCTCGCGTTGTGCCTTGCGCTGCCGGTCATCGGTGTGTTGCGCGGAATGCCCGCGGATAAGCCGGTCGTCGGCGCGATGGCATCGGATGATACGGCCAAGGCCGCGATCGCAACGAGCGCAACCCAATCCGATGACGCGTTCGATCGGCAAGCCGTCGCACCGCTCGCAGCGTGGCGCTCGGCGATGCAACACCAACTGCCATGGATCGTCGCGCTGTGGTCGCTCGGCGCCGGGCTGCTCGCCCTGCGCATGGCGCTCGGCATGATGTGGGTCGATCGCATCGGTCGGGCGCGCACCGAGACACATCCGCGCTGGCAACGCCGGCTGGATCGACTCGCAGAAAAAATGGAGATCGTGTGTTCGGTTCGCCTGCGCGTGGCGAACGATCTCGCGAGTCCGCTCGCAGCTGGCTGCTGGAAGCCCATCGTGCTGGTGCCCGCCGCGCTGATCGCGAACATGCCGCTCGACCTGCTCGAAGCATTGCTCGCCCACGAACTCGCCCATATCAAGCGGCACGATTACCTCGTCAACCTGGTCCAGAGCGCGATCGAATCGCTGCTGTTCTACCACCCGGTCGTGTGGTGGCTGTCGAAACAGATCCGCATCGAGCGCGAACAGATCGCCGACGACCTCGCGGTGCGCGCGATCGGGGAACCGCATCGCCTTGCGCTCGCGCTGCACGAGCTCGACGCATTCCAGCAAGACCAACTGCAGCGGCTCGGCGAATTTCCGGGCGCATTCCACCTCGTTCCAGCAGCCAATGGAGGACACCTCATGTCACGCATCCAGCGTTTGATCCGACCCAACCAGCATGCGCTGAGCTGGAAGATGGCATTGCCGTTGACGTGTTTATCGATCACGGGCCTGACTGCTGTCTGCCTCACGGTCCATGCGCACGACGCGACGCCAGTGATCGCGTCGGCGACAACTTCTGCAGTCTCGACCAGGGCGATGCCGGTCGCGATATTGGCCACGACCACCGCAACCGTTGCGACTTCAACGCCGCTCGCCATGGCTGCGACGACGTCGGGCAAAACCGCGATCGTCCATTCGTCCGACCGCGACCGCGATGCGTTTGCGCTTATCCGCGCAGGCCACGATGGCATGACGATGTCCGGCGATACGCGCGACATTCCCGCGATCGAACGCACCAAGCAGAAAGTGCATGGCGATTTCGTATGGGTGCGTCGCGGCGGCAAGGCCTATGTGGTGCAGGATCCGGCCGTCATCGCGAAAGTCGTCGAAGCCTGGCAACCCGCCGAAGCGCTGGGCAAGCAGATGGAAGCGCTCAGCGCGAAGATGGAAATGCCGAGCAAGCAGATGGAAGAGCTCGGCAGGCAGATGGAAACGCTCAGCGGCGAGAACAGCCCCGCCCATGCCGCGATGGAAAAAACCAGCGCGCAAATGGAAGCGCTCGGCCGCCAGCAGGAAGCGCTCGGCAAGAAGATGGAAGCGCTGGGCAACAAGATGCAACACGCGAACGAGGCCGAGCGCGAATCGCTCGATCGCCAGATGGAAGCGCTCGACGCGCAGATGGAGCCGCTCTCGCGGCAGATGGACAAGCTCAGCGCGGTCATGGACGAGCACGGCAAGGAAATGGAAGCCGCGCAAAAGCCCATGGAAGACTTGGGCAAACAGATGGAAGAAGCGAGCAAGCCGATGGACGCGCTCGGCAAGCAGATGGATGCGTTGGGCAAGCAGGAAGACCAGCTCAGCCAGCAAGCCGACCTGAAGGTGAAGGCGCTTATCGACGAGGCGATGCGCAATGGCAAGGCCGTGCCGTCGCTGGAATGATCGCGCTTGGATGATCGTCTGTAGCGGCGAAGTTATTCGCTCCGTAGCGAATCCGGCCGCTCGTTGGCGCTCTGCGCACAGCAGCAAGGCGGGCCATGCGTTCGGCCCGCCTCGGGTGGCGATCTGCAAAGCGGCTTAGTTGTGCTTGTTGTCCTTGCGAACCGCATCGCGAACGGCGTCGGTCGCCTTGCCCACTTCGTTCTGCATCTTGCCGAGGTTCTTCTCGACGTTGCCGGCGACTTCCTTCGAAGTGTTGCCGGTGACCTTGCCAACGACTTCCTTCACGGCGCCCTTGATCTCGTGCTTCGTGCCTTCCTTGCGATTCGTATCCATGATGTGCATCTCCTTGCCCGCGTCATTGCAGGTCATCCGATCCTAGCCGCCCGACCTGTCGTTCGCATGAATACAAGGCGCGCAACAAACGGCAGATTCAGATTCAGCGCACCGGTTCCGAATCGGCCACCGCATGGCCGACCACGCAATTGCGACCCGCGGCCTTCGCGGAATAGAGCGCGCGATCCGCTGCGGCGATCAACGCATCCGGCGAATGCGCCGGGCCCGGCTGGATCGCACTGACGCCGATGCTGACCGTTACATGCGGCCCGACCAGCGAATCCGGATGGCGCATCGCCATCGCCTCGACCTGCACGCGCAGGCTCTCGCCGATGCGATGCGCATCGCGCAGGTCGCAACCCGGCAGCAACAGGACCAGTTCCTCGCCGCCGAAGCGCGCCGCGAGATCGCATTCGCGTTCGGCGAACGCCGTGCATATCCGCGCGAGTTCGCGCAGGCACTCGTCGCCATACAGATGGCCGCGCGCATCGTTGAGCGCCTTGAAACAATCGGCGTCCACCATGACCAACGCAAGCGGCCGGCCTTCACGCGCGAGCAGCGCCCAGTCGGAAGCGAGGCGCTGGTCGAAGCAGCGCCGGTTCGCGATGCCGGTGAGGCCGTCGCTCATCGACAACTGCTGCAGCTTGCGGTTCGCGATCTCGAGTTCGCCGAGCACGCGGGTAAGGTGGATTGCGCCCGCGATCTGATCGGCCACTGCGTCGAACACCGCGCAGGTTTCCGGCGTGAAGAAATCCGCGTGCGTGCTCTCGATGTTCAGCACGCCGTGCAGGCGCGTGCGATGGCGGATCGGCACCAGGTATTCCGAACGCACTTCGAGATTGCCCGGTACGTAATCCGGATCATGGTCCACGTCGACGATAAGCTGCGCCTGCCCCAGGCGCACGCAACGCCCGGCCGCGCCCATGCTGATCGGCCACGCCATCGGCGTGGGCTGGTCAAGGTTCAACTCGCCGCCCCAGACCTCCTGCACGAAATGCGTGCCGGCATCATCGAGCAGGATGATGCTCGCGATCGCGATCGGCAGGCGTCGTACCAGGCAATCGACGATGCATTGCAACGTGGCCTCGAAACTCTCGCCCTGCAAGGCTTCGCGCGACACCTGCGCGAGGATTTCGGTGAGCATCGCGCGGCGCCCGGACGCATCCCGATCGACCCAGGCGATACCCGAGTCCGCATGCGTCACCGTCCCCGCGGCAGCCTGCCCCTTCATCGTCGCGAGTTTACCCCTACGGTTGCCCGGCGAACCGCCCCGCGGCCGTGTCCTGGCGTGAACCTGTCACCTGCCTAAACGCGCAGGGCGTGTTCGATTGACCGCCCCCGCACATGCGCGGAAGCTCGAACCAAGGCTGTGCGCGCCGGAGCGCATCTCACCAGGAAGGAAGGATCATGGACAAGATCACGTTGTTTACCCGCACGTTGTTGGCGATCTCATTCGGTGCAGGACTTGCATCGATGTCACCGGCATTCGCCGCGGACGCCGTCAATGACCACGTTGCTACGACGATCAAGGCGATGGATAGCAATCACGACGGCATGGTGTCGGCAGCCGAGCATGCGGCTTACGCAAAGGCGCAATTCGACGCGATGGATGCCAACCATGATGGGCAAGTGACCGTCGCCGAGATGGATGCCGCACGCATGGCGAAGTTGAAGATCAAGACCGCCATCGCGCTGCTGCCGGCATCTGCGAGCATCATCAAGCCGATGGACAGCAACAACGACGGCATGGTTTCCGACGAAGAACATGCAGCGGCCATGGAAAAGGATTTCAACGCGATGGACGCGAACCACGATGGCCAGTTGAGCGCGGACGAAATGCGCATCGGCTATGACGCGAAGGTGGGATCGGTAACGCCGGCGCCGGGGATGAACTAGCGTTGCCGAACACCCTGCCGGATCGGGTGGTGCCATGGCGGTGAATAACTGATTCCCAGCCGGGCGGTTGCGACGATATGGGGCGACTACGGTATCGTGGGCAGCCATGAACGCCGTGCAATCGCGTCGTCTTGCGCAGGAAGTGGACGACACCTATCGCCTCGCGATGGTCGGCGGGACGTTCTACCTTGCCGGATGGTTGGTGGTCGGGATCTACGGGCACGCGTTCGCGCGCGCACCGTTGGTCAGCTGGATGCTGGTCCTCATCTTTGTCGCCTTGACCATCGTGCGTTTCCTGCATCGTCCTCCGCGTGCGGACGATGCGGCCAGGCGTCCCGCGTGGTTGCGCCATCACTGGGCGATCGTGGTCGTCAGCACGGCGATCTGGGGCGAGGTGTTCTGCTGGGCAATCCTCGACCCGGGTTTCGGTCGCGCGCAGACGGCGGCATTGCTGGGAACGCTCGGCCTGGCGACCGCGTTCGCGCACGGCTTCAGCATGCGTCGCGGCTTCGCCTTCACCGGCATCGGCCTGCTCTATCTTCCCGGCTTGTTACTGCTGTGGCGCGATCCCGCCAACCGCTCCAGCGCGTTGATCATGACGATCTATCTCGCCTATGTCGTGGTATCGACGTTTCGCAGCAATGCCGAATACAACACGCGCCTGGACCTCGACCAGCAGCTGCGCGACCAACGCGACCTCTTCGCGCGGCAGAGCCTGATCGACCCGCTGACCGAACTCGCCAACCGACGGCATTTCGCCGAGGTGCTTACGGAGGCATCTGCGCATGCGCGTCGCTCGGCCGAACCCATGACGTTGCTGTTGCTGGACCTCGACCATTTCAAGAAGATCAACGACACCCACGGCCACGCGGTCGGCGACGCCTGCCTGATCGCGTTCGCAAGGCGTATCAAGGGCGCATTCGGCGGCGCGGGCGATCTGGTCGCACGTCTCGGCGGCGAGGAATTCGGGGTCGTGCTCAGCGGACAGGATGCGGCGACGGCATGCGCCCGCGCGCAACATTTTCGCGACGACCTGATAGGCCATCCGATCGCGGTCGAAGGCATCGTGCTCGCGGTCACCGCCAGCATGGGCATCGCCCATTTCGACAGCGCGCGCCATCGCGATCCGGACGATCTGTATCGCGCCGCCGACAGTTCGGTCTATCGCGCCAAGGCGGAAGGACGTAATCGGGTGTGCATGGAGAACGCAGAGTCAACGCTGCAGGAAAGCCCGGCTACGCGTTGACTTGCCTCACACCCCAACCGGATTTGCCTTGTCCGCATCAATCTTGTAGGTCTTGATCGCGCGAGCCACGTCGGCGGGATTCATCTTGCCGTCGGCGGCGAGTGCGGCGATCGCGGCATGGGCGATATGGTAGCGGTCGACTTCGAAGAACTGGCGCAGGTTCGCGCGGGTATCCGAGCGGCCGTAACCGTCCGTGCCGAGCACCGTGTAGCGCATCGGCACGAACGCGCGGATCTGGTCGGGGTAGGCGCGCACGTAGTCGGTCGCGGCGATCGCTGGGCCGTTGCGTCCTTCCAGGCATTGCGCGACGTGCGACTTGCGCTGCTCTTTCGCTTCCGGATGCAACGCGTTGTGACGCTCGACATCGAAGCCGTCGCGACGCAGTTCCGTGAAGCTCGGGCAACTCCAGATGTCGGCGCTGACGCCGAAATCCTTGTCGAGCAATTCCGCCGCCGCGATCACTTTGCGCAGGATCGTGCCGCTGCCCATCAGCTGCACGCGCAGCTCGCCCTTCTTCGGTTTGCCTGCGTCGGTGAGCAGGTACATGCCCTTGATGATCCCTTCCGCCGCGCCTTCGGGCATCGCCGGATGGGTGTAGTTCTCGTTCATCAGGGTCAGGTAGAAATATTCGTCGCGCTGCTCGGTGAGCATGCGCTGCATGCCGTACTGCATGATCACCGCGACCTCGAACACGAAGGTCGGATCGTAGGCGCGGCAATTCGGGATCGCGCCCGCGAGCAGGTGCGAGTGGCCGTCCTCGTGCTGCAGGCCTTCGCCGTTGAGCGTGGTGCGGCCGGCGGTTGCGCCAAGCAGGAATCCGCGCGCACGCATGTCGCCGGCGAGCCAGCACAGGTCGCCGATGCGTTGCATGCCGAACATCGAGTAGAAGATGAAGAACGGCAGCATCGGCAAATTGTTGGTGCTGTAACTCGTCGCGGCGGCGAGCCAGCTGCAGAACGCGCCGGCCTCGGTGATGCCTTCCTGCAGCACCTGCCCGGCTTCGTCCTCGCGATAGAACATCAATTGCTCGGCGTCCATCGGCTTGTACTTCTGGCCGAACGGCGCATAGATGCCGATCTGCCGGAACAGCCCTTCCATGCCGAACGTGCGCGCTTCGTCGGCAACGATCGGCACCACGCGCGGGCCAACCTGCTTGTCGCGCAGCACGATGTTGAGCGCCTGCACGAACGCCATCGTCGTGCTGTTCTCGCGCTCGCCGCTGGATTGCAGCAGGCGTTCGAATACTTTCAGTTCCGGCGCTTGCAAGGTCTCGTCGGATTTCTGCCGGCGTTGCGGCAATGATCCACCGAGTGCAGCACGACGTCCGGCAAGATATTTCGCTTCCGGCGAATCCTTGCCCGGATGGAAGAACGGCACCGACGGCAATTGCTCGTCGGTCACCGGAATCTTGAAGCGATCGCGGAACGCCTTGATGGACTCGTCGTCCATCTTCTTCTGTTGATGCGTGATGTTCTGCGCCTCGCCGGCCTTGCCCATGCCGTAACCCTTCACCGTCTTGGCGAGGATCACGGTCGGCTGGCCTTTCTCCGCCGATGCCGCCGCGTAAGCCGCATACACCTTGTGCGGATCGTGGCCGCCGCGATTCAAGCGCCAGATGTCTTCATCCGACATGTTCGCGACCATCGCCGCGGTCTCCGGATATTTCCCGAAGAAATGCTCGCGCGTGTACGCGCCTCCGAATGCCTTGCAGTTCTGGTATTCGCCATCGACGGTTTCCATCATCAGCTTGCGCAACACGCCTTTGGAATCTTGCGCGAGCAGCGGATCCCAATAGCTGCCCCAGATCACCTTCAACACGTTCCATCCGGCACCGCGGAAGCTGCCTTCGAGTTCCTGGATGATCTTGCCGTTGCCGCGCACCGGACCGTCGAGCCGCTGCAGGTTGCAGTTGACGACGAAGACGAGGTTGTCGAGTTGTTCGCGTCCGGCAAGAGCGATCGCACCCAACGATTCGGGTTCGTCGGTTTCGCCGTCGCCGAGGAAACACCACACCTTGCGATCGCTGGGCGGCATCAGTCCGCGGCCTTCGAGGTATTTCCAGAAGCGCGCCTGGTAGATCGCCGAGATCGGACCGAGGCCCATCGACACCGTCGGCGTCTGCCAGAAATCCGGCATCAGCCACGGATGCGGATACGAGGGAATGCCGCGCCCTCCGGTTTCCATGCGGAAATGGTTGAGCTGGTCTTCCGACAACCGGTCTTCGAGGAACGCGCGCGCATAGATGCCAGGCGACGAATGACCCTGGATGTACAGCAGGTCGCCCGGGTGTTTATCGTGCGGCGCGCGCCAGAAATGATTGAAGCCGACGTCGTACAAGGTCGCGCTCGAAGCGAAACTCGCGATATGCCCGCCGAGGTCGCCGGGCTTGCGGTTCGCGCGCACGACCATCGCCAGCGCATTCCAGCGGATATAGGAACGCAACCGCCATTCCATCGTCGCGTCGCCGGGGCTTTGCGCCTGCTGCGGCACGGGAATCGTATTGATGTACGCGGTGGTCGGCGCGAACGGAATTTCCGCGCCTTCGCGACGCGCCTCGTCGGCCATGCGCTCGAGCAGGTAGTGCGCGCGCGCGCCGCCGTCGGACTGGATGACGGCCTTGATCGAATCGATCCATTCGCCGGTTTCGACCGGATCGGTGTCAGGTTCGGGTGTGGCCTGCTGCTGCGTCATCGTTCCTCCATCGCGCGACCGTTCGCGCTGTCGTCTTGTCCGGGTTCGCAGCCAGTTTAGCGCAGCGGCATGCGCATCAAGCCTTCGCTTCGCTGCGCGCACGAATTTGCGCTTCGACCGCCGCGATCGCGGTCATGTTGACCACGCGGCGCACGGTCGATGCCGGGGTGAGGATGTGCGCCGGGCGATTCACGCCCATCAGGATCGGGCCGATCGCGACGCCGTCGGTCATCACCCGCACCATGTTGTAGGCGATGTTCGCGGAGTCGAGGTTCGGCATCACGAACAGGTTGGCGCGACCCTTGAGCGAACTGTGCGGGAAGATGCGTTCGCGCAACTCCTCGCTCCATGCCGCGTCGGCCTGCATCTCGCC
>Ga0105240_10008410_pt1 | contig 14765 bp, 8 predicted proteins | sample KBSC54metaG_FD_80426 | JGI IMG/M metagenome (GOLD analysis project Ga0105240, IMG submission 80426) | Corn rhizosphere microbial communities from Kellogg Biological Station, Michigan, USA - KBS C5-4 metaG | ecosystem: Host-associated > Plants > Roots > Rhizosphere > Soil | place: Michigan, USA... | reverse complement strand
TCCACCAGCTTCAACCCAGGAACCGGCAACGTCAGCCTGGTCACCAGCGGCAACACCACAATCCCCCTCGCACCCGTCGGCGATACATCCATCCTCGGCAAGACCCCGGCCCCGGCCCCGGCCGCGCCGATATCGCCGCCTCCGCCGCCCGCGTCCGTTTTGCCGCCTCCGCCGCCTCCGCCGCCGCCCGCGCCAGTCTCGCCGCCACCCCCGCCGCCCGTCGCGGTGGTCGCGCCTCCGGTGGAGATCACCGCGACCATGGTGAGCTACACCCTCGCCAGGGCCATCGCGCCGACCAGCGCAACCCAGGTCATCCTCGATGCCAACACCCACGTCTGGTCGAACATCCTGATCGGCGGCGCGGGCGCCGACACCCTCAACGCCGGCCGCGGGGCCGACTCCCTGACCGGCGGCGCCGGAGCCGACCATTTCGTGTTCGCCTATGCGCCGAGCGGTACGACCGACATCTCGGACTTCACCCACGGGCAGGACGTCATCGACGTTCGCGGCCTACTGGCCGGCGTCGGCTACACCGGCAAGGACGCCATCGCCGATCATGTGCTGGTCCTGCAGTCGGACGGCGCCGGGGGGACCAAGGTCCTGCTCGACCCCGACGGCGCGGGCCCCAAGGCCGCCGGCCTGATCCTGCACCTGGATCACGTCGCGCCGACGACCTTGACCGCGGGTGACTTCGGCATGGCGCCACCGCCCCCGCCGCCCGTCGCGCTGGTCGCGCCTCCGGTGGAGATCACCGCCACGATGGTGAGCTACACCCTGGCCACCGCCACCGCGCCGGCCAGCGCCGGCCAGGTGATCCTCGATCCCAACACCCACGTCTGGTCGAACATCCTGATCGGCGGCGCGGGCGCCGACACCCTCAACGCCGGCCGCGGGGCCGACTCCCTGACCGGCGGCGCCGGAGCCGACCATTTCGTGTTCGCCTACACGCCAGCCGGGACCACCGACGTTTCCGACTTCACCCATGGGCAGGACGTCCTGGATGTGCGCGGCCTGCTGGCCGGCATCGGCTACACCGGGAGTGACGCGGTCGCCGACCACGTGCTGGTCCTGCAGTCGGACGGCGTCGGGGGGACCAAGGTCCTGCTCGACCCCGACGGCGCCGGCCCCAAGGCCGCTGGCCTGATCCTGCACCTGGATCACGTGGCGCCGACGACCCTGACCTCCGGCGACTGGATCTTCCACTAGACAATCGAGCCGCCATCCCCGCGCGGGGATGGCGGCCGGTCTTGCGACCTACGGCGACGCCAGGGTTTCCCATGGAGCCCTGGCGTCGTCTTTTGCCGACCCGCGGGGCGCGCGCTTCGCCTGGGTGCGCCGCCCCGGGGGCCTGGGCCCCCACGCCGTCGTCACGCCGTGCGCGCCTGCGGCGTTGCTCCGCAAGGGTGGTTTCGGCTATGGAGTGCGGCCCAGTCGGACCGGCCAGCGGACGCCACGCGCGAACCGCCTATGGACCCCGGGATGGGCCGGGAGAAAACCCGAACGAAATCAATGGTGACGTGGCCGAGTGGCTGAAGGCAACGGTTTGCTAAATCGTCATACCTGAAAGGGTATCGAGGGTTCGAATCCCTCCGTCACCGCCATCGCTCGTCCGGCCGCGCCGCGCGCCCTCAGCCCTCTGCGGCGGCGCTCGCGGCCGTGTCCGCGTCGAGCGGCGCCGCCTCGAGGATCCAGCGGGTGACGACGTCGGCCATGTGGTCGATGTCGACGGGCTTGGAGAGGAAGTCGTTCATGCCGGCGGCCAGGCAGCGTTCCTGGTCGCTGGCGGCGGCGTCGGCGGTCATGGCGACGATGGGCGTGGCGCCGCGGGCTCCGTCGAGTTCGCGGATCAGCCGGGTGGCCTGCAGGCCGTCCATTTCCGGCATGTGCACGTCCATCAGGATCAGGTCGTAGTTGACCGTCCGCGCCGCTTCGACGGCTTCGGCGCCGTTGACCACGCAGTCGACGGTGCAGCCCAGGGCCTCTAGCACGGTCACCGCCAGCATGGTGTTGATCTGGTTGTCCTCGGCCAGCAGCACATGGCCGCCGCACTGGGCGGCGGCGGGCGCCTCGTCCTGCGCCTGGGCCGGCGCGTCGGGGTCCTCGACCCCCAGCAGGCCCACCAGGCAGCCGATCAGCGCCTGGCGGCGCACCGGCTTGGTCAGCATGGCGTCGAAGCGCGCCTCGGCCCGGTCCTCCGGCGACAGCGGCATGCCCATCGAGGAGTTCAGCACCAGCAGCGGCTGATGGCCCGCCGTGGCGCGGATCCTGGCGGCCACCTCGTGGCCGGCCATGTTCGGCATCATCTGGTCCAGCAGCACCACCTCGAACGGCGCGCCGGCCGCCTCGGCCTCGGCCAGGGCCTCGAGGCAGGCGGCTCCGTCCGAGGCCTCCGAGACCACCATCCCCTCGTGCTCCAGCTCGGCGCGGAAGATCGTGCGGTTGATCTCGATGTCGTCGACCACCAGCACCCTGACCCCGTTGAGGTCGGCGGTCCTGGCCGCCTGCTGCTGGGCCTCCGGCGCCGGCGGCAGGGCGATCTCGAACCAGAACACCGTGCCGCCGCCTTCGCGGTCCACCGCCCCGATCTCGCCGCCCATCAGGGTCACCAGCTGCTGGCAGATCGATAAGCCCAGCCCCGTGCCGCCGAAGCGGCGGGTGATCGAGGTGTCGGCCTGCTGGAACTTCTGGAACAGCCGGCTCTTGGCCTCATCGTTCATGCCGATGCCGGTGTCGGCCACTTCGACGCGCAAGCCCACCCGGCCGTCGGCCTGCACCTGCGAGGTCGCGCGGATCGAGACGTGGCCCTCCAGGGTGAACTTCAAGGCGTTGGACAACAGGTTGAGGATGATCTGGCGCAGCCGCACCGGATCGCCCCGCAAGGCGCCACGCGCGCCGGGGTCCAGGTAACAGGCCAGCTCCAGCGACTTCTCCGCGGCCCGGGGCGACATCAGCTCGACGGAATCCTCGATCACCTGGTCCAGCCAGAAGTCGGTCTCCTCCAGCTCCACCTTGCCGGCGTCCAGCTTGGAGACGTCGAGGATGTCGTTGATGATCACCAGGAGGTTCTCGGCCGACAGCTGCACCGACTTGGCGAAGGTCCGCTGCTCGTCGCTGAGCGAGGTGCGCATCAGGAGCGCGTTCATCCCCATCACCCCGTTCATCGGGGTGCGGATCTCGTGGCTCATATTGGCCAGGAACTCCGACTTCGCCTGCGTCATCGCCTCGGCGTGCGCCTTGGCGGCGGAGAGCTCGATGGCCTGCGCCTCCAGCTCTGCGGTCCGCTCGGCCACCTGCTGCTCCAGCTCCCGCTGGCGGCGGCGCAGCAGCGCGGTGCGCGCCTGCAGGAGCAGGGCGATCAATGCCAGCGCCGCCAAGCCCTCCAGGCCCTTGAACCAGATCGTCTGATACCAGGCCGGCAGCACGTGGATGGGGACGCGCAGGGTCTGCGGCGCCCAGGCCCCGTCGATATCCGTGGCGCGGACCTCGAGCACGTAGTCGCCGGGCGCCAGGTTGGCGTAGGCCGCCACGCGGCGCGAGGCGTCGGTCTTGATCCAGGCGTCGTCCAGACCCTTGAGGCGATAGGCGTAACGCAGCCGCTCCGGCGCCGTGAAGTCCAGGGCGGAGAACTCGACCGCGACATTGCCCGCGCCCGGCGCCACCACCAGCGCCTCGCTGGAACCGCGCCCGTTGAGGCGTCCCGCCGCGACCGGCTTGCCGCCGACCCGCACGTCGGTGACGGCCAGCACCGGATGGCTGGCCAGGGGGCGGATCTGGTCGGGTCGTATGACCACCACGCCGCCCATGCCGCCGAACAGCAGCTCGCCCTGTTCGGTCACGGTTCCCGAGCCGCCGAAGAAGTTGGAGATCATCACCCCCTCGGCGCGCCGCAGGGCGCGCACGGCGAAGGTGTCGGGATCGATGATCGCCAGGCCGTCGTCGGTGCTGACCCAGATCCGTCCCTGGCGGTCCTCCAGCAGCTTGTCGCCGTTGTTGTTGGGCAGGCCCTGTTCCACCGCGATCCGGCGGAAGCGCGCGTGTCCGCCGGCCTTGGGGGTCTCCAGGACGGCGACGCCGGCGCCGAAGGTCGTGGCCCACAGGCGTCCCCGCCGGTCCACGAGCAGCGAGGTGATGAAGCTGGCCTGCAGGGCGTCCGGGTTTGCCGGGTCGGGGACGAAGCGATCGACCCCGGGCTTGGCCGGATCGATGCGATTCAAACCGGAGAAGGTGCCCAGCCAGACCACGCCGTCCCGGTCCACGGTCAGCGACAGGGTGCGGTCGTCCGTGAGCTGCGGGGCCCGCTCATGGCGCACCACCGTCACCTTGTCGCCGGCGCCGATCCGCAATCCCCAGAGCCCGTCGCTGCCGCCGACCCAGAGGATTTCGCGATCGTAGGCCATGGCCCAGGCAAACGAGCGGGTGGGGTCGCGCCCGGGAATCGTCAGGCGCCGCATGTGGCCGCCGGCGGCGTCGGTGCGATAGAGGCCGCGCTGGGTGGAGATGAACAGGTCGCCGTTGGGGCCGCGCGCGAGGTGCCGGACTTCGGCCTGGGGCAGGTGGTGCGCCGCGTCGCCGGCGCTGGGCTGGAAATGCAGGATTTGGCCGTCATCGGGCGAGAGCCTGTCCAGGCCATGGGCGCCGGTGCCCGCCCATATCCGGCCGTCGACGCCGGCCAGCAGCGACTGGGTGATTTCGTCGGCGATGCCCGCCTTCAGGCCCGAGGCGCCGAACACGGTGGCGATCGCCGGCTGGCGCGGGTCGTAGCGGCTGAGCGCGTGGTTGGTCGCCACGAACACCAGCCCGGCCGGATTGCGGTACAGCACCCGGATGCTGTCGTCGGTGAGACCCCCGGAGATCGCCGGGTCGTGGCGGATGCGGTGGGATTGCAGCGTCGCGCGGTCGACGGCGATGATGCCCTCGTTGTAGGTGCCGAACCAGATTTCGCGCGGGCTCGCCTCGGCGACGTTGCTGATCCCCCCGCTGGCGCCGGTGGGCTTCGATCCGGGAATCGCCGTGGCCGCCCCGGTCCGCGTCGAGACCACGAAGGCGCCCATGCGGGTGGTCCCGACCCATAGCCGGCCGTCACTCGTCAGGCTGAGCGCATAGGCCGCCGCCTGGGGGGTTCCGGGCTTCTCAAGCGGCACCAGCACCGGGCGGGCGGCGCCGGGATCCTTGCGGAAAAGGCCTTGGGTCGTGCCGATCCACAGGACGCCGCCGCGGCCACCCGCCAGGGCCCAGACTTCGTTGTGCAGGTCCTGCGCGGCCGGCCGTCCGGTCGAAGCGGACATGTCGATGTGCGAGACTGCGCCGGTGGCCGGGTCGAGGCGATCGAGCCCCGCACTGGTGCCGACCCAGATCGCCCCGCCCGCGTCGTCGGCTATGGCGTTGACGTCGCCGCTCTTCAGACCATGGGGCCCCACGGGATAGGTGGTGAAGCGGTCCGTGCCACGGTCGTAGCGCGCGATGCCGGCCGAGCTGGTGCCGATCCACAGCCGCCCCTGCGGGTCGGTGTGCAGCGCCACGGCCTGATTGTCCGGCAAGGCGCCGGGCTTGGACCGGTCTGCGGTGTAGATGCGGAACCTGTAGCCGTCCCAACGCGCCAGGCCGTTCTGGGTGCTCATCCACAGGAAGCCGTCGCCGTCCGTGGCGAGCGCGCTGGGGAAGGCGGAGTTGGGCAGCTCCTGGTCGCGGGCGATCGGCTGCAGCACCACCCCGGCCAGGCCGTCCCAGCGCGCCGCCTGCGCGCCGGGCGCGACCAGGGCCGTCGTGGCGATCAGGCAGGCGGCCAAGGCCCCGCGCCGCGCCGCGCCGCGCGATCGCGACGGGCCCTGCTGAGGCGATGACCGAGGATCTGCCTTTGAGGAAATGACCTGACGCCTGTGCAAACGGATCCGGCCTCCGCCAGGGGGCGCGAATCGGTATGTGACTGGCGACAATCTCGCCGCGCTCAGTAGGCCCTCACGGCCCCCAAGGACCGGTTAATCGCGGTGCGGCATTCGGCCACAATCACTTTCGGTTGTGTTCCGCGCGCGCTCAGCCGGCGCTGGCGGCCGCGCTGGCCGTCGCCGGGGCAGGGACGGGCTCCAGCGCCTGTTCGATGGCCTGAAAGAGGGCGGCGATGTCGATCGGCTTGGGCACCATGCCGTCCATGCCGGCGGCCAGGTATTCCGTCACCTGGTGGGTCATGGCGTTGGCCGTCACGGCCAGGATCGGCGTGCGCGCGCGACCGGTTTCGCCTTCGCGCTGGCGTATGGCGCAGGTCGCGGCCACCCCGTCCATGATCGGCATTTGGATGTCCATCAGGATCATGTCCCAGTCCTGCGCCTCCCAGGCGTCCAGCGCCTGGCGTCCGTTCTCGACCATGGTCGGGACGATGCCGGCCTGCGCGAGCAGGGTTTTCAGGACCAGCTGGTTGGTGTCGTTGTCCTCGGCGGCCAGGATGCGGATCTCGCCGCTGGCGGCGGACTCGGCCGCGGCCGGCGCGGGCCGGCCGACCGCCGCTCCGGGCGCCGCGGCGGCCAGCGGCAGGCGCAGGACGAAGGTCGAGCCCTCACCGCGCGTGCTGATCGCTTCGATCGAGCCGCCCATCAGGTGACTCATCTCGTAGCAGATCGCCAGGCCGAGGCCCGCGCCGCCGTAGCGGCGGGTGCGGCCCCCGTCGGCCTGGAAGAACCCCTCGAACAGGTGGGCGAGATCGTCCGCGTCGATGCCGATGCCGGTGTCGCTGACGCGGAAGACCACCGCACCGTCTTCGCGGGTCACATCCACGGTCACCGCGCCGGCCTCGGTGAACTTCACCGCGTTGTCGGCCAGGCTGTAGAGCACCCGGCGGATGCGGGCGCTGTCGCCGTCGTAGCGGCCGCGCGCGGCGTCATCGATGCTGAAGTTGAACCCCAGGCCCTTCTTGTCGGCCAGCGGCCGGTAGGCGGCGGCCACGCCGCGCACCAGATGCTCCAGGTCGAACTCGGCGATCTCCAGCTCGAGCGCGCAGGCCTCGATCTTCGACAGGTCCAGGAGGTCGTTGAGCACCGCCAGCAGGCTTTCGCTCGACCGGCGGATGATCTTCACCCGCTCGTGCTGCACCTGGGTCAGCCGCTCGGTGGTCAGCGCCTGCGCCATGCCGAGCACCCCGTTCAGCGGGGTCCGCAGCTCGTGGCTCATGGTGGCCAGGAAGTTGGACTTGGCGCGGTTGGCGGCCTCGGCGGCCTGCTCGCGCTCCTCGGCGGCCTCGCGGGCGGCCATCAGCTCTTCCCAGGCCGCCGCCAGCTGGGCGCGGGAGGACCAGAACTGCAGGGCGAAGGTGCCCAGCGTGAAGGTCGCGACCAGGGCGGCCAGCGGGTGGCCGTGGGTCAAGGCCGTGCGCGCCTGGATGAAAGCCAGCAGTCCCAGGATGGCGATATAGGGCGCCAGCGCGCCCACCAGGATCCACCGGGAGCGATAGTGGCGCATCAGCACGTGCACCATCGAGCAGGTCATCAGCGCGAAGGCGAACAGCCGCTCGCTCGGCCCGCCGCGGGAGATCAGGGCCAGGGCCGCCAGCGCGTAGAGGCTCGTCGCCAGGATGCGCAGGGCCGGGGCCCACGCCAGGCCGCGGCGCGACACGCGGCCCGCGGCGATCATTCGCAACAGCTGGTCCTCGCTCGCCAGCACCGCGATGGCGGCGGCCGTCCAGCCCGCCACATAGGGCCAGGCGATCACGTTCAGGCCGGTCAGGACCACCATCCCGACGCCCACCGCCTGCACCACGACATTGCGGCTGGCGTGGACGACGAAGGCGATGGCGTTGGTCACACCGGGACCTGAGGGCGCAGGGTTTCCGGGCTGGGGAGACATTTGAACGGCACTCCTCTCGCGCCATAATCTCTCCATAAAGCCTGACGCAAGGTTTACGACCGGCGGTTGCGACCCGAGTTACAACCGATTTCGACTAGGTCACCGCGGCGCGGCTGTGGAATTCCGGCCGGTCCCAGGCGCGCGTCGCCAGCACCTCGGCCAGCGCCTGGGCCGCGGCGCGGACCTGCGCATAGCTGAGGAACAGCGGGGAGAACCCGAAGCGGGCGATGTCCGGCGCGCGGAAGTCGCCGACCACGCCGCGGGCGATCATCGCCTGCACGATGGCGTAGCCCTGCGGGTGGGCGAAGGAGACGTGCAGGCCGCGCGTGGCGGGGGCCCTGGGACTGGCCAGCCTGAGATCCGGGTCGGCCGCCGCGGCCTCGACCTCGGCGATGAACAACTCCGCCAGCGCCAGGCCCTTGGCCTCGATCAGCGCCGGATCGGCGTCCAGCTGCAGGTCGACCCCGGCCTCGAGCGCGGTCAGGCCCAGGATCGGCGGAGTGCCGGTGACCAGGCCGCGGATGTCGCCGGCGCCGCGATAGCCGTCCTCGAAGGCGAAGGGCTGGGCGTGGCCCATCCAGCCCCAGAGCGGCGAGCGGATCTGTGCCTGGTGGCGCTCGGCCACGAACAGGAAGGCCGGCGCGCCCGGGCCGCCGTTCAGGTACTTGTAGCCGCAGCCGACCGCCAGGTCGGCGCCCGCGGCGTTCAGATCCACCGCCACGGCGCCGGCGGTGTGGCACAGGTCCCAGACCACCAGCGCGCCCTTGGCGTGCGCCGCGGCGGTCACCGCGGGCAGGTCCCAGCGCAGGGCGGACTTGTAGTGGATGTGGGTCAGCACCACGACGGCGGTGTCCTCGTCGATGGCCGCGACCACCTCGGCCGGCGCCACGGCCTTCAGCCGCGCCCGGTCGCCGAGCAGCGCGGCCAGCCCCTGCAGGGCGTAGAGGTCGGTGGGGAACCCGCCCGTCTCCGACAGGATCGTCGTCCGCCCGGGCCGGAGCGACAGCGCGCCGGCCGCCAGCTTGAAGAGGTTGACCGAGGTCGAGTCGGCGACCGTCACCTCGTGCGCCTGGGCGCCGATCAGCCGGGCGATCTTGCCGCCGATCCGCAAGGGGGCGTCGATCCAGCCGGCGGTATTCCAGCTCCGCACCAGGCCCTCGCCCCAGGCCTGGCGCGACGCCGCCGCGAGCCGCGCGTGGGCCGCGCGCGGCGGCGGACCCAGCGAATTGCCGTCCAGGTAGATCAGCCCCGCCGGCAGGTCGAAGGCCTCGCGGAAGCGCGCCAGCGGATCGGCGGCGTCCAGCGCCTGGGCGTCCTCGAGGGTCACGGTTGCGGTGTGGGGCGGGATGGGGGCATCAAGGGTTCTTAGTGCGCGCCCAGGCCGACAGGAAGGGGCGCCGACGGGAAGGGACGGGGCGCATGGCCATCCGGGAGCGGTCGTTCCGGTTCGCGGGCGCGGAGGCCGCCGACGTCGCGGGCTTCCGCTGGACGGACGACACGGTGACCCCCCGCGCCGTGCTGCAGGTCGCCCACGGCATGGGCGAGCATGCCCGCCGCTACCTGGCGCCGCTGACGCCGCTGATCGAGGCGGGTTGGGTGGTCTACGCCGACGATCACCGCGGCCATGGCCTAACCGCGCCGACCGCGGCCGACCTCGGCGACTTCGGCGAGAACGGCGCGGAACTGGTCATCGAGGACCTGCGGCGCCTGACCTCGCTGGCCCGCGCGGAGCATCCGGACCTGCCGATCGTCCTGCTGGGCCACAGCCTGGGCTCGTTCTTCGCCCAGGCCTACGTCTTCGACCATTCCAAGGCCATCGACGGCCTGGCGCTCTCCGGCACGGCGGCTTTCGGCGACCGCACCGGCCCGCCGCCGCGCCTCGACCAGATCGCGGTCGAGGGCGCGTCGCCGCGCACGCCGTTCGACTGGCTGTCGCGCGATCCGGCGGAGGTCGACGCCTACATCGCCGATCCGCTCTGCGGCTTCTCGCGCAAGCCCAACGCGGCCGACAGCTTCGCCAAGGTCGCCCGTCGCCTGAAGGACCCGGCCGAGATCGCCCGGATCCGCAAGGACCTGCCGGTCTATGTCTTCGTGGGCGACAGGGATCCGATCAACCAGGACCTCGCGCTCCTGAAGCCGCTTGTCGACCGCTACCGCGACGCGGGCCTGGCCGACCTCACCGTCAAGGTCTACCCCGGCGGCCGCCACGAAATGCTCAACGAGACCAATCGCGCCGAGGTGGTCGCCGACCTGACCGCCTGGCTGGAGCGCGTCGCGGGCTGACGCCGGCGCGGGCCCTGTGCTTAGATGCCGGTCAGCGGACCTGCGCGCCGCGGCATTTGAGCAAAGTCATTTGGCGCGGGCTTCAGACCCGCCCGGGGGAACCATCAGGATGAGCAAGCTGACCCGCATGGCCGTGACCTCGGCCCTGGCGCTGAGCCTCGCCGCCGGTTGGGCGAGCGCGGCCGACAAGCCGTCCGCCCGGCCCGCCGCGACCGTCGCGTCCGCCAAATGGCCGGGCCTGCCGCCGGGGGCGGTCGAGGCGTTCGCCGTCATGCGCGACGGCGTGAAGCTGGCGGGCAACGTCTACAAGCCCGCCGGGACCGGTCCCTGGCCGGTGGTGATGACCCGCACGCCCTACCTCAAGGACGGCCGCATCGATCCGGAAAAGGACCCCAAGGGCGAAAAGGCGCACGAGGCCCTGGCCAAGGCGGCCCGGCGCTACACCGACGCGGGCTACGTCTTCGTCCACCAGGATGTCCGCGGCAAGGGTCGGTCCCAGGGCTTCGACTCGGTCTTCCAGAACGACATCGAGGACGGCTACGACAGCGTCGAGTGGGCGGCGAGGCAGCCCTGGAGCAACGGCAAGGTGGGCCTGTCCGGGGGCTCGGCCATGGGCATCACCTCCAACGCCGCGGCCATGGCGGCGCCGCCGCATCTGAAGGCCGCCTATGTCGTGGTCGCGCCATTCGACAGCCTGCAGAACAGCTACATGGGCGGGGTGCTGAAGGAAAAGGACACCCTCGGCTGGCTGAAAGGGCAGGGGGTCTCGGAAGAGCGGCTCGACGAGACGCGCCGCCGGGTCACCGACGACGTCTTCTGGAACCGGTCGGCCATGAGCACGAACCGCAAATACATCCAGATCCCGATCTACAACGTCGGCGGCTGGTACGACATCTTCGATCACGGCAATATTTCCAACTTCGAGTACCTGCAGAACGAGGGCGCCAAGGGCGCGCGCGGCAACCAAAAGTTGCTGATGGGCCCCTTCGGCCACGGCGCCCTGTCGGGCGGCCTGGAGTATCCCGGCTTCGATCGCCTGAACCTCGGCGGCGACGAAGAGATCCGCTGGTTCGACTACTGGCTGAAGGGCGTCGACAACGGGATCATGGACGAGCCGCCGGTCACCTATTTCATGATGGCCGGCGCCGAGAAGGGCGCGATCTCGCCGAAGAACGGCATGCGCACCTCGGCCAACTGGCCCCCCGCCCATCGCGAGGTCCGCTACTACCTCACCACCGACAAGACGCTCACGGGCAAGCCGCCGGGCGGCGAGGGGGCGAAGCTCAGCTACCGCTTCGATCCGGCCAATCCGGTTCCCACCGTCGGCGGCGCCAATCTCACCTTCGAGCGCGGGCCGATGGACCAGCGGGCGATCCCCGCGCGCCAGGACTACCTGCGCTTCCAGACGCCGGCGCTGGCCAAGGACGTGACCATCGCCGGCCCCGTGAAGGTCGAACTCTACGGCGCCACAGACGGCCCCGACACCGACTTCATGGCCAAGCTGGTGGACGTCTATCCGGACGGCTACGAGGCGCTGGTTCTCGACGCTCCGATCCGCGCCCGCTTCCGCAAGGGCCGCATGCCGGACGAGGTCAGGATGATGACGCCCGGCGCTCCGGAGGAGCTCGACATCGATCTGTGGTCGACCGCCATCACCTTCGAGAAGGGCCACCGGATCGCCCTGCACATCACCTCGTCCAACAGCCCCCGCTTCGAGGTCAACCCGAACACCGGTGAGCCGGCGGGCGAGCACAGGCTCAGCCCACGGGTGGCCACCAACAGCGTCTACATGGACGCGACGCACCCCTCGGCCCTGGTGCTGCCGGTGATCTACCCCGACGGGAAGTAGCGGCGCTCAGGACGGACCTCCCGCGCTGTCGAGGGAGGTCTTCCGACCTCAGATCTTGTCCTCGGGCGGCGTCGCGGCCGCGCTGGCGGCGGCCTCGCGCTGGGCGCGCCAGTCCTGGAAACGCTGGTGGAAATCGTCGCGCCGTTCGGCGCGGAACCGGCGGTACTCCTCGTCGTACAGCTCGTGCTGGTGGCGGCGCCAGTCGGCGTAGTCACGGTCGTGGCGCTCCATCTGCTGGGCGCGCCAATGCAGGTAGTCCGGGTCGAAGTCCTGGTCGATGTCGTGGTCGTCGCGTCCGAGGCCGAAGAAGCCGAAACGGCTGCCGCCTTCGTGATAGCCGGGGCGGTAGTTCTGGTCGTGGCCGTAGTCGGGTCGCCGAGCGCGCCCCCGCTCGCGGTCGTGCCGGTCGAGCGCGGCGTTCAGGCGGGCGTCCTCGGCGCGGAAGGCCGGGTCGCTGAAGGCGCGCCCCTCGGGTCCTGGACGCGGCCCCGCGGCCGGGTCGTTGCGATCGCGGGGTCCGGCCTCGCCGCCCCGGAAGCCTCGCCAGTGATCACGGTTGGGCATCGGTCCCCGTCCTCCGTTGCAGCTCTGCCGCAGCTATCAACGGCCAGGCGGGGCCGCCGTTCCGCGACCCCGCCCAAGTCTGTGCAGTGTGCGCCTAGGCCCGGGTCAAGCCTGGCGGGGGGAACGGTACGGGCAGAGGACCGTGCGACCGCTGGCTTGGCGGCTGCGGCATCGGCACGGGCAGCGGGCCGTGCGACAGCTGGCTTGGCGGGTACGGCACAGGACCAGGGCCGGTGGCCAGCATCAGGCGGGCGGTTGCGGCATCGGCACCGGCAGCGGGCCGTGCGACAGCGGCGGGTTCGGATGCGGTCCGGGGCCGGTGGCTAGCGCCAGGGCGGGCGGCTGCGGCATCGGCACGGGCAGCGGACCGTGCGACAGCGGCGGGTTCGGCTGCGGTCCGGGGCCGGTGGCTAGCGCCAGGGCGGGCGGCTGCGGCATCGGCACAGGCAGCGGGCCGTGCGACAGCGGCGGGTTCGGCTGCGGTCCGGGGCCGGTGGCTAGCGCCAGGGCGGGCGGTTGCGGCTGCGGTCCAGGGCCGGTGCCGGCGGCTGCGGCGCTCGCGACCACCAGGAGCGCGGCGGCGGCCGTCGCGGTGAGAAACAATCTACGCATGATCGGTCTCCCTTGTGTTGTCAGGGCGACGCACCGATGCGGGGCCGACAACTGGCGCCGACTCTAGTCCTCCCCCACGGAAGGCCCAGAACAATCTTTTGATGTGTAACAACTTTTGATTGAAAAAACCTCGGCGTCGGCAGGTTCCGGGACTTATCGCCGTTCAGCCGCCGAGGCGCGTCGGCGCGTCCGGTCTGCGGCCCGCGCCGGCATCGGGTTCTCGGCCGAGGGCTGGCGTCAGGCTCGGGCCGCCAGCGCGAATTCGCAGGCTCCCGCGGCGCCGGGCGGTTGCGGCATGCAGGGGCTCGGCCCCGGACGCTGGCCGATGCTGCCGAGCTGGCGCGAGCCTGCGTCGATTGCACAGGCGTCCACGCCGGCCGCCGGCGGTTGCGGCATGCAGGGGCTCGGCCCCGGACGCTGGCCGATGCTTCCAACCCGGCCGGAGCCGGAGTCGATTGCGCAGGCGTCCGCGCCGGCCGCCGGCGGTTGCGGCATGCAGGGGCTCGGCCCCGGACGCTGGCCGATGCTCTGGAGCGTTTCCCCGCCGGAGAGGGGCGCGGGCGCGAGAGTCGTCACGTAGCCGATCTCCAGGAACGCCGCCGGCGCCGCGAAATCGAGCGGCGGGTTGGGCTGCGGACCCTGACAGATCTTGGGGGGCGGGCAGTGGGAGATGATCTGGGCCTGGGCCGCGCCCGCGAGCCCGAAGAGCAAGGCGGTCGCCACCGCCGCGAGACACAACCTACGCATGATCCGCCTCCCTCGTGTCACGCAGCCACCGCACCTGGACGAGGCCGCCGCAGTCAAAGAATAGTCAAGCTCGGGATGTTTCCCAAAATACTGTGTAAACGCCCGACTATGACGTAGTCGGGAATTGCGGGCCGTCCGGGTCGCCGCGGACCCAAGGTTTGGTCGCCGGATTCGGTCCAGACCGGTCCGCAGGTCGTCCCGCGCCCGGAGAAGCCATCCACGCATGATCCGCCTCCCTGGTCCGGCTGGGATCCACGCCCAGCGGGCCCAACGACAAGGCGGGACGATACTCACGCTCGAAAGATGATCGAGAACATCTTCAGGGCCTTCGCCCAAACCCGCGGCCTAGGCGCGCATCGCCACGGCCATGGTGTCCAGCGCCATCACGTCGGTGGCGTCGTCGGCGTCCATGATCTTCAGCAGGCGGGCGCGGGCGCGGTTCACCCGGCTCTTGATGGTGCCCAGGGCGCAGCCGCAGATCTCGGCGGCCTCCTCGTAGGACAGTCCCGCCGCGCCCACCAGGATCAGCGCCTCTCGGTGCTCGTGCGGCAGCTTCTGCAACGCCGCCTGCAGGGCGTGCATGGCCACGCTCCAGTCCTGGGTCGGCGGGCTCTTCAGCGTGCCCGCGTACTCGCCGCTCTCGTCGCGCACCTCGCGGCGGCGTCGGAGGACCGCGGTGTAGTAGGTGTTGCGCAGGATCGTGAACAGCCAGGCGCGCAGGTTGGTCCCGGGCTCGAACTTGTCGCGATTGGTCCAGGCCTTGATCAGGGTGTCCTGCACCAGGTCGTCGGCGTCCGAACCATTGTGGCTCAGCGACCAGGCGAAGGCGCGAAGGGCCGGGATCAGGGCGACAACCTCGTCCCGCCAATTGGACATCCCG
>Ga0105240_10008409_pt1 | contig 14766 bp, 13 predicted proteins | sample KBSC54metaG_FD_80426 | JGI IMG/M metagenome (GOLD analysis project Ga0105240, IMG submission 80426) | Corn rhizosphere microbial communities from Kellogg Biological Station, Michigan, USA - KBS C5-4 metaG | ecosystem: Host-associated > Plants > Roots > Rhizosphere > Soil | place: Michigan, USA... | reverse complement strand
GGAACTGGTCGACCGGCACGTCGTCCTTGTTCTGCTTGCGCGCGCGATAGGCCTCCTCGACCTTCCACTCGATCGGCAAACCGTGGCAGTCCCAGCCGGGCACGTAGGGCGCATCCTTGCCGGCGAGCGACTGGCTGCGGACGATGATGTCCTTCAGCACCTTGTTCATGGCGTGGCCCATGTGGATGTCGCCATTGGCGTAGGGCGGGCCGTCATGGAGGATCCAGCGGGGCTTGCCGGCGCGTGCTTTCCGGAGCGTGCCGTACAGGTCGTCGGCCTGCCATTGGGCGAGGATCGCGGGCTCCTTGGCCGCGAGGCCGGCCTTCATGGGAAAGTCGGTCTTCGGCAGGAAGACGGTGTCGCGCCAGTCGCGCTTTTGGTCTGTATCGGACATGTCGGGGCCGGGATTAGAGGGCGGATGCCTGCGCGGCAAGGATTTGGCGGGCTTTCGCGCAATCGGCGTCGATCTGGGCGATCAATGCATCGATGCTGTCGAACTTCGCTTCGGGCCGCAGGAACTCGATCAGCTCCACCTCGATCACCTGGCCGTAGAGATCGCCCGAGAAATCGAAGAAGGTCGGCTCCAGCAATTCCTTGGGCGGATCGAATTGCGGGCGGATGCCGAGATTGGCGGCGCCGTCCATCACGCGCCCATCGGCGAGGCGCCCGTGCACCGCATAGACGCCGTAGGCGGGGCGCAGGTAATCGCCGATCGCGACGTTCGCGGTGGGATAGCCGATCGTGCGGCCGAGCTTGTCGCCATGCTGTACCGCGCCCCGGATCGCGAAGGGCCGGGTGAGCAGCCGCGCGGCGGCGCGCGGATCGCCGGCCCTGAGATAGTCGCGTATGCGGGTGGAGGAAGCGATGCCGCCCTCCGCCTCGACCGGGGAGATCGTCTCCACCAGCATCCCGCGTGCCGTGCCCAGTTCGGCGAGCAATGCGGTGTTGCCGGCGCGCGCCTTGCCGAAGGTGAAATCCGTGCCCGTGACCAGCCCCGCGGCGCCGATCCTGTCTTCCAGCCATTCGGCCATGAAGCGTTCGGGGCCGAGTGCCGCGAAGGCATGGTCGAACGGCAGCACGATCGCGCCGTCCATGCCGAAGGCGGCGAAGAGATCGAGCCGCTGCTCGATCGTGGTCAGCAGGAAGGGCGGGGCGTCCGGCCGGAACAGGCGCGCCGGGTGCGGATCGAAGGTGGCGACCAGAGCCGGGCGGCCTTCCGCGCGGGCGCGCGCCAGCGCGCGGCCCACCACCGCCTGGTGGCCGATGTGGAAACCGTCGAAATTGCCCAGCGCCACGACGCCACCGCGCAGATGCTCGGGGACGGGGCGGTCCCCGGGGAGCCGTTCCATGGGGCGGGCGTATAGCAGAGGGCGAGGGGTTTCCTAGCCCCGCACCAAAGTCACGAAATCGAAGTCCGGGCCGCCAAGCTCGCGCTTCTCCACCCGCCAGCCTTCTCCCAGCGGCGGCATCTTCGTGTCGCCTTCCGGCGAGCGATGCACCTCGGTCAGCTCGATGCGGTGTGCGTGCGGCAGGAACAGGCGGTAGATTTCCGCCCCGCCAATCACCGCGATCTCCTCCGCATCGCCGGCCAGCGCGATCGCGCCGTCGACATCGTGCGCCACCTCCGCGCCCGGCCTTGACCAGCCCGCATCGCGCGTCAGCACGATATGGCGGCGGCCGACGAGCAGATTGGGGAAGCTCTCGAAGGTCTTGCGGCCCATCACCATCGGCTTGCCCATCGTCATCGCCTTGAAGCGCTTGAGGTCTTCCGGCAGGCGCCAGGGCAGCGCGCCATCCTTGCCGATCACGCCGTTGTCGGCGCGCGCCACGTAGAAGACGATTTCGGGATGGGAGGGCTCCGGTCCGTTCACACCGCCACCGCGCCCTTGATGTGCGGGTGCGCCTCATAGCCTTCGATCGCGAAGTCCTCGGGCTCGTAGCCGTCGATGCTGTCCGCCTTGCGCAGGATCTTCAGCGTCGGCAACGGCTTGGGATCGCGCGTCAGCTGCAGGCGCGCCTGCTCCAGATGGTTGGAATAGAGGTGGCAGTCGCCCCCGGTCCACACGAAGGTGCCGGGCTCAAGATCGCACTGCTGGGCGAGGATGTGGACCAGCAGCGCATAGCTCGCGATGTTGAACGGCACGCCGAGGAACACGTCGGCCGAGCGCTGATAGAGCTGGAGGTCCAGCTTCCCGTTCGCCACCCGCGTCTGGAACAGGCAGTGGCAGGGGGCGAGGGCCATCTGCGGCAGGTCCGCCGGGTTCCAGGCGGAGACGATCTGGCGGCGCGAGGCGGGCTTCTCGTGGATTTCCTTCACCAGCGCGGCGATCTGGTCGATTACCTGGCCGTCCGGACCTTCCCAGCGACGCCACTGCTTGCCGTAGACCGGGCCGAGCTCGCCGTCCGAGGCCGCCCATTCGTCCCAGATGCTGACCTTGCGCTCCTGCAGCCATTTCACATTGGTGTCGCCGCGCAGGAACCACAACAGCTCGACGATGATCGAGCGCAAATGCAGCTTCTTGGTGGTGACGAGCGGGAAGCCCTTCGACAGATCGAATCGCATCTGGTGGCCGAACACGCTGAGCGTGCCGACGCCGGTGCGGTCGTGCTGCTCGACGCCTTCGTCGAGGATGCGCTGCATGAGATCGAGATAGGCTTTCACGCCTCCGCTATGAACGAGCGGGGCGGCGAGTCCAAGCCGGGCCGATCACTCCGTTGTGGAGAAGTCCCGCTTTGCGCTGGCGCTCCGATCGCTTCACTCGTTCCGTGCGATGGAAGGCGCCCGCATCATCAGCCCGGCCGATGCCTTCGTCCTGTTCGGCGAATTGGCGCGCATGGATCGGGAGCATCTCTGGTCGGCCTGCATCAACCGGCGCGGCCGGGTGCTGACGATGCGACGCGGCGAGCCTGGCGAGGCGCACGCGGTCGGCATGCCGATCGCCGAGCTGTTGCGCGATGCGGTGATGCGCGGCGCCTGGGGGCTGATCGTCGCGCACAATCATCCGGGCGGCGGCGACGCGCCGAGCCCGCAGGATATCCGCGCCACCCGCAAGCTTGCCGAGGGTGCGCAGGCGCTCGGGCTGCGGCTGCTCGATCATGTCGTCGTCGCCGGCGGCGAGTGGGCGAGCTTCCGGCTGCTGGGGTTGCTCTAGAGCGGCTTGCCGTTCGCGTCGCAGGGGTGGATGGCCTGGGGCAGCGGGCGATCGCCCCTGGCCACGAACACCGCCAGGTAGCCGCCGGCCGACGGCATCTCGCGCTGCTTCACCCGCTCGAAGCCGACCGCCTTGAGCTCGCATTCCAGCAGGCGCGGCGGCGTGCCGTGCCGGAAGGTCGGGCGATCCGCGTCGACGACGATCAACTGGCCGTCGGGCTTGAGCGCGGGGCGCACGTTCCACAGGAATTCGTAGGGCTCGGTAACCTCGTGGTACATGTGGACCATCAGCACGCGATCGAAGCTGCCCGGCGGCAGGCGCGGATTGGCGGGATCGCCGAGGCGGACGCTGACATTGTCGAGCCGCTCGCGGCTCACGCGCTCGGCCAGCTTGTCGCGCACGTCGGGCACGATGTCCTCGGCCAGCACGCGGCCCTTGTCGCCGACGCGCGCGGCGAGGCGGACCGTGTAATATCCCTCGCCTGCGCCGATGTCGGCGACTGTCATGCCGGCCCTGATCCCGGCCTTGTCCATCACGGCGCGCGCTTCGTCGAGCTTGTCGCGCGCGGCCTCGGTCGAATAGGCGGTCTCGACGATGTTCGCGACCGGCCGCGCGGCGACCGGGAAGCCGTCCTTGTTGCGCTGGAAGGTCGGCGCGGCGGCATGATCGCCCTTGCCGCAGGCAGCGAGCGGAAGCGTGATCAGTACCAGCCCAATCCCTACGACCGACGCCGCTCGCCTCAATCGACGTCCTCCACGTCGGCGGTCTCGCCGGTGACGCGCTGCGAGAGCGCCGCCGCCATGAACGGATCGAGCGCGCCGTCCAGCACCTCGTCGGGCGCGGTGGAGGTCACGCCGGTGCGCAGATCCTTCACCATCTGGTACGGCTGGAGCACGTAGGAGCGGATCTGGTGGCCCCAGCCGATATCGGTCTTGGTGGCGTTCTCGGCGCTCGCTTTCGCTTCCCGGATCTGCAGCTCGCGCTCGTAAAGCTTGGCGCGCAGACGCTTGAAGGCGGTCTCGCGATTCTTGTGCTGCGATCGGTCGTCCTGGCTCTGCACGACGATGTTGGTGGGCAGGTGGACGATGCGCACCGCCGAATCGGTCCGGTTGACGTGCTGGCCGCCCGCGCCGGACGCGCGATAGGTGTCGATGCGGAGATCCTTGTCCTCGATCTGGATGTCGATGTCGTCGTCGACCTCCGGATAGACCCACACCGAGGAGAAACTGGTGTGGCGGCGCGCGGCGCTGTCATAGGGACTGATGCGGACGAGGCGGTGGACGCCGCTCTCGGTCTTGGCCCAGCCGAACGCATTCTCGCCCTTGACCAGCAGGGTGGCGGACTTGATGCCGGCCTGCTCGCCGTCGTGGAAGTCGATCAGCTCCACCTTCAGCCCCCGCCGCTCGGCCCAGCGCGTGTACATGCGCTGGAGCATGCCGGCCCAGTCCTGGCTCTCGGTGCCGCCCGCTCCGGCGTTGATCTCGATGAAGGCGTTGAGGCCGTCGGCCTCGCCGGCGAGCAGTGCCTTGATCTTGTCGATCTCGGATCGTTCGGCGAGCGCGCCGAGGCTTTCCACCGCCTCGTCCTCGATGGCGGTGTCACCCTCCATTTCGGCGAGTTCGATCAGCTCGATCGTGCCGTCGCGATCCTTCTCGATTCGCTTCACCGCGTTGATCGATTCGTCGAGCCGGCGCCGCTCGGACATGATCGCCTGCGCCTGCTTGGGATCGTTCCAGAGCGACGGATCCTCGACACGCGCGTTCAGTTCGTCGAGCCGGCGCAGCGCGCGGTCCCAATCGATGAAGCGGCGGACGAGCGCCATCGCGGCGTTGATCTTCTCGACATGAGCTTGCGCTTCGGCGCGCATCGTATCTTCCTTCGTCTCAACAACCCGCCAAGGAGGGCTTTTGGCGTGTCGAGCGAAGTCGAGACACGCGTGGTGCGGGGCGGGTCCCGCCGGGGCAATTACAATGGGGCGATTTAGTAGATGCCGCCCTGCTGTTGCAAGAAGTCCGAGTCCGTCGCCTTGGGCTGTACCTTCGGCGCATCCTTGATCGCGGTCTCGCGCTTGATCGTGCGGCGCGGCTCGGTCTCGGGCTTGAAGGCTTCCCAGATGATCGGCGAGAGCGGATCGTTGGACGGCCAGCCGCCATAGACGCGGCGGCCCGAGGCGCGATCGACGCGGACCATGCGGATGCCCGGTGCCAGCGGGAAGGGCCTGACCGGATCGTCCTTCATGGTCGCCAGCGCGAACTGCTTGAAGATCGGCGCCGCGATCGTGCCGCCCTGGGCATAGCCGCCGAGCGAGCGCGGCCGGTCGTAGCCGAGATAGACACCGCCGACGAGATCGGCCGATCCGCCGACGAACCACACGTTGGTCGGGCCCGACGTGGTGCCGGTCTTGCCGAACAGCGGCCGGCCGAGATCGCGCAGCACGGTGGCGGTGCCGCGCTGGACGACGCCTTCCATCATGTGGACGATCTGGGTGGCGGTGGTCGCGTCGATCACCGACTTGCCGCGGACCGGCGGGCGCGGCATCGGCTTGCCGTCCCAATCGGGCATGTTGCAGCCGTCGCAGGGGCGGGTGTCGGCACGGTAGATCACGTTGCCGTGGCGATCCTGCACATAGTCGATGAGCGTCGGCGGCATCTGGCGGCCGAGATTGTCGAGCGCCGAGTAAGCGTTGACCATCTTGAGCACCGTAGTGTCGCCCGCACCCAGCGCGAAGGCGAGCTGGTTCGGATAATCGCCGACGCCCAGGTTGCGGGCGTTCTGCGTCACCTTGTCCATGCCGATCTGGCTGGCGATGCGCACCGTCATCAGGTTGCGCGATTGCTCCAGGCCCCAGCGCATCGTCTTCGGCCCGGCATAGCCGCCCGAGAAGTTGCGGAAGCACTTGGTGCCGAGCCGCGCCGTCTGGAACACGCAAAAGGGTCCGTCGACGACGATCGAGGCAGGCGTCATGCCGTTGTCGAGCGCGGCCGAATAGACGATCGGCTTGAAGGTGGAGCCCGGCTGGCGCAGCGCCTGGGTGGCGCGGTTGAAGCTCGCGCTGCGGAAATCCCAGCCGCCCTGCATGGCGAGCACCTGGCCCGTATGCGGGTTCTCGATCACCATGCCGCCCGAGATCGCCGGGATCGAACGGAGCGTCCAGGTCGATCCGTCCTTCTTCACGACGATCAGGTCGCCGGGCTTCAGGACGTTGAAAGCGGCGGTGGCGGTGCCGGCCGCCGGGGTGGAGGCGGCCGATGCGGGCATTTCCGCCTTGGAACCGTCCTCGAAACCGAGCTCGGCGACGCCGCCCGACTTGGACAGGACGACCGCCTTCTTCCAGTCGTCGTAACCGGGGCCAACGGGCGCCGCGATCAGCCGGCCCTGCCAGCCTTCGCCCACCTCGATATGGCCCGACGCTCCCGTCCAGCCATGGCCGTTGGCGTAGCGCATCAGGCCGTCGCGCAGCGCCTTCTCCGCCGCCGCCTGCTTGGTCGCGTCGAACGAGGTCCGCACCCACAGGCCGCCGGCATAGACGGAGTTCGGGCTGTCGCCCTCGTTGTTGTTCTCGCCATATTTCTGGATCAGCTCGCGGCGGACCTCCTCGGCGAAGTAACCGGGCGGCATGTCCTGCTTGATCGGCTGGCGCTCGATCGCGCCGAGCGGCGCCTGGTCGGCTTCGGCCCGCTGCGCCTCGGTGATGTAGCCGTTCCGGGCCAGCTCGCGCAGAACGTAGGAGCGGCGATCCAGCGCGCGCTGCATGTCGTGCTCGGGCGTGTAGTTGCTCGGCGCCTTGGGCAGGATGGCGAGATAGGCCATCTCCGGCAGCGTCAGGTCCTTGACGTCCTTGCCGAAATAGCTCTGCGCGGCGGCTTCCACGCCATAAGCGTTCCGGCCGAGGAAGATCTGGTTGAGGTAGATCTCCATGATCTGCTGCTTGGAGAGCGTCCGCTCGATCTTGATCGCCAGGATCGCCTCGCGCACCTTGCGCTTGATCGAATATTCGTTGCCGGTCAGCAGGTTCTTCGCAACTTGCTGGGTGATGGTGGAGCCGCCGCGCGCACGATCCCCGGTGCCCGCCTTGCGCGCATAATCCACCACCGCGCCGGCGAGTCCGCCGATATCGACGCCGTGGTGCGTGAAGAAGTTCTTGTCCTCCGCCGACACGAACGCATCGACCAGCAGCGGCGGGAACTCGTTGTAGGCGAGCTCGATCCGACGCTCGCGCGCGAAGGTGAAGATCGGCGCCCCGTCGTTGCCGCGCAAGTTGGTGGGCAGCGGCGGCTCGTAGGCGAGCAGCTTGTCGGTCGACGGCAGGTCGCGCGCGAAGATCAGCCAGATCGCGAGGATACCGACGAAGACGATCCCGAGCAGGCCGCCGAACACCTTGGTCCAGCGCGAACGGAGGATACGCCGCCAGCGCGGATCGCCCTCCCGCCTGATCGTCGCCCGCCCGCCGCCATTATCCGCCTGATCGTCCATGCGGGACGGGGTCTAGAGGGGAAAGCGGGCAATGGGAAGCGGTGCTGCGGTGACCTGTCCTTCGCCCGCCGCCGGCTGGATCAGTCGTTCATCGCCACGTCGGTACGGCCGACGCGGCGGGCGAAGTGCGCCTCCACCGCCTGCGTCACGCCCACTGCGAGATCGTGCTGGTAGCCCTTGGAAAAGAGCTTCTTCAGGTCGCCCGGATCGGTGATGTAGCCCGATTCGAGCAGCACGGCCGGCACGTCCGGCGCCTTGAGCACGGCGAGGCCGGCAAAGCGATGGTAGGTCGTCTTGAACTGGATGCCCTGGCCGGTGAGCTGGCGCTGGAGGATATCGGCGAAGCGCGACGAGGCGTTCATCGTCTCGCGCTGCGTCAGGTCGATCAGGATGTTGCCGACATCGTTAGAGGTGTCGCCGAGATCGACGCCGTTGATGATGTCCGAGCGATTTTCCTTGGCCGCGAGGCGAGCCGCCACCTGGTCCGAGGAGACTTCGGACAGCGTGTAGACCGTGGCGCCGCTGGCGTTGGAGCCCGGTGCGCTGTCGCAATGGACCGAGATGAACAGATCGGCGTGCAGACGGCGGGCGATCTCGCGGCGCTCCTGCAGGATCAGGAAGCGATCGTCGGACCGGGTCAGCGCCACGCGCACCCGGCCGGACTTGAGCAGCTCGTCACGGATCGCCTTGGCGATCAGCAACGTCGCATCCTTCTCGCGATACTTGCCGTCGACCGAGAGCGAGCCCGGATCGTGGCCGCCATGGCCGGCATCGATCACCACGAGCGGCTTGTCGGCGCGGCCCTCCACCGCCGGGATCGGCAGCTGGTAGGGGGCCGGCGCGTCGAGCGGGACGGTGAGCGCGCCCCGCCCTTCCGACGGGGAGAAGGCGGCGTAGGAGATGCGACCGGCGCGCGCGGCGTTGGCGAATTCGCGCTGCGAGGCGTCGGCGAGCCGGAGGGTGAGGGTGCGGCGATCGTCCGACAGGCTGGCCGAGCGCACCACACTGGTGCCGGAGAGATCGAACACGACCCGGCCGACGCCGGGCTTGAGCTGCCCGACGCGGGTCTGCAGCACCGGGCCGCCCGACGCGGTCATGGTACCCGGGGTCAGGCCCTGCACGTCGACGGCGAGCCGGCGCGGCGTATCGAGAATCAGCCCGGAAGCGCCGTCGATCGCCGAATCGAACGCCAGCGTGATCGCGTTGCCGTTCACCGACATCGCGCTGATCGTGCTCGCCTGCGCACCGCCAAGCGGCGTGCAGAACAGGCCCAGACTGACGGCGGCGCCCGCAACCGCGCGCGCCGAAAAACCAAATCGCATGAGCCTGTCGTTCCCCAACAGCGCTCCCCCGGCTCCCTGATTAGGGGGGCGCGCCTGACAACAGGGTGAACCGGAACGGTCAATCCGTCAGTAACCAAGCGGCGAAACGTGCGCGACTAAGGCCGAATTCCCCAATTTATCATCCTTTTGGACGGTTAAACGAGGCTCTTGAGGGGGGTTTCGGGGTCGGCGAGCCTGGCCGGATCGGCCGCGACTCGGCCGACGACGAGCGCCTTGCCCTGCACATAGTCCTTCACCGCATTGACGCAGTCGAGCGCCACGACATGACCCTGCTTGAGGTACACGATCGAGAAGCTGCGGCTGGCGATGTCGCCGCGCGTCACGGTCGAATCGTGGCCGGAGGAGAGGCCGACGGTCTGCAGCCGCAGATCATACTGGTTGGACCAGAACCACGGCACGCTGTTGTACGGCTCTTCGTCGCCGGTGATCGCGCGGGCGACGGTGGTGGCGAGGTCGTTGGCGTTCTGCACCGATTCGAGCCGGATCGGCAGCCCCTCGGCATAGGCATTGGCGTGCATCGCGCAGTCGCCGATCGCGAAGACGTGGGGCAGCGAGGTGCGGCCATGCTCGTCCACCGCCACACCGTTGCCGCCGCGCGCGCCGGCCGCCATCAGCGGCTCGACGGCGGGAATGATGCCGATGCCGACGATCACCATCTCGGCCTCGACGATTTCGCCTCCCGCCAGCCGGACGCCCGCCGCGCGGCCGCCCTTCTCCTCGATGCATTCGACCATCACGCCGAGCCGCACGTCGACCCCGTGGGCGCGGTGCTCGGCCTCGTAGAAGCGTGACAGCGGCTCGCCGGCGACGCGGGCGAGCACGCGGTCCTGCGCCTCCAGGACCGTCACCTGCTTGCCGGACTTGGCGAGTACGGCGGCCGCCTCCAGCCCGATATAGCCGCCGCCGATCACGGCGACGCGGGTGGTGGTCTCCAGCTCGCCCATCATGCGATCGACGTCGGCGCGGGTGCGGACCGAATGGACGCCGACCAGATCGTGACCGGCGCAGGTCAGGCGGCGGGCGTGGCCGCCGGTCGCCCAGATCAGCTCGCCATAGCCGATCGTCTCGCCATCCTCGGTGGAGACGGTGTGCGCCGCCGGATCGACCTTCACCACGCGCTTGCCGGTCAGCATCGCGACCTCGCGCTCTTCCCAGAAATTCGCCGGGCGGATCAGGATGCGCTCGAACGTCTTCTCGCCGGAGAAATAATCCTTGGAGAGCGGCGGGCGCTCGTACGGAATCTCGGGCTCCTCGCCGATCACGGCGATGCTGCCCTCGAACTTGCGCTGCCTCAGCGCGATCGCCGCCTGCGCCCCGCCATGCCCCGCGCCCACGATCAGAACGTCGTATTTCGCCGCCACCCGCATCTCTCCGTCCGTCGGCAGGGCTTCCTTAATCCGGTTTTGCCTACCATCATGCCTCGATGATGCGGCGCATATCCTGTTCGTACGGTAGTTCCAAGCGGACAGAAAATTGCGCGGCCCATAGCGAAATTGAGGGCGCATGACGGGTCTGGCGGTAGAGGCGCATAGCCTCGTCAAGCGGTTCGAGGGGCAGCGGGCGGTCGACGGCATCGATCTCGCAGTGCCGGAAGGCAGCATCTACGGCGTGCTCGGCCCCAACGGCGCGGGCAAGACGACGACGCTGCGCACCCTGCTCGGCATCATCGAGCCGGACGAGGGCTGGCGCAAGGTGCTGGGCGAACAGCGGCCGATGCGCGCCGCGCCGCGCGTCGGCTACCTGCCCGAGGAGCGGGGGCTCTATCCGAGCATGCAGGCGAAGGAGGCGATCGCCTTCCTGGGCAATCTGCGCGGCATGACGCTGGCCGACGGCCGGCGGCGCGCGCTCGAGCTGCTGGAGGAAGCGGGGCTCGGCGAAGCCGCGGGGAAGACGATCCGCCAATTGTCCAAGGGCATGGCGCAAACCGTGCAACTGCTCGGCACCATCGTCCACCGGCCGAGGCTGCTGGTGCTGGACGAGCCCTTCTCCGGCCTCGACGCGATCAACCAGCAGCGGCTGGAGGGCCTGATTCGCGCGCAAGTGGCAGACGGGGCGACGGTGCTCTTCTCCACCCACGTCATCGCGCATGCCGAGCGGCTGTGCGAGCGGATCAGCGTGATTGCCAAGGGCCGTGTCCGCTTCGACGGCACGGTCGCCGAGGCGCGGGGGCGGCTCCCCCAGCGCGTCCAGCTGACCACGCGGCAGGCCGAGGGTGGATGGCGCGCGGCCTTGCCCGCCGATGTCGCGGCGGACGGACGCCGCTTCACCTTCGCGCTGCCGGCGGGCGGGATCGAGCCGGTGCTGGAGGCGCTGATCGCGGGCGGCGCGGGTATCGAGGCGCTGTCGATCGAGCGACCCAGCCTGCACGAGGCCTTCGTCGATCTGGTCGGCGAGCCGGTGCCGCAGCCCGAAGCGGGGGAGGTCGTGCCATGAGGCAGCTCTTCGCCTCCGCCTGGGTGATCGCGCGGCGCGACTATGTGACGACGGTCTTCTCACGCATTTTCCTGCTGTTCCTGCTGACGCCGGTGTTCCCGGCGATCTTCGGCGGCGTCTTCGCCTCACTCGGCGGCGGCGACGATGCGGGGGGTCGGACCGTGCCGCTGGTCGTGATCGCCACCGACGCGCCTTCCGCGCAGTCGCTGGTGGCGGCGCACGAACGGCTCCGCCGGCGGCTCGGTCCCGACGCGCTGCCGGATCTGGCCCGACAGCCGGCGGCCGATGACGGAGCGCGCCTGCTCGCCGACCATCGGCATGGCTATGACGCGGCGCTGACGGGGTCGCTCGATCGCCCGCATTTCCTGCTTGGGGCCCACGCGCCGTCCTCGCTGTCGGAGGATGTCGGGCTGATCGTCGATACCGCGCGCGCCGATCGGGCGTTGGGTGGGGCCGCGCCCGTGCCGGTCGCGCTCGGCGCGGCGCGAGCCACGGCGCCGCCGGAGACCGCGACGCAGGATCGCACCGGCATCGCCAAGGCGGGGCAGACCGGGCTGTTCATCATCCTCGTCATGCTGGCGGGCATGTCGCTCTCCACCTTCATCGAGGAGAAATCGAACAAGGTGATCGAGGTGCTGGCCGCCGCCGTGCCGGTGGACGCCATCTTCCTCGGCAAGCTCTGCTCGATGCTGGCGATCGCGCTGACCTTCGTGGGCGTTTGGACGGTGGTGATCGCGGGCGGCATCATCGCCTTCAAGCCTGCCATGCTGATGGGCTTGCCGACGCCGGCGGTGGGCTGGCCGACCTTCGTCGCGCTGCTGATCGCCTATTTCGTCGGCAATTACCTGCTGCTCGGCGCGGTGTTCCTCGGCATCGGGTCTCAGGCGGGTTCCCCGCGCGAGATCCAGGTGATGGCGCTGCCGGTGACGATGCTCCAGCTTGTCCTCTACGGTTTCGCCTCGGCGGGCGTCGCGCATCCCGATCGCTGGATCTCGATCGCGGCGGCGCTCTTCCCGTGGAGCTCGCCGCTGGCGATGATCGCGCGCGCCGCCGAACTGCCGGCGCTCTGGCCGCACCTGCTGGCGATCCTGTGGCAGATCGTCTGGCTGGCGCTCGCCCTGCGCGTGGCGGCGGGGATGTTCCGAAAGGCCGTGCTGAAATCGGGCGGCAGCGGCTGGCGGTGGTCAAAGACCAAGACGGCCGAGGCCGTCGAGAGCATATTTCCGCCCTGATGATCCGTTCGCACGGGGCGCGGCGATCAATAGCCCAGCGTCAGGCCCAGCGCGTAATATTTCGGCCCGGCATTGCCCTTGATGTCGAGCTTCGGGAGGATCGGCATCGCCACCGTGCCGTAGGGCCGGGTATGATCGCCCGAGAAGCGGACGCCCGCGCCCACCTTGGCGAAAAGCGGAATCTTGTACGCCGCCTCGACGCGGCCGTAGAGGCGGGTGTGATCGTCGGAGACCAGCACGCCCGCGCCCGGCGTGATCGAGAAGCCGGCGAGGCCCCAGCTGTAGCCGGCGCCGAGCTCGCCGCCCCAATGGCCGTCAGCCCGCGCGCCCATGCCTTCCGCGCCGATCCCGGCCTGCGCCGCCGAGGCGGCCCCGACGCAGAGCGCCGCGGCCAGCGCCGCCTTCATGAAACTCGTCATCCCACGCAGCCTTTCCAACGCGCACCCTGCGGCGATGCGGGCTGTCAGGTGGCGGGAATCCCCGTCAAGCGATGCGGGACGGAGCGAGTCCGGATTGCGGCGGGCCGAGGCCCCGCCGGATCGCAACCCGGCGGGGAAGGGGGAATCATTCGGCGGGCAGCTTCCATGTCACGCCACCCGAATAGGTCGTGGCGGTCGGATTGCCGGCCGAGTCCAGCGCGGGCTTGAAGCGGGCGCGGTTCATCAGCTTGCGACAGGCGGTCTTGTCGAGATCGTCGGAGCCGCTGCTCGCCAGCACGGTGCAGTTGCCGGGGCGTCCGTCCGCGCCGATGTCGAGCCGGAAGCTGGTGCGGCCCTCGATGCCGGCGCGCACCGCCGATGGCGGATAGTCGTCGGTCGTCACCCACGTGCCCGGCATGGTCTTGGGCACCGCTCCGGCCGAATGATCGACCGCCGGGGGCTGCGCCGGTCCATCACCGCCCCCGATGCCCGATGTCGGGAAGGTGGGTGTCGGGAAGGGGACCGGGTCGTGCGTCTTCGGGAAAGGATCGGGGATCGGCAGCGGATCGGGATGCGGCAGCGGATCCGTGGTCGGCGTCGGATGGGTGGTCTTTTCCATATGCTTGGGCGGCAGCTGCTTCTCGGGCGGCGGCAGCGGAATTTTCCACTGCTTCGCCGGGGTGAGCCAAGTCGTGGGACGCATGACCTGCATCGCCAGCCCCGACACCAGCCCGTATCCCACCACCCCGATCACGGCGAGCGAGATCGCCCCCGAGATCGTCTTCTCGCGACTTCTGTCCTGATCGATATAGGCCATGACAAACTCCCTCCTGTGGGATGTTGTATCATGCCATTTTCGTAAAATTCCGCAATAGATCAAATAAAAGCAGCAGTTTGACGATATGGTGCCATCCTATACTGCATTCGCACAAATGCTGTTGTGCATTCGTGCAATTCGTCAGGCCCCCGCAGCCATCTCCGAAAGTCGCGGATAGTCGAGCTTTCCGGTGCCGAGCACGGGAAGCGCATCGACGACGCGGACGTCCTTGGGCACGGAAATTTCCGCGACGCCGTTGGACTTGGCCCAGCCGAGCAACTCGGAGGCGGTGGCACCCGGCTTCGTCGTGAACAGCACCAGCTGCTCGCCCTTGCGCGGATCGGGGCGAGTCACGACGGCGTGGTCGAGGCCAGGCCACAGCGTTCCGGCATAGCCTTCCACCGCCGGCAGCGAGATCATCTCGCCGCCGATCTTGGCGAAGCGCTTGGCGCGTCCCCGGATCGCGACATAACCCTCGGCGTCGATCTTCACGATGTCCCCGCTGTCGTGCCAGCCTTCGTGCGGCGGCTGGAGCAGGCCGGGCGCGTCGGCCTTGTAATAGCCCGCCATGATGTTCGGCCCCCGGATCGCGAGGCGGCCGACGCTGCCGCCCTCGTCGTCGATGCCGGGGATCGCCTCCAGATTGGCCTCGATCGCGGGCAGCAGCCGGCCGACAGTGCCGGCGCGGAAGTGCATCGGCGTGTTGACCGCGATCACCGGCCCCGCCTCGGTCGCGCCATAGCCTTCCATGATGCGCAGGCCGAAGCGCTCGGCATAGGTGGCGCGCGTCGTGTCGCGCACCTTCTCGGCGCCCGCGAAGATATAGCGGATGGCGTAGAAGTCGTAGGCGTTCGCCATGCGCGCATAGCCGGCGAGGAAGGTGTCCGTTCCGAACAG
>Ga0105240_10008406_pt1 | contig 14769 bp, 13 predicted proteins | sample KBSC54metaG_FD_80426 | JGI IMG/M metagenome (GOLD analysis project Ga0105240, IMG submission 80426) | Corn rhizosphere microbial communities from Kellogg Biological Station, Michigan, USA - KBS C5-4 metaG | ecosystem: Host-associated > Plants > Roots > Rhizosphere > Soil | place: Michigan, USA... | reverse complement strand
GTACGACAACCAGTTCACCTTGTACGCGATCACCATCGGCCGTTTGAACAGGGCCGCTTCGAGGGTCGCGGTACCGCTGGCGATCAGCGCCAGGTCACAGGCCGCGAGCATCGTGTGCGATTGCCCATCCATGATCTTGATGCTGCCGGCCAGTCCGGCTGCCCGTGCTGCGTCCTCGATCGCGGCCCGGCGCGCCGGGCTGACCGGCACGATGATCTGCATCGCGGGCCGCGCCTGGCGCAGCAGCGCTGCGGCGTCGAGGAACATGCGGGCGTGGTAGTGCACCTCCGATGCGCGGCTGCCCGGCAGCACCGCCAGCACCTCATCCCCTTGCGCGAGCCCGAGCGTGCGCCGCGCCGCTGCCTGGTCGGGCTGCATCGGAATGACGTTCGCCAGCGGATGGCCGACGTAGGTAGCCGAGATGCCCTCGCGCTCCAGCAACTGCGGCTCGAACGGGAAAATACACAGTACGTGGTCGGCGCTGCGCTTGATCTTCTCGGTGCGTTCGGGCCGCCAGGCCCAGATCGAGGGACACACGAAATGCACCGTCTTCACCCCTCGCGCCTTCAGGCCTGCTTCGAGATCCAGGTTGAAGTCGGGCGCGTCGATGCCGATGAATGCATCGGGCGGTGCATCGAGCAGCCGCTGCTTCAGGTGCTTTCGGATGCGAACGATGCCCGCGTAATGGCGCAGCACTTCGATGTAGCCGCGCACCGCCAACGCCTCGGAAGGCCACCACGCTTCCAAGCCGCGACGCATCATCTGCGGCCCGCCAATGCCCTCGCTGCTCATTTCCGGCCAGCGGCCGCGCAGGCCATCGAGCAACAGGCCACCCAGCAAGTCACCCGACGCCTCCCCCGCGACCATGGCAAACCGCGGGGTGCTCATCGCAGGGTTACCGGACGATGCCGCGCTCGGCCGATGCCTTCTCCAGGAAGGACAGCATCATCGCGACGTCAGGCCTTGCCTCTGGTACCTTGTCGGCGATTCCGGCGATGCGTACCTTCGCTTGTGCCAGCGTGAGCTCATCGCGATACAGCGCCTTGTGCATCGCCTTGACGGCCGAGATGCGCTCGGCTGAAAAGCCACGCCGGCGCAGCCCTTCGAAGTTCATCGAGCGGGCTCGCGCGGGCTGGCCCTGACTCATCACAAATGGCGGCTGGTCGGCGAGCAGCACGGAGCTGAGCGCTGTCATGCCGTGTGCGCCGATGCGCACGAACTGGTGCACGACGGTGAAGCCGCCCAGGATCACCCAGTCGCCGATCTCCACGTGGCCCGCCAGTTGCGCGTTGTTCGCGAAGATCGTGTTGTTGCCCACCTGGCAGTCGTGCGCCAGATGCACATAGGCCATCAACCAGTTGTCGTCACCAACTCGCGTGATGCCGCCACCGCCTGGCGAGCCGATGTTGTAGGTGCTGAACTCGCGAATGGTATTGCGATCGCCGATCACCAGTTCGCAAGCCTCCCCGGCGTATTTCTTGTCCTGCGGGATCGCACCCAGCGAGTTGAACTGGAAGATGCGGTTGTCGCGGCCGATGGTGGTGCGGCCCTCGATGACGCAGTGCGGACCCACGCTGGTGCCGGGTCCGATCTTCACATGAGGGCCGACGACGGTGTACGCCCCGATGGAAGCCGAAGGGTCGATCTGCGCTTGCGGATCGACGATCGCGGTCGGGTGGATCGAGGCGGCCATCGGCTGCAAACAGAGAACGCGGATGTCAGGAAAACGTGCGCATGGTGCACATGAGCTCGGCCTCGCACGCCAGCTCTTCGGCTACGCGCGCGACGCCCTTGAACTTGAAGATGCCCGCCTTCGAGCGGATCAGTTCCACCTCCATCACCAGCTGGTCGCCAGGCTCCACGGGCCGCTTGAATCGCGCATTGTCGATGCCAGCGAAGTAGTAAACGGCGTTGCTGTCCGGGCTTACGTCCAGGCTCGCAAACGAGAGCAGCGCCGCGGTTTGCGCCATCGCCTCGAGCATCATCACGCCCGGCATGACCGGACGGCGCGGGAAGTGGCCGACGAAGAAAGGCTCGTTGATGGTCACGTTCTTCAGGGCCTTGATGCGCTTGCCTTTTTCCACTTCCAGCACCCGGTCCACCAGCAGGATCGGATACCGGTGCGGCAGCAGCTTCAATATCTCGTGGATGTCCATCATGAATCGGCCTCTTTGTTTTCAAGGGCCTTGATCCTCTCGCGCAGCTTGTGGAGCTGCTTGAGCGCGGCCGCATTCTTTTCCCAGGCCGCATTGTCGTCGATGGGAAACACGCCGGTGTAGTGGCCCGGCTTGAGGATGGAGCGCGTCACGAGCGACGTCGCCGAAATATGCACGTGATCGGCGATCTGCAGATGGCCCAGGATGCCGGCCCGGCCGCCGATGGTGCAATAAGCGCCGATGGTGGCGCTTCCTGCCACCGCGGCACATCCCGCCATCGCGGTGTGCTTGCCGATGCGCACGTTGTGGGCGATCTGGATGAGGTTGTCCAGCTTCACGCCGTCGTCGATCACGGTATCGCCCAGCGCGCCGCGGTCGATGCACGTGTTCGCGCCGATCTCCACGTCGTTGCCGATCCGCACCGCACCCAGCTGTTCGATCTTCTCCCAAGCGCCGTCGGCATCGGGTGCGAACCCGAAGCCGTCCGCGCCGATCACGACACCGGGGTGCACGATGCAGCGCTCGCCGATGACGCAGTTCTCTCCGACGCTGACGCGATTCTTCAACACCGTGCCCGCCCCGATACGCGCTCCGCGCTCCACGACGCAAAGCGCGCCTATGCGTGCGGTCGGGTCGATCACCGCGTCGGGATCGACTACCGCGCTCGGGTGCACGCCGACGGCGGCGCCATCGGCCTGTGCGCGCTTCCACAGCTGCGTGACGCGCGCAAAGTACAGGTAGGGATCGTCGGCGACGATGCAGTCACCGCGGGCAATGGCTTCGTCGCGCATTCCTGGCGCCACGATCACGCAAGCCGCGCGCGACGCGGTCAATTGCTGCGCGTACTTTGGGTTCGCTAAAAAGCTCAGCTGGGCGGGGCCGGCGGATTCGAGCGGCGCCAAGCCCTCGATGACCCGCTGCGCGTTGCCGACAAGCTCGCCGCCGAGCTCCTCAACGATCGAGCCGAGCCGAAGTTGCACGGGCTCAGTCGGCGACGAGGCCTACTTCACCCCGTTAAGCGCCTTGATCACCTTGTCGGTGATGTCGTGCTTGGGGTTGATGTAGACCGCTTCCTGCAGGATGACGTCGTACTTTTCGGCTTCCGCGACCTGCTTGACAACGCGATTGGCGCGTTCGAGCACTTGCTGCAGTTCTTCGTTCTTGCGTGCGTTGAGGTCTTCCTGGAACTCGCGGCGCTTGCGCTGGAAGTCGCGGTCCTGGTCGACCAGCTGCTTCTGGCGCGCGGCGCGCTGGCTCTCGGACAAGGTTGGCGCCTCGCGCTCGAACTTGTCGGATGCGGCCTTGAGCGCGTCGCCCTGGGCGTTGAGATCCTTCTCGCGCTTGGAGAACTCCTGCTCCAGCTTGGCCTGGGCCGCCTTGGCCGTGTTCGCCTCGCGGAAGATACGGTCGGTGTTGACGAAGCCCACCCTGAAGTCGTCCGCGTGCGCGGCGAGCGCGAGGGCGCCGAAAAGGAACACCAGGCATTGACGGGACAGATACTTCATTAGAACGACGTTCCGATCTGGAATTGCAATCTCTGGATTCTATCGCCAGCGAACTTGCGCACGGGCTGGGCGACGGCGATCCGCAGCGGGCCGATGGGAGATATCCAGGAAATCCCGACGCCGGCCGAAGCGCGCAGCTCGTTCGCGCGGATTCTTTCATTCTCGCCGAACACGTTGCCGGCGTCGACGAAGCCGAACATGCGCAGCGTGCGGTCGTTGCCGGCGCCGGGAAACGGCGTGAGGAATTCAACGTTGAGACTGAGCTTGCGCGCGCCGCCGATGGTGGCCCCCGTTACGTCCTTGGGACCGAGCGTGCCCTGTTCGAAGCCGCGCACCGAGCCCAGGCCCCCCGAGTAGAAATTCTTGAACACCGGGAACGGACGGCCGCTCAGGCCCTTGCCCCAGCCGGCCTCGCCATTGAAGGCGAGCGTGAACTGCTTGCTCAAGGGAATGTATTGCTGCAGCTGGTAATTGGTGCGCGTGTAGCGGGCATCGCCCACCAGGCCGAGCTCGCCGGCCAGCCTCTGGAACCGGCCCTTGGTCGGCGCGATGGCGCTGTCACGATCATCGCGCGACCAGCCCAGTGACAGCGGGGCGGAGTTGCTCGTGAAACCGAAGCGCTCGGCGTAGTCCAGGTAGGCGGCCGGGATGCTGGTGCCGGGCCGAATATCGGTGCGCTCGAGCGCACCGCCCAGATAGACGGTGTCGAGTTCGCTGAACGGAATACCGAATCGCAGGCCCACGCCGCTGGTGACCAGTTCGTAATTGCCGCCCTGGTCCTGGTACGGCCGCGACGAGCGGTGGTACACGTCGATGGTGCGCGAAATGCCGTCGGGCGTGAAATACGGGTTGACCGAGTTGAAGACGATCGCCCGGTTGAACTTGCTGGTGTTGACTTCCACACCCAGGTAATTGCCGGTGCCGAAGGCGTTCTCCTGCTTGATCGAGAACGACAGAGCCAGTTTTTCCGCGGTGGAGAAGCCCGCGCCCAGCTGCAGGCTGCCGGTGGGCTTTTCGGAGACGGTGATGTTCAGGTCGACCTGGTCGGGCGCGCCGGGAACGTCGCTGGTCTCGATGTTCACTTCCTTGAAGAAGCCCAGGCGGTCGATGCGGTCGCGCGACAGCTTGATCTTGTCGGCGTCGTACCAGCTCGATTCGAACTGGCGGAACTCGCGGCGGATGACTTCGTCGCGCGTGCGGTTGTTGCCGGAAATATTGATGCGCCGCACGTAAGCCCGTCGCGAGGGCTCCGCCTGCAGCACGAACGCCACTCGGTTGTTGACGCGGTCGATGTCCGGCCTGGCCTCCACGTTGGCGAACGCGTAGCCGAAGTTGCCGAAGTAATCGGTGAACGCCTTGGTGGTTTCCGCGACTTTTTCGGCGTTGTACGGCTCGCCCGGGCGGATGGTGACCAGCGACTTGAATTCGTCTTCCTTGCCCAGGTAGTTGCCTTCGAGCTTCACGCTGGAGACGACGTAGCGCTGGCCTTCGGTCACGTTGACGGTGATCGAGATGTCCTGCCGGTTCGGCGAGATCGCGACCTGGGTGGAATCGATGCGGAACTCGAGGTAGCCCCGGTTGAGGTAGTAGGAACGCAGTGCCTCGAGGTCGGCGTTGAGCTTGGCGCGCGAGTAGCGGTCGGACTTGGTGTACCAGGACAGGAAGCCGCCCGTGTCCAGGTCGAACAGGCCCTTGAGCGTGGATTCGCTGAAGGCCTTGTTGCCGACGATATGGATTTCCTTGATCTTCGCCGGCTCGCCTTCGGTCACCGTGAACGTGAGGTTGACGCGATTGCGCTCGATCGGCGTGACGGTGGTGACCACCTCGGCGCCGTACAGGCTCTTGTTGATGTACTGGCGCTTCAACTCCTGCTCGGCGCGGTCGGCCAAGGCCTGGTCGTAGGGTCGGCCCTCGGTCAGGCCGATCTCGCGCAGCGCCTTCTTCAACGTGTCCTTGTCGAACTCCTTGGTGCCCACGAAGTCGACGTCGGCGACCGTGGGACGCTCCTCCACGATCACCACCAGCACGTCGCCGTTCACTTCGAGCCGGACGTCCTTGAACAGGCCCAGGGCGAACAGCGCGCGGATCGCGGCTGAACCCTTTTCATCGTTGTACTGGTCGCCGATGCGAAAGGGCAGCGAGGCGAACACGGTGCCGGGCTCGACCCGCTGCAGGCCTTCGACCCGGATGTCGCGCACGGTGAACGGGTCCACGGCCCAGGCATTCGCCACGAACGCCATCGCGATGATTGCCGTAACGGTACGCACGCGAAAGCGCTTCAAATGTTTTTTCATGAATCAAGGTCGGGCCCGCACCGCCTCGGGGCCCAGGCGAAACGCAGCTAAATAACGTTAACCAAAGAGACGCGTGACGTCGTTGAACAGCGCAATCGTCATCATCACCAGCAGCACCGCCACCCCGCCACGCTGCAGCCGCTCCATCCAGGCGTCGGAGACGCTCTTTCCCGTGACGGCCTCCCAAAGATAATACATCAGGTGCCCACCGTCCAAGACCGGCAGCGGCAGCAGGTTCAGCACGCCCAGGCTCACGCTGATCAAAGCGAGGAACACGAGGTACTGCGTGAGCCCGAGGCTCGCGGACTTGCCGGCGTAATCGGCGATCGTCAGCGGCCCGCTCAGGTTCTTCAGCGAGGCTTCGCCGATCACCATGCGTCCCATCATGCGCAGCGTCAGCAGCGAAACTTCCCAGGTGCGCACAGCGCCCTTCTGCAGGCCTTCGATCGGGCCGTAGCGCACCTTCACCCACTCCGGGGGCGCGCCGACATAGGCGCCGATGCGGCCGATGTGCGCGTCGCCTTCCTTCACGACATCGGGCTGAAGCTGCAGATCCAGCACCTGCCCGCCGCGCTGCACGCGCCAGTTCTCGCTCACGCCCTTGCCGTTGTCCACGCTCTGGCGAATGAGCTCGCGCAGTTGCTGCCCGTCGACCACCGCGGTGTGACCCACCGCCAACACCACATCGCCCTTGCGCAAGCCGGCACGCTGCGCCGCGCCGGACTCGATCACGTCGCCGATGACCGGTGGGGTGTAAGGCCCGAGGATGCCGATGCGGCGGAACAACTGGGCGTCCGCTTCGCGCGAAGGCAGCTGGCTCAGGGGCAGCAAGGCTTCGCGTTGCGAGTCGCGGCCGGGCGGCCCCACTTGCAGTCGGACGTCACGGCCATCCAGCGCACCGCGCGTCAACAACCAGCGCAGGTCCTCAAACGATCGCACCGGCTGCAGTGCTTCATCGGCGAATCCCGCTTGTCGCACCAATTCTCCGCCATGCAGGCCCGCTTGCTCGGCGACCGAGCCGGCGACCGGGCTGGCCAGGATCGGCTTGGGCTCCTGCACGCCATGCCAGTTCACACAGGCGTAAAGCAGCACGGCCAGCAGCAAGTTGGCCGCCGGGCCCGCTGCGACGATGGCAGCGCGCGACTTGATCGGCTGGGTATTGAAGGCGAGATGGCGCTCCTCGGGCGCGACCGGCCCCTCGCGCTCGTCGAGCATCTTCACGTAGCCGCCCAGCGGAAACGCGCCGAGCACGAATTCGGTGTCCTGCCCGGCCTTCTGCTTCTTTGGTTTCCAGCGATAAAGCGTTTTGCCGAAGCCCACCGAGAAGCGCAGCACCTTCACGCCGCAAGCCACTGCCACGCGGTAGTGGCCGTACTCGTGGACGGCGATCAGCAGGCCCAGGGCAACGATGAATGCAACGATGGTCAGCATAAATGCAGGCTAAAGGCTCAGGAAGCAAGCCGCGAAATCGCCCGGCGGGCGGCCTCGCGGGAACGCTCGTCCAAGCCGAGCAGATCTTCCAGCGATTCCGGCTTGGACGCTGTAACCGCTTCCAAAGTTGCAACATTCACCTCGTGGATCTGGTCGAAGCGCACGCGCCGCTCCAGAAACGCCGCCACCGCGACCTCGTTGGCGGCATTGAGCACCGCCGTGGTTCCGGCCGGCGCGTCCAGCGTGTCCCAGGCCAGCCTGAGGCCCGGGAATCGCCGCCGATGGCCGCGGCTGTCCATCGATTCGAAAGTCATGTCCGCGAGCGTATGGAAATCCAGCACCTGCGCACCCGAAGCCACGCGGTCGGGCCACGCCAGCCCGTAAGCGATCGGAACCCGCATGTCCGGCGTGCCCAACTGGGCAACCACCGACGCATCGCGGTACTGGACCATGGAATGGATGACGCTCTGCGGATGGATCACCACCTCAAGGCGCTGCGGCGCCAGCCCGAACAGGAAGCGCGCCTCGATCACCTCCAGCGCCTTGTTCATCATCGTGGCCGAGTCGACCGAAATCTTGCGGCCCATCACCCAGTTCGGATGCGCGCATGCTTCTTCGGGCGTGACGTTGCGCAGCGTGTGCGGCTCGCGGGTGCGAAACGGGCCGCCCGAAGCCGTGAGGATGATTTTTTCAACGCGCGCGTCCCACGTTGCCGGATCTTCAGGCAGCGATTGGAAGATCGCGGAATGCTCGCTGTCGATCGGCAACAGCTTCGCGCCGCCGCGCCTAACCGCGTCCAGGAACAGCTCGCCGCCGACCACCAGCGCCTCCTTGTTCGCCAGCAGCAACCGCTTGCCGGCGCGAGCCGCCGCCAGGCACGACGCGAGGCCCGCCGCGCCGACGATGGCTGCCATCACGGCATCCACCGACTCGTGCGAGGCGATCTCTTCCAAGGCGCCCTGTCCCCACAGCACCTGGGTGGCGAGCGCGCAAGCCCGCGCCTTGTACGCGAGTTCGCGGCCGGGACCTTCGCCCGCCATCACCGCGAACGAAGGCTTGAACCGCGCGCACTGCTGCAGCATCAGGTCGACCTGCGTCGCTGCACTCAGTGCGAAGACCTCGAAGCGGTCTGGGTGGCGGCCGATCACGTCCAGCGTGTTCACGCCCACCGAGCCGGTCGAGCCGAGAACTGCGATTTTCTGCTTCATCGCGGCGACATCGTCGTGAGGGAGGCCACGGAAGCCAGCATCATCGCCAGCGGCAAGGTGGGCAACAGGGCATCCACGCGATCCAGCACGCCGCCATGGCCCGGCAGCAGCTTGCTGGAATCTTTGGCGCCGGCGCTGCGCTTGACCAGCGACTCCACCAGATCTCCGACGACACTCATGGCGGCGAGGAACAAGGCCGCGATCACCAGCAACCACCAACCCGCGGCGGCCAGGCGCGTGTAAAGGCTGGGCACCTCGGCGCCCGAAGCGCGGTCGAGCGCGATCCACAAGAGCGCCAGCACCAGCACGCCGATCATGCCGCCCCAGACGCCTTCCCAGCTCTTGCCGGGGCTGATCGCCGGGGCCAGCTTGCTCTTGGTGAATTTCAGTCCGAAGGTGCGGCCGGCGAAGTAGGCGCAGATATCGGCAACCCACACCAGCACCAGGATGGACAGCAGGAAGTTGACGCCGATTTCGCGCGCTTGCGCAACGGCAAGCCACGCCAGCCATAGCGCGAGCACGCCGCCCACCAGGCGCAACCAGCGCGGCATCGCGGGCCAACCGACGACGCCAGAGCGCAGCAGCCACGCACCGGCCAGGACCCACAGCGCACCGGCGACGGACCACAGCAGCGGTACGGGTTGATTCAGCAGGCCCGCATACCACGCGCCCGCGCAAAGCAGCAGGCACACAGCCGCGCATACCAGGGACCCCGCTTGAGCCAGGCCATTCAGGCGTCCCCATTCCCAGGCGCCAGCCGCGATGAGCACCAGCGCCACCATCGCGAACGGCACCGGCGTCGGCCAGAACAGCGCCGGCAGCAAGATGGCCAGCAGGACGATCGCGGTGATGATGCGTTGCTTCAGCATGCGAAGCTCGGCGCGTTCAGGCGACCTTCTTCGCTGGTGCGGCGGACACCTGCGCCGACGTCTTGCCGAAGCGGCGCTCGCGCCGCGCATAGTCGGCCAAGGCGTCGTCGAGCGCCGCGGCGTCGAATTCGGGCCAGAGCTTGTCGGTGAAGTACAGCTCGGCGTAGGCAGCCTGCCACAGCAGGAAGTTCGAGAGCCGCCGCTCGCCGCCGGTGCGGATCACCAGGTCCGGATCGGGCACGTGGGCCAGCGCCATCGCGCCTGAGAGACTGCGTTCGGTGATCGGGTCGCCGCGGGCCGCCAGCCGCGCGGCAGCCTGCGCGATGTCCCAGCGGCCGCCATAGTTGAAGCACACGTTGAACAGCAGCCGTGAATTCGATGCAGTGGCGGCCTCCGCCTGGGCCAGCCCCGCGCGCACCTTCTCCGACAGCGCGCCGCGATCGCCGACAAAATACAGGCGCACGCCTTCCTCGTTGAGCTGCGGCACTTCGCGCGCGAGCGCGAGAGCCAGCAGTTCCATCAGGCTGGACACTTCCTCGCTGGGCCGGTTCCAGTTCTCGGAAGAAAACGCAAACACCGTCAGCACCTTGACGCCGCGATCGTGGCAATGCCGAACGCACGCGCTCAGCGCATCCATGCCCTTCTTGTGGCCCGCCATGCGTGGCAGCAAGCGGCGAGTGGCCCAGCGGCCGTTGCCGTCCATGACGATGGCGACGTGGTGCGGACTTCGAGCGGGCGTCATGGGCTTGTTGATCAGGGAAGATTTGAGCGCCACCGGGCCGCCCCAAGGCGCGAGGGCCCCGTCGGGGGGCAGCGCAGCCATGGAACGGCAGGGGTGGGCGTCATCAAACCGCCATGATCTCCTGCTCTTTGCCTGCCACGAGTTGGTCGATTTCGGCGATGTGGCGATCGGTCAATTTCTGGATTTCCGCTTCCGAGCGCTTCTGCTCGTCCTCGGAAGCCAGCTTGTCCTTCACCAATTTCTTGACGTGGTCGTTGGCATCGCGCCGCAGGTTGCGCACGGCGATCTTCGCGGCTTCGCCTTCGTGGCGAACCAGCTTGGTCATTTCCTTGCGCCGCTCTTCGCTCATCGGCGGCATCGGCACGCGAATCAGGTCGCCCATTGAAGCGGGGTTCAGCCCCAGGTCGCTCTCGCGGATCGCTTTCTCGATCTTCGCGCCCATGCCCTTTTCCCAGGGCTGCACGCTGATCGTGCGGGCGTCGATCAGCGCGACGTTGGCCACCTGGCTGATCGGCAGCACCGCGCCGTAATAGTCGACGTGGACCGTATCGAGCAGCGCGGGATTGGCGCGGCCGGTGCGGATCTTGGTGAGGTTGTTCTTGAAGGCGGCGATGGAATGGTCCATCTTGCCTTCCATGGTCTTCTTGATTTCGGCGATCGTGGTCATCGGGCTCTCCTCGCGGTCTCCTCAAGCAGCTTCATGCATACACGAGCGTTCCTTCGTCTTCCCCCATCACCACCCGCCGCAGCGCGCCGTGCTTGAAGATGGAGAAGACCTTGATCGGCAGCTTCTGGTCACGGCACAACGCGAATGCCGTCGCATCCATGATGCCCAGATTTTGCGCCATGGCCTCGTCGAACGAAAGCTTGCTGTAGCGCGTCGCCGACGAGTCCTTCTTGGGATCGGCCGAGTAGACGCCATCGACCTTGGTCGCCTTCAGCACGAGTTCGGCGCCGATCTCGGCACCGCGCAGCGCGGCCGCCGTATCGGTGGTGAAGAACGGATTGCCGGTGCCGGCCGCGAAGATCACGACCTTGCCTTCTTCGAGATATTGCAGGGCCTTGGGCCGCACATAGGGCTCGACGACCTGCTCGATCGCGATGGCGGACATCACGCGCGGGATCAGGCCCTGCTTGTTCATGGCGTCCGCCAGCGCGAGCGCGTTCATGACGGTGGCCAACATCCCCATGTAGTCGGCCGTGGCGCGGTCCATGCCGACCGAACCACCGGCCACGCCGCGAAAGATGTTGCCGCCGCCGATCACGATGGCGACCTGCACCCCCATGTTCACGACCTCGGCCACTTCCTCGACCATCCGCACGATGGTGGCCCGGTTGATGCCGAAGGCATCGTCGCCCATCAGCGCCTCGCCCGACAGCTTCAGCAGGATTCGCTTGAGGGCTGGCTGGGCTTGCGGCATGAAGGGGGCTCCTTGGGTTGCGATGAGTGTAATGACCTCTGACAGTCTTGGGCGGGGCTCGGTCAGCGATCGGTCAGGCGCCGCTTTTGGCCGCCGCGACCTGTGCTGCGACTTCCGCGGCGAAGTCGTCCACCTTTTTCTCGATGCCTTCGCCCACCACATACAAGGTGAAGGCCTTCACTGTCGTGCCGCGTTCCTTGAGCATCTGCTCGACCGTCTGCTTGTCGTTCTTCACGAAGGGCTGGGGCAACAGCGACACTTCCTTCAGGAACTTCTGCACCCCGCCTTCGACGCGCTTGGCGACGATCTCGGGCGATTGCACGGGCTTTCCGGCCGCTTCCGCGGTCTTGCGGTCCTCTTCGGCCTTGGCCATCGCCACCGAGCGCTCTTTCTGGACCAGCTCCGCCGGAACATCGCTGCCGGCCAGCGCCAGGGGCTTCATGGCCGCGACATGCATCGCGACGTCCTTGGCTGCCGTTTCATCGCCCTCGTACTGCACCACCACGCCGATGCGCGTTCCATGCAGATACGCCGCAAGCTTGTCCGATCCCGCAAACCGCTTGAACCGGCGAAAACTCATGTTCTCGCCGATCTTGCCCACGAGTCCCTTGCGGACGTCTTCCAGCGTCGGGCCGAAGCCGTCCTGGCTGTAGGGCAGCGCGCCGAGCGCGGCGACATCGGCGGGATCGCTTTTCGCAATGAGCCGCGTCGCGGCATTGGCCAGTGCCAGAAAACTGTCGTTCTTGGTGACGAAGTCGGTCTCGCAGTTGGTTTCCAGCAGTGCGCCGGTGGTCCCGTCGATGAATGCGGTGACCACGCCTTCCGCAGTGATACGCGCAGCGGCCTTGCCGGCTTTATTGCCGAGCTTGACGCGCAGCAGTTCCTCTGCCTTCTCGAAATTTCCGTCCGCTTCGGTCAGCGCCTTCTTGCACTCCATCATCGGCGCGTCGGTCTTGGCGCGCAGTTCGGCGACCATGCTTGCGGTGATTACAGCCATTTTTCTTTACCTCGTCATCTTCAAGTCAAGTGGTGTTGGGTTGTAAAAAAGGGGCCCGAAAGCCCCCTTCTTAGGGTCCGGAGGCGATTCAGGCGCCGGCGCCCTCGCGAACTTCGACGAATTCGTCGCTGCCCTCGGCCGTGGCCTTGCCGACCTCATTGGCGGCGCTGGCGCGGCCCTCGATGATGGCGTCGGCGATGCCGCGCGCGTACAGCGTCACGGCCTTGGACGAGTCGTCGTTACCGGGGATCACGTAATCGATGCCGATCGGCGAGTGATTCGAATCGACCACGCCCACCAGCGGAATGCCCAGCTTCTTGGCTTCGGACACGGCGATCTTGTGGAAGCCCACGTCGATCACGAAGATGGCGTCGGGCAGGCTGGTCATGTCCTGGATGCCGCCGATGTCCTTCTCGAGCTTTTCCATCTCGCGCGCGAACATCAGCTGCTCTTTCTTGCTCATCGCTTCCAGGCCCGCTTCCTGCTGGGCCTTCATGTCCTTCAGCCGCTTGATCGAAGTCTTGACGGTCTTGAAGTTGGTCAGCATGCCGCCGAGCCAGCGCTGGTCGACATAGGGCACGCCGGCGCGCTTGGCTTCGGCCGCGACAGTCTCGCGGGCCTGGCGCTTGGTGCCCACCATCAGGATGGTGCCGCGGTTGGCCGCGAGCTGCTTGACGAACTTGGTCGCTTCCTGGAACAGCGGCAGCGACTTTTCCAGGTTGATGATGTGGATCTTGTTGCGATGGCCGAAGATGTACGGGGCCATCTTGGGGTTCCAGAAGCGGGTCTGGTGTCCGAAATGGACACCGGCTTCCAGCATTTCGCGCATGGAGACGGACATGTGATTTCCTAAAGGTTGGGTCTAAAATCCAGGCCGAAATTGCGTTGCCTTTGTCGGCGGCGCAACACCTTGTTGGCCTGGATTCGCGTTTGGTTCACCGGCAGACCCGGCCACCCTATGCGGCCAGCCCCCGGCAAAACCCAAAGATTATAACACCGCCCCTCGCTTAGGACCCCATGCGCCCCGACCTCGCCGCCACCCGGCACTCCCTTCTCGCGGGCGAAATTCGCGCCGCTGATGAGCTACAACGTGCGCTGGATATTGCGCAGTCTCCCGCATGCGAGCACGCGTTCCTGCGTATCGACGCCGACGAGGCGCGGCGCCAGGCAGCTGATCCCGCCAACCAATCGCGGCCGCTCGCAGGATTGGCGGTGTCCATCAAGGACCTGTTCGATATCGCGGAGCAACCCACACCGGCCGGCTCGAAGGTGCTGGCCGACGCGCCTCCCGCAACGCACGACAGCCCGGCCGTCGCGCGTTTGAGGGCAGCGGGGGCAGCTCTCGTAGGCCGCACCAACATGAGCGAGTTCGCGTTCTCGGGCGTGGGCGTCAACCCGCACCACGGCACGCCGCCCAATCCGGCCGATCCCAAGACGCCGCGCATCCCGGGCGGCTCGTCTTCGGGCTGCGCCGTTTCGGTCGCCACCGGCGCGGCTTTCGTGGGACTGGGTTCGGACACGGGCGGGTCCATCCGGATACCGGCGGCGCTCTGCGGCATCGTCGGCTTCAAGAACACCGCGCGCCTGACACCCACCGACGGCGCGCTGCCGCTGTCCACCACGCTGGACACGGTGTGCGCGATGACGCGCTCGGTGCGCGACGCGATCCTGGCGCATGAGATCCTGGCCGAGCGCACGGTCACGCGCAGCGACAAGCCGCTGTCCTCGATGCGGTTCGCGGTCGCGCGCACCAGCATGCTCGACGCACTGGACCCGACGGTGGCAACGGCTTTTGAACGCAGCCTGAAGACTTTGCGTGACAGCGGCGCACGCATCGAGGAGATCGCGCTCGAGCCGATTCGCGACCTGGGCACCATCCAGTCCACCGGCGGATTCTCGGCGGCGGAAAGCTATGCATGGCATCGCGCGCTGCTGGCCTCCAGCGGGGCGGATTACGACCCGCGCGTGCGCCACCGCATCGAGCGCGGCGCGAACATGAAAGCCTACGAATACATCGACTTGATCCGCGCCCGCCGCGACTGGATAGCGCGCGTGCACTCGGCGCTGGCAGGCTTCGACGCCGTGCTGTCGCCGACCACGCCGCTGGTCGCGCCGCCGATCGCGCAAGTCGCGCCCGGGGCCGAGC
>Ga0105240_10008405_pt1 | contig 14770 bp, 11 predicted proteins | sample KBSC54metaG_FD_80426 | JGI IMG/M metagenome (GOLD analysis project Ga0105240, IMG submission 80426) | Corn rhizosphere microbial communities from Kellogg Biological Station, Michigan, USA - KBS C5-4 metaG | ecosystem: Host-associated > Plants > Roots > Rhizosphere > Soil | place: Michigan, USA... | reverse complement strand
TTTGCCGACCGCCGCGGCAAGCGTCGCCTCGTCACCCATGCCGCCGATATGCATGAATATGACTTTGGGGCTGTCCCAAAAGAAGTGGTTGTGCACTGCGGTCACTTCGAGGCCGTTGTCGAGCGCCGCGCTCATCACGGGGTTGACCTGATCTTCCAACACGACGGTGTCGCCCATCACGACCGTGTGATTCCCTACCTTCTTGAATGCCGCCCAGGAGGTCAGGCCCATCGGCGGAGTCAATTTCACACCCGCGGCCGTCACCACGAGGTCGTTTCGTGGCACCGATACTTTGAAGACGCCTTCCTTTTCGTTTAGCACTCCCTTGGCACCAGTGAGCTGTTCGATCTTCGATGCGTCAAAGGCTGCGGGAACAGCTGCATTGACAACCACGGCGAAGAGACAGAGCAGAAAAACAGCTGTAATTCGGGTCATGGGTCACCTTGAGTTTAGCGTTTTGAGTGTTGAAACCGACTGCCGCACCGGCCTTCCAAGCCCATGGGTGATATCGGCGCCTCAGAGAATGACGGCCGGCCGATCGAACACAGCGTCATGCAATCGTATTGTCGGGGAACGCGATGAAAACTGCAGTGATCATCGACATGGCACAGTTTGACTCGGGTACGACGCGGGCTACCTATGTCATGCCAACCTCCTGGTCCATTGCGGACTATTTCGCGCTGGATACCCAAGCAAAGCAAGTGGTGCCGGCCGCTCGACCGTGCCGCTTGGCGCTCGCGAATGAAGCGTCGCGATGGGCAACGAGCCTGAGGGGGAGATATTCACCGAGGCATTTCCTGCCACCCCGATACCCTCAATCGTGGCGTTGACAAAGCACGGTACGCGCCGGAATACTTGCAGGCAGCGCGCCATGGGGCGCCTCCAGTCCGCGGCAAGGGAGTTCACTCCCACCCATGCGATCGACCCGATCGTTCCATCCTCGCTTCCAGCCTGTGCGCAAGCGGACTTCAGGCGTTATCGGAAGGAAGGTCATGCAACGACAACTCTCGTCGAACAGCAATCTCGAAGCACTGCGCAAGCAGGCGAAGTCCTGGCTGAAATCCTTGCGCGCGGGTGACGTGCAGGCGCGCGAACGCTTGCACCGCGCCTGGCCCGGCGCTCCGGGCGAGCCTGGCCTGCGCGACATGCAGCACGCGCTGGCACGGGAACACGATTACGTCAGTTGGAGCGCGCTCAAGGAAGCGCTCGCCGAGCTGGCGTTCGCGCGAAAAAATCTCGACGAGCAGGCCGCGGAATTTCTCGAACTCGCCAGCCTCCACTATGGCATTCGCCCGGGCACCTCGGATTGGGATCGAACCTTCGCGGACCATCCCTCGCGCTGGCTCTATGCCGCGCGCCTGCTCGCACGCCATACCGCGATCGCCCATCACGGCATCCATACCGCCGCGATGTGCGGAGATCTCGCCGAGGTGCAGAGCATTCTTTCCAAACGGCCGTCTGCCGCCACCGAGAAAGGCGGCCGCGAAGGCTGGGAGCCGCTGCTGTTCGTCTGCTACGGCCGCCTGCCCGTGGCCGAAGCGGGCGAGAACGCCGTTGCGATGGCAACGGCATTGCTCGACGCAGGCGCAGCGGTGAATGTGCGCGTGGATCAGGTCGATCCCGGTTTTTTCGCGCTCACCGGAGTGATCGGCGGCGGCGAATTTTCCCAACCGCCACACCCCCAGGCGCGCGAGCTTGCCGCGTTGTTGATCGAACGCGGCGCCGATCCCTACAACCCGCAGGCGCTCTATAACACCTCGCTCGGCGAAGACGATCCGTTCTGGCTCGAGTATCTGTACGACCTCAGCGAACGCCGTGGCGAAGCCAGTCGATGGTCGGCACCGTCGTCACAATGGCCGCAGAGCGGAATGCTCGACTATCTGCTCGGCAACGCCGTCAACCGCAACCAGCTCGCTCGCGCGGCATGGTTGCTCGCGCATGGCGCGCATGCGCAGGGAAGCAACTACTACTCCAAGCGCTCACAGCACACAGAAGCGATACTTCGTGGCCATACGGAGATGGCGGATCTGCTCGCGAAGTACGGCGCCAGCCCACAACCTCTGGGCGATCACGAAGCGTTTATCGCGGCCTGCGCAGGCGCCGACGCGGCGAATGCGCGGCGCCTCGCACATGAGCATCCGGAATTTCTCGACGACCCCACAGCACTGATCCAGGCCGCCGAGCAACGGCGTGCGGATATCACCACCCTGCTCCTCGATCTGGGCATGTCGCCAGATGTGCGTCGCGAGGACAACTTCCGCGCGTTGCACGCCGCGGCAATGGCCGGTGCCGAAGACGTCGCGCGACTTCTCATCCAGCGTGGCGCGGAAATCGACCCGGTGGAGGCGCGATTCGGCGGCGTGCCGCTGGGCTGGGCGTTGCATGGCGGGCAACCGAGCACAATTGCGTTGCTCGGCGGTCTCAGCCGTTGCGCGCGCGACCTGGTGCAGATGGGCAACCTGGATCGCCTGCGCGAATTGTTCCAAGCCGAGCCGCAGCTTGCCCTCGAAGTGGACAAGCACGGTTCACTGTTCTTTCGCCTGCCGGATGACGAAGACGTGGCCACCGACATCGCGGAACTCCTCCTCGCCTATGGAGCAAACCCCGAGCTGCGGAATAACGAAGGGCGCAACGCAATCGACGAGCTTGAAAAGCGTGGGTGCCCCGAGCTCGCGGAGACTCTGCGAGCTCGTGTCCGCGCAAACTGAGGCGTTTCGCGAAACGCATCTGGCTCGCAAGCTTGGAAAAGGCCAGCGACGAGCTGGCCTTTTGTTGAACACGCGGAGGCAGTGCGACGCCTACAAGCCAGCGATATGCACCCTGGCCTTGGGCCGCGTCTTCGGTCCCGGCACCATGTTGGCGCGCATCTGTTTCAGTTCGGCCACATCATGGAAATCGACATACGGCGTCAGGTCGAGGGTATCAGGCACCTTGCTGAGCTTTTCGTCGCCGATCACCTTGATGTACTTCTCCATGAACTCGTTGTAGGCGTCCCAGGTGACGCCTTCGGCGCGCACGGCGGCCTGCTCGGCGTGCAGTGCGATCTGGTGCGAAGTCAGGTAGTGCATGCCGAGTAACTGGATCAGCGATTTCTCGACCGCCTCGTGCACGATCAGGAAGCGGTCCGTGTTCACGCGCTTGCCGCGGTAGACGAAACTTTTCGGCATGTGCCGGTCGATGAAGATCGTGTGGCCGTCAAGGCTGTAGCCCGCGAGGTAGGGAATGTCGAAGCTACGGTCGAGGTGGACGCGCGCAACGATGGATTTCATCGCCTTGTCCATCATCTCCTTGCCGATCACCCATTCCGGCCAGTGCGACTTGTTATGCTTCTTGGTCGCCGGCGCGAGCGCCTTGTCGAGCTTCGGATGCCGTCTGGTGCCGTGCATGACTCCCCTCCTCCGTACCGGTTTGCGGAAATCGTAGCCTAGCGCAGGCCTTGTTGGAATTTCCCAATCCGGCAGTGTTCAACCGCGGCGCTGGCGGAAGAATTCTCGCAACATCGCGCCCGCTTCCTCGCCGAGCAGTCCGCCGGAAACGGCGACGCGATGGTTGTGCAGCGGCGACACCAGCGTGTCGAAGACACTGCCGGCCGCGCCGGTCTTGGGATCGGCTGCCGCGTAGACCACTCGTTCGACGCGCGCGTGCACGATCGCACCGGCGCACATGACGCAGGGCTCCAAAGTCACGTACAGCGTCGATCCCGGCAGGCGATAGTTGCCCTCGCGCGCGCCTGCGTCGCGCAGCGCGACGACTTCGGCATGCGCGCTCGCGTCGTTGCCACTGATGCTGCGATTCCAGCCTTCGCCGATGATCGCACCGTCGCGCACGAGCACGGCGCCGACCGGCACCTCCTCATGTGCGTCGCGCGCGTGCGCGGCGAGTTCGAGCGCGCGGCGCATATGCGCGATATCGTTCGAGTCGAACATCGGTGGCGATGAAAGCGGGAGGTCGGCGGACATGAAGGGATTTTAGCAGTCGTGCACGCCCGGATTCGTTGTCCGCGCACGCGCAGATGCGATACTTTGCCACCCCGCCGGAGGTTTTCATGTCTGCATCTAACCAGAATTTCGCCAGCGACAATGTCGTCGGCGCCTCGTCTGAAATCCTCGCGGCCCTCGCCGCGGCCAACGGCGGCGCGCAAGCCTCCTACGGTGCGGATGAGTATTCGCAGCGCGTCGAACGCAAGCTGCGCGATGTCTTCGAAACCGATCTCGATGTGCTCCTGGTTGCGACGGGCTCCGCGGCCAACGCGCTGTCGCTCGCGGCGATGACGCCGCCCTGGGGCGGCGTGCTCTGCCATGAAGAAAGCCACATCAACAACGACGAATGCGGCGCGCCAGAGTTCTACAGCGGGGGCAAACTGCTTACCCTCTACGGCGCGGGAGCGAAGCTCGATCCCGCCGTGCTGAAAACGCATTCGCTCGCGAAGATCGGCGATGTGCACTGCACGCAGCCGACTTGCGTGAGCATCTCGCAGGTAACCGAACTCGGCACCGTCTACTCGCTGGCCGAGTTGCGCGCCATCGGCGCTGTCTGCCGCGAGCGCAAGTTCCGCCTGCACATGGACGGCGCGCGCTTCGCCAACGCACTCGCTGCGCTCGGCTGCACTCCGGCGGAGATGACCTGGAAGGCCGGCGTCGATGTGCTTTCCTTCGGCGCGACGAAGAATGGCGCACTCGCGGCCGAGGCGATCGTCGTGTTCGACCGCAGCCTCACCGAGGAATTGGCTTACCGCCGCAAGCGCGGTGGTCACCTGCTGTCGAAAATGCGCCTGATCGCGGCACAGATGGATGCCTATCTCGCCGAGGACCTATGGCTGCGCAACGCGCGCCACGCCAACGCGATGGCGCAGCGCCTGGCCGACGGCTTACGCGGCGTGCCTGGCATCGTCATGCACGACGGCTGCGACGCCAATATCCTGTTCTGCACGCTGCCGCAGCCGATCAACGACGGCCTGCATGCGCAGGGTTTCCACTTCTACGGGGATCGCTGGGGACCCGGCGTAGTGCGGCTCGTGACTTCGTTCGCCACGCAGTCCGCCGACGTGGACGCGTTCATCACGGCCGCGCGCAGCCTTGGTTCGAGGTGACGTTCGTCGCAAAACGCCAAGCCCGAGATCAGAACCCTTCGAGCACGATCTTGCCGCGCGAGGCGCCGCTCTCGAGCAGCGCGTGCGCGCGCTTGAGATTGGCCGCATTGATCGTGCCGAAATGTTCGGCGACCGTGGAGCGGATCACGCCGCGGTCGACGAGTTCGGCGACGCGGCGCAGGATCTCGCCCTGTCGTGCCAATTGAGGCGTGCGGAATGTCGAACGCGTGAACATCGACTCCCAGTGCAGCGACAAAGACTTGCGCTTGAATGCGAGCACGTCCAGCGATTTCGGATCGTCGATCAGCGCGAACTGACCTTCGGCTTCGAGCAGGTCGGGAATCTGGTGCAGGTAGTCGTCGGTGTGGGTGATGCTGATCGCGGCGCTGACCTGCGCCATTTCAATCGCCTTCAATCCCTCCGCAAGCGGCTTGGCGTGGTCGATCACGTATTGCGCGCCGAGCTCGCGTACCCAGTCGCGCGTCGCTTCGCGCGAGGCAGTACCGATGATCGTCCAACCAGTCAGCTTGCTCGCCAGTTGCACGAGAATCGAGCCGACCCCGCCGCCAGCGCCGATCACAAGCAACGTGCTGTCGCGCGTCGGATCGGCGGCCTGCACCTTGAGCCGGTCGAACAGCAGTTCCCAAGCGGTTACCGACGTCAGCGGCAACGCGGCCGCAGCGGCATAGTCGAGGCTGGTGGGCATCGGCCCGACGATGCGCTCGTCGACAAGCTGCAGCTCGCAGTTGCTGCCCGCGCGGGTCACATCGCCCGCGTACCAGACCTTGTCGCCTGGCTTGAATTTGCTCGTCTTCGCGCCGACCGCGCGCACGATGCCGGCTGCATCCCAGCCGAGGATGCGCGGCTGACCGTCGGTCGAGGCCGCGCGCATGCGCACCTTGGTGTCCACCGGATTGACCGACACGGCCTTGACCTCGACCAGCAGATCAAAGTCGCCGGGAATCGGCTCGGCCATGTCCAGATCGAGCAGCGAGTCCGCTTGGTCGATCGGCAGGGAATGGAAATAACCTATAATTTTCATATTTTTACCCGACCTTCTTCAGGCACCTCGAAAAACCTACTACGCTCGATAATTTGCGCGCCGGCGGTGCTCGGAATCCTCTCATACTATTTGTATGCTCCGGTTCCTGTGCTCCGGCGACGCGCCCGATCTTGAATAGATCGGCTCTTCGCTCGCTACGGTTTTTCGAGGCGCCTTCACTCGATTGCGAGTCCGGAAAGCACGCTGCGGCATATGCAAATTCCCGCGGATTGTTGGATACCGCCGTCATAGTCTACGAGCATCGCACAAGCGATTTTGCGCCACGATGCCCGAACGATGCCCGATCTGCATTCCCAAAGCGCCATGTACACCCTCTGCGGCTTGCTTGTCGGCCTGCTCGTGGGGTTCACCGGTGTGGGCGGCGGCTCGTTGATGACGCCCATGCTCGTACTGCTTTTCGGCTTCAACCCGGCCACGGCCGTGGGTACGGATCTGCTCCACGCCGCGATCAGCAAAGCCTGCGGCACCGTCGTCCACGGCCGCAACGCGACGGTCGACTGGCGCATCGTCGGTCGCCTGGCCACCGGTTCGATACCGGCGACGATCGCGACGATCCTGCTGCTGCGCTATTTGGACCTCGGCGGTCACGGCAGTGGCCGCCTGATCGGAGGCATGCTGGGCGTGGCGCTGATCGCGACCGCGGCCAGTCTGATTTTCCGCGGCCGCATTCTCGATGCGTTCGCGCGATCCGCCGAACGCCTGAGCGAAGACCAGGTGCGTCGCCTTACGATCGCGCTCGGCGTGCTGCTCGGCGTACTCGTTTCGCTGACATCGGTCGGTGCAGGCGCGCTCGGCATGGTCGCGTTGCTGTCGCTCTACCCGAAAGCACCGTCTGCACGCCTTGTCGGCACGGACATCGCTCATGCGGTACCGCTGACGTTGGTGGCCGGGCTCGGCCACTGGTATCTCGGCAGCGTCGACTGGACCCTGCTCGTGTCGCTGCTGCTGGGCTCGCTCCCGGGCATCGTCATCGGCAGCCAGCTGACCGGTTATGTACCGGATCGGATCCTGCGGCCCATTCTTGGCACCGCACTGGTGGCTGTTGGCGCGCGCCTGATCGTCTAACGACCAGCGCCTCCGCGGCGCCGGCTCATTCCCACTCGATCGTCGCCGGCGGCTTGCCGCTGATATCGTAAACTACACGAGAAATGCCGCGTAATTCATTGATTATTCTATTTGAAACCCTGCCAAGAAAATCGTAAGGCAGGTGCGCCCAATGCGCGGTCATGAAATCGATCGTCTCGACTGCACGCAAGGAGACCACCCATTCGTAGGCACGCGCGTCGCCGACCACGCCGACCGATTTCACCGGCAAAAACACGGCGAAGGCCTGGCTGACCTGATCGTACAGATCAGCCTTGCGCAGCTCTTCGATGAAGATCGCGTCGGCACGTTGCAGCAGTTCGACGTATTCCGGCTTCACTTCGCCGAGCACGCGCACGCCGAGGCCAGGTCCCGGGAACGGATGGCGATAGACCATCTCGCGCGGCAAGCCCAATTCCACGCCGAGGCGACGCACCTCGTCCTTGAACAGCTCGCGCAACGGTTCGACGAGCCCGAGTTTCATGTGCTCGGGCAGGCCACCGACGTTGTGGTGGCTCTTGATGACATGCGCCTTGCCGGTCTTGCTGCCGGCGGATTCGATCACGTCGGGATAAATGGTTCCCTGCGCCAGCCACTTGGCATTGGCCAGCTTCTGCGATTCCTCGTCGAAGATTTCGACGAAAAGCTTGCCGATGATCTTGCGCTTGGCTTCGGGATCGCTGACGCCCTCGAGCTTGGCAAAGTAGCGATCCGCCGCATTCACGCGGATCACCTTGACGCCCATATGCTCGGCGAACATCGCCATGACCTGATCGCCTTCCTGCCAGCGCAGCAGGCCGGTGTCGACGAAGACGCAGGTGAGCTGCTTGCCTATCGCACGATGCAAGAGTGCCGCGACGACCGACGAGTCGACGCCGCCGGACAGGCCGAGAATCACCTCGTCACTGCCGACCTGCGCGCGCACGCGCGCGATCTGGTCATCGATGATGTTCGCCGCGGTCCACAGCGCTGCGCAGCCGCAGATATCGACGACGAAGCGACGCAACAGGGCCATGCCCTGCTTCGTGTGCGTGACCTCGGGATGGAATTGCACGCCGTACCAGCGCTTGGCCTCATTCGCCATCGCGGCGACCGGGATGCGGTCGGTGACTGCTGTAACGGTGAAGCCCGGCGGTGCTTTCGCGACGTGATCGCCGTGGCTCATCCAGACATCGAGCTTGTTCGCGCCAGCATGATCGCTGAGACCGTCGAGCAGCGAATCCTTCGCGATCACATCGACCTGCGCATGACCGAATTCGCGCGCATCGGCCGCCTCGGTCGCGCCACCGAGCTGGGCCGCGAGCGTCTGCAGGCCGTAGCAGATGCCGAGGATCGGCAGGCCCGCATCGAATACCTGCTGCGGCGCTTTCGGCGCGCCTTGCAGCGTCGTCGATTCAGGGCCACCGGAAAGGATGATGCCTTTGGCACCGAACTTGGCGATCTCGGCCGGATCATGGTCCCAGGCCCAGATCTCGCAGTAGACGCCGATCTCGCGGATGCGCCGCGCGATCAGCTGCGTGTACTGCGCACCGAAATCGAGGATGAGGATTTTGTCGGTGTGGATGTTGGTCATGCGCGAATGGACTTACCAATGGACAGATGCTTTGCGGACCCAGCCAATGCTCAACACATAGCGCGATCCACGAATGACAGGCGTAACGCTATGCTCGCAGGCGTGGGGACGGAAAATCTTGATGCGCTTTGTCGTGAAAATCGGCGTCTTGCAGATGAATTCGCCGCCTTCACCGGCACGTTTGACAACGATGTTGCAGCGATAGTGACGGCCGATTGCAACCGGATCGGTATGTGGCGCAATTTCGGAGCCTTGGGGAAACCTCAGCACGTACACGTCGAACGGCAACGGCCACAAGGACTGCAACAAAAGCATCTTGTCGTAGCCCGACTGCTGCCGGCCGCGTTGCCACCGGAACGCGGTGCGGAAATACTCGCGGACTGGCGACAATTTGGCGTTCAATGCGGCCGGCTGACCGTCAGTCCATCCGGTAGTTCGGCGCTTCCTTGGTGATCGCCACATCGTGCACGTGCGACTCGCGCACGCCGGCGCTCGTGATGCGCACGAACTGCGGCTTGGCGCGCATCTCATCGATCGTCGCGCAGCCGACGTAGCCCATCGCCGAACGCAGGCCACCCGACAACTGATGAATGATCGAGCGCAGCGGGCCACGGTACGGCACGCGGCCTTCGATGCCTTCGGGCACGAGCTTGTCCGGGTCGGCTTCGTCCTGGAAGTAGCGGTCCTTGGAGCCTTTCTGCATCGCGCCTAGGGAGCCCATTCCACGATAAGACTTGTAGCTACGTCCTTGATAAAGCTCGACTTCTCCTGGCGCCTCCTCGGTGCCGGCGAACATTCCGCCGATCATCACGCAGTTCGCACCCGCGGTCAGCGCTTTGGCGATGTCGCCCGAGTAGCGGATGCCGCCGTCAGCGATCAGGCAGGCGCCACTGTCCTTGATTGCTTCGGCGACCATCGCGACGGCCGAGATCTGCGGCACGCCGACGCCGGCAACGATGCGCGTTGTGCAGATCGAACCTGGGCCGACACCGACCTTGACTGCGTCCGCGCCTGCATCGACCAACGCCTTGGCCGCGTCGCCGGTGACGATATTGCCGCCGATGACCTGCAGCTGCGGGAAGTTCTTCTTCACCCAGTGCACGCGGTCGAGGACGCCTTGCGAGTGACCGTGCGCGGTGTCGACGATGATGACATCGACGCCCGCGTCGACGAGGGCGCCGACGCGCTCCTCGGTGTCTCCGCCGGTGCCGACCGCGGCGCCGACGCGCAGGCGTTCGTGTTGGTCCTTGGCCGCGTTCGGGTTGTCGTGCGCCTTCTGGATATCCTTGACCGTGATCAGGCCGCGCAGCTCGAAGCCACCGTTGACGACGAGCACCTTTTCAATGCGGTGCTTGTGCAGCAGGCGCAGGACTTCGTCCTCGCTCGCGCCTTCATTCACGGTGACCAGCTTGTCCTGCTTGGTCATGATGTTTCTGACCGGGTCGTCGAGCTCCTTCTCGAAGCGCAGGTCGCGGCTGGTGACGATGCCGACGAGCTTGTCGCCGTCCACCACGGGCACGCCGGAGATGTTGTTCGCCCGTACGAGCTTGAGCACGTCGCGGATCGATGTCGTCGGCTTCACCGTGATCGGGTCGCGGATCACGCCGGCCTCGAACTTCTTCACCAGGCGCACTTCGGCGGCCTGCTGCTCGATCGTCATGTTCTTGTGGATGATGCCGATGCCGCCGCATTGCGCCATCGTGATCGCGAGACGCGCCTCGGTGACGGTGTCCATCGCGGCCGAGAGGATCGGGATGTTGAGCTGGATGTTTTTGGTCAGGCGCGTGGCCAGGGAAACGTCGCGCGGCAACACGTTCGAGTAGGCAGGAACGAGCGAGACGTCGTCGAAGGTCAAAGCTTCGGTAAGGATGCGCATGGGTGCGGGGGAAGCCCAAGCCGGTAAACCCGTTATTATACCGATTTACCCTCGGCATCGCATCGGATTTTTGCCAGCGCCGCCGCGTCACCTCCTACGCCGCCGTCAGATTTCAATGCCCAAACACTATTCCGCGTTTCATTCCCCTGCCCCCAAACAATTGCGGCGCAAGGGCCTGGTCGGTGCAGCGCTGCTCGTGGTTTTCATGCTGATTCTGGCCGGCCTGCGCGGCCTCGCGCTCGTCGGCATCGCCACAGGGTTGACCGACTGCGCGTGGTGCATGGGCGCGACGGCAATCCAGCAGGACGCGAGTATTCTCGCCCTGCTGCTCGCATTTACCGGGCTGTCGTTGCTGAGCGCGCGTTACTGGCTGCAACTGCCGTGGCTGCTGCTCAGCGCGGTATTGCTGCTTGCCTACGCGCTCGATGCGATCCTGCTCAAGACGCTGGTGCAGCACCTGTATTGGCTCGACGTGGTCAAGTTCGGCAAGGAACTCGATGCGATCGGCCGCTTCGGCATCGTTCTGCTCGCTTCGAATACCGGCAAGCTAATGCTGGTCGGCGTGATCGCCGGCATCGCCGTACTCGTGCTCGCCCTGCTGCCGCGGCCGCGCCGCCCACGTCTCGCCGTCGCCTGCCTGGCCGCTGCAGGTGCGTGCTTCCTCATTGGGCTGTGGAGTCCGATGACGATGAAGTACATCAACTATCCACTGCTGCAGAACTTTATCGCCGCGAACCTTGCCGACAGCGTCGATCGCCATTACAGCACGGCTTATGCCGACGCGCTGAGCAAGCAATACGTGGCGCCCACGCCGGTATGCGAGGCGGGCCGTAGCTTGCGCCCGAATGTCATCGTTATCGCCGTCGAATCGCTGTCGATGTACCACAGCAAGTTGTTCGGCGATGGCAACGACGACACGCCGCATCTCGATGCGATCGCCCGCGACAATACCTATTTCCCCGACTTCATTGCCAACGGTTTCACCACCGACAGCGGGCTTATCGCGATGATCACCGGCAAGCCGCCGATTCCGACCCTCGGCCGCTACCAGAGCGCCGAAGCGTTCGCCGGATTCGAGAGTCCGCAGGGTGCCCTGCCTGAGATCGTGCACGCGCACGGCTACACGACGCACTTCTTCACTACGGGCGACCTCGGATTTCTCGACAAAACGAAATGGCTCAAGGGTCTCGGCTTCGATTCCTGGGAAGGCGCCGAGCAGCCGTTTTACAACGGCTGGAAGCGCCGCCATTTCAACGCCGCCGAGGACAAGGCGCTGTACCAGCGTTTCCTGCAGTGGCTCGATGCGCGCAAGGACGATGCCTCGCCGTGGCTGACCTTCATCCTGACCGTGTCGACGCATCCGCCGTTCGTCAATCCGGAGGACGAAAGCCTCGACGAAACCGGCGCGTTCAAGTACGCCGACAAGCAGATCGGCATGCTCTACGACGAACTCGCCAAGCGCGATTTCTTCCGCAACGGCGTGCTGATGATTTCCGGCGACCATCGCAGCATGACGCCGTTGTCCGCGACCGAGCTTGCGCGCTTCGGCGACAGTGCGCTCGCACGCACGCCGTTCGTGGTCGCCACGCAACTGCCGATCGCTCGAGGCGCAGTCGCCGGCAAATTCCAGCAGGCGGACATCGCGCCGTCGATCGCCGAGTTGCTCGGCGATCACGCCTGCCGCAAGATCGACCAGGGCACCTTCCTGAGCCAGCCGCCGCAACCCGCGCAATACATCGCCCATGCGCGCGGTGACCGCCGCAACCAGATTGACATCTACTTCGATGGCAAGCAGGCGGACCTCGTGCTCGCCGGCGATGAGTCGAACTGGATCGGGCCGAAGCCGGACAACTGGAAGCAGATCATGGACGGCATCGCGCTCGACCGCATCGGTCGTGGCACCGCGGATGAGAACTTCCTCGACCTGATGATCAACGCGCGTGCGCCGAAGCCCCCGTCGCAGCCCGCACCGTCATCGAACTGATTCGTAGCGTTAGCGCGCCAGCGCGAGTGAAAGCTCGGGCACGTAGGTCACGATCAGCACGCACAGCATCAGCAGCGCGTAGAACGGCAGGCAGGCGCGGATAATCGTCGTCGCCGGCTGATTGAAACGGGCGGCAGCGATGAAGATGTTCATGCCGGCCGGCGGCAGGAAGATGCCGATCTGCAGGTTGGCGAGGAAGATGATGCCGAGGTGGGTCGGGTCGACGCCATAGTGGATCGCAATCGGTAGCACCAGCGGCACGAGGATGATAATCGCCGGGAAACCTTCGAGCAGCATGCCGAACACGAGCAGGAACGCGTTGAGCACGAGCAGGAAGCCGAGCTTGCTCGTGATGCCCGCCTGCAACCATGCGAACAGTTGCTCCGGCACATCCGCGTCGATGAGCCAGTTGGTCAGCGCGAGCGAGAAACCGAGCACGACGAGGATCGCGCCGACGAGCAGCATCGCTTCGCGGATCACGCGCGGCAGCTCGGCAAGCTTGATCTCGCGACGGATCAGCACGGTGACGAGCAGCACGTACAGCGCCGTCGCCGCGGCGGCCTCGGACGGCGCGAGCTTGCCCGAGAACACGCCGGCGAGCACGAGTACAGGCAACGGCAATTCCCAGCCGGCGTCCTTGACTGCCGCCCACAACTCGCCCTTCGGTGGTTTTGGCGGTCGCGGCAGGTCACGCGCCTGCCAGCCGCTGTACAGCGCCAGCACCGTGATCATCAGCAAGGTCGGCAACAGGCCTGCCTTGAACAACGCATCGATCGCCACGGGTGGCGTCGTGTGGAACTGCTGGGCAACGACGCCATAGAGGATCAGCGGCATCGATGGCACAAGCAACAATCCGAGACTGCCCGATGCGGTCAACAAGCCAAGCGAAAAACGCTCGCCGTACTGAGCCTGGCGCAACGCCGGATAGAGCACCGCACCGAGCGCGACGAGCGTCACTCCAGTCGCGCCGGTAAACGCGGTGAAGAACGCACAGGCGCAGATCGAAACGATCGCCAAGCCGCCCGGCAGCCAGCCGACCAGCGCATTCGACAGCCGCACGAGCCGGCGCGGTGCCTGGCTTTCGGCGAGCAGGTAGCCGGCGAGGGTGAACAACGGAATCGCGATCAACGCCGGCATGTCGGCGAGGCGATAGAACTCGATCGCGACCGCCGTGCCCGGCTGCCCCGAGGCGGAGAAGCCTAGCAGCGCGATCGCCGCGATCAGCGCAAACAACGGCGCGCCGAGCGCAGCGAGAATGATCAGAACGCCGGCGATCAACCAGATCATCGCGACGGCCCTTCGTCGTCCGTGTCCACGCGGCCGGCGTCATGCAGCAGTTCAGGCGTGGACAATCCGGGCACATGGGTCGGTATGGCGAAGGCACGCAACGAGAAACGTATCGCCATCAAGCCGAAGCCAATCGGCAAGATGCCTTCGAGCAGCCAGTTCGGCAGGCCGAATTCCGACTTCGCGCCACCGTCGAGATCAACGCTGACCAGTCCCCAGCCGTGCCAGGCCAGCGCTGCGCAGATCGCCGCGGCGAACAGCAGCGTAAGCACCCGTGCCGTGCGCTGCGCGCCGGGTGGGAGAAAGCGTTGCAGCACGTCGACGGCGATGTGTTTGTCCTCGCGCACCGCCGCGAGCGCGCCGAGCATCGCCGTCCACACCACCAGCGTGCGCAGGAACGGATCGGCCCAAGAGAAACCACCGCCGAATGCATTGCGCATGAAAATCTGGGTGCCGGCCAGCGCGACGAGGACAAGTACGAGAACGGTCAGAACGCCGTTCTCGAGGCGGTGTAGCCAACGTACCCAGTTGGTCACTTGCGCGCTTCGTCGAGCGCCTTGTTCACTGCCGCAGCAAGCTCGGGCGAAATACCACCCGCGCCGATCAGATTCTTGCGCGCGTCGGCGCCGATCGAGTCCCAGGCATTGCGCTGCTCTGCGTTCTGCGGCGTGATTGCCACGCCCTGGCCCTGCAGCGCCGTGCGTGCCTGCGCGTTGTCCGTGCGAGCACCCTTTTCGATACGCGCGAACGCAGCGCCGACTTCGTCGTCGAGCACCTTCCGGTCTTCGGCGCTGAGCGCGTCGTAGGCCTTCTTG
>Ga0105240_10008404_pt1 | contig 14770 bp, 12 predicted proteins | sample KBSC54metaG_FD_80426 | JGI IMG/M metagenome (GOLD analysis project Ga0105240, IMG submission 80426) | Corn rhizosphere microbial communities from Kellogg Biological Station, Michigan, USA - KBS C5-4 metaG | ecosystem: Host-associated > Plants > Roots > Rhizosphere > Soil | place: Michigan, USA... | reverse complement strand
CGTGCACACCGACCCGCCGCGCGGCTTCATCGATTTCGCGCGCGTCGCGGGCGCGTCATGACGACTCGCCCGCCCGTCGCGTATGAGAACGAATCGTTCCTCGACAGCGACGATGCGCGACCATTGCGCATTCTCGCCGAATACCTCGAACCGATGCGGCGCTTTCGCCATGCGCGCGTCCGCGACACGATCGTCTTCTTCGGCTCGGCGAGGCTCGCCCCGGACGGACCGCTGCGCCGCTATTACGACGATGCGCGCGAGCTGGCGAGACTCGTCACCGTGTGGTCGAAGAGCATGCCTTCCCATGCGCATCGTTACGTCATCTGCACCGGTGGCGGCGGCGGCATCATGGAGGCAGCCAACCGCGGCGCCTCGGATGCCGGCGGCAGGACGATCGGCCTCAACATCATGCTGCCGCACGAGCAGCAGCCGAATCCCTACATCACGCGCGAGCTCTCGTTCGAGTTCCACTACTTCTTCATGCGCAAGCTCTGGTTCGCGCACCTGGCGCGCGCGCTCGTCGTCTTTCCCGGCGGTTTCGGCACGCTGGACGAGCTGATGGAGATCCTGACCCTTTCCCAGACAAGGAAGCTCGCGCGCCGCATCCGGGTCGTGCTCTACGGATCGGGCTACTGGAATGAAATCGTCGACTTCGACGCGCTGGTCCGCCACGGCATGATCGACCCGGACGACCTGGCGCTGTTTCATTTCGCGGATGATCCTGCAACCGCGCTCGCGTTGCTGCAGGCGGGCCTACCCGTCGAGCCGGACGAGCGCGCTCCGTCGTTTACGCATTCGCAAACGCCGGGTCGCCACGAAGATCGTCCTCCGCGGTGAAAAGGGGCAACGCGGAACCCGACTGCCGGTATCCTGACCAAGCCGATACGGCGATCGCCGCGCGCGCTTCTCCTTTGCGCGTCGTGCAGCCTCCTGGCGGGCTGTCGATGAACTGGCCGAGCGAACCTCCAAGACGTCACGACGTCGTGACGATTCCGATCATCTGGATCGCGATCGTCCTGTCGCTGCTCATCCACTTCGGCGCCTTGTGGATCATGCTGCAGCACGTCCGACATCTTGCGACGGACACGCCCGAGCGGGGGCCCACCAGCGCACTGGCGGTGGAACTCGTGCCGCGCACGCGTCCGCCCGTGACCGCCTCGGCGGCAGCGCCGCCACCCACGCAACCGGCACTCGCAGCGATCGTTCCACCCGCGCACGAGCGCCCCATTCGAACGCGGCGCCCGATCGTGCCGAAACACGCACAGCAGCCGGTTATCGCGATCGACAAGCCCGCGCCGCGTCCGCTGGAACCACCGCCCGCCCCCGAGCCTTCACCGGCGCCCGAACCTCCGGTCAAGGTTGCGCCGGTGCCGCCTGCACCGACAACCGACCTGGCCGCGTACATCGACGCACGAAGGCGCGAACGCGGAGAACCTTCGACGTCCTCGGCTGCGGCCAGCGCGCCGAACGCAACAGGCGAGAGCGACGTGGAACGGCGCAATCGCATCGTCGCCGCGAATCTCGGGCTCGACCGCACACCTGCTTTCGGTCACGATCCGAGAAACGCCGGCGGCATTTTCCAGATCAAGGAACTGGACGACGACGCCGCGCAGTTCTACTTCTTCGGCTTCGACAAGGACATCGGCCGCAACGCCAAGCAGCTGATCGACGTGCGCAAGGGAAACAATGCCGACATCCGCATCGCAGTCGTGCGCAAGATGATCGCCATCATCCGCGACAACATCCAAGGCGATTTCCTGTGGGATTCGGAACGCCAGGGTCGCCAGATAAGGTTATCCGCCCGACCGGAAGACAACGCCGGGCTCGAGGATTTCATTCTCCGCGACATCTTTCCGGGAGCGCATCTTCCCTAAAACGATAATACTTTATGCATCAACAGTCTGCTGGCTATTTATACAGTTCTACGTTAAGCCTTACCCGAGTGCGCCCACCGCGAACGCCGCGAGCACGTCGAGCACCGCTTCGCTCTCCCCCGCCGCCTCGGTAACATCGAACTCGACGCCCGGCGCGGCCGCGCGCGCGGCCGCGAGTTGACGCGGAAAATCCTCGCGGAGATGGCCGCCGCGCCCGAAGAACAGCGGCACCACGCGGATGCGCGTAACGCCTTCCACCGCCATCGCGGCGACCGCTTGCGCGAGGCTCGGCTCGAGATGTTCGAGAAACGCAACGACGACGCGAGACGCCGGTGTGCGCGCGGCGACCTTGTCGCGCAGGCGGTGAAACGGCTGCGCCCAGCGCCGATCGCGCGCACCGTGCACGTAAAGAATGATACCGGTCGTTTCCGTCATCGCGCGATTATTCTAACGACAGCCTCGGTGCTGCTTGCCGGCCTCGCTCATGCACTGAGGCAATAAGCGCATAGCATCTGATTCCTTCTGTTTGCTGGCCTGGCGGGCTACCGTTCGGTGTCAGGACACCGCCATGTACCGCTACGACGCCGGACGTCATCGCGCGCCTGCTTGAAACCTACGTCGAACGCGGCCGCCCCGACGAGCGATTCATCGATACCGTCCACCGCGTCGGCATCGAGCCTTTCAAGGAACGCGTCTATGCCACGCCTCATTAGGAACCGCACGATCGTCGACGACCAATACACGCTGCTGCGCGAAGCGGCGTCGCTCGCCGACCTTCCCGACGGCGTACCCGTCATCGTTCCGCTCGCGCTGTGGCTCGAGCGACGCGCGGCGCTGATCGCGCGCGGCGAAGCCGGCGTGTGGCTTGCGCCGGCCGAGCATCCGGGCGCGCTTGCCGACGACATGCATCGGCTGCCCGTCATCGCGATTGACTTTCCGCAATTCACCGACGGTCGCGGCTATTCGCATGCGCGACTGTTGCGCGAGCGCCATCGGTTCGCCGGCGAATTGCGCGCGATCGGCGACATCCAGCGCGACCAGCTCTACTACCTCGCGCAGTGCGGCTTCGATGCGTTCGCGATTCCCGATGCCCTGGATGCCGGCGATGCACTCACGGGATTTGCGGACTTCAGCGACGGCTATAAGGCGACCGCCACGCGCGTGCCGTGGTTCCACCGCCGGGGAGCGTCTGCATCACCGGGCGATGCCTGATTCCCGCGCGCTTGATGCATACCCTGTGAGAGGCACGGTTTATCTCGTCGGCGCCGGTCCGGGCGCGACCGATCTGCTGACGCTTCGCGCCGCCGATCTTCTCGCGCGGGCGGACGTCGTATTCCACGACGCGCTGATTCCTCCGGGAATCCTGGCGCTCGCTACGCGGGCGCAGAAGATCGCGGTCGGCAAGCGCTGCGGCCGGCATTCGACCGCGCAGCGCTTCATCGACAAGCGCCTCGTCGACGCCGCGAGAAAGTACGACGTGATCGTGCGGCTGAAGGGCGGCGACCCGATGCTGTTCGGCCGCGCACAGGAAGAGATCACCGCGCTCGAAGCGGCCGGTGTTGCGTACGAAGTGGTTCCGGGCGTCACCGCCGCGCTCGCCGCGGCCGCACAGCTTCGGACGTCGCTGACGCAGCGTGGCCGCGTGCGATCGTTCGCGTTCGCCACCCCACGCGCCGGCGAAGGCGAGGATGTCAGTGACTGGATCGAAGGCTTTCGCGGTGTCGACGCAGGCGCCATCTACATGGGCTTGCGCTGTGCGCCCGCGATTGCCGATGCGCTGATCAGCGCGGGCCGCGCGCCGGCGACGCCGGTTGCAATCGTCGTCGATGCGTCATTGCCGAGCGCGCGGACGTATTACACGACCTTGGCCGGCCTGCCGGCGTTCGCGCAGCGTGAAATCGGCGGACCGGCATTGCTGCTCGTCGGGCCGCAGTTCCATCGGCGCCCGGCGATTTCGGCAGTCGACGCCGCCGATTGGCGCGCGCTCGCGCAATCCGGCTAACGGCGTATCATTCGCGACGGGGCGCGGTTCGATTTTCGGCCCATAGCGCGATGCCCGCTGCCTTCCGTCTTCCCCTGTTCGACCTTACTCCCGATTCGCAGCGCGCATGGCTCGCGCAACGCCTTGCGCGTCCGCCTCCGCCCGACGCGCAAGGATTGAGCGACGGCTTTCGCCTTGCGGGACGCGAAGGTAATCCGGTGCCCGCCGCGGTGCTCGTTCCGCTCGTCAACCGGCCGCAGGGCCTGCAATTGCTGCTGACCGAACGCAGCGCGAACCTGGCCGATCATGCGGGGCAGATCAGCTTCCCCGGCGGCCGGCTCGATCCGGGCGACGTCGACCATGCTGCGGCCGCGCTGCGCGAAACGACAGAGGAAATCGGGCTCGATCCAGCCAAGGTGCAGGTCCTCGGTCGGCTCGCCGCTTACGAAACCGTCAGCGGTTATCGCGTGTTGCCCATCGTCGGATGGATCGATCCGCCGATCGCGCTCACGCCGGATCCCGTGGAAGTCGCCGACGTATTCGAGGTGCCGCTTGAATTCGTCCTCGATCGCGCGAATCACCAACGGCATTTCCGGATGCTAGGGACGGCGCGCCGCGATTACTGGGCCATTCCATGGCTGCACCGTTACATCTGGGGCGCGACGGCCGCGATGCTGCTCATCCTCGAGCGCACGCTGCGCGCCGACTGATGCGCATCACGCCGTGATACCTGATGCCCGATACCTGATACCCGAAACCGTGCTCACGAAAACCGCGCCACGCATCCGTCACTTTCACGGGATTTCTCCGCACGGCTTTCATCGCGTCGTGTATTACGAATGGGGCGCGCCGGACAACACGAGCGTCGTCGTTTGCGTGCACGGTATCGGCCGCAACGGTCGCGACTTCGACGTGCTCGGCGAAGCGCTCGCCTCGACGCATCGCGTGCTGGCGATCGACATGCCGGGTCGCGGCGCCAGCGAGTGGCTGCGCGACCCGATGGACTACGTCGCGCCCGTCTACCTCGGCACGCTGGCGGCGCTGATCGCGGCGAGTCGCGCGGACGAGGTCGCATGGATCGGTACTTCGATGGGCGGTCTGCTCGGCATTGTCGCGGCGGCGCAACCGGGAACGCCGGTTGCGCGGCTCGTCGTCAACGACGCAGGACCGACGATCGAACCGGCAGCGCTCGAGCGAATCGGCCAATACTTCGGCACCTACCCCGCGTTCGCGTCGTACGCCGAGCTCGACGCGTACGTGCGCAACATCTCGGCGCCGTTCGGCCCGCTCACCGACGCGCAGTGGCAGCACGTCGTGAAGACCAATGCGCGCCAGCGACCGGACGGCACCTGGTGCGTCGGCTACGATCCGGGCATCGCCGTGCCGTTTCGCGCGCAGACGACGCCGGCGGACCTCTGGCCGCTGTGGGACACGATCCGATGTCCGACGCTCGTGCTGCGCGGCGAGCATTCCGACCTGCTGTCGAAGGCGACGGCGCGCGCGATGAGCGAGCGCGGCCCGCGCGCGCGCGTGGCGGAAATACCGGGTGTCGGCCACGCGCCGATGCTGCTGTCGCGCGACCAGGTCGATATCGTCGCCGATTTCGTGCGATCGACCGTATAATCGTCGCGCATCAACCCATCGACCGCACTTCGGCGCTTCCGCCGCATTCATGTCGCTCGCGCTTCGACTGCCACCGTTCGCCGAACGGCCCGCGCATCCGCCGGAAATCCGGCCGTCGCGCGTCGCGCATTGGCTGACCGAAGCATCCACGCGCGAGCCTGGCTTCGCCGCGCGCATCATGGGCGAGGCGCTCTCTGCGACCAATCGCGTCGGGATGAGCCACGCGCGCCGGCTCGCGCTCACCGAGCAGTACTGGAAAACGGCCGCGCTTCTGTGGCCGCGTCTCGAGCATCGCTTCATTCGCGCATCGCATCCGCTGCAGGCCGACGATCTCGAGGCCGCGAAGGCGGCATTGACGCTCGCAACCGAGCTCGCGACCGCGTACAAGCGGCTGCTTGCCGGCGAAGCGTCGCGCCGGCTCCGGTGGGGCGGCCCGCGGCGTATGGTGGCGCTCGTGCGCCGGACGTTCCAGGCGACGTCGCGCGTATTGGCGAACAGCTACCTCTCGTACGCGCCCGTGCCCGCGCACACCTGGTCCGACGCGCACGAAATTTACATGTTCACGCGCGAGCGCAAAATCCACCGGCATGCGGTCACGCTCGACCAGCCCGACATCACGCTCGAGCGGCTGTACACGCAGTCGCTGCTGCTGGCGCTCGCGAACCCGTACGGATTTCTGCCGAGCCAGCTCGCGATGGTGCTGCATTACCTGCAGGACAACGCGCAACTCGCGAAGCTCACGCCGGTGCCGCCCGTGCACCGGATGGCGAAGGCCGTCGCCATCGTGCCGGTCGGCCATGATTTCCCGCCATTTTCGGCCAACAAGGGCGGCAGCGCCGAAGGATCGAAGCTGTTCCTGCTGACGTTCGACCTTGCGTTCCAGTTGCAGGAGCAGATCCGCGCACTGGAAGCAGGTGGCACGCTGCCGCGCGAAGCCGGCAACGACGCGGATGCGCGCGGCCGTTACGTGGGGCTGCTCAAGCGATTGCTGCGTCAATGGGCCATTCCGCCCGCGCGGCAATTCAACCGGCTGCCCTCGCGCGCGCGTGTCGTGATGTGCGCCGGATTGCCCGGCGTCTGGCATTACAGCCGCGGCGTAAAGAGCGGTCAAGCGACTGCCGCAGATGCGCCGCCGATGACGCAATGCCAGGTCGTCAATCACACGTCGGGCGGCTATGCGCTGCGGCAGATCGACCCCGCCCCCGCCGCGCTGCGCGTCGGCGATCTCATCGCATTGCGCGTCGAAGGCCGTGACGGCTTGCAGGTCGCGATGGTGCGCTGGTTCCGGAACACGCTGGCGAGCTCGATGCTGGAATTCGGCTGCGAGCTGCTGTCCGATTCACCCGAGGCCGCGGCGGCAGCGGCCGAGGACGCGCCGGACAGTCACCTGTTGCCGGTACTGGTGCTCCCCGAAGAAGCGGATCCGGAAGCCCCGTCGCCGCAACTCGCCGCGCCGGCAGGCGCCTTCGCGCTCGAGCAGGCGGTGAGCCTGCGTCGCGGCGGCGGCAGCGGCTTTGCCGTGCTGACGAAGCTCGTCGAGCAAGGCCCCGGATTCGACCTCTACGAATTCGTCGCCGTCAGTTGACGCAAAGCGCGGCGGAGGCACCGATCATCGCGCGGCTCGCGGTGGCGGGCATCCTGGCGCTCGTGCTGCTCGAGCTGCTGTGGGAGATCGTTCTCGCCCCGCTCGGCGGCCATCCATCGTGGCTCGCGCTGAAAGCGGTTCCATTGGCGATTTTTTGGCCCGGCGCCGCACGCGGTGCGCGTGCGCCGCGGCAATGGCTCGCGCTGTTGCTGCCTTTCTGTGCCGCGGAAGCCTTGGTGCGCGCCGTCGGCGAACCGGGACGGCACGCGGCCGTGGCCTGGATGGTGTGCGCCGTCGCGACCTTCAGCTTCGTAGCGCTGCTCGCCTGGTCAAGGCGCGAGGCGCGCAGCGGATCGATCAGCGCTCGCGATCGCCGGGTAGCGGCGGCGCCTCGCGCGGTCGACGCTCGCGAAAGCCGTCGAGAATCAGCGCAACCGCGCCGACGGTGATCGCGCTGTCGGCGACGTTGAACGCCGGGTAGTACCAGTCGCGGTAATGCAGCAGCAGGAAATCGACGACGTGACCGAGCGCGACGCGGTCGTAGAGATTGCCGAGCGCGCCGCCGATGATCAGCGCGAGACCTGCGCAGAACAGCGCGCGTCCGCCGCGCCGCATGAGCCACAGCATGGCGCTGCAGGCGACAATGGCGATCAGCGCGAAGAGCCAGCGCTGCCACCCGTCGGCGCCCGCGAGAAAGCTGAACGCCGCGCCGCGATTGAACGCGAGCACGAGACTCGCGAACGGCGTCAGTCGCAGCTCCTCGCCGGGACGAAACGCCGCGAGCATCCAGTGCTTCGTCAGTTGGTCGAGCGCAATGACGAACGCCGACAGCCAGAGCCAGCGCCAGTTGGCGGTCGTGGGAACGCGACGCATCGCTGCGGTATTCACCACCTCGCCATCACGCGTACAACCTGGGCTCGCCGGCACCGAAGAGATTCGCCATGCAACGCGCGCACAATCCCGGATGCGCGAGGTCGCTGCCGACATCGGCACGCCAGTGCCAGCAGCGCTCGCATTTGGCGTGCGGGCTCGGCGCCACTGTCACGGCAAGCGCGTCCTTGCGCTGCACGGTCGCGGCCGAGGTGATGAGGACGAAGCGAAGGTCGTTGCCAAGCGAGGCGAGCGGCCCATAAGCATCGGCGTCGGCCCCGATGGCGATTTCGGCCTGCAACGACGAGCCGATGACGCCCGTCTGGCGCACCGCTTCGAGCTCCTTCTGCACGAGTGCGCGCACTTCGAGGATGCGCGCCCACTTCGCGACGAGCGCCTCGGCATCAGGAACGTCGGGGATCATCTTCTCCCACGTGTGCAGGAAAATCGTCGGATCGTCGGGATGCAGGATGCGCCACGCCTCCTCCGCGGTGAACGAGAGAACCGGCGCCATCAGTTTCAGCAGCGCATCGCGGATCAGCGCGAGTGCGGTTTGCGCCGAGCGCCGCGGCCGGCTGTCGGCGCCGGTCGTATAGAGCCGGTCCTTCAGCACGTCCAGATAGAACCCGCCGAGCTCCTCCGAGCAGTATGTCTGCAGCCGCTGGATGACGAGATGGAAATCGTAGCGTCCGTAATCGGCGGCGACTGCATCGGCGAGCATGCGCGCCTTGGCGAGCGCCACGCGATCGATCTCGAGCAGCTCGGCGATCGGCACTGCGTGATGCGCCGAATCGAAATCGGCCGTGTTGGCCATCAGGAAGCGCAGCGTATTGCGAATCCGCCGGTAGCTCTCCACGACGCGCTTCAGGATCTCGTCCGAGATCGACAGCTCGCCCGAATAATCGGTCGCTCCAACCCACAGTCGCAGGATTTCGGCGCCGAGCGTGCCCGCAACTTTCTGCGGCACGACGACGTTGCCCTTCGACTTCGACATCTTCCGGCCCTCGCCATCGACCGCGAAGCCGTGCGTCAGCAGCGCCTTGTACGGCGGCACGCCGTTCAGCATGCAGGAGGTCAGCAACGACGAATGGAACCAGCCACGGTGCTGGTCGGAGCCCTCGAGGTACAGGTCGGCCGGAAAGCCCGTCTGTGGCGAATGCGAGCCGCTGCCGGTGCGTGCGCCATCCGGCCCACCCATCACCGTCTGGTGCGTCGTCCCCGAATCGAACCACACGTCCAGTGTGTCGGCGAGCTTGCGATAGCGCGTCGCATCGACGCCGAAGTCCTCGCTCATCGCCTCGAACCACGCCTCGATGCCGCCGACTTCGACCTTGGTGGCGGCGAGCTCGAGCAGTGCAAGCGTGTCGGGATGCAGCTCGTCGGTGTCGCGGTCGACGAAGAACGGCAGCGGCACGCCCCATTGTCGCTGGCGCGAGAGCGTCCAGTCGGGCCGGTTCGCAATCATGCCGTACAGCCGCGCCTTGCCCCACGCGGGGAAGAACGCAGTTGCCTCGATCCCGCGCAGCGCGCTCGCGCGGAGCGTTTCCGCCGGCCTGACGCCATGGTATCCCGCGACGTCGTCCATGCCGGCGAACCATTGCGTCGTCGCGCGATAGATGATCGGCGTCTTGTGGCGCCAGCAATGCATGTAGCTGTGCGTGAGCTTCCCGGCATGGAAGAGCGTCGCAGTTTCGCGCAGCTTCTCGACGATGCGCGGGTTCGCGTCCCAGATCGAAAGGCCGCCGAACAATGGCAGGCTCTCCGCATACCGGCCGTTGCCCTGCACCGGATTCAGGATCTCGTCGTCGGTCATGCCGTATCGTCGGCTCGACAGGAAATCGTCGATGCCGTACGCGGGCGAGCTGTGCACGATGCCCGTCCCCTGGTCGAGTGTGACGAACCCACCGAGGTAGATCGGCGCCGCGCGGTCGTAGAACGGGTGGCGAAACGCGATCCGCTCGAGCGCTGCACCCGGCACGGTGGCGACGACCGTTCCAGTGATGCCGTAGCGCGCGAGGCACGATGCAACGAGGTCGTTCGCCAGCACCAGATGCCCGCGCGGTGTCTGCACCAGTGCGTAGGCGACATCGGGATGCACGTTGAGCGCCTGGTTCGCGGGAATGGTCCACGGCGTCGTCGTCCAGATCAGCGCGTAGATCGCTCCTGCCGGCGCATTGGCGAGGCCGAATGCGCGCGCGAGCCTGGCGCGCTCGACCGGGTCCTGCAACGGGAAGCCGACGTCGATCGCGACGTCGACGCGATCCTCGTACTCGACCTCGGCTTCGGCGAGCGCGCTATGGCAATCGAAGCACCAGTTGACGGGCTTCAGCCCTCGATACAGATAGCCGTTTTGCAGCACTTTCCCGAGCGCGCGGATCTCATCGGCCTCGTTACGGAAATTCATCGTCGCATACGGGTGATCCCAATCGGCGATCACGCCGAGCCGCTCGAAATCCTTCTTCTGCCGCTCGATCTGCTCCGCCGCATATGCGCGGCACAACCGCTGCGTTTCCGCGGTCGACAATTCCTTGCCGTACGTCTTTTCGATCTGCACCTCGATCGGCATGCCGTGGCAATCCCAACCGGGTACGTACGGCGCGTCGAATCCGGCGAGCGTTCGGCTCTTGACGATGATGTCCTTCAGGATCTTGTTGACTGCGTGGCCGATGTGGATGTCGCCGTTCGCATACGGCGGCCCGTCGTGCAGAATGAAGCGCGGACGCCCGCGCGACGCCGCGCGAATCGCCTCGTAGACGCGCGTCTTGCGCCACGCAGCCACCCACTCGGGTTCCCGGCGCGCGAGATCGCCGCGCATCGGGAACGGCGTATCGGGCAGGTTCAGCGTCGGCTTGTAATTGGTGCGGGAGTCGTCGGGCATCGGTCGGGTTCGGAAGGCAATCGGCGGAGCGGCGTCACGCCTGAGCCGCGAAGTATTCGCGCGCGTGCATGACGTCGCGGCCGATCTGGCGTGTCAACGCATCGAGATCCGGGTAGCGCGCCTCGTCGCGCAGCTTGTGCAGGAATTCCACGGTGATGCGCTTGCCGTAAATCGTTTCGTTGAAGTCGAACAGGAATGCTTCGGCGATCGGCTTGCCGTCGTCTCTGATCGTCGGGCGTACGCCGACGCTCGCCACGCCCGCGCGCGGTTCGCCGCGCAATCCGTGCACGCGGACGGCGAAGATGCCGGTCAGCGCCGGCACGCGGCGCAACGGAATGTTCGCGGTCGGAAAGCCGAGATCACGTCCGAGCTTGTCGCCGTGCGCGACGTGCCCGGTAATCGCGTAATTGCGACCGAGGAGCGCCGCCGCGCGCGCGAGATCGCCCGCCGACAATGCCTCGCGTACCGCGGTGCTCGACGCGCGCTCGCCATCGATCGCGACGGTCCCCATCGCCTCGACGCTGAAGCGCCGCGTCGCACTGCGCAGGAATGCGAGATCGCCCATCCGGCCGCGGCCGAACCGAAAGTCCTCGCCGACGAGGAGCCAACGCGTCTCGAGTTGGCGCTCGAGTATGTCGGTCACGAACTGCGCGGCAGTGAGCGACGCCAGCTTGGCGTCGAAGCGCGCGACGAAAGTCGTCGCCACGCCGTAGGCCCGAAAGAGCTCGAGCTTCGAGCGCAGCGTAGACAATCTCGCCGGTGCGCTGGCAGGCGCGAAAAATTCGCGCGGATGCGGTTCGAACGTGAGCACCGCCGCCGGCAGGCGCAGATCCTCCGCCGCTTCGGTCAGGCGCGAGAGCATCGCCTGGTGCCCGCGATGCACGCCGTCGAAGTTGCCGATCGTCAACGCCACCGGAGCGCCGGGCGCGCTTGTCAGGTCCCGCTTTACATGCACGCTACGGTTGCGCCGCGAAACGAGGGCCTCGCGCCGCGATTTCCCATTGGAAAAACCTGATAGTTTAGCTTAAGCGCCTTGGGTCAGACCGTGATAACCGGTCGACGATCAAATTGCAGACGCCTGCCGACCGGGTGTTACAGCTCTGACCCCATTTCCTGCTCCTGCCACCCGCCGTCGACGAGCGGATGATAGAGCGCGATCCGCACCGGCCGCGAATCGAACGCGCGCACGATGCGCGCGTAGCGGGCGAGTTGCGGTCGATATCGCTCGAATTCCTGCTCGAGGAACGCGCCCTTGTCGCCGCCGAGGTGCGCGCCGGTCTTGAAGTCGACGATGTAGCGGTATCCGTCCGCGACGAAGCTTCGGTCGAGAACGACGTGCGCCACGCGCCCTTCGTCCTCGCCCGCGAGCGCCCACTCGCTGTGCGCGTCGGCATGCGCCGGATCGAACAGCCACCGACCGCGCGGATCGTCCAGCGTGCGCATGACGATGTCGACGACGCGTTGCGCAGCATCCGCACGCCGATCCGGCTCGACGCCTTCGCCGCCAAGCTCGGCGAGGATGCGGGCTCGCTCGTCGCGCAATCGCGCTTCGTTCCAGCCGATGGGTCCCTCGATTGCCATTTGCGCGAGCAGGTGATGCGATACGGTGCCGATCGCGGCGGCGGTTGCCTCGGCCCAATCGAACACCGGCCCGCCGATTGCGTTCGCGAGATGCGCGACCGGCAGTGGTTCCGGCAGTTCGGGCATCCGCCATTCGCTCGGCAACCGCAGATGCGCCGAAGCGCGCGGCGCAACGTATCCGATAATCGCCGGATCGTCCTGCGCGACGAACGGCGGCGGCCTGATCGCATCGAGCGCATCCCACAGCCGCTCGGTCGCGCTTCCGTGTCTCGGGCGCCGCCATTCGCGCGATTCGTCACTCGCCGCCTTCGTATCCGCTTCGGCGACGGCGACAAGATGCAGCCGGCGCTTCGCGCGCGTGGCGCCGACGTAGAGCAGGCGTCCGAGCTCCGCCGCGTTCTCGGCAGCGTCGAGCGCGCCGAGCCATGCATATACCGGGTCCGTTTCCGCGCGGGCGCCGATGCGTGCGCGCATCGGCGCCAGCAGCAGCGCCCGCTGGCCGTCGCGCTCGCGGACCTTCCAGCGCAGCAACGGTGACCCGCCGCGGCCGGCGCGAAGGTCGAGCCCGGGCAGGATGACCGCGCCGAACTGCAGTCCTTTCGCCTTGTGCAGTGTCATCACCTGCACGCGCGAAGATCCCGCGTCACGGGCTTCGGCGAACAGGCGGCCCGCCGCCGCCAGGAACGTCTCGAAATCGGGCAGGTCGCCGCCCCGCTCGTGCTGGGCGAGCAATGCGAACACGCGATCGGCACCGTCGCGATCGAGCGGCGAATCGGTACACGCGGGCCCACCGAGCTGCAGCCAGGCGCCGCGAACACGCGCCGTGAATCCCGCATGACCGCGCGCCGCGAGCGCGGGCGCGACGGCGCGCAGAAACCTCGCCATGCGCGCGCTGCTATCGGTCGGCAGTCGCCGCAGCACGTCGGGCGATGCCATCGCCTCGACAACCGTTTTTCCGGCGGCGGCATCGACGATGGTCAGCAGGTCGGCGAGGCCGAACCCGCACCACGGCGCGTGCAGCACCGAAAGCCACGCGAGACGATCGGCCGGCTGCGCGATCGCGCGGGCGAGCGAGAGCAGGTCACGCGTCGCCAGCCGGTCGCGCAATCCTTCGAGGTCGACAGCCGAATAGTCGATGCCGGCCCGCCGCAGCACCGGCAGCAGCGCCTGGGCATGGTTGCGTGCGCGGACCAGCACGGCGATATCAGCGATCCCCGCCGCGCGCGCATCGGCGATCCTGCGCACGATCGCTTCGGCTTCCGCCTCGCGTGACGCGACGAGATCGAGGGTGGGCGCAATGTCGACACCGCTCGCAGGATCGGGATATGCCGGACAATAGGCGGCCTCGCCCCGGGACGGATCCGATACGGGCGGCAGTACTGCGCGAAAGACATCGTTGACCCAGGCGACGATCTCGCGCTGCGAGCGGAAATTGCGCGTGAGCTCGATCACACCGACCGGCACGCCGGCGACATGCGCACGCGCCTGCGCCTGAAGGAACAGGCCGACATCTGCCTGGCGGAAGCGATAGATCGATTGCATCGGATCGCCGACGGCGAACAGCGTGCGGCCGTCGCTCGCCTCCCAACCTTCGGTCAATCGGCCGATGAGCGCCAATTGCGCGCTCGACGTATCCTGGAATTCGTCGATCAGCAGGTGTGAGAGCCGGTAGTCGATGGCGAGCAGCAGCTCGCTCGGCTCGTCGTCCGCGCCGAGTGCCGTCAGCGCGCGCAGCGTGCCTTCCGCGAAATCCGCTTGCGCGCGCATCCTGAAGACGTCCTCGAGCGCCCTCGCGGCAGGCGGCAGAATCTTCATGACGGCGACGACGAACGTCCATGCCGAATCGCTGAAGCGCGCGGGCGGCAACTCGCGCACGCGCTGCAACGCCTCGGCCAATCCCGGGATGCCGGCCGCTTCGACGAGCCACTCGACGAACGCCGCTTTCCGGCGGATGCGTTCCTGCGCGCCCTCACCCCTGCCCTTCGCCGGGAAGCCGTGGTTGCGCCTGGGCGCGCGCAGGAAGGTTCCGGCGTTCGTCAGCAGCCAGTCGGCCAGCGCGCACCAGGTCTCGCGTGCATCGAGCCCGGGCAATGCGCGCTCGCGGCACAACGCTTCCAGCGCATGCGCGTGCGCGGGCATCGGCACGTTTTCGCGATGGAATTCGAGCGCGCATTCCGCGAGCCCCGGCAGTGCGCGCGCGAGCGACGCGGGGAGCCGATCGAGGACCGTGCCGATCGCGGCGCGCGCTTCCTGTTGCAGGACCGATTCCATGTCGGCCCGCAATGCCTCGGTGTCATCGTCGAACATCCGCGCCGGCCAGCGATCGCGTTCGGCGAGCATGTCCGCGATCAACCGCGTCGCGGCGTCCGCGTCGTTGT
>Ga0105240_10008402_pt1 | contig 14772 bp, 10 predicted proteins | sample KBSC54metaG_FD_80426 | JGI IMG/M metagenome (GOLD analysis project Ga0105240, IMG submission 80426) | Corn rhizosphere microbial communities from Kellogg Biological Station, Michigan, USA - KBS C5-4 metaG | ecosystem: Host-associated > Plants > Roots > Rhizosphere > Soil | place: Michigan, USA... | reverse complement strand
TTTCTAGACGTTTGAGTAGCACGCAAAGCCCTCCCTTGAACAGCAAAAATTTATGCCGTCAGCATATCAATTCACCCCCCTTCTGGCAAATCGACACCACTATCGGTAGAGGCAATCTTGGATTTACCCTCAACCTGTAGCGGCAGCACCCGATTTGGCCGATTGTGCTTTATAATAGGTCATGCCAAAAGTTCTTACCGGACTGGATGTTTTACAGCAGAATAAATTTCAGGCGTTAAACGCCTACCGCGTCGGCGTGCTTTGTCATCAAGCGTCCGTTAATCGAACACTTCAGCATCTTTTGCAATTGATGCAGATGGCTAAAGTCAATGTCACAGCAATTTTTGGGCCTGAACATGGGCTGTGGGGCACCGCTCAAGACCAAATCGAAATTCCGGGGTCCTCTGGCGCCGGGCATGTTGTGGTGCATAGTTTGTACGGGGACCATCGCGCACCGACCTTGGCAGAGTTGGATGATATCGATGTCATGGTTTGCGATTTGCAGGATGTGGGCAGCCGCTACTACACCTTCATCTGGACCATGGCCTTAGCGCTGCAAATGTGCGCGAAAGCGAAAAAACCTTTTTTTGTATTGGACCGGCCGAATCCTTTAGGTGGAAAAATTCTGGAAGGACCGGTTTTAGATTTACATTTCGCTTCCTTTGTGGGCCTGTATGCCATGCCCGTCCAACACGGAATGACCATTGGAGAAATCGCGCAATGGATTAACGGCGTGTATAAGATAGGCGCGGATCTGCGCGTGATTTCCATGCACGGATGGAAACGTTCTATGGATTTTTCCGCGACGCGCTTACCTTGGGTAGCCCCCTCGCCTAATATGCCTACGCTTGAAACCGCGCGTGTCTATCCCGGTGGCTGTTTAATTGAAGGCACCCTGTTATCGGAAGGCCGCGGCACCACGCGTCCCTTCGAATTCGTCGGCGCTCCTTATATTCAACCGGAAGTCTTGGCGGGCGCGCTGAATGCCGAAAAACTTCCCGACGTCTACTTCCGTGCCTGCCGCTTTGAACCCACCTTTCATAAATTTAAAAATGAACTTTGTGGCGGGGTGCAAGTGCATGTCACGGGCTCGGCCTTCGAACCGTTTGTCACTTATTTGCTCTTAATTCAAACCATCCGCTATTTGTATCCAGAGAATTTCGCTTGGCGATCGCCGCCGTATGAATATGAGAAAGAAAAACTTCCGTTTGATATTCTCTGCGGCGCCGACACGGTACGACTAGCGCTGGAAGCCGGTGAAGATTTGCGTGTCTTAGCCAAGACCTGGACACCAGGGCTCGCGCAATTCCGTCGGCAACGCGCGCCGTTTCTTCTATATAATTGACACCATTATTTGACACCTATCCCGCCGGATGTCGGCGAAAATGTAGATGGAGCATGTTATGACCCTTGAAGAACGCATTGGCGCTTTACTTATTTTTGGTATTCCGGGAACGACCATCACACCCGAGATCGTCCAGCATTTTCGCGACACGCATGCCGGTGGCTTGATTCTCTACCGCATTAATTTTGAATCTCCCGATCAAACGCGCAAGTTAATTAGCGACTTAGAAACCGCTTTAGGGCGAAAACTTTTAGTATGTGTGGACCACGAAGGCGGCCGCGTCATTATGTTTGGCCAAGGAGTCACGATTTTTCCTTCCGCACAAGCCTTCGGTCAAACCGGCAACACCCAATTTGTCCGCCATCAGGGCGAACAAGAAGCGCGGGAGCTGCGGCGCTTAGGGATCGATGTGAACTTTGCCCCCGTTGTAGATGTGTTGACGCAAAACTGGAGCTCTAATATCGGCATTCGCGCCTACGGAAAAGATCCCGAACTCGTCGCCAAAATGGGCGCGGCCCGTGTTTCTGCTCAACAAGTCGAAGGACTATCCGCCGTGGCCAAACATTTCCCCGGCCTGGGCCCGGCCAGCCTTGATCCGCATTTAAATCTCCCCACGATTGATATGACCTGGGAAGAGTGGGACAAAGTTCATGGAATTCCCTTCTTGCGCGCGATGCGCACGGCAGTGCAAGGGATTATGACGTCACATCCCCTGTATCCCAAAATGGATCCCACACCACGCACGCCGGCGACATTCTCACGCAAAATTGTCTACGACAATTTACGCCACCGTATCGGCTACAAAGGCGTGATCTTTTCGGATGATTTGGAAATGGGCGCTATTCGTGAAATTTGCCCAATCGGCGAAGCGGCCGTACGCACCGTCGAAGCAGGACATGATGCTTTACTCGTATGTCACGATCTCACCGCACAGCGCCAGGCGTATGACGCTTTGGTCGAAGCCTACAAGAACAGCCGTCTGAGCACCAAAGAATTAGATGACAGCGTTCAACGTATCGAGAATTTAAAAGCACGTCGCCCGGAGCGTTTTGCTCCGCTACCGGCTACGCCATTACGCGCCGAGAAAGAACGCACCGATGCACAAGCGCTGGTTCAGCAAATCTGTGAGGCGTCAGTCACGATGCTTAAACCAGGAACGGCTCTCTTGCCCTCTAAACCCACAACCGTTATTTTTCCCAAGCTCTCGGAAATGGCGCCGAAAATTCTGGTCGAACCGGCACTCATGAATGAGACGGCGTTCTTACAAGAACGTTTAAGCGCCGTCGGATTTTCCCAACTGGAAATCAAACTGGTCAGTCTGGACGCTTCGGCTGCAGAGACATCCGCCGCCGCGGCTGCCGCCGCCGGAGCAGAGCAAACACTGCTTTTTGTTTTTGATGCCCATTTACATGCCGGAACTAAAAATCTCCTGGAACAAGTCCAAGCATCGGCCAATCGTTTGGCGGTCATCCTGCTACGCGATGTTTATGATGCCGAGTTCGTTCGCGATAACGTGTTATGCATGACCAACTATGGCTTCCGCGTTTGCGACATTGAAGCCGTCGTGCGGAAAATGGCTGTGGCCGCGCCAGTCGCCTGAACGATTCAAAAATCATCGGCATCGGGATTGACCGCGGAGGAAGTTGGATCCGCGTCGTTGGGGTTAACACTCAAGGACAGATCCTACGCACCCTAAAAAAACCGTCTCCGCCTCTAGAATCGCTGCCGCGCTTTCTCGCCTTACTTTTGAACCGCTGGAAATGCCAACCCACCCATATCGCCCTCGCTTCGCGCGGTGTCTGGAAAAAAACGAAACGGTTCACCGTTAAAAAAACATTCAGGCATCTAGCTCCGCATATTACGGTGCTCTCTGATGTGGAAGCGGCGTGGCTAGCGGCGTACGGTCACCAATCAAAGGGCCAAGGCGTTCTCTTAATTTCGGGAACGGGATCGATTGCTTATGGCCGTGATGCGCAAGGCCATGTCGCGCGGGCCGGTGGCCTAGGCCCAGAAAAAGGCGACGAAGGATCGGCTTACTGGATTGGCACGCAATGGGAAGCGCTATCGCATAGCATCTCCAGAAAAAAACAACTATCCGTTCGCGATGTGGCGGCCAAAGCAAGTGGGGTGGCTCGACTCGCGCAACGAAAAAATAAAAAAGCAATCCAGGTGATCCAAGAAGCTCAGCAGCATTTGGTCGCATTGGCTGAAGAATTAACCGGCGCTTTAAAATGGAAAGCGGCTATTCCTGTAGCCTTTAGCGGCAGCGTAGCCACACATCCTTATTTTCAGCGGGGTCTGGTTAAAAAGCTCCAAGCCTCTCGACGAAAATTTCAGATCGTGCCCCTACATACAGATCCCGCCACAGCGGCTATCCAATCGGCCCTTCGACTTCGCTCAGGATTTGTTAGTAAATTGAAGCATGACTGAACGGCCTGCGCTGGCGCCCAATCAAACCCTTCTTGATCATTTAAGGCCGGGTTTGCGTCTAGTGATTGTCGGTATTAATCCCGGTTATTACTCCGCGCAAGTGGGGCATTATTATGCGCGACCAGGAAATCTATTTTGGTGGGGGTTGTCGAATTCCGGTCTGACCAGCCAACCGTTTACAGCAGACATGGATGCCCAGCTATTAAATGAAGGCATTGGAATGACCGATATTGTGAAGCGGCCGACGCACAGCTCTGGAGAATTGACGCAAGCCGAATTTGATGAAGGGCGAAAAATCACGTCGATCAAATTAGAAAAATTTGCGCCGCGCGTGGCCTGCTTTGTCGGACTCTTAGGCGCGACGGCTTTTGTCGGTCGGCAAGTAAAACCCGGCCCGCTCTCCGAAACCATCGGATCCACCCGGTTGTTCGCGATTCCCTCGCCCAGCCGGCGCAATGCCCATTACGGTCAAGAAAAAATATTGGCCTATTTTCAGGATCTCCGCCGCTACGTCGAGCACGCCGCTCTCTAGAAACACGCTGTCATCCTGGCGAACGCCAGGACCCATGTTGACGTTAACATGACGCTGATATCAACGCGGGCCCCAGCTTACCATCCGCCAAGGTGACGGCTTAATAATGAACTACTTTGTTTTGGGTTGTTTGGCGATGATGAGCCCGGAAATTTTATCGTAGGTGGCTTGCGGAATAATTTTTTTGCGCACTAAATCATTTTTCGCACGATACGGGCGTCCGGCGATAATTTTATCGGAGAGCGCATCGCCAATGCCGGTTAAGGTTTTCAATTGATCTTTTGTCGCTGTATTAATGTCAATGACCGTGCCCGTATCAGAGGCCGTGACAGCCGCTTTAGGCATTATGGGTGTCGCCGGAACCGTGGGTAAATCCGCATAAGAGAGCGTTAAGCCGCTAGCCAACAAGACAGCAGTCAATGAATACAGCCATGGTGATCGTTTCATAAACCCTCCATAGAATAAAAATAAAGACATCTACAGCGTAGGACTTTTTTGCCTTGGGCTCAAGATGAATTTCATTATTCTTCCAAGATAACCGTTGAAGAATTTACAAATCGGATCTAGGAATAAGTAGAAACCGATGATTGACGCCTCCCACATCAGCCAACGCCTCAGCCTCGCTCTCGCCTTAGGATTGTTTGTTGGACTCGAGCGCGAAAAGCGTCATAAAGAAGCGGGCTTGCGCACGTTTGCTTTTGCCGCGCTCCAAGGCGCGTTGGGCGCTATCCTGGGCGAAAATTATGCCCTCATGAGCCTGGCACTGCTGGGCGTGCTCATCACTTTTCTTAATTTACAAACCCTGCGCAACAATCAAGGAACAGAACTTACCACCTCGGCGGCATTACTCGTGACCGCCTTCTCTGGAATTCTCTGTGGTCTTGGCCACACTCTGACACCGGCCGCGGTGGCCATCACCACCGCCGCGTTACTGGCCTGGAAAGAACCTTTGGCGGGCTTTATTTTGGGGCTCAGAGAAACGGAGCTGCGCTCGGCGATATTGTTGGCTATCTTTGCTTTTGTCATCTATCCGGCATTGCCTCAGGGAACGATTGGTCCCTGGGGGTTGATAGAACCGCGCGCCGCCTGGATCACCGTCATCTTGATTGCTGGCATCGGCTTTGTGAACTATACGCTGTGGCATGTCTATGGCGACCGTGGCATTGAACTAACCGGCTTTCTGGGCGGCCTAGTCAACAGCACGGTCACCGTCAGTGAATTAGCCGAACATGTCAGCGAAACGCAAGGGGAATCGACCTATGCCGCTTATCGGGGAATTTTGTTGGCGACGGCGGCGATGGTCTTGCGCAATCTTGTGCTGATGTTTATCTTGGCACCGCATGTAGGCCTCCACATGCTGGGGGCATCCCTCTGCATGGGCGTGGGTGGCGCTTTGGCACTGCTGGCATCCTACGACACAAAGAAAATGGAAACACTGCCGCCCGAGCAACCGGCGCTGAGCCTAGAATCCCCCTTTTCCCTCTCCACCGTCTTTATGTATGGTATTTTCTTTTTAGCTTTGCAGATTGCAGGGACTTTGTCGCATCACTTTTTAGGAACGTGGGGTGTTTATGCCACCAGTTTAATCGGCGGATTATTTTCCAGCGCCAGTGCTGTCGCCGCTGCTGGTGCTTTAGCCGCCAAAGGAACCGTTTCGAATAATGTCGCCGCCACCAGCGCCATCATCGCGTCCTTGATGAGTGTGTTAGGAAATTTACCGTTTGTGCTTCGCTCGGGAAATAAGGCCCTCACGAAGCGTTTAGCTTATACCTTGGGCATTGTGATTGGATTAGGCGTCTTGGGTGCGGCACTGCAAATCCATTTTACGAAGGTCGTTTCCTAACCAAGAAATACAGTCGCCCTGGATTCCAGAGCTGGAAGGCAAAAGTTTCGGCATCCGCCCCATGCCCCGAAAAAAAGTCTACGCGCGCCGGACCCTGAATAGCGCCGCCTTCGTCCTGATTCAACACAAAACGGTGCAGCGTGGAGGAGTGGGAAATATCCCGTTTCCCCTCAATATCGACAAAAGCAAGAAACCCCTTCGGGAATAACTTCGGGTCAGTAGCGATCGAACGGCCGGGAGTGAGCGCGACATCGATATTCCCATAAGCGTAAACACCTGCGCTGCTGGTATCTATTTTAAAGAAGACATAGCGCGGGTTGATATTCAACAGTTTCTGTCGTTCGGTGGCATGCTCGTGCATGTAGCGAATAAAGCCTTGATGACTGAATCCCTCTTTTTTAACGCGTCCCGATTGAATTAAGTATTGCCCGACGGAACCAAACTTCCGGCCATTGTGGCCGTCAAAACGAATCCGCACCATCTGTCCATGCCCTACATCCAACCAACCTGAACCTTCGATTTGTAAGAAGAAAATATCCAAAGGATCTTTGGCCCAAGCGATTTCTAAATTTTGCTCTTTTAAAGCGCCTAGCCCGTCGATATCGTCACGCGTGTAATAAGGGACTAAGCGCTGACCTTCACGACGTCCTGCAATGCGTCCACCTTGCCAGGCAGCGTCAAAAAGTCCGAGATCCACATCGATTAAATCTTTAGGGCGCCCATAGATGGGATAGCGATAGTCTTTGTCGCGCACCCACCGCGCTTGAACCGTGGGTTCGTAATAGGAAGAAAAAGTGACCGCGCGCGTATCATCTTTACCAACCGATTGATAGACCACAAATTCATTTTTTACGGCTGTCGTCCAATCGGCGGAATCCAAAAGCGTGGCAAAATTCTCCACCCCTTCGGCTATATCGCGAGCCGTGTAGGTATCTTGAGCCAGCTGAAACAGTTGGGCCGCGGGCAACGAACGAAAATAAACAGCGCTGCGCAAGGCGGCGGTTTTCAAGGCGGACGTGGAAGCATCGTCGGAAAAATCGGGGTATTGCTCAGGAGCTAACCGTATCAGCGGGGACGCTTTTACAACGGGAGAAACAACGGGAGCTGGCGGTGGCGTGGGGACAGGAATAGAAACAGGTTCAACCGGCGTTTTTACAGGAAGACTTTGACAGCCGCTAATAATAATGAAGCTGAGACTTAAAGTGGTGAGCGACGACCGGCTCAAATCCGGCTAAGTTGTCCGCGTGATGCTAGGGACAGATAAGAAAAGACGGCGGCCAATTGCTGGGCCAGCACTTCTTTATTGGGAGCAATGTCTTGATTGACTTCGCTGATAACATCAATGTGCACTTCGCGGTTATCGGCTTTGCGTAGGGCCAAGGCTAAATCATTTAATGCGTCTAACGCGCCAGGACGGAAATTGACGCTATCGCGTTCAAAAAGCTCTTGGATAGAGACACCGACGCTGACACGGTTGTCCAGCTGATTCATGTAATAATATTTGGTTTGCCAATTGGTTTTACTGACGCCCGTAAGCGCTTTATTGCGGATACTTTCGACCGTTTCTTTGCGGATGCGATCAATAAAGGTTTGCGCGTCATCGGCTTTTTGACGATGGCGGATGGCTTCTTCAAAGGCTTCCATCGCCTCGCTTTTTCGACCCTGGCCGTACAATTGTTCCCCTTGGGCATAATAATCTTTAGAGGATCCGCCGGCCATCGCCAGCGAACTGACAATCAACGAACTAAAAATGAGGAGGAGGCGGAGCTTCATTATTTAGCATCCTTTTTGATCCAGAAAGCGGCAATTTCGCCGCGCAAGGAAGCATCCGTATGATCATGTTCGATTTGCGTGGGAGACAAAATCAGTGCTTTCTGGATGGTTTCCGCCAATACCTTTTCCCGACGTTCCGCCATATCGCCGCCCTGAGAGGAAGAAACGCGAATATGCATTTTAGCCAAGCCGCGTTCACGCATGCGTTCGCAAATCTTCGCTAGCATCACAGTGCCTTCCGGAGAAATTTCTTCGCGGTCTTTTAAGAACAAGTGATTCAAAGAAAATTCAATCGTTTCCGATTCGTCCGAGCCATAGATCATTGCGGAAAGAACGGCTGTTCCGCCTTGTGTTACGGTGGCTTTTTCATCGGCGCCGATCAGCGTTAATTGGGCCGAATACAAGCGGTCCACGACGGCAAATTTCTTTTCTGAATCTTTGCCTTCCCAAATCAATTCATCAGGCATGGTGTTAGTCCCGCGTTGGCGGAAAATTGTTTGCCCTTGCGGATTTAAGACTTCAAAAATCCACGATTGGGGTTTGGCATTCAGCGGCGGCATCATGCGCAGAAAGGGGGGTTCGGCAATGGCAGGAATCCATGGGAAAAAGGGCATATGGCCTTTAATTTCACTGCGGAAATTAAATTCCCATCCTTGAGCCAATGGCAGACCTTCTAACAAAATCTTTTCTGAAGGATCTTCGGGGAAGTCTTGGAGCTTTTCTAAATTCATCGTCACGGGGGCCAGAATTTTTTTCACCATAATCCGGCCCTTAAATTTTCCACGAATTTCTTCAACCATATCTTCCGTCGAGGACTTGGCCGGCGCAGGAGTTGAAGTCGCGGAGGCCGCAGAGGGACTTGGCGATTTTGGCATCGTCGCGGGCGCTGGAGCTGACCAAAGAATTGTCCCATTTCCTAAAAGAACGAGGGATAAAGCTAAAGCGCTATTTTTCACTTCAGCTCCTTCAAGCGCAGGTTCGCCTGTTTCACGACTTCGGGGTCGGTACTATTTTGCGTTACATCCTGATAAAGCGGTCGTAATTTGGAAGCCGGTGCGCCCTGCTGCTCATAGAGATCAATCAATTTTAGAACAGCGGATTGACGATATTCGTTGTGCTTATCGGAGACGGCTGTTAACGTTTCTAAGGACCGTTGGGTCTCGGCGGCGTTTTTACGCTGTTCATTCAATAAGGCAATGTGATACAGCGCTTCCGGATATTCTGCGGCGCTGGGTTGAATATTGCCGTAAGAACGTATCGCATCGGCAATTTTGCCTTGCACTTCTAAAAGCGAACCCATTTGCAGCCATACGGCATTAATTTTGGCATCAGACCCGTATTTCTCAATGACATATTTGTAAGCGGTAATCGCCTGATCCAATTGAAAGGCTTTCTTGTGCGCTAATGCAATATTCAGCCAAGCTTCTTTGGCTAGCGGATGTTCAGGATATTTTTTGAGGAAGTTTTGGAAGTCAGCCACGGCCTCGTTATAAGCCCCTTTACGGAAGAGACATACCGCTTTCTGAAACATGGCGTTCGGCACGCGTTCATGCTTAGGAAACGAGAGGAAGAAATTCTGATAGGCATTCGCGGCGTCATCCCAGCGCTGCAGCCAGAAGAAGCAGTCGGCGTTATAGAAGTAGGCCAACGGCGCATACTCGTCGTTGGGATAAGACAACATAATTTTTTCGAAAATTTTCTGCGCCGCTTCATATTTGCTGCCATTGAAGAGCGTCGCGCCTTTTTCCCACAACAGGGCCGCACCACCAGCGCTGCCCGGGGCCAATTTCAACAAAGCGGCCTGCTGCGCGGCCGAAATCGTAAATTTCTTTTGATGGAAAGCGCTCAACAAGTTATCCGCCGATTTGGGAATGCGCGCATCATCTGGATAGGTGCCGGCAAAACTTAATAATTCCGTGACGGCTTGCGGAATATTACCTGTATTAAAGTAGCACTGCACCAATTGGAATGAGCTTTCTTTTGCCCATTCGCTATTCGGATAACTTTGTCGTAAAGCGATATACGTCGAGGCCGCATCCTGCCATTGGCCTAAACCCGATTGCGTAGTGGCAATACGTTGCATCACCTCGGGCACCAAAACACTCGATTTAAAGGTACGCACCAACGTCTGCCAACGTTTAATGGCCTCTTGATAATAATCTTGGCGCGCTAAAGAATCGCCTTCACGGTAGAGCGCTTCGGCGCGAATGACGGTATTTGTAGAGGCTTGGACCAAATGGCTCCAGGTGGCCGCTGCTTTGGCAAAGTCACGCTGATTGTAAGACACCTTGGCCAGCTCCAATTCAATCTGTTCGGCCAGCTCCCGCTGATTCAAATCTTTGGCGCGCAGTTGCGCTTGCTGCAAGGCCACGATGGCCTCACCATCACGCGTCGGCCCTTGCGCGGAGAGTACGGCACCTAAGTTTTCTAAGGCATAAGGAACCAAGGGACTTTGCGGCGCGCGTAGCACGAATTCCTTATATATCTTTTCCGCATTCTGCAAATCGTTTAATTGATAGTAAGCGTCAGCCACCCAATAGAGCGTATTTTCCGTCCATTCATCGCCCTTCAAACTGACTTTGGCCATACGCGTATGCACTTCATTTAAAATGCTGGCCATGCGGAAAGGATCCCGCGCCGAATGCAGTGACAACGTCATCAGGTAAACCGCCTTGCCGCAAGCAGAACTTTCCGGATAACGATTCAGCAGCTCTTGATAAATTTCTAAGGCTTTGTCGTATTCGCCTAAACGATAGGAGGCCAAGCCTTTAGCCAGGTAGGCATAAGACGTCATTTGCTCTTTAGGATATTTGAGAATAAATTTATCGGCCAGCGTTTTAACGCTGCTGTAGTTATTAAGGAGCAAGTAGGCCCACAAGATGCGGAACTCGGCGGAGAGTCTTAATTGATAGACATCCACGCCATGCGCGCGGGGTGCAAGACCGCGTTCAAATTCTAAAGACGCTTTTTGTTCTTGAATGGCTTGCTTCCAATCGCGTTGGAAAATGGGGATAGACGCATACAAGTAGCTCCATTGCGAGCGCAGGGGATGCGTGGGATATTCTTTCAGCAAATTCACAAAAATCTTTTCGGCTTCGGTGAAATTTTTTTGTTGGAACAAAATACAAGCACGACGGTGTAAAGCCAAGGGACGTAAATCGGGATCGGCGCTGGGCCGTGTCACCGGCTTTAAAAATTCATCGGATAACGTTAAGTCTTTGCTGGTATAAAACGCTTCGCCCAAAATCAGGCGCATGCGGTCTACCCATTCGAACTGGTTATCTTTTTGCAGAATCTGCTGATACAGCGGAAGGGCGCTGGCCATCTCTTTATTTTTCACATAGGCCACACCTTGATAATAGAGAGCCGACGGTTCATTCGGATATTTCTTCAAATAGACTAAGGCTTCATCGGAATGATCTTGCTCGATGGCTGCTACCGCGCGCAACAGGTTGAAAGCTAAATCATTGGAAAAAGCCGGATTGGTTTTCACCATTTCTTTGGTGATGGTATTTAGGTTTTGCCAATCGCGCTTAAATAAGAAGCAGCGGGCTTTAAGGAACATCGCTTCTTGAGCAATATAGGGATTACCATCTTTAATCCAAGGCTCTAATTGCTTAAAGGCCTCATCGACTTTCGAACTCAACAAATCAATTTCGGCAATGCGCAGACTTGCCGTTTCCTGCAAGAAAAGCGACGGTGACGGTTTTTTTGCTTTAAGTAAACGCTGGAAGGTTTTGAGACTGTCCTGGATTAAATTCGCGGAAAAATATTGTTCTGCTGAAGCCGCCTCCAATTGAAACTGCATCGGCTCATCTTGAACCATGTCCGGCAGTTTGGAGATGACATTCGGAACATCATTCCAGCGTCCATCTAAAACAGTAACGCTGCCCAACACGGGGAACGGATGGACGACATCCGCTGCCCATGAAGGAAAGGCGATTGAAAAAGTGGCAACTCCGGCAATTAGACGGTTAAATAATTTATTGGATGACAATAAGCTTTCCATCTTTTTTCCCTTCTGGGCTTTCGATGACGTAGAAGTATACTCCACTTGCTAAGTTATCGCCAGAAGTGTTTTTCACATTCCAATCATACGTATCTGCAGTCACTTTAATCGAGAATACTTTACGGCCGGTCGTTGTGTAAACGCGAATCTCCGCACTCGAGCCCAACCGTGTGAATGTGATTTTCTGATCGCGGTTAGATTTATACGGCACGGGATAAGCATACGCATTGCCCACATCATAAGAGATGATGTTGACTTGTGCAAAGTCGCTAATGCGTTGTCCATGCGCATTGACACTGGCTGCCGTCACCCGGATGTTTTGACCTAGCCCCGGTGAACTGAAATTAATAGAAGAACCGGAGCCACTGCTTAAGCTGCCGCCGGTATTGGTCCAAGCCACAGATTGCAGGGTATAGTCATCGTCGAACTGATCTTTGCCCGTCGCGGTAAAAGCCTGACCTTGCAAGGTCTTAATCGTGACATCCTTCGGGCTAACGGTCATATTCGTCAAAATTTGCGCCACGGTTGTCGAGGTCGTGGTTGCAAAATCCGACAGGTTATAGTTATCGGTCGCTGTGCAACGGAAAACATAGGCGCCCGCTTTTTTCACCGTCACCACGGAGGAGCTTGCCGTCGCAGAATCTGTGTCGGAATAAGTCGGCGCGGAAGCTCCCGACGGTCCGCTTTCCAAAGACCATGCATAGGTGATGGTCGAACCTGGGGTATTATCTGTCGCCAGACAACTCAAGTTCGCCGTTTTATCATCAATCAATGTGATGGTCGGATATCCCGACGTGATATGCGGTCCAGTAGGATTAATCGTAATTGTCGCCGTATTATCGGAAAAACCAGGATATGAAGCTTTCAATGTAACGGTACCGGGCGCTGCCGCCGTAAGAATGGTAAACGAGCTGTTAGTCACATGGGCCGGATCTAAGGTGGCAGAAGCGGTCCCTGTGGGAACTACGCTCCAATTGACACCCGATAAAAAGCTTCCAAATTGATCTTTGACGTAAGCTTCAAAGTTTTTACTAAATCCAACCACTAAAGTTGCTGTAAGAGGATTCACGGCAGTCATGGAATTAGCCGCTGCTCCAACTATCACTGAGACGGTATCTGGATCCGATGACAATACGCTGGGGCCTGTATTATTGTGGTCAGAGACAACCAACGTGACGTGATACGTGTTATTGCCAGGGAAAGAGAAGGAAGCCGTTGGACAATTTCCACTGGCATCAGCATTTAAATCGTTAGTCGATGTGAGAGAGGCGCTGTTATCCACCGACCAATGACAAACCAATAACGTCAATGGCGATGCATTATCACTTGCTTGCGCCGTACAGGTTGTAGTCGTCCCACCGCCAGGCGCCGCACAGTTCAAACTGGTAATCGATGGTTTCTCATTCGGCGTAGTCGCCGTTCCAGGAATTTGGAGATATGTCGAATCTTTGGAGGAATCACCAGATGCGCTTACCGTTTTGACGCGCACTGTGTAAGTCGTCTCAGGAGTTAAACCTGTAATCGTCGTGCTTTCTGCTGCACCTGATTTTACCGGATTAGTCCCAAAATCTGTCCATGGCGCGCCCCCAGTTGCGGAATATTGAAGATGGTATCTTGAGCCATCTGGATTCGTCGAAGCATCTGTCCAATTGGTCGGAATTGTCCGCGCAGTTGGAGTTCCAAAGCTGCCACCTGTAGGGGCCGCAGGCAACGTATAAAATTGCGTTCCAGCAGTTGACGGTGTTGTTGGCACGGTGGAATTACAACTCGCTTCAATAAGTTTAATTTGCACGGAATGTTGGGTGTTCGAATTCAAACCTACCAAGTGAATGGGACTCACAGGAGCCGAATTGACCTGCGGCCCGAAGTTCGCATTATTGATAATTATTTGATAAGCCGTAATACCCGTCAGATCTAAACCAGAGAACGTAAAATCAGCAGAGGTTGTCGTAATATTGGTAATGCCAAAAGAACCTGAGAATCCAAGCGTGGTGAAATCTGTTCCGGAAGGGTTGCCGCTGGAATTCCAACTGGCAGAGGTTCCATCACCATTACCAACCAACGCTTGAGCCTTTGGCGTATAAGTGGTTCCTGGATTTAAATTAGTAATGGTGACAAATGCTGTATCCGTAGGCGTCGCACCACTGACAACGTCCGTCGCACAGCTACCGCCTGTACCTTGAGCGCATAAGTTATAAGTTGTGTAAACGGGGTTTGCCGGACTACCGGATGAATTTAATGCTGTAATTTTAGCCGAACAATGCGTAATTTGGCTAACCGAGATTGCTCCAGGATCTACGGGAGTTGTCCAAAAAGGGCCCACCACTTCAGATGCAGCTGTAGGCACAGCAACGCCGTAAGGATAAACGACTTGCCCTCGATATTGATACTTCGTATTGGGAACAAAACCCGTAGTATAATCAGCATTGCCAATGGTATAAGTTCCGTTTCCAGTCCAATTTATATTAATTCCAGTTTCATTCCGTGCCGGAGTAATCAAATCGTCAATTTCATAATGAATTTGTGAGATGAAGCTGGCATCAGCTATAGGCACCTGTGTTCGAGAATCAATGCTGTTTGTTTTGGTGTCTGCTGGTTTTTGTAGTGTGTGATCAAAAACACTTAATGGATAAATCGCCGTGAATTTAGATCCGATCTGAACCCAAATAGAACAATGTCCACTATCTAAGATTTCCGATGATCCGCAAGCTTGCACATAAATAAAATAGTTAGTATTTCCCAGCAGCTGCTGTACAGCACCGCCGCCGACGGTTAAAGCGCCACCCGTAGCGAACGACCCAATGACTTCAGACCCATCACCTACCGTAGAGATTGTTCCT
>Ga0105240_10008400_pt1 | contig 14772 bp, 11 predicted proteins | sample KBSC54metaG_FD_80426 | JGI IMG/M metagenome (GOLD analysis project Ga0105240, IMG submission 80426) | Corn rhizosphere microbial communities from Kellogg Biological Station, Michigan, USA - KBS C5-4 metaG | ecosystem: Host-associated > Plants > Roots > Rhizosphere > Soil | place: Michigan, USA... | reverse complement strand
TGAGCGCCTCCTGCACCAACCAAGTTCTGGCCCAGATCGAGTTATGGCAGAACCATGCCAAATATGAGCGCAAGGTCTATGTGCTGCCGAAGGCGCTGGACGAAAAGGTCGCGCGGCTGCATCTTGCCAAGATCGGCGCCAAGTTGACCGAGCTCAACGACAAGCAGGCAAGCTATATCGGCGTCAGCAAGACCGGCCCCTTCAAGACCGATACTTATCGCTATTGAAGCGAGCCGCGGGGCTGCTTCAATACGTGGCAGCCCCTGCTTTCGCGGTTATCCGGGCCACCGCGCGCTGCCAGCCGGCATAAAGCCGGTCGCGGTGGTCGCCGGGCATTGCCGGCTGGAATAGGCGATCCCGCCGCCAATGGTCTCCGATTTCGTTCATCGATCCGATAAGTCCCGCCTCCAGCGCGGTCAGATAGGCGGCACCCAGCGCGGTGGTTTCGGCAAGAACCGGGCGCTCGACCGGAAGGCCGAGCAAATCGGCAAGGAACTGCATCAGCCAGCCATTGGCGACCATTCCGCCATCCACGCGCAGACGGGCTGGCGTCAGCCCGTCCCGCGCCATCGACTGCTGCAGGTCGCGGGTCTGGAAGCAGACTGACTGCAAGCCGGCGCTGACGATCTCATTGATGCCGGTGTCCCGGGTGAGCCCCAAAATGGCGCCGCGAGCTTCGGGATCCCAATAGGGCGCGCCCAGCCCGGTGAAGGCCGGGACGAAATAGACGCCGTGATCGACTCCGGTCGCCGATGCAGCCGCCTCGCTGCCGGCTGCGTCGCCGATGAGCTTCAATCCATCGCGCATCCATTGCACTACCGCGCCGGCGACGAAGATGCTGCCCTCCAGCGCATAGGTGGTCTGGCCGCCGACCCGATAGGCGATCGTGGTCAGCAGCCGGTTTTTTGAAATGAGCGGTACATCTCCCGTGTTCAGTACAAGGAAACAACCCGTGCCGTAGGTGCTCTTGGCCATGCCGCGTTCGACGCAGCCCTGCCCGACCAGCGCGGCCTGCTGGTCGCCCGCCATTCCCAGCACCGGAATGGGACTTCCCAGAACCGAAGGCGCCGACGCGCCGAACATCGTGCTGCTGTCGCAGACCTCCGGCAGAATCTCGCGCGGAATATCGAACAGCTTCAGCAAATCCTCGTCCCAGGTTTGCCGATGAATATCGAACAGCATCGTACGGGCGGCATTGGTTGCATCGGTGCGGTGGACCGCGGCGCCGGTCAGATGCCACAGCAGAAAGCTATCTACCGTGCCGAACGCAAGTTCGCCTCGGCCGGCCCGGCGCCTGGCTCCGGGGACGTTGTCGAGTATCCACGCGATCTTGGTAGCCGAGAAATAGGGATCGATCAGCAGCCCGGTCGTGGCCGCGACCATGGGCTCGGCCCCGTCCGCCAGCAACCGGGCGCATATGTTGCTGGTTCGCCGATCCTGCCAGACGATGGCTGGATAGACTGGCTCGCCGCTCGACCGGTCCCAGACGATCGTCGTTTCCCGCTGATTGGCGATGCCGATTCCCGCGATGTCCCGCGCCGTCAGTCCCGCTTTCGCGACCGCCTCGCCGGCGACCGACAAGACAGCATCGAGAATATCGCGCGGCGCATGCTCAACCCAGCCATCGTTCGGAAAATGCTGCGGCAGCATCCGCTGTGCGATCGCGACTGGCTGAAAGCCGCCATCGAACAAGATGGCTCTCGTGGAGGTGGTGCCTTGATCGATGGCGAGCAGAAAGTCAGGCACGGGTTAAGGTCTTATTTTTCATGCCTATGCCCTTTCGGCCGATGATCGCCTTTTACCGGACCTTCGGCTTCCTGAACGACAGCGCCAGGCGAATGAAATAGGCCGCCACTACCGCGGCTACGATGATTTTGGTGCCGGGTTCGACATATTTGGCAACCAGTTCGTAATTTTGGCCGAGCCGGTACCCGGCATAGGAAAGAACGCCCATCCAAACGGTCGTGCCGGCCAGCGAAAAAGCCAGGAAGGTGCGGAATCTCACATGTGCGATGCCGGCAGGCAGTGAGATGACGGCGCGGACAGCAGGCAGCATGCTGGCGAAGAAGACCGAAACGGCGCCGAAGCGATGGAACCAGTCCAGCACCAACGCCACCTCGCCCGGCGTCACCGTAAGCCACCTGCCATAACGGGCCGCGAGCGTTTCGACGCGTCCGCGGCCGAAATACCAGCCGACAAAATACCAGGGCAACTGCCCAAACATCGCGCCCGCCGTGGAGGCGGCCACTACGCCCCAGATATTGAGATCGCCGCGCGCGGCGGCATAGCCGCAGAACGGAACTACCACTTCGCTGGGAAGCGGCGGGAACAGGCCCTGGATGAGCAGCAGCGCAAAGACCGTGAAATAATTGAGCGTGCCGACGAGGTGGAGCAGGTGATCGATCATGCGGGGGCTCCGGACTCGTGAGGTATGCCCTTGGTGGTCGAGTATTCGAAATGCAGCGCCTCGCCCGGCCGCGCGAAGGCGAACGCGGCGTGGGCAGCCATAGCGGCTTCGGCGAATCCGGTCAGGATCAATTTCAGCTTGCCCGGATAGGTTGCGATATCGCCGATGGCGAACACTCCCGGAATATTGGTCGCCGCGGTCGCGGGATCGACTGCGACGTGGAGGCCGGAAAGGTTCAGACCCCACTCCGCGATGGGCCCCAGCTCCATCGCCAGTCCGAAAAACGGCAGCAACCGGTCGGCGCCAAGCACGCGCTCGTCGCCGTCCAGCGTCGCGACGCGCACGCCGGTCAGATGACCGTTCGTCCCCTCCAGTCCCGAGAGCTGGTAAGGGATAACCATCTCGATCTTTCCGTCCGCCGCCAACTTGCGCATCCGGGCGATGCTCTCGGGGGCGGCCCGGAACTTGTCGCGGCGATGCACGACCATCACATGCCGAGCGATCTCGGCCAGCGACACGGCCCAATCGACGGCGCTGTCACCGCCGCCGGCGATCACCACGCGCTTCCCCGCGAAATCCTGGCGCCGAGCGACAAGATAGAAGACCGAGCGGCCTTCATATTCTTCCAGGCCCGTCAACGGAGGCCGGTTAGGTCCGAACGCGCCGGAGCCGCCGGCAATGATCACAGCCGCGCACGCGATGACCGTGCCGGTCGAGGTTTCGAGGACGAAGCCCCCGTCGGCGAGCGTCAGCCGGATCACTTGCTGGCCTAAATGATAGGTGGGCTCGAACGGCGCCGCCTGCTCGGCCAGGCGTCCGATCAGTTGCGCCGCCTCGATCTGCGGATAGGCCGGAATATCGAAGATCGGCTTTTCCGGGTACAGCGCTACGCACTGACCGCCGATCGATTCCAGCGAATCGACGACGTGGCAGCTCAGCTTCAACATGCCGCATTCGAAAATGGCGAACAGTCCAACCGGGCCGGCGCCGATGATCACCACATCGGTTCGCAGCGGCTGGATCGCGTCTTTGGCCGGGGCAGCGTGAAAATCGGGCATGTCGCGAGGACTCGGAAACGGGACGGCCTTTAATGTCCCATTGCCGCGACAGGTTCAACCCCGGCATATATCGGCTATGAACGGTTCGATTTCGTTCGATCTGCACAATGAAAGCGCGACGCGCGACCTTGCCTGGGCTCTGGCGCCGCATTTGCGCACCGGCGACATTGTCGCGCTCGAGGGCGATTTGGGCGCCGGGAAGACAGCTTTTGCCCGCGCTCTGATCGAAGCGCTGGGCTCCGGGGAGGATGTGCCCAGCCCGACCTTCACCTTGCTTCAGACCTACGAGACGCCCGCCGGGCGTGTCGTTCATTTCGACCTTTACCGCATTGGGCATGCGGACGAGTTGGTTGAGCTCGGGTGGGACGAAGCCGTTGCCGACGCCATCGTCCTTATCGAATGGGCGCGCCGCGCCGAGGGGCTGCTACCCGCGTCCCGCCTTGAAATCGCTTTTGAGTTCGGGCCGACTCCCGTGGCCAGACGCGCCGTTCTGCGCGGATACGGGACGTGGGCAGCCCGTTTGTCGGCCCTCGCCGCTTTACAGAACGGCCTTCAAGGAGAATAGTCGCGCCGCTTTCCGGGCCGAGGAAAAAAGGATGTCTCAATTGCAGGCCAGCTCCCGTTGGGGCCGCTTCGCGGACGCACATATGCAAACTGTCGTACAACCTAACCGCCCCAAAGTCGCGATGGTGCTGGCGGCGGGCCTTGGCGAACGCATGCGGCCGCTCACGCTGCGAACCCCGAAACCGCTGCTCGAAGTGGGCGGGCGGGCGCTGATCGACTGGACGCTCGACCGTTTCGCCACGGCGGGCATTACCGACATCGTCGTGAACACGCATTACAAGGCGGAAATGCTGGAACGACATCTTAATGACCGAAGCGACCTGAGAATTGCGATTTCGCGCGAACCGGAAAGGCTCGAAACCGGCGGCGGCGTGGTTCGTGCCCTCAAGCTGCTCGGCGACGCGCCGTTTTACGTCGCCAATTCGGATAGCGTCTGGTTGGACGGCCCTACGCCGGCACTGGACCGGCTGGCCGCCACCTGGGACCCCGGACGCATGGACGCCCTCTTGCTCCTGATGTCCGCCCCACGCAGCGAGCTTTACGAAGGAGCCGGCGATTTCATGATGGACCCGACAGGGAGGCTGACGACTCGACCGGAACGCCGCATCGCCCCCTATGTCTATACCGGTCTTCATATCACGCAGCCGAGCTTGTTCGCAGGTTCGGAGGCCAAGGCGTTTCGGCTTACAGCGCTCTGGCGCAAGGCCGAAGCTCAAGGCCGGCTGTTCGGGCTGGTCCATGACGGCGCCTGGTTCCATGTCGGCACGCCCGAAGCCCTCGAGGCAGCCGACGGACAGCTCGATCCGCGCAATGCGCGGTGGCTCGAAAAATGAACGATGCCCCGCCGCGGGTCTATTCCATCCCCGCCGGCATCGCTTTTGCCGACGCGCTGGCGAGCGGCCTGAAGGATCGCGCCGGCGACGATCCCATGGCGCTGGCGAGCGCGACCGTCATTGTCCCCGGTCGCCGCGCCTTGCGCGCGCTTTCGGACGCCTTCCTGCGCGTCGCAGACGGCAAGGCCCTGCTGCTGCCCCGCTTGATGGCTTTGGCCGAACTCGATGGTGACCATAACACTCTCGATACCGGCCAAATTCCACCCGAGATCGATCCGCTCGGGCGAAGGCTGATCCTTGCGCGGCTGATCCTTGCGCGGGGCGGTGAGTTCGCGGTCGCTCCGGATCAGGCGCTCCGCCTGGCCGATGCTCTCGCCGATCTGATCGACGAGGTTCAGACCGAGCGGCTGGATTTCGCCCGGCTGCGGGAGCTGGCGCCGGAAGAGTTCGCCGGCCACTGGCAAAAGACAATAGAGTTTCTTGAGATCGTGACGCGTACATGGCCCGCGATCCTGAACGAGCGCGGCGCCATCGATCCTGCGGCGCGGCGGGTGCTGGCGCTGGCCGCCCGTGCCGCGCTCTGGCGCGAGCGTCCGCCCGCCGATCCGGTGATAGCGGCCGGATTCATCGCCGCCGATCCGGCGCTTGCGGCATTGATCGCGACCGTGTCGCGGCTGCCGGCCGGTTCGGTCGTGCTTCCCGGCTTGGATCGCGCGCTCGACAATGAAGCATGGGACGAGGTCGGTGAGATTCATCCGCAGTTCGGCATGAAACGTCTGCTGGATGCAATCGGCATTGCGCGTAACGATGTGCGCGATTGGCCATCGTCCAAGGCCGGTCCGGCGCGGGCGCGGCTGCTCAACGAGGCGTTGCGCCCTGCCGAAACCACCGCCCGATGGCGCACCGGTGCGAAGATCGATCCGATGTCGTTGAGCGGCCTGTCGCGCGTCGATTGTGCGACCGTCGGTCAGGAGGCGGAGGTGATCGCGCTGGCTTTGCGTCACGCATTGGAGACACCTGGACGTACCGCCGCCTTAGTCACGGCGGATCGCAATCTCGCCCGGCGGGTAGCTGCCGCGCTGAAGCGATGGAACGTAGAGATCGACGATTCCGCGGGTCAGCCGCTCAGCGAGACGCCCGTCGGAGTCTGGCTTCGGCTCGTGGCCGAAGCCGCGTCCACCGATTTCGCGCCCCGCCCGCTGCTGGCCATGCTGAAGCATCCGCTGGCAGCCGGCGGTTTGTCCGCCGACGAGTGTCGCCGGCGGGTGCGCGCCCTGGAATGCGCGGTCTTGCGGGGTCCGCGACTCGCCCCCGGCATCGAGGGGCTGCGCGGCGCGCTGGCGGGCGCGACCGATTCCGGTTCGGCAGACGAGAGGCGGTTGCTTCGCGACTGGGTCGAGGATCTGGCTGTTCGTCTCGACTCTTTCCTGACGGCTCTGAAGGACAGCGCCGCGACGCCCTCCGACTTGCTTATGCGCCATGCCGAGGCCGCTGAGGCGCTGGCCGAGACACCGCAGGAGCCAGGCAGCCTCCGCCTTTGGCGGGGGCAGGATGGCGAGGTCGCCGCGGATCTTTTCGCGCGCCTGCAAGGACCCGCCGGGCAGGATCTTCCGGCTATCGCTGCCGACCGGTACCCGGCAATGCTGACCGCCCTGATGGCCGGGATCACGGTCCGGCCGCTCTACGGCGCCCATCCGCGACTCGCGATCTGGGGTTTGATCGAGGCAAGGCTGCAGCGCGCCGATCTGATGGTACTGGGCGGACTGAACGAGGGTAGCTGGCCACCTGTGCCGGGCGAGGAACCCTGGATGTCGCCGCGTATGCGGAAGGATTTCGGGCTGCAGCCGCTCGAGGCGAGGATCGGCTCCGCGGCGCAGGACTTCGTACTGGCCGCCGCCGCGCCGGAAGTTTTGTTGACCCGGTCGGTCCGGGTCGATGGCGCGCCCAGCGTGCCGGCGCGCTGGCTTCCGCGGCTGGATACGCTGCTGGCGGCTTCCGGGCTGAGCCTCCCGCGCCCGGGCGCGCGGAGCTGGGCAAGCTGGGCGGAACAGATCGACCATCCGGGTGCGCTCGCCCCTTGGCCGAGACCTGAGCCGCGTCCGCCGGTTCAGGCGCGCCCGCGGTCCCTGCCGGTGACCGCGATCGAGCTTTGGATGCGCGATCCCTACGCGCTTTATGCTCAGCGCATACTCAAGCTGCGACCACTCGATCCTCTCGATGCGGACCCGGGCGCCGCAGAGCGCGGTCAGTTCGTGCATCGTGCTCTGGACCGGTTCATCAAGCTCCATCCACGGGCTATGCCGGACGATGCGGTGGCCGCGTTGTTGAAGACAGGTCGCGCCGCCTTCGGCGAGGCGATCAGCCATCCCTCGGTCGCCGCCTTCTGGTGGCCGCGCTTCGAGCGCATCGCCGAATGGTTTGTCGCGTTCGAACGGGAGCGCCGGCGGCACGGGGCCAAGGTCCTCGCGAGCGAAACCGATGGCAGGGTCACGTTCGCTGCAAGCGGCGGGGCCTTCACGCTGACGGCGAAGGCAGACCGCATCGACCTTCTGCCGGACGGGCGATTGGCGATCATCGATTACAAGACCGGCCGGCCGCCCCACCCCGTGCAGGTCGTGCGCGGTCTGGCCCCGCAATTGCCGCTCGAGGCGACAATCGCGGAACAGGGCGGCTTTGGCGGCATAGATGCGGCCGAAACCGGGGAGCTTGCCTTCCTCCGCCTCTCTGGCGGCAATCCGCCCGGAGAGCTTATCGACGCGCTGGGAACGGAACCGATAAGTCCGATCGTCGCCGACGCCTGGAACGGCCTGATCGAGCTGGTCGAGTCGTTCGACCGCGCCGAGATGCCCTATCATTCGCGGCCGTGGCCGGAATTCGCCTATGCTGGCGCTTACGATCATCTCGCCCGCGTGGGCGAATGGCCTACGGCGCCGTGAACGCCGTTCCGACGCTCGGATTGACCGCCGGGCGACGCGCTTCCGACCCGAAGGTCAGCGCATGGGTGGATGCCTCGGCCGGCACCGGCAAGACTAAAGTTTTGACGGATCGGGTTCTGCGTCTGCTGCTGGACGGCGCCGACCCGAGCCGAATTCTTTGCATCACCTTTACCCGCGCCGCCGCCGCCGAGATGGCCAATCGCATTGTCGATCGGCTCGGGCGGTGGGCCGTCGCCACGGATGCCGAACTGGTCGCCGAGTTGTTCGACCTGACCGGCGATCGGCCGGGCGCCGGAATGCAGACAACGGCGAGGCAGCTTTTCGCGACGATCGTCGATGCCCCGGCTGGGTTTCGGATCGAGACGATCCACGCTTTTTGCCAGTCAGTGCTGCGCCGCTTTCCGCTGGAGGCGGGCGTCGCCCCGCATTTCGACCTGCTGGACGACCGGACGGGAGGCGAATTGCTGGCGGAAGCGCGACAAGCGGTGCTGATCGAGGCTGGGCGCGATCAGCATGGGCCGTTGGGACAAGCTCTCGCCGTGCTGGTCGAATATATGGATGAACGCGGCTTCGCCGACCTGATCCAGGCCGTCATTCAGTCGCGGCGGGCGCTGACCGAAAGCATCCGGCATCATGGCGGCGTCGGTTTGCTGATCCTCTCCATGTGGCGCGCATTGGGGCTGGAGCCCGGCGACAGCGAGGAGGCCATCCTGGCGGAGGCGTCGAACGATTCGGCGTTCGACGGGGCTTCGTTGCGGGAAGCGTGCGCGGCCCTGATGGCCGCAAGCGCAACCGACCGGAAACGCGCCGCGGGCATAGTCGCCTGGCTGGAGTCGGACCGGCGGATCGATGAGTGGCGTAATTATGTCGGCCTCTTTCTCACCGCCGCGGGGGAGCCTCGCAAAGCCACGACGAAAGCTCACAAGGCGGTCGCGCCCGTACTCGACGCCGAAGCGACCCGGCTCGTCGCGGTTCTTGACCGGTTGCGGGCCGCGGCGACAGCGCGTGCGACCCAGGCGATGTTGGTTGTCGCCGACGCACTGTTCAGGCGCTATGGCGCGCAAAAAGCGGCAAAAGCGCTGCTGGATTATGACGATTTGATTGATATCACATGCAGGCTGGTCGAATCCGACGCGGCCTGGGTGCTTTACAAGCTCGACGGCGGCATCGACCATTTACTGCTCGACGAGGCGCAGGACACGAATCCGGAGCAATGGCGGATCGTCAAAGCGTTGGCGGCCGAATTCTTTGCCGGGGCTGGCGCCCAGCCCTTCGGTCGGACGATTTTCGTCGTCGGCGATGGAAAGCAATCAATCTACAGCTTTCAGGGCGCCGACCCGGCGGCGTTAGGCACGATGCGCCGCCATTTTGACAGCCAGCTTGAAAATATCGAACAAACACTGAAAGCGGTCGACCTCACCAAGTCGTTTCGGTCGACCGAGCCGATCCTCACCCTTGTTGACAAGGTTTTCGCCAATCCCGCCGCCTCTGACGGCGTACATGACGATCCACTCAATCCGCTCGTCCACGGCGTGGACCGGACGCGCGCCCCTGGGCTCGTGGAGCTATGGCCGGTATTTGAGCCGGACGGAACGGCTAACCAGCCGGTGCGCTGGGCTTTGCCAGAAAAGGCAGGATCCGTCCGCGATCCAGAGGAGATGCTGGCCGATCGAATCGCTGGCACCATTCAAGGGTGGCTGGAACGCGGCGAACCTCTTTCCGCCGGTGGCCCTCCGATCGGCGCGGGCGACATCATGATTCTCGTGCGTCGCCGCACCCGCTTCGTGTCGCCAATGGTGCGCGCCCTGAAAGCGCGAAAAATTCCGGTCGCCGGCGTCGATCGCCTGGCGCTGACCGAGCCGCTCGCGGTTAAGGATCTGATGGCCTTGGGCCGCTTCCTCTGCTTGCCGGAAGACGACCTGACGCTAGCGGCGCTGCTTAAGTCGCCGCTGATCGGCATCGGAGACGATCATCTGTTTGCGCTCGCCCATCTGCGGGGCGGCAGCTTGTGGAACGCGCTGCTGACGGCGTCCGAAAGAAATATGGCGCTGTTCGAGCCGGCCCGCGCCTGGCTTGCCACCTTGCTGGCGGAGGTGGATTTTGCCCGACCGTTCGAGCTTTACGCGCGGGTTCTGGCCTCGCCTTGCCCCGGAGACCGCGAGGGTACCGGCCGCCGGGCGCTGTGGCGGCGGCTGGGACCGGATGCGCTCGATCCGCTTGAGGAGTTTCTCTCTGCCGCTCTCGAATATGAGCGGCGGCATGCCCCGACGCTGGAGGGCTTTATCGGGTGGCTCGAAGCCAGCGACGCCGAGATCAAACGCGAACTCGCTGGGCGCGGCGATGCCGTTCGCATCGTCACGGTGCATGGGGCGAAGGGTCTTGAGGCCCCGATCGTCTTTCTGCCCGATACGATGCAGACGCCCGCCCCTCATAACGGGCCTCGCCTGCTATGGCACGATCGCGGCGGTCGTCGCATTCCGTTCTGGGCGCCCCGCATCGATGTCAGGCCCGCCCTTTGCTGCCGTCTGGGTGCCGATCTGCGTTTGGCGGGGCTGCGGGAATATCGCCGATTGCTTTATGTCGCACTGACCCGCGCCCGCGACCGGTTGTATGTTTGCGGCTGGCGAGGCGCAAAACGGCCGCCGGACGGTCATTGGTACGGCCTTGTCGAGGCAGGGATGCGGGCCGCGAATGCCCGCGAGGTGGTGCGGGACTGGGGAACGTCGCTCCGACTCGCCTATGAAGGCGTTTCGAAACAGATCGACATCCCGCCGACCCAGCAAGACGCGGCAGAGCCGTTGCCGGACTGGGCTCGGCGACCGGCGCCCGCCGAGCCGCGTCCCTTCCGACCTTTAGCGCCGTCGCGGCTCGACATGCCGGGGGTTCCGTCACCCGGCGCCCGCTCCCCGGCAACCGCCGAGGACTCCAGGCGGTTCCGGCGCGGGCTGGCGATGCACCGTCTGCTACAGCTTCTTCCCGAAGTTCCGACATCGAGCCGAACCCAGGCTGCTGGCCGGCTGCTGGTCGATTTCGCCGCCGAGGAGCGGATCGCCATGACTGAAGAGGCGATCTCCGTAATCGAAGACCCGGCCTGCGCCCGCTTTTTTGGGCCGTCATCGCGCGCCGAAGTGCCGATCGTCGGCCGCATTGGCGTGCGCGGCATCGCCGGCCAGATCGACCGATTGCTGGTCGAACCCGGTCGCGTCACGATTGTTGACTTCAAGAGCAGCCGCATTCCGGCAAGCGGAGCAGGCGACGTGCCTGCCGCTTATCTGGGGCAGATGGCGGCCTATCGGTCGGTTCTGCGCCAGATCTATCCCGATCGAGCGATTGACCTAGTGCTGGTTTGGACCGAAGGTCCGGTCGCGGTTACGCTCGATCCTCTGGCGCTCGATCCGTTTGAAACATATCTGACATCCGTGCCCGCCGCTTGACCAATGACGCCGGCTCCCCATACTCCAAACTGTAAACTCAAGGAGTCGCCCAGTGACCACCGCCATCACCGATGACAATTTCGAAACGACCGTGCTTAAGTCCGAACTGCCTGTGTTGGTGGATTTCTGGGCGGAATGGTGCGGTCCTTGCCGCGCTATCGCCCCGATCCTGGAGGACGTGCAACGCGACAAGGCCGATAAGCTGACAGTCGCTAAGCTGAATATCGATGAAAATCCCGGCACTCCCAGCAAATACGGAGTGCGGGGTATCCCGACGCTCATGCTGTTCAAGGGTGGGCAACTCGCGGCCACCAAGATCGGCGCTCTGCCCAAGGGCGCGCTGTATGAGTGGATCGAATCGGTCCTCTGATTGCTGCTTCGGGCCTGATTCGCGGTCTCGAATCAGGCCCGGCGAAAAACACCCATCAGCTCGACATGCGGCGACCAAGGGAATTGGTCGACCGGCGTGACTTTCTCCAGCATGTAGCCGCCCTCGGCTAGGATAGCTGCGTCGCGGGCGAAGCTGACAGGGCTGCACGAGACCGCGGCAATCACCGGGATCGAAGACGCGGCCAGCATTTTTGATTGCGCTGAAGCGCCCGCTCGAGGCGGATCGATGATCGCTGCACCGAATCCGCCAAGCTCCTTCGCCGTCAGAGGTTCGCGGAACAAATCGCGCCGATGCCCGGTCACCGCCGCGCGGTCGCGCTTGGCTGCCACCTGCAGCGCCGCAATCGCTTCGCCGTCGCTGTCGAACGCCACGACCGGCCCCGCGACACTTGCTGGAAAGGCGAACGTGCCAAGGCCGGAAAAAATATCGACCACTGAGCCGGTGCAGCCGGCCAGCCCGTCTAGCACGAGCTTTGTCAGGTGAGTTTGGCCTTCAACGCTGGGCTGAAGAAAGCCTCCGACCGGTAGGATGACCGAATGCGTGCCCAGCCGCACGCTGGGCGTATGGCGGACCGCTACAGGCTCGGCCTCCTTATTGGCCCCGGCGCGCCACGCGATTCGTGCCAGATCGAGATGCTCGGCGAGCGACGCCAAGGCTTCACGATCCGGCAAAGTCAACGGCCTTGACCGTATAAGCGCCAGATCAATTCCGGTCTCGGTCAGAGTGAGGCCGATATCTGCCGCTTCGCCGTTATTCAGCAGGGTCCTCAATGAGTCTCGCAAGGCTGGAAGAATGGCGACCAATTCGGGCCGCAGCACTCCGCATTCGGTAAGGTCGACCAGCGCGTGCGAGGCGCGCTCAGTGAAACCCAATGTTACGCGATTCCCGAATCGTTCGGCGGCCAGCGTGGCGCGTCGTCTCGCGCACGGGGGTACGGCGATCAGGGCATCGACGACGACATGTCCCAACCCCGCACGGGCCAGCGCCGCCGCGATCCGCATGCGCTTCCATTCTGCGATAAAGGATGGAGCCAGATGCTGCAACGAGCATCCGCCACAGCTGCCGAAATGAATGCAGGCAGGCGAGATTCGGTCCGGTCCGGCGTTCAGAAGCTCGATGAGCTTGCCGCTTTCCTTACCGCTCGCGACGACCCGTGCCTCATCTCCCGGTGCGGTAAAGGGAATGTGCAGCCGGCCCGAGCCGGTATTGGCAACGCCGTCACCTAGGCCGCCCAGGTAATCGACAGTGACGGTCAGGCTCGCCGCTTCGGATGACTTCTTAATCGAGCGCAAGAGTCAGCGACTTCAAATAGGCGCTTTCCGGCAGCATCGGATGGATCGGATGGTCGGGGCCGGCCCCGGCGCTGCGCAGAATCCGGCCGGTTCGCCCCGCATCCCCAAGGCCGCGTGCGACGGCCTCTCCGAAATCGGTTACGCCGATATTGTGACTACAAGAGGCGGCAAACAATGTCCCGCCCGGCGCGGTCACATGTGCCGCTTGGCGGACGAGTTTGCGATAGCCGCGCAGCGCCATCGGGATATCCTTGCGCGATTTGGCAAAGGCGGGTGGATCGACGATCACGACATCGTACTGTTCACCGGCCTGCGCGGCTTCGTCGAGCGCGGCAAAGACTTCACGCTTACGAAGGGCACAGCGCTCGGCCACGCCATTCAGCTTGGCGGATGCAAGCGCCGCTCCCAGCGCGGATTCCGACCTGTCGATCAGTGTCACGAAACCGGCTCCGGCAAGAGCCGCCTGGATACCGAAGCCGCCGCCATAGCAGTAAGCATCCAGGACGCGCGCGCCCGTGGCGAAGCGCGCGACGAAGGCGCGGCTGTCCCGTTGATCATAGAACCAGCCGGTCTTTTGGCCGGCCATAGGATCGATAAGAAAACGCGCGTCGTTTTCGACGATTTCGATTGGCCCGTCGAGGGCGCCGTACGCCATGCCGGTCGCGGCTACCAAACCCTCCTGGGCGCGGGCCGGGCTGTCATTCTTCAAAATGATCGCGCGCGGGTTCAACATGTCGATCAAAGCGCCGACGACGTCTTCGCCGGCAAGATCAGGCCCGGCGGCGTTCAGCTGGACGACCAGCACGTCGTCCATCCGATCGACGACAATCGCCGGCAGCCCGTCGGCCTCGGCGTGGGCAAGGCGGTAAAAGGGCTTCTCATAGAGGCGTTCGCGCAGCTTCATCGCCGCAGTGAGCCGGCCGAAGAAAAACGCGCGGCCGATATCTATGCCGGCGTCTCCGGTCAATAACCGGGCGGCGATCAGCGTATGCGGATTGAAGAAGGCCGCGCCCAGCTTGTCCCCGCCGGCCGAAGCCAAGGTGACCACGGACCCGGCCGGCACGGCCTTCGCGTCCGCGTCCATGACGATCTCATTGGAATAGACCCAGGGATGCCCATGCCGCAGCCGCGCATCGCCTTTAGGCTGCAGCCGGACTACCTGTCGCTTTTTTTCTGGGAGATTCAATCGCTCGGCTCCCAAAGCTGGTCAACCGATCCCGGCTTTCGCCGGGAGCGGCGTTCAACTACTGGACAACGAACATATGTTCGACCGGCGCCAATCGCTATTTCGGAGCCAGCACCATCGTCATCTGACGGCCTTCGAGTTGCGGGGTCTGCTCAACCTTGGCCAGCGGGTCGAGTTGATCCTTGACCCGCATCAGCACGTTCATTCCCAGGTCCTGATGCATCATCTCGCGCCCGCGGAAGCGCATGGTGACCTTTACCTTATCGCCTTCGCCAAGGAAGCTCGTCGCGCTCCGCATTTTAACGTCGTAATCGTGGTCGTCGATATTGGGCCGGAGTTTGATCTCCTTGACCTCGATGACTTTTTGCTTCTTGCGCGCCTCGTTCTTCTTTTTTTGCTGCTCGTATTTGAACTTGCCGAAATCGAGCAACTTACAGACCGGCGGATCGGCATTCGGCGATATCTCGACCAGATCGAATCCCGCCTCTTCAGCCGTGGTCAACGCTTCGCGCGTCGACACAATCCCGATCATTTCGCCATCTGCCCCGACCAGCCGTACCGTCGGTACGTTGATCTCGAAATTCACGCGCGGCCCATCTCGTGACGGCGCGTCGTTACCAAACCTAGCTATGGAGTTTCCCCTCGTTAAATTTCATCAATGGTGCAAATCT